>Ga0224527_1000002_pt1 | contig 333335 bp, 294 predicted proteins | sample CBST0metaG_FD_179882 | JGI IMG/M metagenome (GOLD analysis project Ga0224527, IMG submission 179882) | Peat soil microbial communities from Stordalen Mire, Sweden - C.B.S.T0 | ecosystem: Environmental > Terrestrial > Soil > Wetlands > Peat | place: Sweden: Norrbotten County, Stordalen Mire...
AGCGAGACGTCCATCGAAGCGAGATTGCTTTCCAACTGAGCCAATGTGCGTGGCCCGATGATCGGCAACGCGCCTTTCGACGCAACCCAGGCGATGGCGATCTCGCCGGGCGTGGCGCCAATGTCCTGGCTTATCGCGATCAGCGTGTCGAGAATGGCGGTCCGCTGCGGCGAGTTTTCAGCTTGAAATACTTTCCCGCCGAAACCTTCAGCGCGGCCTTTTTCACCCTTGCGGTATTTGCCGGTCAACATGCCGCCGCCAAGGGGCGACCAGGCCACCATGCCCAGGCCGAGTGCTTGGCCCGCCGGGAGCAGTTCTTGCTCGGTGGTGCGTTCGACCAGGCTGTACTCGACCTGAAGACCTGCGATGGGCGTGACGCCGCGTAATTCGGCTATGGTCGCGGCGCGCGCCACGCGCCAAGCTGGAAAATCGGAAAGACCCACATAAAGCACCTTGCCGGCCCGGACAAGATCGTCGAAGCCACGAACGATCTCTTCCATCGGCGTGACGCCATCAGCGAGGTGAGCCCAAAAGAGATCGATCCGATCGGTTTTAAGCCGCTTCAGGCTGGCTTCCACCGAGGAGATCATAGCTTTGCGGCTATTGCCGGTGACCAGGATATTGGCATTGGGATGGGCGCCCATGGTGAACTTGGTGGCCAGCACAAAATCGTCCCGCCGTCCTGCCAGCAGGCCGCTCAGGATTTCCTCGGACTGGCCGAATTGATAACCGTCGGCCGTATCGATGAAGTTGCCGCCCGCGTTTGCATAGGCATCAAATATGCGGCGAGCCTCATCGGGCTCGGCGCCGTGCCCCCAGCGTGTGCCAAAATTACCGGTTCCCAATACCAATTCAGAGACCCGAAGACCCGTATGTTTTCCAAAGGGTTTATAGCGCATGGATCAGTTTCCTTCTCGATTGAGCAGGCTGTTGGCGGCGGTGTCGAGTATGCGACGGGAAAGCGCTTCGTTTTCGACGATGCGTGAAAGAACAAGCGCGCCCACCATCGTCGATAAGATGACTACGGGATCGTTTGCTGCTGTCGGCGATGATGAAACTTGCGTGGCACGATCAAGAATATCGAGATGCGACTTGATGCTCTCTTCGAAACGTCGGATGAGCGTTGCGCCGTGGCGGGCGGCATCGGGGCCAAGAGCGGCGAATGCGCAGCCCTCGCCAATATGGTCACGATGACCGCACGACAGATAGTGATCAATCAGTTCAGTTAACGGATCATCGCCGCCGTTTTCGACGATGCCCGACCATGTTTCGGCGCTGTCAGCCAGTGCGCGTTCGCATGCCTGGACGATAAGATCGTCTTTTGACTTGAACTGCTTGTAGAATCCCCCGTGGGTTAGCCCCGCGGCGCTCATCAGATCATTCAACCCGATCCCGTCGAAACCCCGTTCACGGAACAAATGGCCAGCAACGTTAATGACAGTACGCCGATTCTCTTCCGCCTGTGCACGACTGACTTTCATAAGATACTCTTGCCGATTAGAGAGGGGTTATTATATGTTATTCATCATCTAACTACAATGAACGGACTTACTTTACCCAATGCCTATTGAACCTGATCGATGAGAACGCAAATTAGTCGTGCGGCTGTGGGTCGCATGCAGCCATGGGTTATTTTACGAGAATGCCATTTTTTCTAAATCAGCAGGGTGATCACGTGGTCAACTTCAGCGGCTTTGAAGCCAGCCACGGTCAGCGCGGTTTTCAGCGCGGCCCGATCCAGGTCAGGGCTGGTCGACAGCCGTAACGACAGTGTCGGCAATTGTTCGATGACATCCATAAATGCTTCATGGGGCGTCACGCCGTCTTCATTAACACGCTGACACAGCAGGCGATAGAATAACTCTGAAGAATTCATGGCTACGTCGGCATCAATGAGTGTTTTGATCAGATTGCGGCAAGTGTCGTGTGCTAGCGGATGTCCATCCGGGCGCGGTAATTGCAGTACCAGCCAATCAAATTCACGGTAGCCATCAAGAAAATGTTTGATCTTATCCTGGAAGAGACTCGCCATTTGAGGCAGCGGTTTAGCATTAGCCAAGGGCCATGCCCGTGACGAATGCATCTCTGTCGCCGCCGTACGTAGCTGTGCCAGTGTACTATGCAGGTTGTCCCAGATTGGCAAGGAAGCGGGCGTTAATGTTGAACGCGCTTGGGGGTAAAATAAGGTAAATTTGTCAGCGGCGATGTTCACTGCGCTGAATACTTCCGAGGTGATTGTTTTATCAGCATAAAAATCAAGAATGATCTGCATAAAATCTTCACGCAAAGACGCCAGTAGTGACCACAATGCAATAATGGCGGCTTCATTGTGAATATCCAAGGTGTGATGTTGATAAATGGGCATGCCATTATCAATGATATCTTTCAGATGCAGCGTTATTTGTTCGCGCAGAGTCGTGTGGTGCTGCTTGCAGATTTTACTGGCGCGTTCTTTAAGGTCATCATCAATACGAATCGTGAGTGTTACCATTGGCTTGCCTCTGCCATTAATGCGAAAGCCTACATTCAATAAAATGTAAGATATTTGTTTGTGTAGCTGCAACCTATTTTTAAATTTTCGGATGTTGTGTTCTTTTGCCGAGTGGTTGCAAAATTTATTTGATCCCCATTAAAATAATTTCTACGTTATTTTGTTAACGCATATTCTTTATATATTAAATGTAATGAGAATTTTAATGGTACATAAACATTCAATGCGCTGGGTGAAATCCGCTGACATAAAATTAGCATGGCATGTCATATGGGTTTTTATTAGATTAATCATCCGATAGTCAATGGAAAGTGATCCTACTGTTTAGGGTAGTCAACTTTGTATTGATCTTGCCGATATACTTGCCATAAGTGAAAAAGAAGACATTTATGATACAAATACCGTTTAATACGAGCGCGGCGAAAACGATAGTGATGAAGCTGGCAGTCAGTTTGGTGGCCGGTACGGTTCTGCTGACATCGAGCGCGGCGAACGCTATTATTATTGTGGGTTATAGAAGACCGGTTGTGGTGGCGACTAACCCAGTGGTTGTGATTCCCGCGCCGCCGCCGCGCGTCGTTGTGGTTACGCCTCAGGTCGTTCCGCCGCCCGTGGTGGTTACCCGTTTACCCCCCCCGCGTGTCGCCATAATTGGCTACCACGGCGGCTATGGCGGCTACCATGGGGGATATCATGGTGGTTATGGCGGCTACCATGGGGGATATCATGGTGGCGGCAACGGCTATCATGGCGGCGGTAGCAGCGGCTATCACGGAGGCGGTAGCGGTGGCTATCACGGAGGCGGTAGCGGTGGCTATCACGGAGGCGGTAGCGGTGGCTACCATGGCGGCGGTAGCAGTGGCTATCAGGGCGGCTCGCAAAATGGCGGCGGATCATCGCATAGCGGCAGCGGATCATCGTATGGGGGTTCGTCGCAAAATGGCGGCGGATCATCGCATAGCGGCAGCGGATCATCATATGGGGGTTCGTCGCAAAACGGCGGCGGATCATCGCATAGCGGCAGCGGATCATCGTATGGAGGTTCGCCGCAAAATGGCGGCAGCGGATCCTCGTATGGGGGTTCGCCGCAAAATGGCGGCTCTTCCCAAACCATTCCAACTGCTCATAATTAATCGGCGATCTGAGGTAGGGATAATTCTCTCAACCTCAGATTTATGCAGAATAAGGCTATTATCCCAACAAATATTGACCTATTTGCCTTGACCTAGTTGATGGGAATAACTGGCGCGAACGTTCCCGCTATTACCCGTTACTGACTTTTTTCTCTTTGCGGTATGATTCGGCGAGAATGGAGATGTAATGCCTGACTTGCTGCTGATGGCCGAAACGCTGCACATTATCGACTAATTGCATCATGCAGGCGGGGCAGCCCGTGGCTATGGTATCTGCCTCGGTTTGATTGGCATCGTCGATTTTTCTTTTGGCGATGGCGACCGACGTATCAAAATGCGTGAGCACATAAGACCCGCTGCTACCACAACAGGCGTCGGCTCTGGTCATCTCTTTATATATCACCCCCGGGATATGTTTTAGTATTTCCCGTGGCTCATTGGCAACCTTCATCACTTTTTTGAGATGGCAGGGATCGTGGTAAGTGATGATGGTATTCACCTGTCCCCGCGGGAGGCGATATCGAATAATCTTGGTCAACAGCGTTGAGATATCATATGTATGGCTGCGCCAGTAATCCGCTCTTGGTCCATAAACCGGATCATGCTTGAATATTTCAGGGTAATCATGCTGCCAGGCCCCGCCGCAGGAACCACAGCCGGTGACGATATAATCAATATCGCTGTGATCCATGGCGACAATATTCTTCTTGCCAAGTTGACGCATGGATTCAATATCGCCGTGGACGAATAGCGGGACGCCACAACAACCCTGGTCGGGGGGAATGACCACTTGGACGTGATTTTCCTGTAAAACCGAAACCAAATCTTCTCCGGTCTCGGGATATAAATAATTAAACGAACAGCCGGTAAAAAAAGCCACTTTAAGAATGGGTTTTTCGACAGGGAGGATGTTGGGCAGACGATCCCTCAATGGCTTTTTGGTCAACGCGGGCAGTAACCGGTTTTGGTCAAAGCCGGTCGACGATCCCAGCCAGGCCAATGGCGAGCGGGGGGTGATCGCCTGTTGTCCGGCCTGGCGAAAAAGCAAACCGCTCATTCTGGCGCCGGTTTTCATGCCTAAATTGAAAATCCCCTGATGTTTAAGTGTGCTGAATGTCGCTTTTTTGACCCAGGGTAAGCCCTTTTCGCGTACTACGGCGCATCGCAACGCCAGAATGATTTGCGCAAAATCTACCTTGGTGGGGCAGCTTTGCATACAAGACTTGCAAACCAGGCAGTTGAACAACGTATCGATGACGTCTTGATCCTCGATTTGTAATTCACCGGCAATGACGGCTTCCGCAATGCCGATTTTGCCCCTCGCCACGCCGGACTCGGTTTTGGTGGTTTTGTAAATAGGACAAGCGGCCATGCAAAATCCGCAATGCATACACTTGTTCAGTTCTGTCTGGATAGCGGTCAGATCGTCATATACCGTCAGGACCGGGATGAGTTTTTTAACGGGAAACATGTGTTTTCTCTTCCCTGGGCACGAGCTTACCAGGATTGAATATATGGGTGGGGTCCATCGCGTTTTTGATGGTGCGCATAAGATCGAGGCCAGACTCGCCAATTTCACTGCCGAGAAAACGCATTTTGGCAATGCCGATGCCGTGTTCGCCCGATAACGTACCGCCAAATTTGACGGCGGTGGCGAAAATTTCCTCAACAGCCTGATGAACCCGGGACATCTCGTCGGCGTTATATTTATCCGCCAGGATGGTGGGATGGAGATTACCGTCCCCCGCATGACCAAAAGTGCCGAGCACCAACTGGTATTTGCGGCCGATTTCCGCCAAGGCGAGCAGCATGTCGGTGACGCGACTGCGCGGCACCGTGGCATCTTCCAGCACCACCTGGTTATTGAGCGAGGCCAGCGCCGGCAATGCCGCGCGACGGGCGGCCCATAGATTGTCGCGCTCTTCATCGGTATTGGCGATATGCAGGTTGCCGTGGTTCTCCGCGACAATCTTGATCACTGCTTCAGCTTCTTGCGCAACCACCTGTTCGGCCATGCCATCGACTTCAATCAATAGCAATGCCGCCGCGTCAGTGGGCAATCCGACATGGGAGAAATCCTCGACCGTCCGGATAGTCATGTTATCCATGATTTCCAGGGTGGCTGGAATAACTTGCGCCTTGATAATGCCGGAGACTGTTCTGCCGGCATCTTCCATCACAGTGAAAGCGGCCAGCATGGTCTTACGAAATTTGGGTTCGGGAAGTAGCTTGCAGGTAATTTCGGTAATGATGCCCAGGGTGCCCTCAGAACCGACAAACAGGTTGGAAAAATCATAAGCGGTGACGTTTTTTACTGTTTTGCCGCCAAAACGCACGCTTTCGCCGCTGGCCAGCACCACTTCAAGCCCCATAACATAATGCTTGGTGACGCCGTATTTCAAGCCGCGCAGTCCCCCCGAATTTTCGGCGACCGACCCCCCCATGGTTGCGGTGGTTACGGTGCCGGGGTCGGGGGGATACATCAATCCATAAGGCGCGACGGCATTATTGACATCCTGGATGATCACGCCGGGTTGCACGGTGGCGGTGAGGTTTTCCGCGTCAATTTCCAGAATCCGATCCATTTTCTGCAAAGAGAGGACGATCCCATGTTCAAGCGGGATCGTTCCGCCGCTTAAATTGGTGCCCGCTCCGCGCGGATAAATGGCAATACTTTTCCAGGATGCCAGTCGCACCACCTTTCGCACTTGCGCTGTGCTGGTGGGCATAACGATGACTTCAGGCATTTCATGAGGAACATCGGCAGTGGCATCGTAGCTGTAAGTCGTCAGATTGACCTTGCCAATCAATACGTTGTCTTTCCCTACAATTTCCTGGAGTTGTTTAATAATCTGGTCATCCAACATACGTCAGTCCATAAGCTCTTCGAATTCTAGCGTTGTAGGATTGTTGGCTTATTGACGGTTTTTGTGTGTGATCGATAACACTAATTACAAGGTTGAAATAATTTACTCAGAATGATCGGCCATCTGACAAAGTCCGTGCGGCAACCCAGAGCTGGTTTTTATGATTTATCGTTTCCTTCATGTTTCTCTGGGGTAGTGTGATTACCATGTCCATGAAATAAATGCATTGCCGGGCACAAGAGTAGAAATAAATAGGGCCAGTAACTGAGTATTGAGAGGGTATGGCCTGTTAGATAAAATATGCCGACCATTATCGCCAGACCGGCAATCGCCATTATAACGATGGTGGTGTTATGAGTATTATGCTGATTTTTTTGATTCTGGCCTGAAGAGTGCCCTGAACAGCAATTCATTTTAATGTCCTCTGTGCGTTATTAGTGGCTGAGTGATATTCGTCAGCCACTAATAGCCTATGTATTATTAAGAGTTTATGGAATCCAGATGATCGGTTGCCATTAGCTGATGAGCTTGAGAATGGCCGCTATTGAGATTTTCATGAATAACTGCAGCCTTTTCATGGGCATTCATGTCCTTAAATGATTCCGACACTGTTGTGGCTTTTGCCAGGCAATTCGACATTGGCATATTCATTGTCGCCATATTCGGCTGATTATGGTGCATCGACGCAAAAGCCAAAGAGTTGCCGGCGGCCAAGACGGAAAAAGCGGTACCACTTAAAATTAGCGCAAATGCTGGAACCATAAATAATTTCTTCATAACATACAGCCTCAAATGTTTACTGGGTTATTGATTAATTGCGAATGAATTAAACCTAAACCTTACCCTAGGGGTAGGGTCAATGTAATAACCTTAAAGATAGGTAAACATATGTCGTGGTTGTGAAAATGCTTGATCTGAAATAACAAAAACGGGTTTTTATCAGGACATACGGGTGGAATTGCGCCAGTGAATATGGGCATGCAGCAAAGTCACTTTGGGCGACGCCTCGCTATTATTGAGACGTTCCAGCAGTTGCGTCACGATTTGTTCGGTGATCACGTCAATTTGCACTTCGGCCGTGGTTAAGGAGGGAAGCCAGCCTTCAGCATCGCTTAATCCGTCAAAGCCCGTCACGGCGATGTCCCTACCCGGCATTTTGCCCAGATATTGCAACGCGTTCATCACGCCGAAAGCCACCACATCCTGATAACAGACAATGGCGGTAATCGCCGGATCGCGCTGAAATAACGCCAGCATTGACGACGATCCCGCGCTCATTTTCGAGGCGCAATCGATGATGCGATCTTCCGCATAGACCAGATGTGCATCCTCATGAGCATCCTTCCAGCCCTGGATACGTTGCCGCCGTAATCGGGAATGCAGGTTGCCGCCAATAAAGGCCAATTGCCGGTGACCATCCGCGATGAGTTTTTTCGTGATATCGTAGGCAGCCTGATAATTATCGATACCGATAAAATCAATGTCATAACCGCCTACCGGCCGCAAAAAGGTGATGGTTGGGCTTAACGCTTGCCAATCCTCAATGTGTTTGGCAGTGGTATCCCAGGTGGGGCATAACAGGATCGCCAGCGCGTTATGACGTTGCATTAATTGCAGATAACCTTGCTGGCTCTCCAGATTTTCATCCGAGCAGGCCAGTATGGTGGCGTAGCCATGGTCGGCGAGACGCCGGTTGATTTTCGCAATTAATTCGGTGTAATAGGGATTATTCAGGTCGTGGATTACCAGGCCGATGATATTGGACTTGTTGCTCCGTAATGTGGCGGCGGTTTCGTTATACGTGTAATTAAGCTGCTTTATTGCCGCCAAAACGCGTTGGCGGGTTTTCGCCGAAACTTTTCCTTGCCGATTGGCGATGACGTTGGATACCGTAGCCGAGGAAACATTCGCCAGCGCCGCCACATCAGACACCGTTGCACGTTTTACCATGCTTTTCGCTCCGTTAAAAAATGCCAATCAATGCCCCGATTCCTGAAATAAAAAGAGTGACAAGCATGGTTTTAACGACAGAAAGCTTAAAACGCGTCAATAACAGCCATATGCCCAAAACAGCCAGCAATGGTAACAAATTAGGAAAAATACCGTCAAGGATCTTTTGTGCATGAATATTAACGCCCCCCGTGGTAAAACTAAGCGGTGTACTAAGATTGATATAAGTAGACGCAATGCCGCCGATTACCGTTACGCCGATAATGGACATGCATTCACGCCATTTATTGGCATTTTCACTGACAAAATAATCGACCGCTTTTACCCCCATTCGATAACCCGAATGAAAAACGCGGTAGCTTAGCGATACGATCAATAAATTATACACAATGATGTAAAATATCGGTCCCAGAATTGAACCGCCATGGGAAAGCGATATGGCAATGCTTAAGAGGATAGGGATCAATGTTCCCTGGATGGATGAGTCGCCGATGCCCGCGATCGGCCCCATCAATGAATTTTTGACGGTCTGTATTGATATTGCATCAATGGGCTCGCCATTGGCGCGCTGTTCTTCCATCCCGACGATAATTCCGGGGATGATGGCGCCAAGTTGTGGTTCGGTATTAAAATAAGCCGCATGCGGCAATAAGACCTCAATTTGTTTTTTGACATCATTTGGATAAAATTTTTCCACCGCCGGCATAAGTGCTTTTATAAATCCGTGCCCTTCCATGCGATCATAAGAAGCGACAGTGATATTGTGCATCGCCCAAAAAAGCCAGCTTTTTCTCAATGTTGCTTTATCCAATTTTATCGGAGATGACGTCACGATGACTGGACTTATTTCAGTTGCAGCAAATTTTTTTTCGCTCATTTAAATTCATCCTCATCATTGTCGGCGCTATTCAATACAGCTTTGGCAGGTTTGTATTTATAATGAATCAGGGCCAGTAATAGGCCAATAATGACCAAAGCGATCATATTGACTTTCATAAAAACCACGCAGATAAAGCCAAACAGAAAGTAAATCAGCATGGTTTTATCGACAATGGCTTGGCGCATCAGCATGGCGATCCCGACCGCGGGCAATACGCCGCCGAATACCGCAACGACATGCATCAGGGTAGCCGGCATAATATGCACCAATGCTTCGATATATTTGGGGCCATACAGGCAGGCGAAAAATACCGGTACAAACCGCACGATAAAATTGCTTAATTGCGGGAACCAGACGGCATTGCGTTGCCAGGCGGCTTTATCGCCTTGTGCGAGAGAACGATCCGCCCGGGTATTCCAGATAACGTTCGATAGCATGGTAAAATTGAATATTATCGTGCCTGCCACGCCTATGGTGGCGGCCAGGGTAACGGCTACCTTGGCATCCTGACCTGAAAGAATCGCCAGCGGCAACGCCAGCCAGGAAACGAAGTTCAGATCCTGCGGCATGGCATTGCCGGGCGAGACGAAAGCGATATAAACGGTTTGCACCGAAATACCGATGATAATGGCATTCGCCACGTCCCCGACGATAAGCCCCGTGATAAAAGCGGCGACCAAAGGCCGGGACAGGGTATACCACCCGCCGGTCAATCCCAGCGCCCAGGGGGTGGTCAGTGCGCCGATATAACAGCACAACCCGATAAGCGCAGCTTGAAATACATTGATTTCTATCATGATTTTATCCGGGCAAGTTTTTCGGATACGGTATCCCAGTTAATGGCGACGGTATCCGGGAGTAAGCGGAATTCGATTGTAAATCCCATATCTTTTAATTGTGCAAAGGCGGGAAGTTCTTCGGGAATGATGCCTTGGCCTTTATTGATCTGAATGGCGTCGGCGCGTTTGGATAATGGTCCGACATTGACTTTGTTTATTGCTTTCACCAATGCGGCGACTTTGTCTGCCAGCTGTACCAGCGCTGAAGGACTTCTGACAATCAGGTAATATTTTTTTTGGGAACCAATGACATTGGCCAATTTGCCCGCGGCTTCATCGATACTGAATACCCACGTCTTGATTGAAGGCAGAATGGATAATAGAACTCTTTTCTGGATATCATTTTCCGCTGCCTCGTCATCCACCACTACAATGCCGTCGCAGGGACTCGAACCAATCCAGCTGGCCGCCATCTGTCCATGGATCAGGCGGTCATCAATGCGTAAAAAAGAAATAGCCATAGTTAAAAATCCTCCTGAGCGGATGTGGATTCGATAAAACGATGGATAGCCTCCTTGCCGATTTCAATGACATGGCGGGTCAATTCTTCCAACGGCATATCGGCCTGATCCAACGCGGTCAACACCATGGGAAAATTGGCGCCGGCAACCACGGAAATAGCGGGATTCGCCAGCGATAATTGGACGCTGACGTTATATGGCGTGCCGGCCGGCATATCGGTTAATATGAGAATGTCCCGGCGAGTGTCTTTTTGTAGACGATGAATAAGATGGGTAAGACCCTCACGGAAGACCTCGATGCCCTCATCGTGGGTTAATGACAGAGTATGGAGATGCGGTTGCGCTCCCATCACCATTTCGACACTGTCTTGCATGCCCGGCGCGGCTAATCCATGCGCGGCGAAAATCACCTCGATCATATCGCTTCCTCTAATTTCCTGACGATGTCGGGACACTGGATGGCCGCAAATACCTGTTTTTTCGCCAGCGCCGGATCGGGTTGATCCTTGAGCCAGGCAGCGATCAACTTTCGCAGGAAGGGTATGGCCGCATCGATGTTTTCATTGCGTTTCAACAACTCCGCCAGGGGGAAGATAAAGCGTTCCCGGGGCGTCATTTTCACGAGGAAATTACGCGCCACCGTTGCCAACGGGCGTTTAATGGCGGGATTGCATAAACGCGCCCGATGTTTGGCCGCCATATCGTCCAGATGCCGCGGTTCAAAGCGGCAGACCCTATGTAAATAGAACTTCATGATATGCATATAACCGGCAATCTCCCGGTTGATTGCGTTATCGGCCGCCGCCTCATAAAGGTAGTGATGTCCCGCCGCCCGCCCCAACAAGCTGACGCCATCGGCATAGGTATTGACCAGAAGACGTTTTTCCTGAAATCGGGCGGCGATATGGTCTGTTTTCTCAAACCTGGCCGGGATTTCGGCGTCACGGATAGCCTGCACGCAAATGGTACCGTAGGATTCCGTTTCAATATCCAGCGCGTCCGGCCAGCGTGCGGAACATATCCGGTCGACCATGCAATCGGGCAGTAACCAACCAGTCGGTTCCACGCCGGCCGCCGACATCAGCCCGGCGAAAAATTCCCCGCTTTGCTCGATATTTTCACAGCAGATCACCGTTTTTGGCGTTATACCTTTGAGTAACGACGCAATGTAATGCAGGTTTTCCTTACGCACCGAGGTTGTGATGAGGCCGGCCTGGGCAAGCAGCGGCATCAAGGCGTCATCGTCGGGCAAACAGGCGGCATGGATGGGAACAGACCGGGCCACGTTTTGGTCGGTCAGCAAAATCTGATAACCGCCGGCGGCACGCAGCCGATCGATAAGCTGCCGGTCGGCATCTACCGCGACCACGTCATACCCGCTCTCGGTCAGGAAGGGGATGGCTAGCCCTCGGCCAAGCGCCCCCGCCCCAAAATGAACCGCTAATGGCTTCATATAAATCGCTCCCATCAATTATTAATTTAAGGTTATTCGATTTACTTAGTTTTTGTCGCTTATTTTCCATTAATATTTCGATGATCATCACAAATTTTAGATAAAATTAAGCATAAATTTTATTTATTTTAGTAAAAACAGTATCTTATTAAATTAGATCGCTCAACGTAAAGCTTGCAAGGGAAAAACAGGGAGGTTAGTCTTTTTGTATAAAAGGTTAATCGTTTAACTTCCACTGGAGCATAACATGCGTTATCTCAACCACCCGGTGAATTACGACAAATATCCCTCTGTTCGTGTCACCGGTACGAGCGGCAAGGCGGTTGCCGGTTGGAAAACCATCGTCCGGCATGTGGCCAACGCTTTGTCCGATCGGGCAACCGCTATTATCGTCATCGATTGCTATCCTGGGGTGAACAAAGCGTTGATCAAGGAGCGTTTCGGCGAATTCGCCGGTTTCCAGCGGGCGCAGTGGCTGGATGCCGATGAGTGTTACCTCGGCGGCCAGGCCCTGGATGATCGGCTGGCCGATACGCTGACGGCTGATCGTGTCTTTGGGGTGATGAGTTGCGCCAATCTCGGCGATTATCTCCTGCCTGATAAGGTGTCGGCCTGCGAGGCCCGTTGTGAACAAAACCAGGGGATACTCTTTATCATCGGCACCGGCGCCGCGTTGATTCATGCCGGCGACCTGGTGATCCTGGCCGATTACCCCCGCTGGCAACGCCAGTTGGACTGGCGGGCCGGCAGCAGTAACTGGCTGGCTGGCAATCCCGATGAAGACCCGCTGCGTAAATACAAAAGGGGATATTTTTGGGAATGGCGTGTTGCCGACAGACATAAGCGTGAACTGTTTCCGCAATTGGATTTTTTGCTTGATAGCCTGTCCGAACCCGCGGTGATGATTGATCAGGCCGCCTTCCTGGCTGGTCTGCAAGCCTGCCTGACCACGCCTTTTCGGCTTAACCCTTTTTTTGACCCGGGGATTTGGGGCGGCAAATGGATGGAAGAAGTGTGTGCGCTGCCCCCCGCTGAAAAAAATTATGCCTGGTGCTTTGACGGCGTGCCGGAAGAAAACAGCCTGACGCTCGACTATGACGGCGTCCGCATCACCATGCCCGCCATTAACCTGGTGCTCGCCAGACCGGTGGAATTGCTGGGCGAGCAGAATTATGTCCGTTTCGGCGCCGAGTTTCCCATCCGTTTCGATTTTCTCGACACCATGCAGGGCGGTAATCTCAGCTTACAAGTGCACCCGCTTACCGACTATATTCAACAGCATTTTGGTATGCATTACACCCAGGATGAAAGTTATTACATTCTGGATGCCGGTGAACAGGCCAGCGTCTACCTTGGACTGAAAACCGGGGTAACATCAGAGGAATTCATCGCCGCCGTTGAAGCCGCCCGGCTAACCGGCGAATTGGACGATGAAAAATATGTGAATAATTTCAAGGTTAAAAAACACGATCATGTGCTTATTCCGGCGGGAACGGTACATTGTTCGGGCAGTGACGCCATGATCCTGGAAATTTCCGCCACGCCTTATATTTTTACCTTCAAGTTATGGGACTGGGGGCGTTTGGGGTTGGACAACACGCCGCGGCCGGTGCACATCGAACACGGCCGCCACGTCATCCGGCAACAGCGCGACACGCAATGGTGCCGTGAGCAGTTGCTCAATACCGTCACGGTAACCGAACGCAATGAAGCCTATACCTGTGAACGTACCGGCTTGCATGCACTGGAATTTATCGAGACCCATCGTTACTGGATCAACAGCGCAGCGGATTTGGCGACTCAAGGCGGTTTCCAGATGCTCAATCTGATCGAGGGTCGGGAAGCCGTTATCGAAAGCCCCGATGGCGTGTTTGACCCTTATACGGTTCATTATGCCGAGACCGTGATCATTCCGGCTAACATCGCACATTATCGGGTTGGCTCCCTGTCAGGGGACCCTATCGGTATTATCGTCGCCAATGTCGTCCGTCCACCGGAGATGCGATAATGTTGGGATCAGCCGATAAGTTCAGTTCGTGGATGCGCGATAGCGTACTGCCTTATTTCCTGGCGAACGGCATCCATTATGAAGGCGGGATAGCCCGGCGTTTTCTGGAGACGCTGCCCGATTCCACCGATTTGCAACGTAGCCGGGTACAGACCCGCCAGCTCTATGTCTACGCCCATGCCACCCGAACCGGATGGATCGATGCCGGCCAGCCGGTCATTGATATTGCCGGGTGCGGCCTGGCTGATTTTCTTTCACCGGATGACGCGTTCTATTTTGCCCGGCACAATGGGGGAAAATGCGGGATTAATACCTATGAGCAGGCGTTTGCCCTATTGGCGTATAGCGAACTTTACCTGCTGACGGGCGATACTGTTTTTAGCCGCAAAGCGATGCGACTGCACGACTGGATAAAAGCGCATCTGACGCTTGAAGAAGGCGGTTATGCAATCAATACCTCGCATCCGCCGTTGTTGAGCCAAAACCCGATTATGCATCTGTTTGAAGCCTGCCTGAGCTGGTGGCGAGCCACCGGCGATCCGCGCTGGGAGCAAGAAGCCCACAGGTTGTTCGGTCTGTTCGAGCGGCATCTGTTTAACCGGCGACATCAGTGCCTGGTGGAATTCTTTGCGCCGGGTTGGCGGCCTACGTTGCCCATTTCGCACCAGGTCGATCCCGGACATCATCATGAATGGACGTGGCTGCTTTATGAATATCAAAAAATAGCCGGCGTCGACACGGCGCCGATACGCCAAGCGTTGCAGGCCTTCGCCGTTTCATGTGGGGAAAATCAGGCGACCCGCGCCGTCATGAACGAAGTGTTCTGGGATAAATCGCCGTTTCGCGCCGGCGGCCGGCTTTGGTGCCAAACCGAACGCATAAAAGCGGATGTCGTCAATTATCGCACAGCGCCGACAAGCGCGCGGTTAACGCTTATCGGGACTCATGTGGATACCCTGTTCGGAAATTATATCGAAGGCGAACCGCCAGGGTTGTATTGCGATGAAATTAACGGTCACGGCGAACGCATCTTTGGTCTTGCGCCGTCGTCGACGCTTTATCATCTGTATGTCGCCTGTCGGCAGCTTGATGATCTTAACCAATCCGACCAAAGCACGCTTATCCCCCCCTATTCGAGAATCTAAAAATTTTTTGGGTAAAGTCTGGACAAATGACGCGCGCAGTTTTAGCTTTAATCTGCCTTATTCAATGCTGACATCTCATTCCTCGTGTTTTGATAAAACGAAAGGAAACGGAGACGGCTTTCCGATTAATGGGTCGGCAAATTTATTATAAACATTATAACTGAGTAACCTTTATGCGTTATTTGATGGTGGTTTTGGCTTTATTTCTTAGCGCTTGTTCGCATCAATATCAAATGTCTTATCTCCAAGCACCAGCCGCCACGCCTGAATCGCTGGCGCTGCATCGTGTCGGACTGCCGCCGGCCATTCCTGAGCTGGAGCACACGACTCTGGTGAATACGCGCCTTATCAACCACAACTATCTGAAATTGGGCTACCGCTCATTTGGCTCTTCCGTTTTCAAAACGACTGAGCCTGACCCGCTTAAATCCACTGTCGATGCCGACAATGCCGCATTAACACAAGCTCAGACGGTTGGCGCTGATATGGTGGTTCAATTACCCGGTAGACTGACCAAAATCACGGTATTGAATAACCGTTGCTGTTTACGAGAAACAACGAACTATATTGCGCTATATTTTATCAAGTACCGTTATCCATTAGGTGTTATGTATCATGACATGTCTAATGCGGACAGAAAAAAAATACAATCTAATTATGGGGTAACCACTAGCTTAACCATAGTGGATTCCCCGGCTTACAAAGCTGGCATTATCCCCGGCGATATTATCACCGCTTTTGATGATATACCGGTCGATGGGGGCGGCAGTCTTGACCGTTACGTTGAGCAACATAAAAACACCACCATCAAGCTGACCCTATTCCGTGATGGACAGGTTCTTACCAAATCGGTTCCATTAGGCGGTTAAGCCGACCAAGTGTACATAATTGAAGGCGAGTTGCGGTCAGGTCATCCGGCAATATTTTGTTGCCGTGAATGAGCCGCGGCTTGCCGGAATAAATCCGGATCGGGCCGTATGCCGGTATAAAGAGCAAATTGTTCCAGCGCCTGTATAGCGAAGACTTCGGAGCCGGTGATAACGGTTTTGTTTTTACCGCGGGCATAACAGATTAACGGCGTTTGTTCCGGCAAAGCCACCACATCGAATATCACGCTGGCCGCAAATATTTCCGCGGGGGTAAATGACAATGTATCGGCGTCATTGCCGCCGGCCATCCCTATCGGCGTCGCGTTAATCAATAATCCCGGTTGCAGGCCGGCCATATCCGGGCGGCATTCATAACCGTATAATCCGGCCAGCTCGCGACCGCTGGTTTCATCAATGGCGATAATGTAGCCCTGATTGAATCCGGCGTCTTTTAGTGCGCAGGCCACCGCCTTGGCCATTCCGCCGCTGCCGCGCAGAGCGAAGGTCAGACTGGTCGGCACCTTATACTGCGCAAGCAACGTGGCGATGGCGATGTAATCGGTATTGTAGGCTTTCAGGTAACCGTCGGTGTTAACGATGGTATTGACTGAATTGATGGCTTTGGCCGAGGCGTCCAATTCGTCAACCAGGGCAATACACGCTTGTTTGAAGGGCATTGATATTGCGCAGCCACGGATGCCGAGGGCGCGAATGCCGCCGATGGCCGCAGGCAGATCATGGGTGGTAAAGGCTTTATATAAATAATCGAGGTCAAGCGCGTCATAAAGATAATTATGAAAACGCGTGCCGAAATTACTGGGACGCGCTGCGAGCGACATACATATTTTCGTGTCTTTGTTCAGATGCCTGGTCATTGCTGTTGCCTTGGGATGAGTTATTGCTTGCCGTCGAAAAAATAATGGACTAAAAAGGTGAAATAAAAAACTGCTGGCTTTTTTCGCTCAGGGTTCCTCTTTTATGCATGGCCGACGACTCGAACAGCAATACCTGCGCCTGCTGGCGCTCAATCCCACGCGGCATGCCGTTACGACGCTGCAAACGCTGGCGGACGGGCTGTGTTGCAGCAAACGCCATATGCGTGCGCTGCTGGTGCAAATGCAGTCGGCGGGCTGGCTGGCCTGGCAGGCCAGTCCTGGGCGCGGCCATCAGGCGCAACTGCGGTTATTTCGCAATGAACATCAATTGTTGGTGGCAAAAGCGGATCATTTGCTTAATGCGGGCGACTTTAGCGGTGCGCTGGAGCTGCTGGGCGATGAGAAGCAACTGATTACGCCGTTATTGCGGGCCAAGCTGGGTTACAGTATTCGGGATGATTACCAATCCTTACGTATTCCCTATTACCGCGCCATGCCCAATCTTTACCCCGGTACGCCATTGCGCCGCTCGGAAATTCATCTGGTCAGGCAGCTATTCAATGGCTTGACCAGAGTCAACGAGGGCAACGGGACGGTGGAAAAAGATCTGGCTCACCATTGGCGTATGCTCGATCCCTTGCATTGGCGATTTTACCTGCGCCCCGGCGTGCAATTTCACGATGGCCGCGAACTCGTCAGCCAGGATGTGGTGGCGTCATTGACCCGCTGCGCCCGCCTGCCGCTGTTTTCGCACATCAAACAGGTTTATCAGCAGGGCGCCTTAAGCGTAGTGATTGAACTGACCCAGCCGGACCGCCTGTTGCCCCAGTTATTAACCGACCCGGCGGCCCTGATTTTACCCGCTGATCATGCCGCGCGAACTGATTTCGCCGCGCGGCCCATTGGCACCGGGCCTTATCAGGTGAGTGAAAATAACGAATGGCATTTGCTGATGCGTTCTTTTGATAATTATTTTGGCTTCCGTGGATTGCTTGATGAGGTTGAGGTGATTGTCTGGCCCGATTTGGCGCTTGCGCCGGATGACGAAACGTCAACGCAGGAACATAGCCTGCGACAGGCGGCCGGTAAAACCACCGGTTCCGCCATTCTCTCTCCCTTGTCCATGCATTCAGCCGCCTGGTTGAGTTCAAGTCTCAGCGATATCGACTATGCTTCGGGAAAGGCGGTTGCGTTAACCGGCAAGCCGTCCGATTTGTCGCAACACATGTTTCTTGAGCGGGGCGGCTATTTTTTATTGTGCGATAGCCGGTCGCCTCACTGGCGCACCATCGAACGACGACGCTGGATCAGGGAAAAACTCAATCCCTATAAACTGGCTCAGCAACTTGTTGAGCCCATTCGCCCATTTTGGGTGCCGACGGGCAGCTTATTGCCATCCTGGTTCCATTGCCTGGACGACGGCTTGACGCAGTCGCCTTTTGCGCCGTCGATAGCAGGAAAGACAGAAGCTGCGCCGGTGCTCAGGCTGGCTTACTATCGACAGCATCGCGAATATCCGATGCTGGCTGAAGAGATGCGGAAAATACTGGCCGCCGAGGGGATTCGTCTGGACATTGTCCCGCTGGATTACGCCTGTTGGGCCAGAGGGGAAGGCGAGGCCGATCTCTGGCTGGGCACGGTGAATTTCCCAGTACCGGAAATCTGGAACGTCGGCGCCTGGCTGTTGGGGATGCCGTTGCTGCAACATTCCATTTCCGGCGGCGACGAGCGGCTGTTTGATCTTTGGCAGCGGCAATGGCGCGACGGGTCGCTCAGTGCCAATCAATTGGTCCAACAGGTGGTCGGCTCGGGGTGGCTTCAGCCGCTGTTTCATCATTGGATGCGGCTCAAGGGGCCGGACCAGGCCCAGGGTATCCAACTGAATAATCTGGGCTGGTTTGATTTTAAAACCACGTGGATGGAGCCGCAATAAAGCCTGCTTCAATACGGTCGGCGGATGTTTTGCCGCGCGATCATGTTGACCCATGTTCACCCCATGACTCTTAAGCAGGCGAACAGCGCAGCAAATACAATCACAATCACGCCGGTGGCAATGACCAATCGTTCAGCTAATAAGCGACGCATCCATAAGCTCCTTAAGCGAAATTGTAGCGTTCGGAATGATATTTCGACAGCGGCACCCCCAATTCGGACAATACTTTTTCAATCGCGTCCATCATCACATCAGGCCCGCATATAAAATATTCGTGGCTGGCGTAAGGCGGCGGTAAGTACCGTTTAAACATTGCCGCGTCGATAAATCCTGTTTCACCCGTCCAATCGGATGCCGGCTGGGAGAGCACGTGGACGATCTGGAGGTCAAGCCTTGACGTGAGCGCTTCCAGTTCTTCGCGAAAGGTGATGGATTCCCAATCCCGGCTGCCATACATCAACAGCGCGGGGCGCTGATCCCCACGATCCGCCAGCGTGCGTAACATGCTCATCATTGGCGTAATGCCAACGCCGCCGGCGATCAAAATATGCATATCTGCCGGATTACCAAGCGTAAAAGCGCCGTACGGACCATCAAGGTAAACCTGCTGTCCTTCCGGGATCTGAGGGATCTTTCGCGTGAAATCGCCCAAATTACGGATCGACATCTCAATTTGTCCTTCCTTTGCCTCGGCGCTGGAGGAAAAAGAGAAAGGATGCCCGGTGATGCTAAACGGACTGCCCCAAACTGTCAGCCAGCCGAATTGCCCAGGTGAAAAGCGAAAGCCCGCATGACCCTCCGGGCGCATCACCAAGGTGGCGGTATCTCCCCGTTCTTGTCTTACCTGTATGACGCGATAGGGGCGACGCAGCATAAACAGCGGTTTGGCGATGCGGATATAACATAACAAGACTATCCAGAACATAATCAGGCCAATCCACAGACCTCGCTTCCAGGGATCGCCCAGATAAAACCCCCAGCCGATCATATGCAAAATGCCGGCGAAGACGGCGACAACGGCAAGAATAAGATGGGATAGATGCCAGGCTTCATAATTGATTTTCAACTGCACGCGCCATAGCGCCATAACCACCAATATTATCAATGAATAGGTTGAAAGCGCCGCAAAGCGCGCACGCCATGGCGCCGAGAAAAAGTTTAATAAGGCCAGCAATTCGGGACGGGTGATAAACAAAATCAATGGATGGGCGATCACCAACCCCAGGGCAATCAGCGAAATGCGACGATGAAAGTGATATATGACATCTTCGCCCCAAGGTTGCGTAATGTAGCGAAAACGGGCTGTCAGGCCAAATTGCAGGCCCATCATGGCCAGGCCGGCATAACCCAGCGCCGCGGAAAATTCGGTCCAGAAGTCACGTGAAGGCGGTAATGTACCTGTTAATAAGGCTGCCAGCGGCGCAAGAATAAAAAACAGATAAACCATCACCCAAACGATACTACGCAAAGTATAAGGGGACATTATTTTCACACCATAGGGGCTGAAATTTTTATTATTATATTAAGAAATAAATGTAATAACTAATTAATAGAATTAACCACAAAGGCGTGAGCATAAAGAAGAAATGATAAAGGAGTTTATCTGATCGTCTGCATCAAAAGTGGTCGTTATGAACAGAGACGCTGTAAAAGCGATTTATAACTTTAATAAACCGCTTCTGAATATCGTCAAAATATGATGATAAAGATTATCGCATAATATTTTTGCCTGATCGGTGCTGTGCGCTTTTCCGATCATCCATTATCGTTTTCCCGGCATCATTCTGATTAAGGTGTTGTCACGCAGGAAATAATGATGGAACAAGGCCGCGGCCGCATGAAGTCCGATGATGAAATAGCCGGTATTGGCGATCAGCTCATGCAGTGATTTAATCGTTTGCCGCACATCGTCGTTTTCCTGCCCTGCGACCGGCATGGCAATGGAGAAATAGGACCAATGAACATTACCGTAATATAACGTTAAAATACCAAGAATGGGCAGGCTGATAAACATGAGGTACAGGATGCCATGAACGGCTTTTGCCAATATGATCTGCCAGCGTGGCGGAGTTGGGGTAATATTGGGATCTTTATGCCGGGTTTTGATTACCAGGCGAATCAGCATCAGGATCAGCACCGTCACTCCCAGGGTGTAATGCATTAATTTCATCCAATCGCGAAGATCACTGCCCGAAGGGGCAAAATCTCTTAGTTCCATGGCGGCATAGGTTAACGCCACCAGTATGAAAATAACCCAATGGAATAAAATTTGCGTCGGTGCGAATTTTTGAGTCATGACATATTCTCGCCTAATGAGAGTAAATTAAAGGGTATCAGCCATTTCAGCTATTCAACTATACGCGCCGAAAATCACGCTGCCAGTGAGCCAAACAGCATGCCGATGCCAGAGGACATCCCCATTGCCAGTGCGCTCCAGAAGGTAATGCGCAACATTCCCGCTTTCATGGGCGCGCCGCCAATCTTGGCCGCGATACCGCCAAGAATGGCCAAACAAAGTAATGCCGATAGGGTTATCGCAGGGAGCGCCCAGGTTTCGGACGCGATCACGGCCACGCCCAACGGCAGTATCGCGCCTGCCGAAAAACTCAATGCTGAAGCCAATGCGGCCTGCAATGGACGCGCCGTGGTTATCTCGGAAATACCCAGTTCATCACGCGCGTGCGATCCCAAGGCATCATGCGACATCAATTTTTGCGCCACCTGTTTGGCCAGCTCCACATCCAATCCCCGCTGAACATAAATGGCGGTTAATTCATTGAATTCCCCTTCGAAATCAGCATGTAACTCAGCCTGTTCCTGAGCCAGGGCGGCTTTTTCCGTGTCTGACTGGGAAGAAACCGAAATGTATTCGCCGGTCGCCATCGACATCGCGCCGGCCACCAGACCGGAAACTCCGGCCAAAAGGATGTTGTGGTGGCTGGCGTTGGCCGAAGCCACGCCCAGCAGTAAACTCGCGGTCGAGACGATACCGTCGTTGGCGCCAAGGACGACTGCGCGCAGCCAGCCGCTTTTTGATATGCCGTGCCGTTCTCTATGCATCCTGATTCTCTAATTCCATGGATTCGAAAGCATTCGGCGATGAGCATTGGGCGAAACGCTAGAGTTTGTCAAGGCGTTGTTGGATCTCTTGCCGCCGTCCTTTATCAGCCAGTTCCCGGCCGGGCCGAGGCTGCGCCATCATGGCTTTTTGCAAGTAGGTTTTCGCTTCGGCTTTACGGCCCTGATTCAATAAAAAGTCGCCGTAAAAGAAATTCGCGTCTATGCCGTCGGGGTTGATCGCCACTGCCTGTTTCAATAGCGCTTCAGCTTGTTTTTTATCGCCGAAGCCGATAGGCCAGCCCGGGACTTGATAATACAACGTGCCAAGACTGGTAAAAGCAGAGCCGTCCAAGGCCCGCGGGTCAAGTTTAATGGCGGTCTCCAGCTTGCGTTTCGCGTCTTTCACCAGATCCAGTGCGCCAAGTCCGCCTTTTTCGCCTGCCCAGCTGCTTTCAACGATGGCCGACCAAATCAGCATATCAACGCGGGAAGCGTCGTTCGCGCTGGCTTTGTCAGCCACCTTGCTGAGCTGTTCCAGGCAGGACTCTTTTTGCTTGGATAACGTCTGATACTGGCAAACGGCCCATTGGTGCTGGATATCGGCAAGTTCAGTCTGAGCATAGGCGCCGGTGCTGCCAAGTAATGCGAGTAAAACGAGTTGTTTTTTCATTTCATCCCTTTTTGTGACTCATTGGCATGACGAGCGATAACCGGGAGCTGTTTCGCTAAGGCTTTATCCACAATGCATGGGAAAAGCGCGTTCAATTTGACGAAGAACCGCTCCGGCCAACCCAGCCACCGCCGCTCAACTTCTTTTTCCAGGACGTTGATCGCCTGTTGCGCCACCCATTCGGCGCTGTCGCTCTTGTTGCCCAACTCAAGATTCATGGCATAAACCGCTTCGGTGTTGATGGCGGTTTTGGTTGCCCGCGGAGCCAGATAAAGTACTTTGATATTCGTGTCGGACAATTCGCGCGACAAGGCTTCGCTAAAACCGCGCAAAGCATATTTACTGGCGCAGTAAACGCTGTAACCGGCATACCCGATACTGCCGAAACTTGACCCTATATTCATGATAATAGCGGAGTTTTGCATATGAGGCAGTAAGGCGCGGCTCAGTAAAATGGGCACCTGAATATTGAGCTCCAGTTGCCGTAATATCTGCTGTTCGCTTTGATCCTCAAGCCAGGCGAACTGATTGGTTCCGGCATTGTTGATCAGGATATCGATCCCATGCAGTTCACTGACGAACCTGATCAATTTTTCACGTCCCTCGGTCGCGCAGAGATCGGCTGCCAGGATATGATGCCGTTCGGGGCAGTGCAGTTTTTTTTTCAGATTGAGCAGGGCCAATCCATTGCGGCCATGTAGGATCACGCTGGCGTTGCGTTCCGCCAAGGCACAAGCCAGCGCCTTGCCGATCCCGCCGCTGGCGCCGGTCACGAGAATTCGGGCTCCGTCGAGTTTCATGGATGATTCTCCGTTAAACCGCGCAACATATCGCCATAAAGCCGGTAAACCACCTTGGCTGAATGAATGATGGCCTGACGATCCTGGCTGTTGTCGACCTTATCCATCAATGTCGCGAAAAAGGCCAGGTGTTCTTTATCCAGCGAGCCATGTGACGTGAGGTAACTCAACGCGTCGGCCGGCAATTGCAAACCCTGTTGCAACTGTTCGGCCACGGTGGTGGCGATGGCGACGCTGGTGCCTTCCAGCACCTGTACCATGCCGAAAATCGCCATCGGATTAAAACGATTGATCTGGTCATAGAGAAACGCAATCATCAGTTCGATGGAGAAGGCCGGCCGGCCGGCGCGCACTGCTTGTGCATCGCCGCCGCAAGCGCGGATATCATTCAATATCCATTCCTGATGGCCGTATTCCTCTACGATATATTCCACTACCGCGCCGCGCACCCCTTCATATTCCGGACTCATTCGGCCGCCGGCGGCCATCAGCAGCGGCACCGTATGACTGACGTGATAAAACGCCTGTGATAAAAATGCGATATACATATCAATGTTGATGTTGCCGTTACGGCAGGCTTCTATCACAGGCGCGGCAAATAACCGCGCTCTTTCCGTCGCAGTGTCGTTTTGTAATTGCTGATAAAAATTCATATGCGTTCTCCGACAAAAAGCTGGTGGATAACCGAGGCGTACTGGGTCAGGATGCGCTGGCGGATTGGCCGCCCGCTATTGGTCAATAGGCCGTTATCGGTGCTGAACTGCGCCAGAATCGTATGATGAACCTGCGCGTAATCGGGGAGACGGCGGTTAAGTTGCGCGACTTGCGCCGTCAGAAAATCTTCATAACCCGGCGTCGCCTGTATCAAGGCGACATTGGCCCGCAGACCGTCGCCGAAAACGACGATCCGCCCGATCGCCGGGAAAATCTGCGCTTCGGCTTCGATCCATTCCGGTGAAAAATTGCGGCCATAGGCCGTGATCTGCACATTTTTTTTACGTCCGGTGATATGCAGATAGCCCCGGGCATCAAGATGTCCAAGGTCCCCCGTGGCTACCGGCGATGCTGGCGGTTCTTCCCCCAGATATCCCAGCATTGTGGCGCCGGCCACTAAAATCTCGCCATCTTGCGCAATGCTGACCTGACAGTGCGGCAAGGGTTTACCCACTGAACCAATCAAATCATGACCCGGCGCGTTGAGGGCGACGACCGATCCGCATTCCGATAATCCATAACCCTCAAAAACCGGCAGACCGAGTCGTTTTGCTTGCAGCACCAGGTCCGGCGCCACCTTGCCGCCGCCAACAGCGACAAAGCGTAAGGAGGTGATCAGGGTGGGCTTGGCGGCGCATAACATAATCAACAGGCGCAATAATTCAGGCACCAATACCAGGCTGTGCGGTTGCCAATGCATTAAGGCTTTGGCGAGTATTTTCGGCGAGAATTGGCTGGAACCAGTAAAACCGACTTCAGACAGCGCAAGGATTCGGCTGCAGGCCCCGGTCAGCAAAGGAACATAGAGTCCGGTGATATTTTCCAGAAGCGTCGAGAGCGGCAACAACACCATATGTTGCCGTATCTCGGCGGACGCGACGCGTTCCGCCAGCGATGCGGCGACGGCCATCATATGTTCAATACTCAGACACACGCCTTTGGGCCGACCGGTGGTGCCTGAGGTATAGGTGATCTTTGCGGTATGCGCGGGCAAGCGAGGGACGTTTTTTGGCTGGCGCCGCTGTAGCGGCCAGCCAAAATCCACCGAGGTCAGCCAGCCATCGCGCGCCGGTCCAATAATGGCGTCGGCGCCGCTGTTTTCCAGCAGCCAATGTTGTTGTTCGGCGCTGAAAAACACCGGCACCGGTATCACAACAATGCCCGTCAGCGCACAGGCCAGATCGATTAAGGCCCAATCGATGCCATTATCCAAAAAGAGCGCCAGCCTGGCTATTTTCTCAGAACTCAGCCTCGCCGCCAGATAATCGAGTTTTTGCGCTAATTCACCGTATGAAATCATCTGGCGGTCATCGCACAGTGCCGGCCGTGTAGGGTCTTCAACGGCAAATTGCTTAATACGCTCAAAAAGGATCATGGCAGTATTCTCGTTTGTTCTGGGAAAATATGGGGCATGGAATTAAATAAGGAAAGCAGCAGGCTTGTTTTGCTTAGTATTTGTCGCCCCTGTTTTAAATTGCCAATCATTACGCAGGGATGGTTGAGATAATAATCACCCCAAGCATCGGCCTCCTCCCCTATTTTTTCCGCCAGCGCGGGCGCCAGTTCAAGCGGCATAAGATTAAGGCGGTGAAAAATATTGCGCAGTTTGCGGGTACCGGTAAACGTGACATAGTCCAGTTCGTTTTCACACAATAATTGGCAGAGCGCCGCGAACATAATACGAGCATTGCCGGATTCGGAGCAGGCAAAATTGCCGATTTCCACCAGCCGGTCGCGGGCAACGGTTTCGCCGGTCTGTGTGGCGATCGTCGCCTCGATAGGGGCGTCCAGATAACGTTCCAGATAAAGTTCGCCAAAATCGGCCCGATTCATACCGCATGCGCCAATCAATACACCGTCGGCGCGATAAAGGCCCAGTAAATAAGGTAAAAAGTGTGGAATAATGGCGTTGAATTCTTTGGTATAGCCATTTTGTATATAATTTTTTAGTAAATCATACTGGCTATTATCCTGGGCGAATAAAAGCGCATACGGGGCATGAATATATTTTTTCATAATGGCTCCTTTCACCGATGATCAGGAGTTTAAACGGGATTGCTTAAGACAAACTTAAGGGGGGAAATAATTTATGATTTTGTCATGAAAAACAGGAATAAATATCAGAGGGGAATTATCTTCAATGGTATAAATTCATTTTATACTTAGTTATCAAAAGAATAAACAGGGGAATTAAGCTAAAAACTTTTATGTATGATAAATACAGGAACCACCGCCGCGAACATGCCGAGATCACCCTCATACCGATAGCCGCAGCGCCAGAGCGACCAACGTCACCAATAGCACCGGCAGCGTCATTACAATCCCGACGCGGAAGTAATAACCCCACGTTATTTTCAGATTCTTTTGCGACAGCACATGCAGCCACAATAGGGTTGCCAGGCTACCGATCGGCGTGATTTTCGGGCCCAGATCACTGCCGATGACATTGGCATAGACCATTGCCTCTCTGATCAACCCGGTGGTTGAGCTGCCTTCAATGGATAACGTACCGATAAGCACTGTGGGTAGGTTATTCATGACTGACGACAGGAATGCCGTCAGGAATCCGGTCCCCAGCGTCGCCGCCCATAATCCCCGCTGCCCCAGACTGTTCAATAACGCGGAAAGCGCGTGGGTCAATCCGGCGTTACGCAGGCCATAGACCACCAGATACATGCCTAACGAGAAGATAACGATTTGCCATGGCGCGCCGCGCAGTACTTTACCGGTATTGATCGCTCGTCCCTTTTTCGCCACAGCCAATAAAATCAATGCCCCCACGGCGGCGACCAGGCTGACCGGGACGTCGATACCCAACGGTTTAAGCCCGAAGAAGCCAATCAACAGTACCGCCAGCACTAGCCAGCCGGTGTAAAAGGTTTGTTTATCGCGGATGGCGTCTTTCGGCTCCTTCAGTCGCGTCAGGTCATAATCGACGGGAATGGTTTTACGGAAAAACAGGTGTAAAGTCGCCAGCGTGGCCGCAATGGCCGCCAGATCCACCGGCGCCATGACCGCGGCATATTCGTTGAAGCCGAGTTTGAAAAAGTCGGCCGAGACAATATTGACCAGATTCGACACGACCAGCGGCAGACTGGCGGTATCGGCGATAAAACCCGCCGCCATGACAAAGGCCAAGGTTGCGCCGCGGCTAAAGCCTAACGCCAGCAGCATGGACATCACAATGGGCGTCAAAATCAATGCGGCGCCATCATTGTTGAATAATGCCGATACGGCGGCGCCCAGTAAAATAAAATAGGTAAACAGCAGGCGGCCACGGCCCTTGCCCCAGCGTGCCACGTGTAATGCCGCCCATTCGAAGAAACCCGCTTCATCCAATAACAAACTGATGATAATAACGGCGATAAAGGAACCGGTGGCGTTCCATACGATGTGCCACACCAGCGGAATATCACTGAAATGGACCACGCCGCTCAGCAACGCCAGCACCGCGCCAAAGCTCGCGCTCCAGCCGATACCCAACCCCCGGGGTTGCCAAATGACCAAGATGATAGTGAGAATAAAAATTGAAAGGGCTAGTAACATGACATCCCCAAAAATATCTCTCAAATATAATTATCGTGAAAAGAACAGGTTAAGCATAGATTACCGGCCAGCGTTTCCCAACCCATCATAAACATTCATGGAAAGCGACAGCCGGAGTGGCGAAGAGGGCGACTTCGCCAATTAAGAAGAATTAATTTTCGACCGGAATTTCAATGATGATCTTGCCGATAATGTTGCCGCTATCCTGCGCATCATGGGCTTCGGCAATCTTATCGAGCGGCAAGCGCAGCGCAATGACCGGTTGGTAGACGCCGGCCGCCAAAGCGGAATTAATATCACGAACGGCATCGAGATGAGCCTGTCGCGGCATATGATAGACCAGGACGAAGCGTATAACGGCGCCTTTATAGAGTGCGATTCTAAATGGCAGCGTTATCGATGCACTGGCCGAATCCGCCGCATAAGCGGTAATCGCCCCATTTGTGGCGATACAGGCCAGGTCGATATCGATATTTTCCGGCAGCGCGACATCGACGATCCGGGTTACGCCGGCGCCGGCGGTGGCCTCAAGAACTCGCGCCGCGATATCTTCCGTTTTCCGATTGATAATCAGGTCGGCCCCGGCTTGCCGTACGATGTTGGCCTGTTCTTCGCGACTGACGGTGGTGGCTACACGCGCGCCGGCCCATTTAGCCAGTAAAATCGCCGCCAGACCCACTGCGCCCGCGCCGCCTTGCACCAGCACCCATTGGCCTTGCAGCGCGCCATCGGCAAACAGGCACCGATGGGCAGTCATGGCCGCGATGCCAAGGCACGCGCCAACCGCAAACGAGATGCCGTCCGGCAGGGGAACGGCATTGTCCGCCGGCACCACAACCCAATCGGCGGCGGTTCCGCCAGCACGGCCCCATTGCGCCTCATAAATCCACACGCGTTCGCCCAGTCTGGTTTGAGATACCCCCGGTCCGACGAGATCGATGACTCCGGCGCCATCCTGGTGCGGGATGATTCTGGCGAACTCTCCCATGGACGAACCGGCCCATCCGCTGCGGCGCTTGGTATCTGTGGGATTGACGCCGCTGGCGTGAATGCGGACTCTGACTTCGCCCGGCCCGACGGCCGGATCGGGAAGATTGCCCACCTGCAAGACTTCTTTGGCGGGACCCAGCTTATCGTAGAATGCGGCACGCATAACTTCGCTCCTCGGCAAAGGTGATACGACTTGTCATCCAAACTATCATCTTGATTATGGCGAGACCAGCAGGCATAGCGTCGTTTTTTTACTTAAGCTGCGACCAGCGGGCATAACGTCGTTTATGGCGGTATAACGCTGTTACATCATTGAATCCGGCTCATCGGTAAACCAGTCCTGGTTATTTTCAATCACCGAGGTGATGAAAATAACCATTCCTTGTAAATGGCGGCGAATACCCTTTTCAGCGGCGTCGGCATTTCTGTTTTTTATCGCGTCATAGATTTCATAATGCTCTTCGATGAGCTTTTCAGGCGGCGAGATACCGCTTAATGATAAAAACCGGACCCGATCCATGGCCGCTTTGATATTTTCGATGGTTTTCCACGCCAGTTCACAATCGACGCTTTGAGCGATAAGCCGGTGAAACTCGTCATCCATCAGTAAAAAAGCATTGGCGTCGCTGCTATTGGTTAATAATTTTTGTATATGCAGGGTTTGTTCCATTCTCAGCAGATAATCGGAGGACGCTTCCAGAGCAGCGCGGCGGACCACCGCGGTTTCAACCGCTTCGCGGATGAAACGACCGGCTATCACCAGTTTGACCGAAATTTTACAGACGAAAGTGCCCCGTTGAGGGAAGATTTGCACCAGTCCTGTTTCCGACAATTTAATGAAGGCTTCGCGTACCGGTTGCCGTGAAACATCAAAGCGCGCCGCAATTTCCTTTTCCGATAATAGATAACCAGGTGGAATCGTACAATTGACGATTCCCTGCCGCAGGACGCGGTAGATTTTCTGATTTATCGGTTCCCTGGCATTAAGGGTATAAAGGTTCGCCATCTGTTAATATCCGCTTTGGCACTTATAACAAACAGCATCATATCATGCCGTATGAAAGCGCTCAGTCTAAACACAGGTCAGTGATAGCGCCAGATTTTTGTTTTTTGACATTGTGAATAAAATAAGGATTTTGGCGGATAATTAACCGAAGAATATTTGACGTGCAGGTTTGGATATTGTGGTCGGGAAAGGTATCCCGGCATTGACGGCCATAATAAGCCAGCGAACGCGCTCGAACTAAAGCCCGGTGGGCACTTTGTCAACTAACTCAGCGGCGGGCAAACCCGCCGCTCGTGGATTGCTTAAAAAGAGATAACCACTTTGCAGCAACTGTGGGGGTTATTTTCGAACAGCGTCATGGCCTGGTCAATTTCCGCCAACGGGAAGTAGTGGGTAATCAGTTTTTCTGGTTGAATCAACCCCTTATCCAACCACTCGATCACCTGCGGGAAGCGCTTGCTATTGAGCCGGGAAGAAAATATCGATAATTCTTTACTGGTAATGGTCTGTTGGGTAATGGCGCACTCGGCCGCGGAAAAACCCAGCATGCCGATACGAGCGGCGGGCGAGGCCAGCGTCGTGGCTTCCGAGAGAATGGCGGGATGGCATGCGGCGTCGATAATCAAGGTCGGCCGTACGCCTTCCAATAAGGTTGCCAGCGGCGTTTCGCCGTTATTCAAGGTCAAATCCGCGCCATTTTTCCGAGCCATGCTCAGCCGTTCGGTAATACGATCGGCAACGATAACCTGTTGTACGCCATAGACCCCTTTCAACACCTGAACCACCGTCAAACCGATGGGGCCCGCGCCATAAACCAACGCCACATCGGCAGGTTCCGGTTTCAGAAAGGCGGTAATATTCGCGGCAATGGTGAAGGGCTCCACCAGGCTGGCCAGTTTATCGGCAATACCTGGCGGTAATCGATAAGCATTGGCCGCAGGCGCGCAGGTATATTCGCTGAATCCACCGTCGCGATGAACGCCTATCACCTGTAAAGTTTCACAGACATTGGGCCGGCCTACCGAGCAGGGATAACAATGGCCGCAACTGATCACGGGATCGATCACCACCCGCTCGCCAATCCGCTTTTTATCAACGCCATCGCCGACAGCATCGATGACCCCGAAAAATTCATGGCCGATAACCCTTGGATATTTTGCAAAGGGGTTATGGCCATGCCAGATATGTATATCCGAACCGCAAATACTGGCGTAACGGACCTTGACCCTGATTTCTCCGGTAGCGGGTTCCGGGCGTTCACGATTTTGCAGTATAAGCTTTTCCGGTTTTTCAATGACGATACTTTTCATTTGGTTTCCCTTTATTGATACCACCTGATACCACTATTACGTCATCAGACTCCCTCGCACGAAAACACTGCCATACAAGATGACGGAAAAAAAATTGCTGTATGCGTTATTTCTGTTTGATCGGGTTATCTGAAAATAATCAGCCTTGGATCATATAAATAAAAGATTTAAGTGAAAGTTGATTCCCATCCCCTGAATATTTAGCCCCCTTCGCCTGTGTCGATGATTAATGTTGAATTACACCAAAGCAATGGCTCTTACGGGAGAAGCTGAACCTCCTTTAATTCGCAGTGGCAGCGCTATAAAAACAAAAAATGAGGGAACTTTATGGAGATTCGCCAGATTTTCCATAATTAATTTTCCCGCGCCAAGAATAATCTGGTGACAGGGAAAGGTGGAATTTGACCAAGTATCCAGGGACATGGCGTCAGAGCCGATAACTTGCACGCCCTTGGCCAATAAATACTCCGCGCCTGCACCGGATAAACCGGACCAATCGGATAAAAACGCCTTATGATTTGGCCGCAGCTGCCATTTGGCGTCATGGCCGGTACGAAATAACACGATATCGTCAGGTTTGATTTCACCATTCAGCTGTTCCCATGATTGAATCATGGCGACGGTGATCTCGGTATTCGGCGCAAGGTGGGAAACATCTATTTTAACGCCTCGGCCTATCAGTTGCCTGACATTCACCTGGTCGATAGTGTTTCCCGCGGGAATAAAATGCGAGGGTGAATCTACATGGGTGCCGCAATGGTCGCCCATTTGCAACAGGTTGTTATAATTCCCATCGCCGCCGGCATAGGTTTCCGAGTCACCTAATAGAAATTTCGGATGAGTCGGCCATACCGGCATAGCGGCTTCATAAGCATAATTCAATTCAACGAGTTCACTGTTGCGTATTAAAGTGATAAGTTCGGTATTCATTTTAGACGCTCTTTTGTGGGATGGTTTCTTTGATAAAGTAAAGGGGTAAACAGGATAGAATCAGAACACCAACAATAATCATATAATGCACGTTAAAACCATAGTCACGAATTATCCAGCCGGTAACCGGGGCAACCAGAATTCCCGCAATTCCTACCGCCAGGCCTATCATCAGACCCATGCTGGAAGCCGCTGATTTTGGCGCGGAGTCTATCAGCAAAGCATAAGCGACCGGGTAAGGCGAGTTCCTGAACAAGCCCCAGAAAATCAGGATGGCCCATCCGAAAGCGGCGGAATGAATGTACATGCAGAGCGCGGAAGCCGCCATCCAGCCAACAATGATAAAAGTCAGCGATGTTTTGCGGCCTTTGACATCGGAATAACCGCCCCATAAAATCTGACCGATCCAGCCGGTAAGACCAGACGCGCCAGAGATGATGGCCGCGGTGGCCAGCGGTAAGCCTACTTCGCGGGTGAGTTGGAGGGTGAGGAAATTGGCTATACCCATTTCAGCCCAGGTGAAACCGAAAATCAAAGAGATTGCCAGGAGGCAATTACGGTTTTTCAAACATGATAAAGATTTTGCCAGCGCGACTCGAAAGCTGGTGCGTTTCACCCCGGTATTGTCTTCTACCGGGACGGTAAGATTATTATCCTTGATCCAGCTCATGACCTTTTTATGATTTTTTTTCGTGCCGACAAAAAACTGTATACAAACTATGGATAAGCCAATCAGGGGAATAAAAAGAAATGCCTGACGCCAGGTACCGAAGGCAAGCACTCCGGCAATAATAACCGGCCCGATAAATTGGCCTAACGGGAAACCGGTATGGTGTACGCCAATGGCAAAACCTCGATTTTCTTTTTGCCACCACTCACCTAATAAGGCAACATTAATGGGTTCGGAGCCGCCAGTACCCATCCCCATAAATACCCGTAATATCTGAAAAGATCCCAATGTCTTGCAAAAAGCGGTCGAAACACCCGAGACCACTTCGACAATGACCGCCACGGTCCAGCTATAACAACGTTTATGTCCGGTACCGACAAAATCGGAGAAAATACCAAAAATAACCGCACCGCTAAGCGTACCAAAAAAGCTCAGTGAATTGAGCCAACCCACCTGGATTTCTGTGAGATTAAAGTCTTTCATAATCGCTGGCAATAAGGTTGGTAAGATAATTCTATCAATAGAATTCATCAAAATAGCCAGCGTGGTTATTACCAGCATCCACCAGGAGATGGGATGCGCCTTGGGAAAAAAGCGGCGTTTCCCTGTGGTTGATAGAATATCTGCTTCGGCCGGTGAATCATGAATATTGACTTCATGATTCGCTAAAGGTATTTCTCTATTTTCCATTTCCATAAAACCTCTTCGCATAAGATAGATATTCAATGCCGATTTTGCCTGATGGTCTTATGCCATGAGTGAGACTGGCGGCTAATAGACACAAAACATCCACCTTTACAGAATAAAAGGCAGGAATACTGATGTCATTATAGAATGACGTAATTGAATTGAAATCAAAAACCAATGACTGATTTCGATTTGGCTAACGAAAATATATTTATTAACGAGTCATATAATTCCTTCCTTCAATGTCAGCTTTTAATAAAATATCTCTTGCTCTATCGGTAAGCCTATAAATACCCCTTTGAATACTACCATACAAGAATCTTGTTGGTAATTTTGAATGCGGATCACATTTTGTTGAGGGATTTTTGATCAAAAAACTCAGTTAACCCCCGGTATTGCTCAATCACAAGTTTGCGGTAGCTAACATAAAATCCGGTTGACGACTGGAATGGTAGCGTGTCGAATGCGGGTTTTGCCGGCGCGGATCAAAGCGATGGGCTGGCTGGGAAATGTCCGTCCGGATGGCGAGAACCGAAAAAAATGTCGGATTCAAGGCAAAAAGGCGGGATTCGATGCGTTATCTGTCCAGGAATGAATAAAATGAGCAGAGATGCCCGACGCTACTCATCGGGCTAATCATGTATGGTAGTGTTGATTTTCAGCGCCCGTCTCCGATAGAGACAGCCCCGAGTCTGTTCAGGCATTTGTGTTAAAGCCGGTTTCAGCCGGTGGAGAAGGGATTTGCTAACGAGTCGCCGCCGCGAGCGCTTTTTGTATCCATTCTTTATTCAAACGGATGCAGTAGGCCGGGGTGCCGGTTTGGAATCGCCAGCCTTCAGCCAGGGGGCCTACATCCACCGCGTCGAAGCCGAATTGATCATAGAGATCGGCAACCCGTTTTTTGGCGTTGGCGTCATCGCCGCACAACGGCAGCGCACGACGGTCGAATGAGCCGCTAGGCTGGCTGTCTCGTTCGATATGCGTCATCATTATCGCGTTGAAGGCCTTAACGATTTTCGATTTCGGCAAATGGGCGGCCAGTAGCTCGCTGCTGGTGGTGGAGCCGTTATCCAACGCTTCGATTCTGTCGTCGCGTTGGGGATAATAGTTATTGGTGTCTATCACGATTTTTCCGATCAAAGGTTCTACCGGAACGGCCAGATAATTCTTCAGCGTAATGGCGACGATCACGATATCGCCAAAGGTCGCCGCTTCTAAAATCGTGCCGGTTTTGCAGCCCAACATGGCGGCATCGCTGAACAGCGTATGGGGACCGCGGGAATTGCTGATCATGGCCTCGTGACCATTTTTCACTGCCGCCGCGGCCAATGCGCGCCCCACATATCCTGCACCGATTATGCCTATTTTCATTTTCGTGATTCCTCTGGTTTAGCGATAGATGCGCTTCGCTGTTCGTGAAACGCATCGCCCTTGTCGTCTTGGGAACGCAAGTCCCAGGTTAGTATGGTCTGAAAATATCGTTGGCCGGTAACCGTATGTGCGGTGTAATAAACCCGCTGGACGAAGAAATAGGGGGGTTATTCGCCGCCAACCGACGTTAAGGTTTTGCTTGTCCCGCGCCCGAGCAGCAGCATCGCCAACCCGCCGATCAGCACCGCCAATGCGCTATAAGTGATGGCGCCCGGCGCGCCAAAGTTATTCATCAACAGACCGCCTATACCGGCGCCCAAGGCAATGGCTATCTGGAAGGTGGTCAATAGCAATGCGCCGGCGGTTTCGGCATGCTCGGGGGCGGCCTGTGTATTCCAGGTTTGTATGCTGACGGGGAACGCGCCGAAAGCGAAACCCCAGCCGGCGGTGGCGAAGAAGGCAATGCTGGGTAATGCGCCGTCGGCCAGCAAGGCGAACGCCATGGCAGACAGCAACATGCCGCTGAGCGCCACCGCCAGCCTGGCGTTGCGTTCGGCCATGTAACCGCCGGCGAAATTACCGAAAAATCCCCCGATGCCGAAAGCCAACAATACCAGTGAAATCATTCTGATATCCAGTTGCGGCACGTGTTCGAGAAACGGTCGTATGTAGGTGAAACCGGCAAAGTGTCCAGAGATGATAAACATAACGCTGATAAGGCCAATCCGGATGCCGGGCCGTCGCAACAACACGCTGAAGGCGCTGAAACTTGGCGCCATGGCGGGCGGCAATCGCGGCAAACTGAGCAATTGAAAAATGAGCGCCAGTATGCCGATACCGGCCGCCGCCAGGAAAGTGGCGCGCCAGCCCCAGAGATGGCCAAGATAAGATCCCAACGCCGGAGCGCAAACGGTCGCCGCCGAGACGCCGGTGAAGATGATCATCATGGCCCGCGACAATAGCCGGGCCGGCACCAGTCGTAAAACCAGCGCGGCCGCCAGGGACCATACGCCGCCCAGCGCGATGCCGAGCACCACCCGTGCGGCAATCAGCTCCCAGATATTCGAGGAGATCGCCGCCAGCAGATTTGACGCCACCAACATGAGCGACAACCCCCAGATAACGTTGCGCCGATCGATTTTACCGGCGCCTATCACCACCGCCGGCCCCGCTATCGCCGCAATCAGCGCCGTTGCCGTCACCGCCTGCCCTGCGGCGCCATCGGTAATGCCGAGATCGCCGGCGATGGGCGTCAGCAGGCTGGCCGGCAGAAACTCGGCGGTGACCAGGGCAAATACGCCGATGGAAAGTGATAGCACCGCATACCAGGCGGCGACAGTCCGCTCGTTATCCATTTGCCGACTGGGGCATGCCAGGGCGTCATTGCCGATGCAGGACTTATCAGTCATGGGAATCTCCGATTTTTTACCTAACACTTTTCTTTTTGGTTAATGGGATGTTACAGTCGACTGGTTGGAACTTCCATGCTAGGAAAACCATAATGCATGACAATTCGTCCAAAACCGACCTGCCGCTCACCCATGATCCCTTGACGGATATGCTGCAGGGACTGCGGCTTGATGGCGTGGAGTATGGCCGCTGCAATCTGGCCGCGCCGTGGGCGTTCTCGTTTCCGGCCAGGCCGGAGGCGGTCTTTCACTTCGTGGCGGAGCAGGGATGCTGGCTGCTGACGCCCGCCGGCGAGTGGGTGGCATTGGGAGCCGGCGATGTGGTGTTATTGCCTCGCGGCGGCGCCCATGCGCTGGCAAGCGCGCCGGGCGCAACGCCGCACCAGTTCCCGCGCTGGCGGTGTAAGGCGTTAAGCAACGACGTGTTTGATTATCACTCCGGCGCGAAAGGCGAAAACTGCCTGCTGTTCTCCGGTTCGATGCGGTTTAATCTCGATTATCTGCATCCGCTGTTGCGCATGATGCCCGATGTGATGCGCGCCAATGAACTGATGCAATGCGAACCGACCATATTGCATTTGCTGGAAGCAATGGGGTGCGAGGTCATGATGAATCGGGTCGGCGCCTGCGGCATCATCTCCCGTCTGGCGGATGTGCTGGCGGCCCAGATTATCCGCGCCTGGGTGGAGCATGGCAGCAGCGATGCGACCGGATGGATCGCCGCGGTGCGCAATCCGGAAGTCGGGCGCGTTTTGGCGGCCATTCACGCCAGTCCTCATCGTGACTGGCCATTATCCGAACTCGCCAAAGTCATGGGCGCCTCGCGTTCAAGTTTCGCCAGTAAATTCGCCGCTATCGTAGGCGAGACGCCTGCTCGTTACGTGGCGCAGGTCCGCATGCATCAGGCGCGGCAATGGATCAGCCGGGACGCTCTGCGAATTTCCGAGGTGGCGCAACGTTTGGGTTACGATTCGGAAGCCTCGTTCAGTCGCGCGTTCAAGCGGGTGGTCGGCATGGCGCCGAGCCATTTTCGGGCGCAGGCGAAATAGGTATTCGCCCGCGCCCGGCCCAAGCGCTATTGACGGGGATGGCAACGTTTGCGCGCTGCTGCCGGGCGGCGGGTTATGCCGCAAGCACACGTTTACTCGATCAGCGGCTTGTAATGATGCGGCTGGCGCATCGCGACCAAATCCTTGCGGCGAACCACATTGGTGGGGTATCGGCTGCCCGGCAAGGAGGACGTATCCATACTCAGGGTCACTGAACCGGGCTGGCGCCACATTATCCGTTCCAGACGCGGGAAACTGAACGTCTCGGGACCGAATATGCCGCTCAACCCGCCGTTGGCGGTCTCTTCGCTGGTGGCATTAGCCAACGCCAGATAAAGATTGTTTTCGCCGGCCCGGGTGCGAAACAGATGCCAATGCAGCGGATCGGCGCCGGTGGGAATGGGGTAGTTTTGCTGTACCCGGCTACCCTCATGGCCGAAACTGAAACCTTCTTTCAGGTCGGCGGAACAGGCTATCAGATCGCAGCCCATCATCGTCAGTATGCGCGCCGATTCCGGCAGCACTGCGTCGTTGCCCAGCAGCAGGCCAATCCTGCCGATGGTGGTATCGTGAACCGACCAGTGATCGCCGGGAGTCGCCCAGTTCTGATACTGTAGCGGCAAATGGATCTGGCGATAGCAGCCGACCAGGCCAGCCGGTCCGACGAGAACTTGGGCGTTATAAAAAACGCCGTCGCCGCGCTCGGCGAAGCCCGCCGCCAAATATATCCCTAATTGCATCGCCAATGCGGTCAGTTCGGCGATTTCCGGTGCGTCGAGGCTCAGGGCGTTATCGCGCGGAGTGTTCCGCCCGCTCAGCGCCAGTTCGGGAAATATCACCAGTTCGCTGCCGTCCCGTTCAACCGTCTGTGCGGCAAGTTGAATAATGATAGCCAGATTGTCGGCGATCCGGTCCCCCGGAGCGAATTGCGCCACGCTGATACGGCTGATTTTCCCCGCCGGCAACGCGCGATGGCCATATAATCCGAAAAAATCCTGCGGGTTCCATAAAAACGAGTCGCTCATCAGTAAGGGATAGAGGTCGGGCCGGCGTTGTTTGAATACCGGTTGGCCCAATACCCGCCGTTGGCGACTGCGGCGAATATCAATGGTCGCCTGGGCAATGCCGTCGCCGGAATCCACCACCGCCGCCAGCGTCCCGTCGGGTTCGATGATGCAACTGCCGCCACTGAACTGAACGCCCCGCTCCAGACCCCAGCGATTGCTTTCCAGCAGATAGCAGCTGTTTTCCATAGCCCGGCTGATCCAGTAGGGCGCTGGCGTCCGCTCGGCCAGCCAGTTACTGACGTGGCAAATGATATCCGCGTCTTGCAGCGCCAGCAGGCGGGCGGTTTCGATAAAATGGATATCCATGCAAATCAAAATACCGATGCGTCCCAGCGGGGTGTCGAAGACCTGATGCCCGGCGTCGCCGGCCGCCGCCCATTTGGGTTCGGAAATATAAGGGTGGCTTTTGCGGTGACAGCCCATCACGCCCCGGGGACCAATCAGCGCCGCGCTGTTATAAAACAACCCGGTCACGGGGTCCATTTCGGGCATGCCCAGCACGATATAACAGTCGTATTGTTGCGCCAGCCGGGCAAAAAGCGCGGTGCTTTGTCCGGGGACGGTTTCCATTTGCGGCGCGATTTCCTCGCGGCTGAACCAGCAGTAACCGGTGGTGGCCATCTCCGGCGTGGTGATAAGCTTCGCGCCTTGTCGCGCCGCTTGCTCTACCAGTTCCAGCAGCCGCCGGATATTCTGTTCTTTGGCGAACTGGGTGGGTTCGAACTGTATGGCCGCAGCCTGGAAGCGCATTGCTGTCATGGATGCCTCTATTCTTCTTTGCGGCAGCTCTTGGCCGCAACGGGGGTGGTCAGGGAAAATATATCGTTCGCCTGAATCAGCGATCGCGCGAGGTCCTCGATGGAGATGCGTTTATCCATCGCCTGCTGCCGGAGAATTTCATAGGCCTGCTCTTCGCCGATGCCATGCCGGTGCATCAATATCGCCTTCGCCTCGCTGACCTGGCGTACGCCCTGGAGCTTCTTTTCCAGGCGCTCGACGCGATCGGTCAACTGGCGGGCCTGTTTGCTCAAATAGAGGGCGAAAATGATCGCCGATAGCAAACCGGAGACCCGGATCGGCGTATTGATAGTGGCTTTGGAACCGAGCCGCAGCGCCTGATCGATAAAAGTCGGATTTTCATAAGTGATGACGGTAATCAGCGGAATCGTATTTTCCGTCAGCCAGGGCACATCCGGTTCACGCTGATCGGGTTGCAAGGCCAGAAAAATCAGGTCGGCGTCCGCCGGGGCCGTGTCGGGTATCGGCCAAAAAGCGCGAACCAGCAAACCCATGCGCCGCAAGTGGTCGGTTAGGGTTTTGCCGTCTTCGTCATTGGGATGTAACACCACGACCCGCATTCCCCGGCTGAGCAAATGCGCGGTAATACTGGTACGGGGATTATCAGGGCGCATCGGGTTGCTCCAGTTTAACCAGTTTGGTGATCCAGTCGCCCTCAATCTGATTGCTCATATAGGGGTCCGGCCGCACCCGAGATCGCGATTCCCAGACAATGTCGAATTGCCCGCGGTTATCCGCCCGGCCGATACGCGGATACAGTCCGGTATGCTGGTTGTCCGGGTCGATAACGATGCGTCCTTGCGGCGCATCGAATTCGCTGCCGCGCAGGCGGGGCAGCAGCGTGGGGATCTCATCGGTGCCGCATTCGCGCACTGCCTGCGCATAGAGATGTAACTGGCTATAGGCCGCCTCCCAGTTCATATCGGTGCACACCAAGTCGCCGAAACGCTGATGGAAATGGCTTAGCGCAATGTGGTTCTGGTCGGTATCGATGCTTTGGAAATAGGGCGCTGAAGTGTAATGGCCGCACGCGTATTCCGCGCCCATCATGGCGATTTCGGTTTCCGAGGTATTCAGGCTGCCGATGGGCATGCGGGACGGATCCAGGTCGGCGTTGGCATAAGCGCGATACAAAAACGGCACTGTCTGGCCGATGGTGGTGCTGAAGATAAAATCCGGTTGTTTCTTTTTCACATCGTCGATAATGGGTAAAAAGGCGTCATAAGGCGCGTTCAGATCCAAATACCGCTCGCCCACCACCGCGCCGTCCGGGTGTTGTAAAATCAGCTCCTGCATGTTGCGGTTGCATTCATAAGGGTAAACATAGCGGGAGCCGATCATATAGACCCGCGCGCCGAAACGGCCGGTAAGATAATCCGCCATTTGCACGCTATTCTGATTGGGCGACGCGCCGCCGTAGATGATGTTTTCCGAGAACTCAAACCCTTCGTACTGTTGAGGATAAAACAGCAGGCGGCGGTATTTTTCGACGATCGGCAAGATCGCCTTGCGGCTGCTGGAAGTATAGCCGCCGAAGATCACGTTGACGCCCTGTTCCACGATCAGTTTTTCCGCCAGCGCGCGAAAGCGGGCGTTTTCCGACATGGGATCATAATGCACCGCGCACAGCTCGCGGCCGTTGATGCCGCCGGACTGATTGATCTCTGCAATGGCCTGCCGCGCGCCGCGCATTTGCGACGCTTCCAGCGATGCGGTAACGCCACTGCAAGAAAAAAGCAGACCGATGGTAAAGGGTGGTGCTGAACTCATATTCACCTGCTTATATACCCGTCATCTTTCGAGCCGCAAGGGTGTTGACTGCGCTCATTCACCCGAATCACTGACTTCAGTCCGCTCATCGGGATAGATGAGCCTCATCCCTGAGGTTCCCCCTGCGGGCCAGCGCAAGCGCTGTTCAAATCCGTTCCAGACGGATTTGTCACTTCCCTGTCGCCTGCCAGCAGCTCGAAATTTAAAGGGTATATCATCATTAAATATCATCATTGAATATTGGCGGCCGGTTCCGCCGCCGCATGGCTCGCCGAGACGTTATTTCGCCAGCAAGGTTTTATTGATCATGGCGCCGACGCTGTATTTCGGGTCGACCATATTGCCCAGCCTGACTTTGCCGCATTGGCTAAGCAGCATATAGGCGTCCCATTGATCAAAACCGTAATCCGCCACCAGCCAGTAGATTAAATCCCGATAGGCTATGCGGGTGGCGTCTTCCAGCGGACGAGCGCTGCCGATGCTCATGATGGACTCGGCGTTTTCCATCCGCGGCCAGGCGATCAGCCAGTGTTTAATCAAGTCCACCTTGATGGTGGTGGTGGAGGCATACTCCACCGCGGTGCCGCAAAGTTCGCCATCGCCCTGGCAGGCATGGGCATCGCCGATAAACAGCCGCCCGCCCGCCGCCCGCACCGGCAGGTAAGTGATGCTGCCCGGGCCGATATCCGGCACATCCATATTGCCGCCATGGTTGTCCGGCGTCAGTGAATTGATCGAGTCGATCTCGGGCGATACGCTCAAGGTGCCGATATGGGGTTTATAAGGCAGCGTATGGCGATCGCTCCAGTAGACCTGTTGCTGATCGATCTTGATGCGCCTGACCTTTTCCGGCAACGGATCATTGAGCATGGCGGTCAGATCGGTGCCGGTCAGTCCGCCGAAATGCGGGATCATGGCGCAGATGCCGTGCGGGTCGTCGCCGCGCGGCAGCATGCTTTCAATATGAACCGCCAGCACATCGCCTTTTTCCGCCCCGGCGACCATAATCGGCCCGTTTTGCGGATTGAGAAAAGGCATATTCAACAAGGCGCTCGGCTTGTCATGTTCATGCTGGATGGCGCCTTCAAAGGCATCGCGGGTATCGACAATCACCCGGTCGCCCGGCTCGATAGTCAGCACCGGCGTGGAGTATGGCCCGATGGTATAATGAAACTGCTTCTGCATCGCTTCGGTCAGATGATGGGTCACCGGCTGGCGCCCGGCGCCCACGCCGCGTTTAGTCATGATTGAATCATCAAGCCAGTTCATTGGTTATATCTCCTTGCAATGGATTGCCCGCAACCGGGGGGTTATAACGCCAGATAGCGGCGCATGAGTGCGTCATCAGACAGTTGCTCGTGGTTCAGCGTGTCGATGATTCGTCCTTTATCCATGACGCAGCAACGATGCACCGTGCGCTGTACCATGGCGATGTCCTGTTCCACCAGAATCACCGCGACCCGCAATTCCCGGGCGATACGGATCAGCGTATTGGCGATGATGTGAACGATGGAAGGTTGTACGCCTTCGGAGGGCTCATCCAGCAACAGGACTTTCGGCGCGCCCACCAGCGCCCTGGCGATGGCCAATTGCTGCTGCTCGCCGCCGCTCATGGTGCCGGCCCGCTGCTTGAGCCGTTGGCGCAAGATCGGGAAATAATCCAGCACCTGCTGTAATTGCTCCTGGGCAAAAAGCCGGTTCTCCCGGATAAACTGCATGCCGACCTGTAAATTTTCCGCCACCGTCAGGCCGGTGAAGACATCGCGCCCTTGCGGAACATACCCAATGCCCAGCCGGGCCCTGCGTTGCGGCGTGGCGTGGGTGATATCGGTTTGCGCCAGTTGCAGCGAGCCTTCGCCAATGGCCAGGGCGCCAATCAGGGTACGCATCAGCGTGGTTTTGCCGACGCCGTTGCGCCCGATAAGGCCCAGCACTTCGGCGCTGTGCAGTTCCAGCGTGACCCCATTCAAGACGCGTCCGCCGCCATAACCGCCCGATATTCCGCGGGCTTGCAGTAATAACTCGCTCATTCGGCTTTCCCCAGATAGATATCCGCCACATCGTCCCGCGCCAGCACTTGCGCCGCTTCGCCATCGGCAAATACCCGGCCGCCGTGCAGTACCGTGACCCGGGTGGCGATTTGCCGCACAAAGGTCATGTCGTGTTCCACCACCATCAACGTCAGGCCCTCCCGCTGCATCTGCATAATCAGTTCGCCGGTAAGTTGTGTTTCGTCGATGGATAGACCGGCCACCGGTTCGTCGAGCATCAAGAGTGTCGGGCGCAGCGACACCGCCATGGCGATCTCCAGCCACTGTTTTTTGCCGTGCGACAGATTACCGGCCAGTTGACGGCGCTCCGCCGTCAGCCGGAATTTTTCCAGCAGTTCATCGATGCTCTCCGCCTGGCCGCGCTCGGCGGATCGCAGGTGACTGAGCGAGAGTTGCAGATGCTGCGTCACGCTCAGTTCGGGGAAAATACCGGGAATCTGGAATTTAATGCTCATGCCGCGGCGAATGCGCGCAAAGGGTTTTAGCGCATTGAGTCGCTGGCCGGAAAAAAAGATATCGCCTTCGCTGGGCCGATGTTCGCCGGTCAATAATTTAAAAAAAGTGCTTTTACCGGCGCCGTTCGGTCCGATAACGCAACGCACTTCCCCCTGGCTGATGGCCATGTCGACGCCATTGATAACGCGAGCGCCGCCGAATCGCTTGCTTAAACCGCGCGTTTCCAAAATCGGCGGCGGCGTGGACAGGCGGGAAGATGGAGTGGGATCATTCATCGCGGTTATTCCTTATCGGCTTGCGGCCGCCAGCGGCGGACCCATCCGGCCAGCCAGGGCAGCAACCCTTGCGGCGCGGCCAGCACCACAAACAGCAAAATGGCGCCCAGCAAAATCATGGCGTATTCAGCGCCGTAAATCGCCAGCCATTGCGACAGCCACACCAGCGCCGCTGTGATAACGATGGTGCCGAAGATATTTTTTCGCCCGGCGGCGGCGACCCAGACCACCGGCATGGCCGCCGCCGTCAGACCCATGGAAGAGGGCGTAATATAAGCGCCCCACAGGGTATACAGCGTGCCGGATAAGCCCGATAAGACGCCGCCGAGAATAAACACCAGCAGTTGATAGCGGCGAATATCGATACCGAGCATTTCGGCCCGTCCCGGATTTTCGCGGATGGATGCCAGGGTTAAACCGAAGCTCGATTGCAGCAATCGGCGCACGCCCCAATACACCAGCGCCAGCAAGATGATCACCAGATAATAAAAAGCATTGCCTTCCAGGGTGATCGGGCCGGCGCCAAAACCCGGCAACGCCAGCGGCGGCATGCCCGACATGCCGTTAAAACCATTGAGCCGCGCACTGCCGATGGTCCATTGCGGTCCGGCGGTCTGGGACATGAAGGTTTCCATGACCAGCGTAAACGACAACGTGACAATGCCGATGAAAATGCCGGTCACGCCGCCGTAAAACATCAGATAACCCAATACGGCGGCCACTGCGCCGGCCACGACCAGCGACGCCAGCAAGCCGGACCAGGTAGACAGCGCCCCGTCGCCGAAATTGATGGTCAAAACGCCATAGGTATAGCCCGCCAGGCCGAAGAAGGCAGTCTGGCCAAAAGAGAGAATGCCGCCGTGCCCCCACATGGCCGCCAGCCCCACCGCGCTGAAGGTCCATAACAGGAAATAGGATAAATTGCCCACCGTGGCGTCATCCAACGCCAGCGGCAACAGCAGCATCACCGCCGTCACGACCAGGCCGACGGGCCCTTTGCCGCCCAGCCAGCCGTAAGCGCCATGCCGCGACACGCTATTAGTTTGCATTACAGTCATACTTTCGCTCCTAGCGATTACGGGTAAACAGACTGCCGACGCCATGGGGCAGCAGCCGGATCACCAGCATGGCGGTCACCAGCAGGCCGATTTGACCCGCCAACTGTCCATACCAGGCATTCAGGCCGGTTTGTATTGCGCCCAGCGCAATGGCCGCCGGAATGGTGCCGACCAGCACATTGGCGCCGCCGACCACCACCGAGACAAAAGCCTGCACGATAAAACTGCTGCCCATGGTGGGCACCGCGGTCAGCGTCGGGGCATAAATCGCGCCGCATAACCCGGCCAGCCCGGCGCCGAGCGCAAAGGTCAGGGTATAGATGCGATCGGTTTCCAGCCCCAGACAGGAGGCCATGCGGGCATTCTGGATGGTGGCCCGGGCGCAGACGCCGTAGTTGGTATGGAAAAATACCCCGTAGAGCAACAGCAAGATAACCAGCGCAAACAGCGGCAACAGGGCGCGATAGGTGGCGAATGAATAGGCGCCGAAGGTGAAAGATCCGAACGGCGTGGATAATCCCTCCAGCGACGGGCCGGCAATCAGCAGCATGGCTTGCTGTACGATGAGGCTGATGGCCCACGTGGCCACCACCGAGTCATAGAGCCGGCCGTAAAGGTGACGCACCACCAGCCGTTCGATAACGCCGCCGGCAAAGGCGGACGCCAGAGCGCCGAGCAGCATGGCCGCAGGCAGTATTACGCCGGCCTTATCGAGCAGAATAGTGACATAGGCGCCGCACATGATGAATTCGCCATGCGCCAGATTGATAACGCCCATCATGCCGAATATCACCGCCAGACCGAGCGCGGCGAGCACCAGATAGGCAAAGTTATCGCCGAACTGATAAATGACTGAATAAATTGTGGAAATTAACAACATACCGACTGACTCCCTTGGCCGCTGGCTGACTTATGGCTGCCGCACACTAGCGGAGGGCCAAAACAGCCCCCCATCCGGGTCATGCTTTTGGCGGATTCGACGGTGTATATTGATTGTGATCGGGTTTTACCGGCAGATTGCAGCCGACCTGACCGAGCCAGTAAGGCTGGATATTGTTCCAGACCTTGGGAATTTCGATGGAGTGATCGGCTTTCACGTGCGCCAGGTAAATGGTATGGCTGAGGTGATGGCTTTTCGGGTCGATACACACTTTGCCCGACGGTCCGTCGGTACAGATATCGCCGCTTTCCAGCGCTTTGCGCACGGCGGTCATATCAGTGCTTTTCGCCTGTTCGACGGCGGCTTTGTACAAATAGACCGCATCGTAGGCATTGGCCGCTTCCTGATTGATATAAGGTTCATTGGGATATAATGCGTGGAACCGTTTTTTGAAATCGTTACTGGCCGGGCTGTCCACTTCTTCAATATAATTCGTGGTGACATACATATCTTTCAGCGCCGGGGCTTTGAACCGTTTGTGCTCGTATGCTTGTCCGACATTAACCGAACTGCCCATGGGCAGGTTCAAATGCGCCGCCGCCGCTTGCTCGTAATAGGAGGACTGGTTGGCGCCCACCAATAACGTCATAACAAAGTCCGGTTTGGCTTTTTGGATATTTTGAATAGTCTGGCCGAATTGAGAAACGCTAAGCGGAATAAATTCCTCTCCCACCATGGTGCCGCCGTTTTGTTTAACGATATTGCGTACCCATTCGGCGGAGATTTGGCCGAAATTATAATCCGCGGCGATGGTATACACTTTTTTGCCGTATTTTTGCATCATCCACGGAATCAATGTGGAAAATTGCTGTTCCGGTACGGCTCCGGTCACAAATACATTGGTATCGCACACGCCGCCTTCGTATTGATTGTTATACCAATACATTTGCTTGGCGCGATCCATAATCGGACGAATAGCTTCGCGCGAGGCGCTGGAAAATGCCCCGAAAATAACATCGACTTTATCGTTATTAATCAGCCGGCGGGCCATTTGTTGGAAACGTGTATTATCCGACTGGGTATCATATTTTATGAGTTCGATGGGGCGTCCCATTATCCCTCCCTTGGCATTGATTTCCTTGACCGCTAATTCGGTCGCATGAATTTTGGGAATAACCGGTAAGGCGAAATTGCCTGAGGCATCTTCCAATAATCCAATCTTGACCGGCTTATCCGCCGCAAAAGATAACGGGTTTATTGCCAAGTAACATACAGACGCCAGCGCAATAGCAACATAATGATTTTTTATTGAGGACATGATAACCCCTTGTGGTTTAGCCAAAATAAAAGAAAAAAAAGCCCTGCAAAGTCAGATAACGTTCAACTTTGCGAGGGCTCTATTGCCATAGCCACAAGCCGACAGCATTGGCGTTCTTGCGGATAAGTTAATGTTACTATAAAAATGAAACTCAACCTGTGTCAATGTTTATTATTCTGGTATTTACGTTAAATCGACGTAATTTTTATTGCACCAATGCAAGGCGACTCATGCACGATAATGATTCATGCCGCCGAAACTATTACTGACGTTTAGCTCCGCCAATATATAGGCTGGGAGAGCGGGGTTTATGCTAGCCCCAATACCTGTTTTTAGCGTTGCGGTAATTATTTGTTAATTTATTGCACCATATAATTGATGCGATAATTCGACGTGATCGTGAGGATATAGACAAAGAGGGTAGGGGCCAGGGAATAATAAAAAGCCATGCGGTCCAAGCATGGCTGTATTATTAAAAGAGCTTGTTATTACTTTGAATAATGATAAATGTATCCTTCGCGTTCTCCCCATGTTGCATCGGTTTGCCATTCCCTGGCCAAACGAGCATTGGCGCGGTTCTCTCAAGCGCCATTAGCAATAACGCCAGGCAAAGCCAGTCGGTGTCCGGTCGACATAACCAGCCGAGGTTTGGGAAAAATGCGCAGGCAGGACCAGGGCCGCCTGCGTTGCGGCGGTTTCCAGGAGCTGTAAGCGGGAGTTCATGGCGAGCGGTGGATCAATGCAAAAGACCGATCCCCACTCCGGGTGGGCGACCTGGCAATCGCTGTGCATCGCATCGCCGCAAAAAATAGCGTCCTGGCCGTCGCTGCGCAGCGAAATGGTCATATGTCCGATGCTATGCCCCGGCGCCGGGTTAAACATGATGCCCGGCAGGATTTCTCCGCCCTTTTCGGTGATGAACGTTGCCTGATTGGCGCAAATAATCGGCAAGATACTGTCGTCAAACAGCATCCGGCGCGGTTCCCCTGCTGGCGTAAAGAAAAATTCCAGTTCGCTTTTGGGCATGACATAGCGGGCCTTGGGAAAAGTAGGCAGCCATTTTCCATCAACCAACCGGGTATTCCAGCCGACATGATCGGTATGCAGGTGGGTCAGCAAGACATAATCAATCTGATCCGGCGTGGCGCCGGCGTCGGCCAACCGTTGCAGAAAGTCCGTTTCCAGTTGATGGAACAACGCGCTGAAAGGGCGTGGTTTATGGTTGCCGATACCGGTATCGATCAGAATTTTCAGTCCATCCACTTCCACCAGCCACGTATGAATACTGAGAGTAACAGGTTGCGACGGCGTGAAATCCGCCGGTAGCGACCGCTGCCCAGTGGCCCGGCCAAGACCATCGACCACTCCGGGAAACAACACATTGAAAGCCAGGGAAAATTGCGTTTCCACTACACGGGTGATAACCGCTTTGCCAACGTGATAAGTGGCGATCTGATCCGGCATAACGTTTTCCTTTTCACAAAAATGTTTAAACCTGTTAACACCCTTACCAGCCGAGTGTTTCGCCCCGGTAATTGAGAAAGGCCAGACCTCGTTGACCGAATCTGGTCAGCAGCATATCGGCGACCCCGCCGGTGCTGGTTGCAACGTCAAGCAGCGCTTCCGGTCCGCCCATATCCGTTTTCACCCAGCCGGGCGCCACCGCGGTCAATGACCAGGGCGCGTCGCGCATTTCAGCCGCAAAACTGCGCAGCGATTGATTAAGCGCCGCTTTGCTCGATCGATAGGGTTCCCATCCGCCATCGGTATTCGCACTGATGCTGGCCAGTCCGGAGGACATTACGGCGACAACGCCATCGGCCAGCACCAGGGGCGATAAGGCGCGTACCGCCGCCATGGCCCCGCCGACATTGGTGCGCATAACGGTCATCAGTTGTTGCTGAAATGATGAAGTGGCGTCGCCGGCCACACCGGCATTGATCATCAGTAAGTTGATTTGCCGGTTCGCCAGTCTGGTGCGCAATGCGGCGATTTCTTCTTCCTTATCGATATCCACATTTTCGATCGAGAGCCGTGAATTTTTTCCTGCCAGTTGTCGAAGGGCGGGGCGGCTGGAATTCCGGCGTTCGGTGGCGATCACCCGCCAGCCGCGTTCCAGGAAACGCTCAACCAATCCATAGCCTAATCCGCGGCTTGCTCCGACAATCAAGGCAGTCGCGCTTTTCAGATCAGTAGTCATAGTATCTCCGGTATCGTTATTGGGGCCGGCGTCAATGATGACGCCGGCAAAATTCGGTTGGATTAATGGGCTTGATCAATCAGCCCGCGCAATACGGTTTCAAGATTGACGTGCCCGGTACGCTGTTCGGCGCCGGTTTCCTGAAAGGTCAGCCAGCCTTGATTGAAACCGTCGAGCATCTGTATTCTGGGTAACGGATTATTCATCCCCTGAGTCAGGAATAACGATTGCCAGTCGCCGCGCGGCACTGCCCGGGCGGCCACCTCCCGGCCCAGTAATTTGCCCAGAGCGGCGGCAATCATTTCGGGGCTGATCTTTTGCGGGCCTTGCAATTCGACGATGCGTTGACCGGACCACGAATCCAGCAGCAGCTCTGTCGCGACCTGGCCGATATCCGCCGTGGCGACCATGGGAATGGCTTGATGCAGTGGCTGAAGAAAGCTGTCGATCACGCCACGGTCGCGGGCGGAGGAAATATCGCCTGCGCTGTTCTCCATAAACCAGGCTGGGCGCAGAAAAGCAATGGCATCGGTCACATCGCCGAGTTTCTGTTCCATATAGCTTAGCTGGCGCAGTAAATTCGGCTGGCGGCTTTGCGCGCCGACCGTCGATAAGCACACCACTTTCGCCGGTCTGGTTTTTTGCAGCGCCAGACGCAGGGCGTCAACCCATTGTTTGGACTCCTTGAAATCCGGCGTCGGGTCAAAGCTGGGCGGCAGCAAGACGAAGACGCCCTCGGCGGAGTCAAAGGCTTTCGCCAGCGCCGCCGGATCGCCAATGTCGGCAATGGCGACGTCGCAGTGCCGTTGCCGCCAGGCGGACCCTTTCTCGGGCGAGCGTACAATGGCGCGCACGCCTTGCCCCCGCGCCAGCAACATCCTGCCGACAACGCTCCCCACTTGCCCGTTAATGCCGGTGATCGCAAACATGATGAATACCCTCCATTGACTGTTTAGTGGCAGTCTGCGGGAGGACGTTCCCCTTGTCGACACCCCGGGGATCACTTCAGAAATGACGTTATGTCATTGATCTTCGGGCAGCGGTCATCAAGGCATGAGATTGCCGCGGCAGCGAAAAGGATCATGGCGGCGGCCAATTTCTCAGCTAAACCGGTGGCCGTGAACCCTGTCAGCCAAGCGCCTGGTTATTTCTTCGTTGACAAATTGACTAATCAATACACTAATATTCTTCGATAAGTGACGTAATGTCATTACCACTACGGGCGATCCGCCATCGGCAAGACGATGAGGTGTTTATGGCATTTGATGAACGAACCTTGAATGGCATGGGCGTGTTGGCCGCTGTCGTACACAATGGCAGTTTCGCCGCCGCCGCCGAAGCGCTGGATATGTCGCCGTCGGGGGTGAGCCGGTCTATCGTCCGATTGGAAGGGCGGCTTGGCATCCGCCTGTTTGACCGCACCACCAGGTCGATAGCCCTGACGGATGAAGGTCATCGTTTTTATGGACAGATAGCGCCGTTGCTGACCGGGCTTGAAGAAGCAGCCAGCTCGGCGGCGCAAGGCCAAATTGCGGTGCGAGGGCGGCTGCGGGTCAATGTCCATCCCTTTTTCTCACGGTTGATCCTGGGGCCGCGTTTGGGCGGGTTTTTGCACCAATTTCCACAGTTGCAACTGGAACTCACCACCCGGGAAGAGTTGGGCGATCTGGTCACGGAGGGCTTCGATTTGGCGATCCGGTTCGGTTTTCCGAAGCCTTCCTCGCTGGTGGCTAAAAAACTGCTGGATACCCGCATCCTGACCGTGGCCGCGCCCGCTTATATCAAACGCTATGGCCGGCCGGCCTCGCCCGCTTTATTAGCCGCGGGCCATATGTGCATTCAATTTCGCGATCCGTCCACCGGCCGGCCTTTCAACTGGGATTTCAAACGCGGCGACGAACGCCTGGAACTGACGCTTAATGGACAACTCATTGTCAATGATGTCGGGACCATGCATGGCGCATGCCTGGTCGGCTATGGCATCGCCCAGGTGATGGAATTGGGAGCGGAACATCTGCTGGCGGACGGGCGCCTGATCGATCTGTTTCCCGATTGGACCGACGAAAGGTTTCCGCTTTATGCCCTTTATCCTTCCAGGCATCATTTACCCGCCAAGACCAAAGCCTTTCTCGATTTCGTCGCGTCGATCGTCGCTTGAACCGCTTATGATTAAAGGATACCGGTTGCCGCCGGGGTATTTAACGATGAGTTATCGCTATCGATCTTCATCAGAATGCATACTGTAATCAGCAGCCATCTTCGGTTGCACTTATCCGCATGCTATTTACAGCTCACTTGCCAGAGGACGCTATGATTCGATTCTATTTTCATCCTACGCCTAACCCCGCCAAAATTTCGCTGTTCTTGGAAGAGGCGCAATTGCCTTATGAATTGATACCGGTTGATACCAAAAAAGGGGAGCAGCACACAGCCGCCTTTCGAAAAATCAATCCGAACGAAAAACTTCCGGCGATCGTTGATACCGAGGGGCCGGGCAATGAAGAAGCGCGGGTTTTCGATTCGTCGGCGATTCTATTATATCTGGCGGAAAAAACCGGGAAATTTCTTGGGAAACCCGCCGATAGGCCTGAACTGTTATCCTGGCTGATGTTCATTGCCACGGGAGTGGGGCCCTTTTCCGGGCAGGCGGTCCATTTCCAGTATGCGGCGCCGGAAACCGTCCCTTATGCCATTCATCGCTATCGCTGGGAGATTGAACGCCATTATCGGGTGTTGGATGACCATCTTGCCGGACGGGAATTTATCGTGGGCAATGAGTTCACCATCGTTGATATTTCCGCCTGGGGATGGATTGATCGCGCTGCGCGGGTTTTAAAAGGAGAGGCGCAACCGCTGGCCAGGTTTCCCAATTTGGCGGCCTGGCTTGCACGGATCAATGCCCGTCCGGCGGTGGAACGCGCTCGCTCGGTCGGCAAAATGCATAATTTCAAAACCGTTGATGATGAAGAAGCGCGCCGGGCATTATTTCCGTCCAATTACGCAAAATGACAGGTCCTGGGTATCAGGCTTGCTGGCGAAGTGAAATCCACCGAAGCGGATCTTTTATTCCGCTTCAAACCATTCGGGGTTTTTGCGGACGATGGGGTCGATTGAGTAGGCTATTTCCTGCAAATGATCATGCATGGCCTGTTCGGCGGCATTCTCATCATGCGCTGTCAGCGCGTGAAGAATACTATAATGCTGCTGAATCAGGCTATCGGGTTGCGAGACTTCCGTCAGGCTGAGAAAACGTACGCGATCCATGGCGGCCTTAAACGCTTCGATGGTTTCCCAGGCCTTCATGCAGTCGGTAAACTCCGCCAGCAGTTGATGGAAATTATCATCCAGTTCGAGAAATTCCCGCATCAAGCCGTTTTGCGCGGCCAGGGTCTGGCGATGCAGGTTATGTTCAAGGCTGGCAAGTTGCAGCGATGTGATGGTTTTCGCCACGCGCCGGGCGATGGCGCATTCGATTGCCTGGCGGATAAAACGCGCTTCGGCCACGCGTTTCGTCGAAATTTTGATCACAAAGGTACCGCGCTGCGGCAATACCTGCACCAGCCCGGCTTCCGCCAGCTTGATAAATGCCTCGCGCACCGGCTGGCGGGAAACGCTAAACAGCAGCGAGATTTCCTTTTCCGACAATAGGGTACCCGGCGCGATAGTACAATTCACAATATCCTTGCGTAGCGAGCGATAAATCTGCTGATTAACCGGCACCAGGTTGGTAATAAAGTCGTCATCGATCATTGCGGTCATGGCATAGTTACCTTCTGTTTGAAATCATCGGCCTTCAAGGCCTGCCGGCTATGTTATACAACTCCGCTAAAATGGGTGTGATCTTATTGGTGGCAGGCGTGTTGGCTGCAACTTGCCACCGCAAGAGCGTTGATCGGGTTAAGGAATGGAATGCGCCGTGGCGGGATTTGGTTGCGGTTTCGTTGATGTACCATTCACGGACGGCTTCCTGACGAACGTCCACAAAATAAGTGCGCCAATCAAATCAAGGACACTGAGGAAGATAAAAAACGGGTTATAACCGATGGTTTTAACCAATGCGCCCATGATAAGCGTGCATATCAAAATACCTGTCCACCCGGCTGAACCGGCAAATCCGCTTACGGTTGAAACTTCATCCCGTTTAAACAAATCCGCCGACATAATAATACATTGGGTGGACAGCATCTGATGCGCGAAAGCGCAGATAGACACCAAACCGATGGCCGCATAGGCGCTGTTGACAAACCCCACAAAGGCTAACGGCAACATCATGAACGCGCCGATGGTAAAGCAGAGCCGACGGGCATTGATGGTATCGACTCCCCATACCCGCATCAGCAGTTTATTGAGAAAACCGCCGGCCAGCCCGCCGAAATCGGCGGCGAAAAAGGGCAACCAGGCGAACAAAGCAATATCTTTGAGCGGCATGTGGCGAACGGTCATAAGATACACCGGCAACCAGAAACTGATGGTTCCCCAGGTGGGATCGGCCAGAAAACGCGGCAGGGCGATTCCCCAGAAATTGCGCATTCCGAGCAGCGTCAATACAGCGGGTTTTTTGCCGTCGGACTTCAGGAATTGTTCCTGCCCGTCAGTGATATATTGTTCTTCCTGCTTGGTGATAAGTTTATGTTTTTGCGGCGAATCATATAAAAACCACCACATCACGGCGAAAACCAGACCGATGGCGCCGGTGATGACGAACGACATTTGCCAGTTGTATTTCAAAATCGCCCAAACCACCAAGGGCGGCGCCAGCATGGCGCCGATCGAGGTGCCGATATTGGCGATTCCCGCCGCAATGCCGCGCTCGGTCGCCGGAAACCATTCGGAATTACATTTTACGCCGGAAGGGATGGCAGATGCTTCGCTTAATCCCATGATACCGCGCAAAAACGCCAGACCGCCCCACGACGTACAGCCCGCGTGCGCCATATTGGTTAATGACCAAATGATGATCATGATAAAAAATCCAAGCTTTAATCCAATGACATCAATGATATAACCGCAGATAGGCTGGGCAACGGTATAGGCCAATTGGAATGCGCTGAGGATCCAGGAATATTGCTGTTCGGTGAGATGGATTTCTCTGAATAACGTCGGCGCCACAACACTCAACGAGCTTCTTGCCAGGGCATTAATGATCGTGCCCAATGACACCAAACCAATCATCCACCATCTGAGATGTTTTATTTTCATTACTACTCCTGCGCGAACGGAACCACGACATGTAAAGCCGTTCACAGCAACCTAGAACATGTATTACTACCATTCAAGTATGATAGTAGTGATTCCATGATTGTCGTCGCATTTATAAAATGTAAGAAACGCGATTACATAAATAAAGTGGAAGGTAACGCAGCGTTTTCGGCGCAGGCGGCACACATTCAGCATAGTTGACCATAAGTGAAGCAGCGCGCTAAATCATAGCCTGGTCTTACCGGCGTAAGCGTGCGGCGGCGAAATAATGCGACTAAAACTAAAATCAGGTATTGTTGAGAGCCGTCGTTGCTGGTGAGTGGAGGGTGTTAATGACTGTCCTGGGCATCTCTTTTCCGCTTATCTGCGCCTTATTGTTGCTGGTTATCGATCTGACGCTTTGGCAATGTATCGACCGAAGATGGTTTCGCTGGAAAATTTTAATCCGTCTTGGTCTTTACCTCCTGTTCAGCCTGGCGTTGGCGGAAGCCCGCTTAAGTCCCATGGCCGCTCTTCCGCCTGAGCCGCCTTCGTCCCGCCATGCCCTCGCCATCATTCTGGCGATTGCCTGGTGGTTGCTGGGTGCGCGCACGGTAACGGTGCTGGCCGTATGGATACTGGAACCGCGCATTGGTGGCAAAGGCCATCTGTTGCAGGATGTCATGGGCGCGTTTATTTTTCTGGTGGCCGCGGTGGCCGCCGCCACGTATGTCCTCGACTTGCCCGTTAAAGGACTGTTGGCGACCTCGGGCGCGTTGGCCATTATTCTCGGCCTGGCGGTGCAGAGTACGTTAAGCGATGTTTTTTCGGGTATTGTGCTCAACGCGACCAAGCCGTTTCGGGTCGATGACTGGATCAGGGTCGATGATATAGACGGCAAAGTTATCGAAATCGATTGGCGTTCCACCCATTTATTAACCGCGGAAGGCAGCATGGCGGTTATTCCCAATACCATGGCGGCCAAAACGCGTCTCGTCAATTTCAGCCGTCCTAATCATTTCCATGCCGTAACGTTGAGCATCGAACTACCGGTGCGGTTGCGTCCCAGCCTGGTGCTGGATGCGCTGGAAAAGTCATTGCAGGGCTGCCGCGAACTGCTTATCCAGCCCCCGGCCGGCGCGGTGGTCAAAAAAGCGTTTTTGCGTTATGTGGAATATGAGGTCACCGGCTATGTCAAATCGCGGGATCGCCTGGCGGCGGTGCGCAATCAATTATACGATCTGATATATCGCCAACTGGCGGTGACGGAAACCCTGGGCCAGGATCGTCAGTTCAAACCGCTCACCCGCCAGGAGGTGGTGCTCAATAATGTCAGTGCGCTGCGTATGCTGAGCGAGAATGATCGCGGCGAGCTGGCGGGGAAAATGCGCCTGTCGGTCTATTCTCCCGGCGAGGTGATCCTCGACCAGGGCGTGGTCCCCGATGCGTTGTATGTTATCGAGTCCGGCGTGGTCACCGTGACGATGGCGCAGGGCGATGACCAGCTTGAGGTGGGACGTATGGGACCGGGCGAGGTGATGGGCGAGACCGGTATTGTCGATCAAAGTTCCTGCCTGGCACGGTTCAGCGCCTTGACGGATTGTGTGGTTTACCATGTTCACTTCAAGGATCTGGAACCGTGGCTGGATGAACATGGCGAACTGCGTGAGATTATGGCGAGACTGGCCCGTTTTCGCGACCAAAAACGCCAGGAGGTTATTGCGCAAAAACCGGCTGCCTCCGCCCAGCGGGGGTTTATTCATTGGTTGCGCCGGCGACGAGACGCCGGGCGGCGATAATGATTTGCTTGCCGCTGAGTATTACTGGTTTGTAATACAAAATCGGAAAAAAACAAACAAAAAATATTGCCCTTTAATGAATAATTACACATGCTTTTAAAGACGATCTTTTCTTTTTTTTAGCCGTAAGACCGGAACTCTCTTGGTAAACTACAGCGCTGTATTGACGGAAAAGCTTAAAAATACCCAGTGGTATCAAAAGCGATATTCAAATCGTGTTCTCTTCGGGCGTGAAATAATCCCCCTCGCCGTACCTATATTTATCGAAAACCTGTGTGTTCTGCTCATGGGAGTGCTAAGCACTTTTCTGGTGAGCTGGTTGGGTAAGGAATCGGTGGCCGCGGTGGGGATGGCCGATAGTTTCAACATGGTGGTTTTGGCGTTCTTTACCGCGGTCGACCTCGGCACCACGGTGGTGGTCGCCTTCAATTTGGGCAAGCGCAACCGCAAACAGGCGCGTACCGCCGCGCGCCAGTCTATATCGCTGCTGGCCATCGTCTCGGTTTTGATAGCCATCGTGATCGAATTTACCGGTCATTGGATCATTGATTTAATCGCCAATCAGGCCGACCCCGCGGTCAAAACCATGGCGCTGGCTTATCTACGCATCACTGTCTGGAGTTATCCGCCGGCGGCTATCGCGCTGATTGGCTGCGGCGCGTTGCGTGGGGCGGGGAATACCAAATTGCCGATGATTATTAATATCGGTATGAATATTATCAATATCATTATCAGCAGTGTGCTGATTTACGGCTGTTTTTCCTGGCATGGCCTGGGTTTCGACGGCGCTGGCCTTGGGTTGACCATTTCCCGTTATATTGGCGCGTTATTGGTTTTATTAGTGCTCAAGTCCGAACTTAATCATGCGCTCAGACTCCCGTTCAAAAGCTATTTCACCACCCTCAATCCCGCTGTATTGTTCGATGTTTTAAGCATTGGCCTGCCGGCCAGTATTGAGTCCGTACTGTTTAACGGCGGTAAATTGATCACGCAATGTTTTGTCGCCGGTATGGGCACCGATGTGATTGCCGGTAATTTCATCGCATTTTCCATTGTTTCCTTAATCAATCTGCCCGGTAACGCCTTGGGTTCCACGTCCACTATTATTGTCGGTACCCGGCTGGGCAAAGGGCAGATTATGCAGCCGGTGCGCCAGTTGAAATACATTTTCTGGTTGTCCAATATCGGGTTGTGCTTTTTGGCATTATTGTCGGTGCCCATCGCCGGCTTGCTGGCGTCTTTCTATACCAACGATGTGGATGTTATCCGGGTGGTTAAGCATCTGGTCTGGTTCAATGCGGCCTTTATGCCGTTCTGGGCCGCGTCATGGGTATTGCCGGCCGGGCTGAAAGGCGCGCGCGATGCCCGCTACACCATGTATGTTTCGATGATAGGCATGTGGGGATGCCGTATTATCGCAGGCTATACGCTGGGTATTGTACTGGGAATGGGTGTCGACGGCGTATGGCTGGGCATGTTTCTCGACTGGATAGTCCGGGCCATCTTGTTTTATCGCCGCATGGAAAGCGGCCGCTGGTTATGGCGTTATACCGGTCAAACCGCCAAAAAAACAGCGGTTGGCCGCTGAAAACGCGAATCGCCGTTGCCAAGCGGTTCTTCCCTTGTCTGGCTTGGTTGTCTGGGCGGCATTGAGCGGACGGCCGGAGATAAACTCCGGCCGCGCCTGTTCTTTGAGGTAATTTATTTTCGTGCGATTTTCGCCGTTATGCCTGTTCTATGACTTTACCGCTTTTAGGGCTTTCGGCGCTTTGTATGGCGATTTTTTTCGGTTTATCTTCTTCGGGAATCTCTTGTTCAAGACTGATTTCGAGCAAACCATTCGCCAAGGTTGCGCCATTGATTTTAGTCCCGCGGTTAATGCCGAACTGCAACTGGAACTGATTGCGCCTGATGCCTTGATGAAGCCAGTTTTCTTTATCGACTTTCTGGTCTTCCTGGTGTTTGCCTTCAATAATCAATTGACCATTGCGGGCGCTCACTTCCAGTTCGGATTCCTGATAACCGGGCACGCTTACAGTGATCGCATACTGATTATCGCCTTTTTTGACAATATCATAAGAGGGACTGTTGGCTAACGGTTCGTCACCGGTCAGTCTGCTGAATAAGCGATCCATCTGATTAAAACGATCAGATAAAAATGTGTCGTCGAACGAAGGGATAAGTGAAAATGGATGTTTGATCATGGCTAATCTCCTGAATGATTCAAAAGTTCAACCTATTACCGGATTATGCTAATCCTCACTATCCAAATGGTGTTTGCAAGATAGATTTCAAGGGGAGTTAAGTAAAATTTTTCATGCGAGCGAGCGGTTCGCCAGCGCGTTTCCCCGCCCGCCGACTATTCATCAGCGGACGGGAAAAGCCGGAGCACGCTATTTTAATAGATGGCTTGATAGAGCGCTTTGATATCGGCAACCTGGGTCGGACGAGGGTTGCCGCCGGTACAAACATCATCGAATGCCGCCTGGGCCAGCGCCGGAATATCTTCCTGCTTCAGGCCCACTTCACGCAGCCGTTCCGGGATACCCACATCCTTGCACAACTTTTTCACCGCGTTAACCGCTGCTTTACGCGCCTGTTCAATCGTCATATCTTTGGCTTCGCTCACGCCCATCGCCACGGCGACGGCACGGAATTTTTCACCGGTATGCGCCGCATTGTATTCCATGATATGCGGTAATAAGACCGCGTTGGCGACGCCGTGCGGCGTGTTATAAAACGCGCCTAGCGGGTGCGCCATGCCATGCACCAGACCCAGTCCGACATTGGAGAAGCCCATCCCAGCCACATATTGTCCCAGCGCCATATCATCCACGCCCTGGGTTTCGCCTTTGACCGACGACCGCAGCGACCGGGAGATGATTTCGATGGCCTTGAGATGGAACATATCGGTCAGTTCCCAGGCTGCCTGGGTGGTATAGCCCTCGATGGCATGCGTCAGCGCATCGACGCCGGTGGCCGCTTTCAGCGCGGGCGGCATGCTGGCCATCATATCCGGATCGATAATCGCCACCAGCGGAATATCATGGGGGTCGACGCAAACGAATTTACGGCGTTTTTCTTCATCGGTAATAACGTAATTGATGGTGACTTCAGCCGCGGTGCCGGCCGTCGTGGGGATGGCAATGATGGGTACGCAAGGTTTTTCGGTCGGCGCGACGCCTTCCAGACTGCGCACATCGGCAAAAGACGGATTATTGATAATAATACCGATGGCTTTGCTGGTATCCTGCGGCGAACCGCCGCCAATGGCGATAAGATAATCCGCCTGTGAGGCCTTGAACGCCGCCACGCCGCGTTCCACCACACTGATGGTCGGGTTTGGCACCACTTCATCAAAAACGGCGAAAGGCAGCCCGGCGCTGTCCATCAAGGAGATGATGCGAGTGGCGATCTTGACCCGCAAAAGTTCCTTGTCGGTGACAATCAATGCTTTTTTATAGCCATGCGCTTTGGCCTCATCAATAATATGAGATATAGCTCCACGGCCAAAATAGGCGGTCTGATTAAGAATGATTCGGTTAGTCATGAGAATTACCTTGGAGAATGTTGATAAATATCTTGTAAATATGAAACGCTGTTGCTTAACGTTTCACATCAAAGCCTTCATTTAACAGTCAAGAAGGCTCACCCTAATGTTGGCCAGTATATTAAGTCAAAAAAATATATACCTTCGTTTCATTGCCATAGGGCGCTATAAACTGGCAGCCTCATGAAGATTAATACCGTGGGGTTAATTAAATCCACTAGGAGTGAATGAGTATAAGTTGCTATAATAACACGGCTTTATAGGTTGCCGTGTTCACGCAATGCTGCATTGATAATATAGAGAAGACGATTTTTTCTCATTATTCTGATTTAATCAGCGGGAAAAAAAAGCTGCCGAATTAATCACAGTAATAAGCTTGGTGAATTTGTGATTCAGATCACTTGATTCTTGCGCATTCTGCCATGAGAACAAAAAAAATGGCATTGTCCAGAAGGCCCATTTCTACAGGACTTTTATTATAAGGGTGCTTCTGTAACCGTGACTCTAAATTTTCTCTCTTTCTACATTTATTGAGAGAGACCATATTTCTCTAAGGAATATATCGATGGGCAGTTCTATACTTCTAGGCATTTTTTGGCACTTCATCGGTGCCACTTCTGCCGCCTGTTTCTACGCGCCGTTTAAAAAAGTGCGGCAGTGGAGCTGGGAAACCATGTGGGCGTTGGGTGGTTTCTTCTCCTGGATCATCTTGCCTTGGGCCGTCAGCGCGATCTTGCTGCCTGACTTCTGGGGCTATTATGGCTCGTTCCCCCTTTCAACGCTGTTGCCGGTATTTTTGTTTGGCGCCATGTGGGGCATCGGCAACATCAACTACGGCCTGACCATGCGCTACCTTGGCATGTCGATGGGCATCGGCATCGCCATTGGCATCACCTTGATTGTCGGTACGCTGATGACCCCGATTATTCACGGTAAATTCGGCATGCTGGTATCCACCAGCGGCGGTCAGCTGACCTTACTGGGCGTATTGGTCGCGTTGATTGGCGTGGGTATCGTGACTTACGCCGGGGTGTTGAAAGAACGTGCGCAGGGCATCCGTACTGAAGAATTCAATCTGAAAAAAGGGCTGTTTCTGGCGGTTATGTGCGGCATATTCTCCGCCGGCATGTCGTTCGCCATGGATGCGGCGCAGCCGATGCATGACGCGGCGCAAGCCGTCGGTATCAGCTCCCTCTATGTCGCTTTGCCAAGTTATGTGGTGATCATGGGCGGCGGCGCCATCGTCAATCTGGCCTATTGTATTATCCGGTTGGCCACCAAAGCCGAATTGTCGGTAAAAGCCGACTTGTCGCTGGCTAAACCTTTACTTGTCACCAATGCGCTGTTTTCCATTCTCGGCGGCGTGATGTGGTATCTGCAATTCTTCTTCTATGCCTGGGGCCAGGCCAATATCCCGTCTCAATACCATTATGTCAGTTGGATGCTGCACATGAGCTTCTATGTGCTGTGCGGCGGTATTGTCGGCCTCATCCTGCACGAATGGGTCGGTGTAGGCAAAAAACCAGTGCGCATCCTTTGTCTTGGCGCGTTGGTCATAATCCTTGCCGCTAATATTGTCGGCCTTGGTATGGCGTCCTGAGTCGAGGAATGAACTGATGACCATACGTAATGTAGCCGCGATAGACCTTGGCGCCTCAAGCGGCAGAGTGATGCTGGCAAGCTGGCACACCGATGCTCAGAAACTGACGATTAAAGAAATCCACCGTTTTACCAATGGCTTCAAGCCCCATGCTGGTCAGGATTGTTGGGATCTGGCGGCGTTGGAGCGGGAAATCCTGACGGGACTGTCCAAACTGGACAATCAGCAATTCCGTCTGGATGGTATCGGTATCGATACGTGGGGTGTGGATTATGTTCTGCTCGATAAGCAGGGCGAACGGGTCGGCGAGGCGGTTTCATATCGTGATCACCGTACGGATGGCGTCATGGCGCGCGTTATCGCCGAAGTGGGATCCAAGACGCTTTATCGGCATACCGGCATCCAGTTTTTGCCGTTTAATACCCTTTATCAGTTGAAAGCCATGAGCGAGCAGCAACCCGAATTGCTCGCTTCAGTGGAACATTTTCTGATGATCCCGGATTATTTCACTTATCGGCTGACCGGTAAGTTGAATAACGAATATACCAATGCCAGCACCACGCAGATGCTCAATTTGGAAAATGGCGACTGGGATCAAAGTCTGCTTGATTATCTTGGCATACCGCGCCGCTGGTTTGGCACGCCGCGTCTGCCCGGCAATACCGTGGGCGAATGGACCAGTCCCGACGGGCGCCAGGTGCCGGTCATCGCCGTGGCCAGCCACGATACCGCCAGCGCGGTGGTGGCTTCGCCTTTGCAAAACAGGCATAGCGCTTATTTAAGTTCCGGCACCTGGTCGTTGATGGGTTTTGAAAGCGATACTCCCTATAACAACCAGCAGGCGCAGGCCGCCAACATCACCAATGAAGGCGGCGTTAGCGGTACCTTCCGGGTATTGAAAAATATTATGGGGCTTTGGTTGCTGCAGCGGGTTTGTCATGAACAGAAAGTGACGGATCTGCCGGCGCTGATCGCCCTGGCGGCTGAACAGCCGCCTTTCGTCAGTTTGATTAATCCCAATAATGAATGTTTTCTCAACCCGCCGTCCATGGTGGACGCCATCCGCGAGTCTTGCCGGGAAACCGGCCAGCCGGTGCCGCAAACCACCGCGGCGCTGACGCGCACCATCCTTGATAGCCTGGCGTTGTGTTACCGCCAGATATTGGAGGAATTAAGCGTGTTGCGCGGCGCTGAGCTCAACCATTTGTATATCGTTGGCGGCGGTTGTCAAAACCAGTTGCTCAATCAGCTATGCGCCGATATCTGTCAGATACCGGTCACCGCCGGTCCGGTGGAGGCCACGACGCTCGGCAATGTGGGTTGCCAATTAATGACGCTGGGAGATGTCACCGATCTCGCCAGTTGGCGCCACATTGTGGAACGCAGCTTCCCGCCGCACCATTTTTCTCCTCATCGAGTGCCTGACATCGCAGCAATTTGGCGGCGTTTTCAGGACATCTGTCATGTTCAACAGGAAACAGCAAAATGAGTCACTCTTCCGAACAAGCCTGGCTGCTGGCGAAACAGCGTTTTGCCGACCTCAATGTTGATGCCGAGGCGGCCCTGAAATTATTGGATACCTTGCCAATTTCCATGCATTGCTGGCAAGGGGATGATGTTGGCGGTTTCGAGAATCCGGAAGGTACGGCGCTTACCGGCGGGATTCAGGCTACCGGCAACTATCCCGGCAAGGCGCGCAGCGCCGTGGAATTGAGAGCGGACCTGGAACAGGCTTTCAAATTGATTCCGGGACCGAAGCGTCTTAACTTGCATGCCATCTACCTTGAAGCCGAAGGCAAAGTCGAACGCAACGAGATCGAGCCGAAGCATTTCAAGGGCTGGGTTGAATGGGCGCGCAAACATCATTTGGGCCTGGATTTCAATCCGACCTGTTTCTCGCATCCGTTCAGCGCCGATGGTTTTACCCTGGCTTCAGCGGATGAAAAAATTCGCCGGTTCTGGATCGAACATTGCCAGGCCAGTCGCCGGATTTCGGCTTATTTCGGCCGGGAATTGGGTACTGCCTCGGTAATGAATATCTGGATCCCCGACGGCATGAAGGACCTGACCATCGATCGGCTGGCCCCGCGTCAACGGATGCTGGAATCATTGGATGCCATCATCGCCGAAAAGATTGACGTCAAATACCATATCGATGCAGTGGAAAGTAAACTGTTTGGTATCGGCGCGGAAAGCTACACGGTCGGTTCCAGTGAATTCTGTCTTGGCTACGCCGCTAGCCGCGGTACGGCTTTATGCCTGGATGCCGGCCATTTCCACCCCACCGAAGTCATCTCCGATAAAATCAGCAGCGCGATGCTGTTTGTTCCCCGTCTACTGCTGCATGTCAGCCGGCCGGTACGTTGGGACAGCGATCACGTCGTATTACTGGATGATGAAACCCAGTCCATCGCCAATGAAATTGTGCGTAACAATTTCTTTGATCGCGTGCATATCGGCCTGGATTTCTTCGATGCGTCCATCAATCGTATCGCCGCCTGGGTTATCGGTACACGCAACATGAAAAAAGCTTTGCTGCGTGCTTTGCTGGAACCCACCGACGAATTGCGTCAGTTGGAATTAACCGGCGATTACACCGCCCGGCTGGCTTTGTTGGAAGAACAGAAATCCCTGCCATGGCAGGCGGTATGGGATCATTACTGCCAGTTGCATAACACCCCGATTGGCGGTGATTGGCTACAGTCCGTACGTAGCTATGAAAAGGAAATATTACCGCAGCGTCAAGCGCGTAAATAAGGGAATAACGTCGTTTCGCGCGGCGCGCTTGCCGGCGAAACGCGGTTTTCCATACCGCCGCGGCCTATTCGCCGGCGGCGCAGGCCAGCTTTTTGAGCTGGCTTTTTTTGTCTTTCTCAGGCTTTGTGGTAGCGCAGCCACACGCCGTCATGGGCGGTTTTTTCCACCGAGGCGAGCTTGAGATAACTCGGTTTTTGCCAGGCATCCTTGCTGATGTCGAACGACGAGGCATGGCCGATGCGGCCGTCCACCAACGGCAAAATTATTACGCTGACTTCATCCACCAGGCCGGCATTGACGAAGGCGCCGCAAACATGGCCGCCGCCCTCCACAATCAGTTTTTTCACCCCCACTTCTTCGGCCAAGATGTCCACTACCTTCGCCAAATCAATGGTCGACTGGCCACCAAATACGTAGGACACGCCGATTGAACGCAGATACGCCAGGTAATCATCGGGCACGTGTTCTGTCACCACTTCGATAACATGGGAATCAAGCGCGCTGTTGCGCTGCCAGCCGACCCGGCCCTTGGGATCGATGGCGATAGCGTATTGATCGGCATCGCGCACGGCAAAATAATGACTGCGGGGCAGCGGCGTGACCGCCAGACCTTTCGGATAGTCAATGCTGTGCGCCACTTCCTGCATGGTCACCCGGCCGCAAATCCAGCCATCGGCGTTAAAACTGGCCGCCGTAGTCTCGTAAAGCTCGGAGGCGAAATCCAGGTGCCAGCCGTCGGTCAGGCTTCGACCGTCAACAGCCGACATCATATGGCAAATAATATAAGGCTTCATGTCTGCTCCTTAAAATTGAGACATTTGTGAAACAGTAGCCAAGAATTGACTAAACCCTGCCAATGGCGCGCAGATGGGGCCGGCCCCGGATCCGGGTCGGCCATAGCGTGCTAACGTAATTAATAGCGTAGTTCATCCGGACGCGGCGCCAAAGGGTTGTCGGGCGACGTGCGTCCGTTCACCGTGACGCCCCCTTGATGCGCGCGCGGCGTGATAGTGTTCACCCACGTCATAAACGTGGCCGGCGGAGCCGACAGTTCGCTCAATTGCGCTATTTCTTCGGAGGTCAGGTGGACTTCCAACGCCGCGAGATTGGCCGCCAATTGATCCAAGCGGCGGACGCCGATTATGGAGGCCGCCACACCAGGTCGTGATTGCACCCAGGCCAGCGCGATGGCCGCCGGCGTCGCGCCATGAACGGCGGCGATCGCGATCAAGGCGTCGATAATCGCATATTCACGCTCGCCCAGCGCATCGGCCGCCTGATCGCTGCGCCCGCCCTGGGCGACGGAACGGTTATCGCGCCGGTATTTACCGGACAAGATGCCGCCGCGCAACGGCGACCAGGGCACCACGCCCAGTCCCAGCTCAATGGCCATGGGAATCAGTTCGTCTTCAACCGTGCGTTGCAACAAGGAGTATTCGATTTGCAGGGCAATCAGCGGCGCCCAACCGCGAAACTGGGCGATGATCTGCGCCTGGGAGACCTTCCAGGCCGGCGTGTCGGAAAAACCGATATAACGGACTTTGCCGCTGCTGACCAGATCATCAAGCGCGCGCATGGTTTCTTCGATGGGCGTGAAGGGATCCCAGGCATGTTGCCAGTACAGATCGATATAGTCGGTGTTGAGTCTGCGCAATGACTGTTCACAGGACTGGATGATGGTTTTGGCGTTGCAGCCGCCGCCGTTCGGGTCGCCCGGAAACATGTTGGCGGAAAATTTGGTGGCTAACACCACCCGGTCCCGCCGGGATCGGTCATGGGCGAAAAAATCGCCGATAATTTTTTCCGAGTGGCCTTTGGTGTACATATTGGCGGTATCAATGAAGTTGCCGCCTTGTTCGAGGAATTGCGTCAGTAGGGTTTCGGATTCAGCCACCGGCGCTCCCCACCCCCAATCTTCACCGAATGTCATGGTGCCAAGGCAAAGAGGACTGATACGGAGGCCGGAGCGGCCAAGGGTAAGATAAGCATTTAGCGACATAGAAGACTCCTGTTATGCAAGCGATGCGTAACCACCTGCTTATACATTCGGGATCATCTCTGTAATACCGGTGACAAGCTATGCATAATAGTCCCGGTTTTTAGCGCGATCGTGCTTTTTTTGCGTCCTGATCCTGGTGCCCGCCGAGTCGGTGCCGGGCTAGTGATCCGTTCTGGCTATAGTAAAGGTCAATAATGCTTCCAGTCCGCCGCCGGGACGCAGACTCAACTTGAGATAGCCATTATGCCGCTGCGCAATTTCATCGGCGATGGCCAGGCCCAGTCCTGAGCCGGTGTGGCGGTGATCTTCGCTTTTCCCCCGCGTGAAGGGCGATTTGATTTGCTCCAGTTCGGCGGCCGAAACGGCCGGACCGCGATCGCGAACGGCGATCATCACTTGGTGGCCGGCTGTCCATGATTCAACTTCCAGATCACGCAGGCCATATTTGACCGCATTGCTCATCAAGTTCATCAACAAGCGCATCATGGCGATGGGCCGATATTGAAAGGTGTTTATGGGCGCTAATTTAAGGGTGAATTCCTGTCCCAAGCCCGCGAAATCCTGCGCCAATTCTTCAATCAGATTATTGATGTCCCCTTCACAGAAGGGTTCATCGGTACTGCCGCGCGCAAAATCAATAAATTGCTGCAATATATTATCGATATCGTCAAAGTAACGGCTGATACATTCTTCGTTTCTATCGCGACTATCAGGCATCGCCAGGGCTAAACGCAATTTGGTCAAAGGCGTGCGAATATCATGGGATATTCCGGCCAGAATAGTGGCGCGGTTTGATTCAAATTCTCTCAGCCGTTCAATCATACCGTTGAAAGTTTCGCTGACGATGGCGATTTCCTTCGGACCGTCGACGGCCAGCGGTTTGGGCCAGCGGCCGCCGCTGACGTATTGCGCAGCCAGCGCCAGCGAGGTCAATGGTCGGTTAACCCGGCGATGAATAGCGAAAACCACGATGAGCGCCAATAGGGATAATCCGGAGCAGAGCAGCAGCGTACTGATAATGCCGATGCCGCGAGCATTCTGAATGGCGGGCAGGGTTATCCAGTAAGGCTGGCCGGCGACATTAACTTCGACCCAGATATGCCGCTCGGGCGTGACTTGCCAGCGGATAGGCATTTGAGCCGGCAGATCGGCGATAAAGCGTTTCATAAAGATAGCGCCTTCATAGCCTTTCAGTCTATTGATCGGTACTTCGCTGAGCGTTTCTTTCGGCGGAACGGCAAAACCGTTGATCTGCGCGACGAATTGATCGCGTTGATTATAGGGCACCTTGGCGAGCACATGATCCAGCGTGACTATCTGTTTTGCGATAAGTTGCGCCAAATCGTCAATGCGCGGTTTTTGCACAAAAAATATAAAAACCAGAATGGACGAAAAATTGGTGATAAATACCAGCAGAATCAGCAATAAGCTATTGCGGGCCAATAACGATCTCGGCCATAGGGACGTCATTGTTCGCTATCCGCCACCAGTATATACCCCATGCCCCAGATGGTTTTCACCCAGCGAGGACTGGAGGGGTCGGCTTCCAGAATCTGCCGTAACCGCAATACCTGCACATCCACGCTGCGATCAAGCGCTTTATATTCCCGTCCCCTGGCCCGCAGCAACAGGTTTTCCCGGCTAACGGGGCGGTTGGGGGTGCTGGCCAGGGCAAGCAGCAAACTGGTTTCCGCCGAATTAAGCGGAATTACCGCGCCATCCTTAAATAACGCACGGTGGGGAATATCCAATAAAAACGGACCGAATTTGACCTGTTTTGGCGTTTGCGGCGCTTCGCCTCGCACTATCTGACCTCGCCGCAGCATGGCGCGAATTCTGGCCACCAGTTCCTGCGGTAAAAAAGGTTTGGCCAGATAGTCGTCCGCGCCGGTTTCCAGACCAATCACCCGATCAATAGGATCGCCGCGGGCGGTAAGCATTAATATGGGTATGGTCTGTCCCTCGCCGCGCAGGCGCCGGCATACGGATAATCCATCTTCCGGCGCCATCATTAAATCCAGTATCAAAAGATCGTAAGGTTCCCTTTGTAAATACCGATCGAGCAAAGTACTGTTGGCCACGGTGCGAACCTCAAAGCCCTGTGCCGTCAGATAACGTTTCAGCATGGCGCGAAGTTCGCTTTCGTCATCTAGAATAATGATTTTATTATCTATGGCTGGTACCATTTCGTTCACTCGCGACAATGTGGGGCTTAAAAATAAATTTATTAGACTATATTTATCCCAGGATAACAACATGAGTTAGTGGCGCGGATTTTAAAATCAACCAGACGGCGGACATCGCGGCGTATTAGCGTGAAAAAACGCGCTGAACTTTAGATTCAATCACGTATTTTCATCAAAATAGACTTGATTTCATTGAGGAATAACTTATTGAATAAGTATAACGAATAACTTCGATGGAGTATGTTTTAAACATTATAAAATTATGTCATCAAATGTCATCGGCAGACGAAAATAACCTGTTTATAGTCTAGCAAGATAATCGATGCGCTGTTCTTACATTCCATTATCATGAGGGCATTATAGGTTTGATGAAATTTTATTTTTGGCTAACATGTCGACCAGTCATTAATGAAAGGACATCCTGATGAATACACCGACTATCGTAGTGATAACATTATTGGCCGCCACAGGTTTATATTCCGAGGCTGCTGTATATGCGGGCATCTCTACTGACGAGACCAACCAGCTAGCGCAAAAAATAGCCGCTCGTTTCACCAATGCCGACGCCAACCATGATGGAAAATTGACCTTGCAGGAAGCCCAGGCGGGCATGCCGTTGGTGGCGAGACACTTCGCCGAAATTGATGTTCAACATAACGGTTATTTAACGGTAAGGGAAATTCAGCAATTCGCGGCGCAGCGCCGGCAGTAAAAACGAATCCGCCCGGAGGATGAACGGTATTCATTCCCCGGGCAGAATAGAGTGAAACGACACGCCATTGCTAAAGCTCGCCGGCTCAGCAAAACGCCCTGTTAATAATAAGGTCTCGGACCGTAGTAGTAATAAGGCCTTGGCGCGGGTTCAACATAAACCGGCGCCGGCACCATAACCTCGGTGGGCTGCGGCGCCATAATCGTATCGCCGCGCGACGTTATGCATTGCGCATAGGCATTATCGTATTGCTGCTGCATTGAGTCTTCGGATTTATTATATTGGCCTGAGGCGACGGTTCCGCCAACCAGCATCCCGAGACCGGCGCCGACGGCCGCGCCATTGCCTGCGCTATGCGTACCCGCACCGATCAGCGCGCCCGCGGCCGCACCGCCGGCCGTGGCCAAAGCAGTGGTCCCGACGCCATTGGCTACCGAATTATCGCCCTGCGAGCTGACTGCCCTGGAAGCGTAGTTTCGGCAACTATAGTCATCTTGTTGAAAATGATTGAGATCTTTGTTCGGTCCGGGCAACGCTGTTAGTGTTGGCCCGGATGGCGGCGTCGCAGCGCACCCCGCCAGCATTAATGCGGTGAGGACGGCGACGACTAAGCGCCCTGCATCATTGGAACACATCGTATCCCTCTTTCATTAGTTATGTGGTGAAAAATTGCTTTTGGCAATTATGCTGCCAGGCTGCGATAAATACTACCGATAACCGTAATAGCCATGATAACCGTAGCCATATCCGCCGTGATGGTATACCACAACAGCTCTTGGCCGCGCGACATACACCGACCTTGGTACCGGGGCAACCATCACCACCGGCGCCGCGACATAAAGCGGTCTTGGCTCAACCACCACCACCGGGGCCGGTGGTGCAACAGCTACTACCACTGCGGCCATAGCGTCACTTGCCAATGCCAATAACACTGCGCTAACAACCCATTTGACAATAACATTCAGTTTCATGATGACCACCGCTCGCTATACCTGCCACCTACTTCTTAAAACCCAAGCTTAGGAATTCAATGTATGAGATTGTCTCAAAACAATCCATGGTGAATATATATCAACAGATTTCATGTTTTAACAATTACCGCGCCATGATTTGTCATACGATTTAGCATGCCGGGAAATAAATGCCAATTAGCTTAAATAACATGTAAATAACGTAAGCGATAAAGTCAGTTTTTGTCAGTATGCGTCGGCAAATTAAAAAGCGATAAAACACAACCTTAAGCTTTAGAATAAGCCCCTCATTCGCTACCTGGCCCCAAAATGATTCATTTTTAATAAATTGGCGGCATTGTGCGTTGTATGATGTAAACAGCGTTGTGCAATAACTAAACAGCGCGTCGACAACTAACATCAATAACGTTGTGCGCTCACACACCGTTTAGGGAAAATGTGATCACAATAGCTAGAAACATCACGGCAACACCTATAAATCTTCGGTTAAAACTGCTTACGAAAAAATTACCAAATATAAATATCATCCATACAAACCCCAAGCGCGGCAGCGACCCGGACCGGGGGAAAACATGCCGGATGGGGGCAAATCGGCGCAGTCCTACCAATAGCCCTCTGGCGGGGCAGGCTTGATGCGCACCGAACCCGCCGGGGTTGCCCCCGGCAAATCCTTATTGTTGATGCTGACGACCCTGCTTATCAAGCAATGCAAACTCTTCATCACTCAATGCCACATTCGCCGCCGCGGCATTTTCCTCCAGATGTTTTACCTGGCTGGTGCCGGGAATGGGCAACATGACCGGACTGCGTTTCAGAATCCACGCCAGCGCGATTTGGCTCGGCGTAAAGCCCTTTTGCTTGGCCAAGCTATCCAGCACGGAGCCGGGTTTCGCCAAATCGCCGGAGGCCAGCGGGAACCAGGGAATAAAACCAATGTTGTGCTCGGTACAATAGTCCAGCACCGACTCGTGACCGCGCGTGACCAGATTGTACATGTTTTGTACAGACACCACGGGGAAATACCGCTCCGCGGCCTTGATTTGGCGAACATCCACTTCGCTTAGTCCCACATGGCGGATTAAGCCTTCTTTCTGCATTTGCGCGATGGCGCCGAATTGCTCTTCTTCCGGCACCTTCGGGTCGATGCGATGCAATTGCCATAACCCGATCTGCTCAATATTCAGTTTGCGCAGGCTCATCAACACGGCCTGACGCAGATATTCAGGTCTGCCTACCGGTTGCCAGATGCCGGGGCCGTGGCGGGTCAGTCCGCCTTTCGTGGCAATCAGCAATCCCTTATAGGGATAAAGCGCTTCGTGAATCAACTGCTCACTGACATCGGGACCATAACTATCGGCAGTATCGATAAAATTAATACCCAGTTCCGGCAAACGACGCAAGGTGGCAAGACAGGCCGCGCGATCTGTCGGTTGTCCCCAAATACCATTGCCGGTAATGCGCATTGCGCCGAAGCCCAAACGATTAATGGTGAAATCACCTAGGGTGAATTGACCTGATGCGGCTACATTGACTGTGCTCATAGCGTTTTCCTTATGATTGGGAAGATGAAGAAACTGTCAATGACTTGATTTTGCGGTGTGTGCTGGTGTTTCATATCGGGAAGCCGGACGTATGAATGACGTACCGCGAATAACAGGCATATGAGTGACCTGAGTGTTAATCATATGCCGGCAAGCCCCATAAAGGAAATGATCATGACCGAATCCAGCCACACCCCGGTCAGGATTGCTCTGGTTACCGGGGCCAGCAACGGCATCGACCAATATTCTCACCATGACGGTAATGACCAGCAATATGCCGTTTGGCGGCCGCGGTTGAAGGCCGGCATGCGGCTATGGCGCCGCTGCCGACCCTGTTTTCACCGATGCGGGGCAGGCTTTTATCCTCCTGCCCGGCCAACGTTTTCAATTGAAAATCCGAGTTTTGATTAACGTAAACAGCACGCTGCCCAGAAATACCCCGGCCGCGCCCATAATGCCCGTCAAGGTCGGCGGGGCGGGCAAGGGCAGTTTCAGCCAGGTGAACAGCACGCCAACCGAAATACCAGCCCCCAATGCATAAAAAATTTGCATGATGATGCCTCGCGTTCATTTTACCGCACTGGCCAGGAAGGTATTCAGCACCTGGCGAGTAAATTTTAAAGTAGGTTCATCCGCCAATTTTCCGTCCCGGATTTTGTTGCTGATGGCCGCCATGGCGATTTCGGGCAAGGGCGGCAACATACATAACATGGACGCCAGGATTTCACGCAATTGCAGTTGCGCGCGGACGCCGCCCATGGCGCTTTCGGACAGGGTAATGAAAAATACCGGCTTGTGGGTCATACTGCTCTTGAACGCCGGCCGGGAGAGCCAGTCGAGCGCGTTTTTCAATACGCCGGGGATGCTGTGATTGTATTCCGGCGTGACGATCAATACCGCGTCGCTGGCCTCGACCTGGCTGCGCATTTCGCTGACCGCCGCAGGCAACCGGGCGTGCTCTACATCCAGATTATAAAAGGGTAATTGCCCGATATCGCCGATATGCAATTGGCTAAGTTCCGGCAGCATTTCACCCAATGCGTTCAAAACGATTCGGCTGTTAGCCTGTTCACGTAAACTGCCCGCCATACCGAAAAACTTCAATGATTGCGCCATAATTAATGCTCTTCCTCTGGTATTCAGCCGCGACAATCGTGGCCGGGGATGTCATTATCGCAGACTGTCATAATAAATATTCTGCGAAACGGTCAAAACAGTTTGAGGTGACGACAATGTCTGACGCGCTGCCGCTGAGGGGGGAATATGTCATTCATGAAAAAGGCACCCGCCTCGATTTCCATTCCCATCCCACGGCGCAACTGACGCTGGTGCTGAAAGGGACGCTCACGGTGCAAACGGATGAAGGGTTGCGGCTGGTGCCGCCCGGACGGGTGGTCTGGATAACCAGCGGGTTGTCCCATAATGTGTATTACAGCGAATCCTCTCAGCTGATAAATGTCTTCATCACGGCGGCTTATGCCGAACGGGTACAAGCACATTGCCGGACCTTTACCGCCAGTCCGTTACTGAAAGCATTACTCGAGGAAGCCACCGATTTCTCCAGGCCGGGTCGTGACAATAGCGATGCTGAAACCATTTTGACGCTGATTATTCATCAACTGAATCTGGCGGGTAAGCATCTTGATTTATTTATTGCCTATGGACAAGACCGCCGCTTGAAAGCGGCCATCGATATTGTCCGCAATCATCCGGGCGAAAATTACTCGCTGCGGCAATTGGCGCAATGGGCCAGTTGCAGCGAACGCACTATTTCCCGGCTGTTTATCAGGGAAACCGGCATGAATTATTTGCATTGGCGCGACCACTATCGGGTCATTTGCGCGGTTGAACGTTTATCGCGCGGATTCAACGTGACCCGCGTGGCGTTGGACCTGGGTTACAGCGGGGCCAATAATTTCTCCACCATGTTCTCTCGGGTTATGGGTATGCCGCCCTCGCGTTATATGGATTCACTTCAGTTATAGCGGCTATAACGGCGTCGTCTTCTGGCGCGCTCGGATGAGCTGCGATATACCTTATAAACCGGCTTCACACCCGAGGCGGGACATTTCCGCCGTAGAGCAAGAGAATGGGGATAAGGCGTATGCAAAAACAGCGTGCCTGGTGGCATCGTTCGACCGTCTATCAAATCTATCCGCGCAGTTTTTACGATAGCGATGGCGATGGTATCGGTGATTTACGCGGTATCGCGGCCAAACTGGATTATCTGGCTTTGCTGGGGGTCGACATACTCTGGTTGTGCCCGGTTTATGCGTCGCCCAATGATGATAATGGCTATGATATTGCCGATTATCGCCGAATTATGAAGGAATTCGGCACCATGGCGGATATGGACTGGCTGATTGCCGAAGCGGCAAAACGCGGCATCAAGCTTATGTTGGATATCGTCGCCAACCATACCAGCGATGAACATCCCTGGTTTATGGCGGCTCGCCAGGGAAAAGATAATCCTTATCACGACTATTATATCTGGACCAAAACCCCTAATAATCTGGTGTCCGTTTTTGGCGGCAGCGCCTGGCAATACGAGGAGAGTATCGGCGAATATTATTTGCATTTATTCTCCAGAAAGCAGCCTGACTTGAATTGGCATAATCCCCGGGTTCGTCAGGAAATGGCGGATGTAATCACTTTCTGGCTGAAGAAGGGTGTCGGCGGTTTTCGTTTTGATGTTATTGATTTAATAGGTAAAATTCCGCAGAAAAACATTACATCCAATGGTCCTTATTTGCACCAATACGTACGTGAACTTAATGAGAAAAGTTTTGGCCCCCATGATGTGCTGACGGTGGGGGAAGCCTGGGGCGCCACGCCTGACACCGGCCTGGAATGGAGTCTGCCGGCCAATCATGAATTGAATATGATTTTTCAGTTTGAACATCTGACGCTGGACCAGGCGAAATTCAAAGGTGAAAAATGGGATGTTATTCCTTTTTCCCTCATTGAATTGAAATCGGTATTAAGCCAGTGGCAAAGCCGATTGCAAGATAAGGGATGGAATAGTCTGTTTTGGAACAATCACGACACACCGCGGGTGGTTTCGCGGTTTGGCGATGATGGCCGATATCGGGTGGCAAGCGCCAAAATGCTGGCGACCCTATTATATGGCATGGCGGGCACCCCCTATATCTATCAGGGCGAAGAAATCGGCATGACCAATGTGCGATTTCCGCAACTGGACGATTACCGTGATTTGGAAACCCTTAATCTCTACCGTGATCGGTTGGCCGCCGGTTATCGGCCCAATGGCGTCATGGCGTCGATCCACGCTAAAAGCCGGGATAACGCCCGCACCCCTTTACCCTGGGATGCCGGAATTAATGCCGGCTTCACTACCGGCATTCCCTGGATAAAAGTGAATCCGAATTATCAGCAGATCAATATCGCCGCGGCCTTAGCCGACCCCGATTCCATTTTCCACTACTATCGCCGGTTGATTAACCTGCGTAAAACCGCGGACTGGCTGGTTTACGGCAGTTACCAGCTCTTGTTGCCTGGACACGAGCAACTGTTCGCCTACGTGCGTGAATATCATAACCGGCGGTATTTGGTGTTTGGCAATTTCAGCGAACAAACCCTGACGGTTGACCCGGCCGCATTGCATATCACGCCGACGGCGGCAAGTTTGCTGAACAATTATGCCACCCCGCCTTTACTGGCCGAGGGTGTGGTAAGGCCTTGGGAAGGCGGCATAGTAAGCCTGTAGTGTCAGCTCATTTGAGTACTATCGCCTGGCCCCGGACGAACACCGGGATGGTTTCCAGCGGGGTATCCGCTTCGATCCAGGCGCCGCCTGGCCAGGTTTGATCGGTTAATAAATCCCGCCAGGTATCGCCGGGCGGCAGATAAACCGGTCTGGATTGCATCCCCGCGGCAAGGACCGGCGCCACCATGATATCCGGTCCGAACATATATTGATCCTCAATATTCCAACAGGGCTGATCACGGGGAAAATCGTAAAATAACGGCCGTATCACCGGCGTGCCTTTTCGGTGCGCCGCCGCCATTTGGCGCTGGATATAAGGGCGCAAATTTTCGCGAATCCGCAAATAGCGCGACATGATTTGATAGTTTTGTTCACCGAAGCTCCACAATTCATTGGGTGAACCGCTATTACATTGCTCCACTCCGTCGCGAAAGAGTTCCGGCGGCGGGATTTCCGGTTCGCGGCAACCATGCAGGCGGCAAACCGGACAAAAGACGCCCCATTGAAACCAGCGGATCAACAGTTCGAGGAAACCGGGTTCATCGACGCTGCCGCCCTGAAAACCGCCAATATCGGTGGTCCACCAGGGTATCCCGGCCAGACCCATATTCAAACCGGCCACCACCTGGTTGTGCAGCGAATGAAAAGAGGAATGCACATCGCCGGACCAGGCCAGTGTGCCGTAACGCTGACTGCCGGCCCAGGCGCAACGCACTAAATTGAGAATATCCTGCTGCCCTTCTTGCCGTTGGCCGTCGTAGAGACATTGCGCGAATTTTTGTGGATAGATATTGCCGACTTCCAGCGCGGTTCCCATGAAATAACGATAATTGTCAAAATGATAGGTTCGATATTCCGGTTCGGCCATATCCAGCCAAAACCAGCGGATGCCAATGTCATAATAATTTTGTTTTATTTTTTGCCAGACATAGCGCCGGGCATCGGGATGGGTGGGGTCGAAAAAAGTGGTGCTGCCTCTGGAATCGAGGGTGATGGGTACGCCCCGGTCGCTACGCACCAGCAAACCAGCAGTTTCCATTTCGGTATAGCTTTCGGCGCGATTGTCCACGGTGGGCCATATGGAGATCATCAGTTCGATTCCCTGGGCGCGCAATTGGTCGACCATCGCTTTGGGATCCGGCCAGTCAATAGCGTTAAAACGCCAACTGCCCTGAATCGGCCAGTGGAACGAGTCGATGACCAGCACGGAAAGCGGCAAGTTGCGGCGCCGGTATTCATTGGCCACCATCAACACCTCTTCCTGGGTGCGGTAGCGTAATTTCGACTGCCAGAACCCGGTGGCGAATTCCGGCATGATCGATGCCTTGCCCGTCACCGCGGCATAGTTTTCCACCAACTCCGACGGCTGGTCGCCGGCGGTGATCCAGTAATCCAATTGATCAGTGACCCGCGCCCGCCATACCGTCTGATTGGCGGCGAAATGGACTTCCCCTACCGCCGGGTTATTCCACAACAAGCCATAACCCAGGTTGGACAACATAAAGGGCACGCTGGATTGTGAATTACGCTGAGCCAGTTCCAATACGCAACCTTTCAGGTCCAATAGCGCCTGCTGGTACTGCCCCATGCCGAAAATCTTTTCTTGCCGCTGAGCTTCGAAATATTGGGTCAGCTGATATTTGCCGCCGGGGATGGGATTGAATTCTCGGGCTTCTATTTCCAGCGGACTGACATATTTTTCCTTGTTTTTATCGCCGGTAATATCCTCGGTGGTCCTTTGTCGCCACCACTCGGACAACAGTAATTCCCCCCGCTGATTATAAAAGGCCAGCCGGCCCCAATTATCAATCACCGCCTTGATATTGCCGTGCCGGATACTGGCCGATGACGATTGCCGGCTGATTTCCGCCTCGCGATTATCGGGGTCGGGCAATAAAGCCCAATGTTGGCGCAGATCCAGTCGCGGACCGCAGGTCGCCCTGATACGCAAACCGTTGGCTCCCCACGATTCAATGACCAATTTCTGACCGCTGGCGCGCCAATATATCTTGTTGTTTATTATCGAGATATTCGACATTTGCTATCCTCATTGCCTGGGATCCGCCGCCCTCGGCCCGATGCAACCCATCACGGGCATCAATTACGGTTATGTTTCATAAACTATAGCAATAGGGACATAAAACGGCGGTTTTGCCTGGCGGCTAACGGATTGCCGGCTTTTATTCGCATTTTTTTTCCCATGGCGAGGTTATTTGTTAAAGTGGTCTTTCAACGGACCAGGGGCTACCAGGGCAGATATGGATAAGAAACAGCAACAACCCAACACCAGCGCATTAATCATGGCGGGCGAATTGCGGTTGCTGGTTGGCAATTTAAGCCGTCGATTACGTGAACAGTCCCATCCGGGAGATTATACCTGGTCGCAAAAATCGGTTATTTTGCGGCTGGAAAGAGAAGGTCCCGCCACGGTGACCGCATTGGCCAAGGCGGAAGGCGTCAGGCCTCAATCCATGGGCGCCACGGTCGCCACTCTGGAAGCGGCCGGTCTGATTAGCGGTACGCCGGACCCCGCCGACGGGCGCCAGACGCTTCTTTCCTTAACCGCCTACTGCCGCGAGATAATGCAAGCCGGGCGGGCGGCGCGTGAGGATTGGTTGTATAACGCCATCAATAATCACTTCGCTGCGCAAGAACTTGAACAGCTCGAACATGCGATTGCATTGCTCAAACGCCTGGTTGAATCCTAACCGCCTTTCCTTCGGACAGACACGTCGCCGAGCACCCCCTATCAATGACCGACGTCTTGCGTTTGCGCGTAAAAGCCATATAATTAACATTCGTTAACTAAATTATCAATTGACTGCCGTACGGCGAATTTTTTTACGAAAATAAACTTTTTTTGAATTATTTTATAAATAAAATCAATCAATTACTAATTAAATTAACGATCGATAATAAAAGTGGTTGATCAAGGTCCTCAAGAGGAATAGTATTTAGTTATCGACCGTTAAGAAATAAGCGGTTAACCCTAAGTCCTTCAACCATTTGAGAGCCAATATCATGAAAAACGTTAAATACGCAGTAGCCGCCATCGCATTAAGCGCCCTGTCATTTGGTAGTTTTGCCGCAGAACAGGTTAGCACGGCTCCGGCCGGTCAGCGGGAAGTCGGCGTGATTACCGCCAACGCCGAACCTGATGTAACTTCGGTAGCCAGCGCGCTGGCCGATAAAGCCGCACAGTCCGGCGCCAAGTCTTATCATATTACGTCGATCACCGGTAGCAATGAGCTGCACGGTACCGCCGAAATTTATCAATAAGTTTTAATTGGGCCGGAGAATGAAAAACTCTGCCAGCAAATAAAAAGATTCACTTGCATAAAATACCGTTAACAGTGTTTTAGAAAAAACTAATAGATAGAGAGATCGCGAAAATGAAAAACGTAAAATATGCAGTAGCCGCCATCGCATTAAGCGCCCTGTCATTCGGTAGTTTTGCCGCAGAACAGGTTAGTTCGGCTCCGGCCGGTCAGCAGGAAGTCGGCGTGATTACCGCCAACGCCGAACCTGATGTAACTTCGGTAGCCAGCGCGCTGGCCGATAAAGCCGCACAGTCCGGCGCCAAGTCTTATCATATTACGTCGATCACCGGTAGCAATGAGCTGCACGGTACCGCCGAAATTTATGAATAAGATTTAATTGGGCAGGGGAATGAAAAACTCTGCCAGCAAATAAAAACATTCACTTGCACAAAATACCGGTAACGGTGTTTTAAAAAAAATTAATAGAGAGATCGCGAAAATGAAAAACGTTAAATATGCAGTAGCCGCCATCGCATTAAGCGCCCTGTCATTCGGTAGTTTTGCCGCAGAACAGGTTAGCACGGCTCCGGCCGGTCAGCGGGAAGTCGGCGTGATTACCGCCAACGCGGAACCTGATGTGACTTCGGTAGCCAGCGCGCTGGCGGATAAAGCCGCACAGTCCGGCGCCAAGTCTTATCATATTACGTCGATCACCGGTAGCAATGAGCTGCACGGTACCGCCGAAATTTATCAATAAGGCATGACTGATCAGTCCGAGGTACTCATTGATAGGTGCTACGCTGAGAACTCATTGAAAAAAAACGCCGGTAAAGCGAATTCATTTTACCGGCGTTTTTTTATGCATTGCGGTTTTCGCTGGAATTTATGATATCCAGCGACAGACATCATGCATCGAATGGGCCCAGAAAATCCCTTTTGCCAATGTTCAGGCCTAAGTGACGCATAATGTCATAAGCCGTAGTGATATGGAAAAAGAGGTTCGGCAGCGACATACGGTACAAATAATCATAGCCGCTGAACGTGACGGTACGATCGTGCATCTTGACGATGATGGGACGTTCGCCGCTATGCTCGAATTGTTCCTGATGCAAGCTGGCGAGGAAGGTCAGTGTCTTGGCGATTCTTGCCTGTAATTCGGCAAAGGTGGTTTCGTCATCCGCGAAGCTGGGAACTTCGCAACCGGCCAGACGGGCGGCGCCGGCTTTGGCTGCATCACTGGCGGACTGTACCTGATGCGCCAGGGTAAACATATCGGGAGCCAAGCGCGCATTTATCCAGGTGGAGGGTTCAATCCCCTGTTGTTGCATGTGGATCACTGCTTTTTCCAGCAGGGTTGAAAGATTTTTTAACATACGGACAAAAACAGGCACTGAGGCCTGATAAAAACTGATGCTTTGTAGCGCCGGGGAAACCATATAAACCTTCTTGTTTTAATGTGACGTCCTGAACAGATGGCAACGACCTAAGGCACGCCATCGGATTGGCTAACAACTTAGAGCGGCTGATTCGGCCCGTCAATGTTTTTTTAATGAACACTATTAAAACCCCCGACCCGGCTGTGCAGATCCGAACGGGGGAGCAAAAGGTGTTTATTCCTGAGCGTCTTGGCGGGTTAACGGCTCGCCGTCGTCAGTTTTCCGCTGTTCGCCCGCGACAACCCAAAATGCAATAAGCCGGCGATCGCCAGCGAAGGTAATGTCGCCCCCACGGTGGGAAACATGCGGACCATAACCTGATAGATGGCGATACCGCAGCCCCAGGCCAAAAACGCCCGCCAGGAAAACGCGGCGCCCAGGGTAAGATGGCGGCGGCGGCGCAGCAGGAAATGCTCAACCAGCACCACGCCGAACAAGGGTGAGAATACGGAACCGATCAATAGCAGGAAATTTTCATACTGTGATAACGGCACCCGCCAAGCGATCAAGGTACAAATGATGCCAATGATCAGGGTTAGCGGTTTCACCTGGCGTGGGATAAACAAGGCTGACGACAATGCCGCCGAATGGATATCGGCAAAGGCATTTTCATTTTCATCAATCAGGATCAGCAGCAATGGAATACCCAGGGCGGCGCCGGATAGCGCAACCAGCAACGCATTGGTATCGCCATTGGCGACAAACGCCAAGGCATATGCGCCGCCGAGCGCCATTATCCATAGACTGCCCAATAGATAACCGCCGAGCGTCCCCCAAAAACTTTGTCGGGCGCTTTTACCAAAACGGGTGTAATCCGCAATCAAAGGCAACCAGGATAACGCCATGGAAATCACGATATCGCAACCGGCGGCAAAAGGCAGACTGCCGTCGCCCTTAATGGCGCCCAACCGGCCGATAGCGCCATGACGCCATAACGACAGGCTCAACCAGGCACAGGCGAACAGTAATAAATAAATCCCCCAGCGCCGTAATACCAGCCGGATAAAGGCCAGCGGTCCGCCCATGGCGATTGCGGTGGAACCAATGCCGAAGATCCAGGTCCACAGCGTCGTGTCGGCCCACAGGCTATGGCTGCCGAAAGCGCGCGCGCCCAGTAATCCGGCCGCGTCCCGCATAAGGACGATCTCAAACGCGCCCCAGCCAATCAGTTGCAGCACATTAAGCACCGCGGGAACCGACGCTCCCTGATTACCGAGGCTGAAGCTCATCGACGCCATGGACGAACGCCCGGTGTCGTAGCCGATGACGCCAGCCAGCGCCAGCAACACACAACCCGCTACCGAGCCCAGCGTGATGGCCAGCAATGAATTTATCATTCCCAGACCGGGCGACAATACCGCGCCGGCCTGTAAAACGGCCAGCCCGATACCCAACGAGAACCATAGAGAAAAGAAATCCCGCCAACCTAATATCCGGCCATGTTCGGCGATGATCTTGTCCGGGGCGTAAGTAATACTATTTTTCATGGAGTTATCAGATTTTTTAAAGGAATATCGAGAATAGCATATCCTGCACCGGCCAGAATGGCTATTGTCCTCCCCTTGCCCGCACGGTGAAATTACCTTTCTGGCTAAAGCGTAAAGGCTAAAGCGTAAACGATGGCTTTTGTTATCGCTCTAGTGTTATTGGGCGTCTAAAGCGAGCTGGGTGAGCCACAGCCGGGTATCGAACTCAAGCTGGTGATAACGCGGTTCCATATGGCAACAGAGTTGGTAGAACGCTTTGTCGTGTTGTTTTTCTTTTAGATGGGCCAGTTCATGTACGGTAATCATGCGCAGAAAATCGGCGGGCGCGGTTTTGAATACCGAGGCGATACGGATCTCGGCTTTGGCCTTGAGATTGCCGCCTTGAATGCGCGAGACCGCGGTATGCAGCCCGAGCGCCTGCTTGACCACTTGAATTTTGCTGTCCCACGCGACCTTGTTTATCGGCGGCGCATGCCGCAGAAAATCATTTTTCAGATCCTGTACGTAGCGGTACAGCGCCTTGTCGCTGGCGATGTCGTGTGCCGCCGGATAACGTTGTTGCAATACCGCCGACAATCGTTGCTCATCGATAAGTTTGCGCACCTGAACCAACATATGTTCCGGATAACCCTGAAGATAAATCAAATCTGTCATAATCCTGCCGCGCCGCTAGCATCATCAGCCCAGTATAAGCAATAACGGTGGTAAGAGGTATCGCCTTGTCGCCGACCCGGTTATTACGACGATGGGCGTGGGCGGCACGTCTCGCTTTCTCTGGCGCAAGACGGTTAAAAATACGGCGAACAGTCTTTATAACCGCCGCTAATCAACCAGCGACTCTCGATTCCGTGAACTCCAGCACTTTCTTAAGGAGGAAACCATGCAGAATGAGACATCAGGGAAGCAGTGGCTCTTATTAGCTCGACATAAAAACGGATAGCGCACGTACCGGTTCTAACCAGGTATCACGATGTGGAAAAACTGAGTGTTGCTCGGGCGGAACGTGCGCATTATGTCGCTGGCGGCGCAGGCATCATCTCCGGCAGTTCAAAACCATTCACAGCAAAATTTTAACAACCTCGGTACACGTTTTGATGGGCAACCACATTTCAAGACAGGCAGTATCATCAACATTGGCCGCTAAAAAACCATACTGGCGATAAAAAGGCATAACTTCCGGTGTCATCGGATCAACAAATAGTCCGATAGCCGATAGTTGTTGTGCGACCAGCACGGTCCGGTAGATGGCATCAATCAGTAATTTTTCGCCTAATTTTCGTCCTTGATATGCTTGATCCACCGCGAGACGGGCCAACTTTACCGCATGGAGCGGGTGAGGATATTTTTTGTATGTTTTGTGGGCTGGGGGGATTAACACGGCATACCCGGTCAAAGTGTGAAAACCGATGACGGCTGTGGGTATGTCGTCCCGGCAGGCCACATAAGTTTTTGCAATGTGCTTGACGGTTTTCTGCCGGGCTTGAAGTTGTAAGAACCGATTCAATTCGTGGTTGCCGCAATCAAACTCTTTGCGTTCATGTTGATGGGTTATTTCTTCAATGATGACGTGCATTCACTACATCCTTGTAACCCATCGCCGCTTTAATAAGTTTTTTGCTTGCTTTAGGCGGATTGTCCAACGAAGCAAACAAGGCATCCGCACTCGCCATCGACAGATGAAGTGTTTCTGCATGTTCGATGACATCACAAGCCTTACTCATTGCCGCTTCAATGAGGAATTGTGAAAGAGTTGCGCCGGTGTAATCGGCTGCTCTTTGAATGATCTCTTGTATTTCTGTGGATGTCCGTGCAACCAGTCGAGTCTCTTTACGTTCCGCGTTAGTGGCCATAGTGCTACCTTTGGTATTCGTCAGTTTTGGTGAATGTACGATGGTGTCATTATGGCATACAATGGAGTTGTAGATCAATTTGTGTGCCATAATGGCACACTACTGAATATGGGCGGCGACTGAAATAGTCATTCTCGCGATGCTTATGGTAAGTTAAACCGTCCCGCCTCTGAAAATTTGATACCCTAAGTCCACGGAATAAGTGATGTTTTCATTTTTGATTTTTTTAAGCAGCATTTCGGCCGCGCACTTGCCCATACCGATGCGAGGCGTAATGACGCTCGCTAAACGCGGGGTTATGGCTCTGCCTATATCCAGGCCATGGAAACCCGCGACTGCGATGGCGGCGGGTACGTTAATGTTTTGCCGCAAACATTCCAGTAGGGCGCCCACCGCAATATCGTCATTGGTGCAAAATAATCCATCCAAATCAGGAAATCTTTTCAAGGCTTGATTGAAAATATCGGCGCCGAGCGAAAACGAGGATATTTCATTGGCGGTCATCATGGCCGGCGTTAAACCGAAGGATTCCATCGCCTGCGCATAGCCTTGGTAACGTTGCCGGTCGCGTAAATCATCACGCGCGCCCAGATAAATGATGCGCCGTTTGCCGCTGGTCAGCATGGTGGATAACATATCGAACGCGGCTTCCTGGTTATCGTAACCCACCTGGATGTCCATATATTCGGCCCGTGTATCCATCACTTCCACAATGGGTATTTTGGCGGCTCGCAACGATTTAATGCTGCGTAACGTATGCTCTTTTTCCATCAAAATAATGCCATCGATATTATATGAGAGCAGATTGACAATTTGCCGCTCTTCAATATCTTTACTGTAATTATAATTGGCTATCAGTGTCTGGTAATCATTGACGGAAGTGACGGCTTCAATACCAGCCAATACATCGGAAAAGACCTGGTTATTTAATGAAGGGACCAGTATTCCGATGGAATGGCTCACAGCATTCAACATCATTTCAGGCGCGCGGTTCGGAATGTAGTTTAATTCCTCAATAATATAGGCGATTTTGATACCGGTTGCTTTGGCGACCTTATCCGGTGTCCTGAGATAACGGCTTACCGTCGTTTTGGTGACGCCGGCAAACGTGGCGATATCCTGAAGGCTCACCCGGTAGTTTTTCATGTCCACGTTCCCCGTATAATGTTCAGCAATAGGATGCAACGGCGCCTGAGTTGTCGCGGCCTAATGAATAGCCATGTTCAATAATAATACACCGGCCAATCCCAATAGTGAGATCAGGGTTTCCATTACGGTCCAGGTTTGCAGGGTTTCAGTGACGCTCAGATTGAAATAACCCTTGAACAACCAAAACCCGGGATCATTGACATGTGAAGCGATGACGCTGCCGGAACCGGTTGCCAGCACCATTAACGCCGGGTCGGCATGAGTGACGGCAATAATAGGCAAAACAATCCCGGCGGTGGTAATGGCCGCGACGGTAGCCGATCCCAATGCGATGCGCAATAGGGCGGCGACGCACCAGCACATAACCAGCGGCGATAGGGTGCTTCCCCGCATTGCTTCGGCAATAAACCGGCCCACGCCGCTATCGACCAGCACCTGTTTCAAGGCGCCGCCGCCGGCGATAATAAAGACAATCATGGCAATGGCCGGGATGGAATTGCCCAGCGTATCCATCACCCTTTCTATGGAATGGCCATTACGCAATCCAAGCGTGAAAATCCCCAGAACGATAGCGGCAAACAACGCTACCGCCGGATGACCAACGAATTCAAATAGCAGTCGCAGGCTGGCGCCTTTTGCCATCGACATTTCGGCAATGGCGGCCAATGCCATTAATATGACCGGAATAATCGCCACGGTGATGCTGATAAAAAAACCGGGCATTTCCTGTTCGGAAAAGATCTTGGGATTAAATAAACCTTGCGGCGGTTTTCTCTCGAATTTTTTAAGGAGTTTTGAAAACAGCGGCCCGGCAATAATAACTGTCGGGATAGCGATAATTAATCCATATATCAATGTGACGCCGAGATTGGCGTTATAAATGGTGGCGATAGCGGTTGGACCGGGATGCGGCGGTAAAAAACAGTGGGTTACCGACAGCGCGGCGACCATGGGTATGCCCACATACAGTAAGGGTAAATCCGCCGCCGCAACCACGGTAAACACCAACGGCAGCAACAGCACAAAGCCCACTTCATAAAACATGGCCAGACCGACCACCATGCCGGTAATCACCAAGGCCCATTGAATGCGTTGTTTACCGAAAAAATGAATAAGCGACGTGGCGATGCGCTGCGCCGCGCCGGTATCGGAAATCAAACGGCCAAGCATGGCGCCAAAGCCAAGAATCATCGCCAGGCCGCCCAAAGTACCGCCGATTCCATTTTGAATTGAATTAATGACTGCCAACGGTTTCATGCCTTCGGCGATGCCAACGGCAGCGGCAACGAAGACCAATGCAATAAAACCATTAACCTTGAATTTAATCATCAATACCAAAAGCAGCACGACGCCCAACGCAATAATAATGATTGGCATAGATTATTCCCATGGTAATGACAGAAAGTTTCTTCAGCAAGAAACTCTCTGTCGCGATATTGAATTATTGTGGTGTTTACAATCAGACCGCTACGAGCATTCCGCCATCGACAAATAACAGATGCCCATTAACGAAATCAGAGGCTTTAGCCGAGAGAAATATCGCCGCGCCAATAAGTTCCTCCGGGTCGCCCCAACGGGCGGCCGGGGTCCGTTTGGTGAGCCAGGCGGTAAATGCCGCGTCTTCCACCAGCGCTTTTGTCATTTCGGTCTTAAAATAACCAGGAGCTATGCCATTGACCTGGATATTATAACGAGCCAGTTCAACACACATGCCGCGAGTCAACATTTTTACGGCGCCCTTTGAGGCGGCATAAGGGGTAATGGTATCCCGGCCCAATTCACTTTGCATTGAACAGATATTGATTATTTTGCCGCTGTTTCGTTTTATCATTTGCCGAGCCACGGCTTGGGAAACCAGAAATACCGCTTTCTGATTCACCGCAATAATATCATCCCAATCCTGTTCGGGGAATTCAGTAAAAGGATGCCGGCGCTGAATGCCCGCGTTATTAATCAACACATCGATGGCGCCTATGTCAGTTTCGATCCGCTGAATAGACTCATTAACCTGCTGAGATTGGGTCACGTCAAAAGGCGCGGAATAGGCGATAAACCCCTGTTGCTGCAATTCATGTACGGCCTTTTCAGCGCGTTCAGCGGTAATATCATTAATAATGATTTCCGCGCCTGATTCCGCCAGTCCTTTGGCCAGTAAAAAACCGATTCCTTGCGCCGAACCCGTGATTAATATTTTTTTACTTGTTACTGAAAAAAGATTTTGCATGACATAGTCCTAATAACGGTCAAAAAACTAACTGAACCTTGGATGCCAAAGATTTATCCGCCGCGAATTCCAGCGCGTGTTCCAGTTCGGACTGGGGATATTCGCCTGACAGCAGAGGCAGGGGATCGACTGTGCCGTTGGCCAGCCAGGCGACCGCGGTGGCAAATTCCTGGGCCGAAAAACGAAAACTGCCGGTTAAGCGTATTTCTTTGGCGATGACCAGCATCATCGGGAACTGCGGCACGGCTCCGCCCATTCCCACCTGCACCAGGGTGCCGTTGGCGCGCGTCAGCTCCAGGCAACGGCTGATGGATAGCGGATGGCCCGAAACTTCGAACGCGATATCGAAATAGCCTTTATCTTTGGCGTAGCCGCCGACGTCATCCTTGGCCGCATTGATTGTTTTATCGGCGCCCATGCGGGCGGCGATAGCCAGACAGCGTTCACTGATATCGGCACAGACGATTTCTTTGGCGCCGGCGGCTTTGGCCGCCGCCACAATCAAACTGCCGATGGGACCCACGCCGGAAACAAAAACGGTCTTTCCTATCCCGGCGCCGGCCTGATTTACCGCATGCACCGCCACCGCCAGTGGTTCGGCGAATGCCATGATGCGTTCATCAAGGCTTTTATCAAAAGGGACGCATTGTTCGGTGTCGACCACTTTATATTGGGTAAAACCGCCGTCTACATGGGGGAAATACATGGCGCTGCCAAAAAAACGCATGTTCACGCATTGATTTTCATGCCCGGACAAGCAATATTTGCATCGTTTACAAGGCTTGCTGGGATTAATGGCGACCGGTTGATCAATAGCGAAATCGGCGCAGTCGCTTTTGACAATGCGGCCAATGACCTCATGACCGAGAATCATCGGTTGTTTGATTTTAAAATCACCCACGGCGCCCTGTTCAAAATAATGAAGATCTGAACCGCAGATGCCGCCCCGACTTATTTTCACCAACGTTCCCTCGCCGGAATATTCCACCGATTGGGAAACAACGGCCACATTTTTTTTCCCGATAACGACGCAGGACTTGGTATTGATATTCATTTTTTTGACTCAACGTTAATTTCGACCCGTGCAGTAAAACGGCTATGGATATCTTAAACTGTGACGATGATCACTTAAAAAACATGTAACGAAATTGATGTAACGCATAACGTGACTGAGTTAAAAAAATCAAAGGTACACGCCGCCATCAAAAAAACGATATGATAAGACGAATAAAAGTCCGTCATTCAATACGAGATAGTTAATTAAAAATATAGTTATTTGAAAATATAGTTATTTAAAAATAGTATTTCCAATGTATTTTATGTTGCTAACGCAATTTCTGTTTTAACCAATTAATTATTGCCGAGCCTGGTCTAAGCAAGCTGATTATCTCTAATCAAGCTTAATGTTACGCCGTTGCGACGACGACTGAGGCGTAAGTCGGTGAAGAAAAATCGCAATATGTTAATTTTAGCAATGACTGGATAAGTAGCTTTACGGAACATTAACACGTTTGCTCCAGAGTAGACTTATCAGATATCTCATTGCAGACACAGTTGAGAGATAGCAATAACATCTGACATCAATTATGTATTTTATGATTACGATTTTATTAATTTCAGAAAATTGCGGACTCGATGGAAATCTCATTTTTCTCTGTAATATCAATGGATTGATCGCTGACATCTTGGCTTTAGCTTTTTTCTGGCTTTATTAATCATTTCTGAGCATGAAAATAGCGTTATTGTCGGTAGACCTCAACCCGGTTAATTAGGCATAATACTCTTATGTCCCGCCTGGTTTTATTGGTCATGGCCGGAAAATAATGACGACGTTGATTCATCAAGCATAGGAATCGGAATTAGCAATGTTAGCAATGGATGTACCCTTTTACGCGCCGCTGGCAATCGTCCAGATAGGCGAGCCGCCGGCGGCGATTGCCGCTGAAGTCGGTGAGCAGTATCAGTGGTTTGTCGATAAATTAGCTTTGCAATCACAGGATTATGTTTTGATCCGCCCCGATCGTGGCGATCTGTTGCCCGACCCCGATCTGATTTCGGCGGCGATAATCACCGGCTCATGGGCGATGGTAACCGATCATGCGTCCTGGAGTGAAAGCGCCGCCGCCTGGATCCGCAAAGTGCATGGCCTGGCGCTGCCCTTGCTTGGCGTATGTTATGGGCATCAATTGATAGCTTATGCGCTGGGCGGTACGGTGGCCTATAATCCGCGCGGTTGGGAAACCGGGCTGCAACCGGTTCGGTTAATGGTTCAAACCGACAACGATCCTTTGTTAAGCGGATTGCCGGCGCAATTCGAAGCCTGGCTGTCCCATTTGCAAACAGTGCTGCAGCCGCCGGCGCAGGCCACGGTGCTTGCCTGTTCACCCCAGGATGACTGCCAGATAATCCGTTACAGCCCGCAGGCCTGTTCGTTACAGTTTCATCCTGAATTCAGTCGTTCCCTGATGGCGTGTTGTCTGCGGCATAGTACGCGCAGCGGGGCGCAAGAGCAGTTGGCCAAAATTCAGTCGCTGGCGGAACCGGAGTGGCCCTCGTTGATTCTCGATCGTTTTTGTCAAATCTGGCGGCAAAACCAGTTTGTGCCGGCGCATATCGGCGTCCGCTGCGCGTAGTCGAGCTTAACCGCGATTATCGGATATCAAGAATTAAAAATCCTGTCGGTATAGCTCGCTGAGGCGTTGATATTCGCGCGTTTGCGTTCTTTCAAAAGTCAACGGCGTGACGGAAATATATCCCTCTTCGTTGAGCTTCAGTTCGCTGTTCGCCGGACGATCCAGCCGGCCATGCTGAACACGGATCCAGAAATAATCCTCGCCATGGGGATCGCGGGTGGCGTCCACCGTCAGACCGTCAACTTTACCCATACCTTGCGCCGTTACTCTGATGCCTTTGACTTGGTCCGCCGCGATATCAGGAAAATTGACATTCAGGCAAACCTGCTTGTCCCAACGGTGCTGTAATAATTGGCGCAAGGTTTTAACGACATGATGCCGGGCGCAGTCCCAATCGACTTCTTTGTCCGGGTCCCGGTTCTGGCTCAGCGCGATGGAAGGCACGCCTAATAACATGCCGGTTGTGGCGGCGCCTACCGTGCCGGACAACAACGTTTCAAATCCCAGATTGGAACCATTGTTGATACCCGAGAGCACCAGATCCGGCGGGGTGCTTAACATGACCTGGCGCAGGGCGAACGCCACGCAATCGGCTGGCGTGCCATATACCGCATAGCGCCGCTCATCCCTGGCGATAACCCGCACCGGTTCACGCATGCTCAGCGAGTTGGCGACGCCGCTCTTGTCCTGGGCCGGCGCCGCTATCCAGACTTCTTCGGCAATTTCCTGCGCCGCGCTGGCCAATAACGCCAAACCCGGTGCATCAATACCATCATCATTCGTCAGTAACACACGATTCACTATCTTCATACACGTACCTTCTCTGGTTGGTGATGTTAAAATGTGATCTGTGCTTGATTTATAACCCATGCGAGGTAGGGATGGCAAACCGGAATGGGCATACTGAATCATTGATGGTTTAACGGGAGGAATATGATGGAACTGAATATCAAAGGTCGGACGGCAGTCATCACTGGCGCCAGCGCGGGTATTGGTCTCGCTATCGCGCAAGAACTGGCGGCCCAGGGAACTCACCTGGTCATGATTGCGCGCAACGCCGAACGGCTTGAGGCCGCAGCGCGGGAAATTGCCGAACATTATGGCGTGCAGACAATGGCGATAGCGGGCGACGTTGCTTCGGCGGCGTTGCCGGAGCGCGTTGCGCAACAAGCGCGACTCCGTTTCGGCGGAATTGATCTGCTGGTCAATAATGCCGGCAGAGCGCACTCGGGTGGCTTAATGGAGACGACCGAAGAGGAATGGCACAGCATGACGGAAATCAAGTTTTCCGCTATGCGCCGGTTTTGCCGGGCGGTCATACCTTCCATGCGTCAACGAGGTTGGGGGCGTATCGTTAATATTTCTTCCATCGGCGGCATCTATCCCAATCCGCATCTGATGGTTTCCCATGCGCTAAGCGCCGCCATCAATAATTTTACCAAAGCGCTGGCGCTGGAAGTGGCCGCCGACGGCATTCTGGTCAATGCGATTGGTGTAGGCGCGGTGGCGACCGATAATTGGGAACATAATATGTTGCCTGGCGTCCGCCAGCGCCGGCCCGAATTGCACGATCTCACCGATGAACAATTGGTGGCATTGTTGGGTAAAGAGCGCACGCCCACCGGGCGTTTTGGCCGTCCGGAAGATATTGCGGCGGCCGCGGTATTTTTATTGTCGGCGCGTAACGCGTTTATTACCGGCCATACCCTTGAAGCGTCGGGCGGGGCGGATCGTTTTATGTAACGCGGCCTAAGTTGCAGCCGGCGATTAATCGTCGAACACGGCCACAATTGGCGTGCGAGGTTTCAGCGCGGCGGGATCGGGGCTTTGCGGATAAAACATTGCTCCGTCATTTCCTTTCCCCATTGACGGCCGCTTTGTTCTTCCGTCAGGATAAACCCGGCCGCCTCGTAAAGCCGCCTTGCCGCATCCAGCCCCTGAAACGTCCATAGCTCGGTTTCGGCGACGCCCATCCGGTCGCAAAATGCCAGGGCGGAGGCCAATAAGCGTTTACCGACGCCATTGCCGCGCTGTCCGTCCGCCACGATAAACCAGCGCAAATGCGCGCGGCCGTTCGCCAAATCCTGGCCGTCGATGGCGACGGCGCCGATAATATTGCCAGCCTGGGTGGCCAACCAGATATCATTGCTCGGATGAGCGAGGCGGTTAACGAAACTCGCCATCTCCGCGGCCAATTTGCTCTCGAAAAAAGAGCCGAAACCAGCCAGACGCGCATAATAATCCGCTTGCATTTCCACCGTGCGGCCAATCATACCCGGACGGTAACCGCGTTCAATATCAACGGCGGGGGCGGGGGTGATCGTTCGATTATTGCGGTAAGCCGCCAAAGCGCTGGCATAGGTCGCCAGGCCATACAGCACTTGCCCGTGCACATCCGTCGGCAAGCGTTCCAGCGCGCCCGCAACCTGCGCGCGGGCGAAGTTATTGATGGCGGCCAGCGCAATCTGGCCTTTGGGCGTCAATGAAAGCAGTTTGGCCCGGCCATCCTGTTTGCTTAGGCCTTCTTCAATTTCGCCGGAGGCGATAAATTTTCGCAACATCCGGCTGACGCTGGATTTCTCCAATTGTAAGACTTCGCATAGCTCGGCCGCGGTCATCTCGCCCCGTTTACCGATTTCCACCAAGGCATGGACCGATGAGGGTGAGAGATCGGACCCGGCTATCGTCGGGCTCATAAAACCGAATTCGCGCACCAGTTTGCGGGACGCGTCGCGAATGGCGTCAAGTGGCGTTTCGCACATCATCTTTACCAATGTAAAAGACCAGATATTGGTTGTATCATGCAACTTTATGGCGATCAACCCCGGCTGTGCATTGATATAGCCGCTATTGAGCTAGTCCGCTTTGAGTAAATTGATCGCGGTCTGCTCATCCGTGACCAGCCCGTTGATCCAATTGCCAATCAGGACCGCTTTGATCGCCTCGAATTTTTCCTGGCCGCCGGCAAAGGCGATGACCGGTTTGTTCGGATGCGGTTTCATGGTCACGCTGGTCAGTCGTTCATCCAGCAAGCTGCCCACCCGTTCGCCGCCCGCGCCGATGAAATGACCGATAATTTCCGCCACCACGCCCGCCTGGGTGAGTTCATGGACATCGTCGGCGGTAATGAATCCATCGGTATGCAAGGGGCCTTGCGTGTTCAATTGACCGATGCCGATAAAAGTCACATCCGCCTGCGCGGCTTTGTCGATGACCATGCGGTAGATTCGATGATTACACCATGACTCTCTATCCGATTGGCTATCGGCGAATAACGGCGCCGGCAAGATGAAATATTTGCCTTGAGTTTTTTCCGCCATCCATAACGGCACATCGTAACGGGTGCAAGAACCGTCCGAAGCAATGGCGCCAATCATCGACACGCAGCTATGCTGCGGCCGATCCACCTCCGGCATTTCGTGAATGGCGGCCCGCAATGCTCTGCCGGAACCGACCGCGATAACTTGCGGCTGATCCTGATCGATAAATTGCATCATCACCTCAGCGCCGGACACCGCAATCATGCTTAAGATGCTGTCGGTATCCATGCCGCCGGAAGGCACCACCTGGCATACCGACAGATTGAAACGGCGCGCCAACTGTTCCGACAAGGCGGTGCAATCGGCGACCGGGTGGGTGATATTCACCCGAACCAGACCATTCTCCGAAGCCAGCGCCACCAGACGTTGCGCCGCCTGACGCGATACCCCCAGCACTTGAGCTATTTCATGTTGTGTCTTGCCCGCAACATAGTACATCCATGCGGCCCGTGCGGCCTGATCCAGTTTCCTGTTACTTTTACCCATTGATCATACTCAATTTTATGCTGTGAAAGGAATATACCCGCCATGGTCCTGCGCCGTAAATCGATCATTTTTGATTTGTGAGCTAAAGCCCATTTAGTGGGCTATTATTCGATTAAGCTTTCGACTTAAGCAATTACCCGAATTGTGAGCTTATGCTCATTCACTTTACCCTGAGGTACGATAAATTATGTCCACAATAACCAACTTCATCTGGATGCATATCGGCGCTGGCTCATTCCATCGCGCTCATCAGGCATGGTATCTGCATCGCCTTATGATGCAAGGCGATCAACGCTGGTCGATAGCATTGGGCAATATTCGTGATGACGCCAATCCGCTGCTGACCGCATTGGCTGCCCAAAATGGGGAGTACGCTCTGGAAACCGTAACGCCGGCAGGTGAACGCAACTATGAAAAAATTACCTCGATACGTAAGGTTATCCCTTGGGATGCACAATTATCGGCGCTGGTAGAACAGGGCGCCAATGCGCAGACCCGCGTTATCGCCTTTACTGTTACCGAAGGCGGTTACTACCTGGATACGCATTTCAAACTCGATCAAACCAATCCCGATTTGCAGGCTGATTTAAAAGGCGGAACCCGGACCATTTATGGCACTATCGCCCGGATTTTACAGACGCGGCGCGCCAAGAATACCGGTAAAGTGACGCTGCTAAGCTGCGATAACGTTCGTCATAATGGCGAAAGATTCCGCGGCGGCCTGACCGAATTTCTGACGTTGCGTCATGAAACGGATCTTCTGGATTGGCTGAACCACAACACCACCACGCCCAACACCATGGTTGACCGGATAACGCCCCGTCCGTCTCCCGAGATTGCTCCGCGCGTCAAACAGGCGCTGAAAATGGACGACCGCGTACCGGTAATGGGCGAGTCCTTTATACAATGGGTGGTGGAGGATAATTTCGCCGCCGGACGGCCGGCGCTGGAAAATGTCGGCGTGGAAATGGTCGATTCCGTAGTGCCCTATGAAGAAGCCAAGATCCGCATCCTGAACGCCAGCCATAGCTGTATCGCCTGGGCCGGCACCTTGATTGGCCAATCCTATATCCATGAAAGCACTGGCACCGACGCCATTCGCAAAATGGCCTATGACTATGTCACCGAAGATGTTATCCCCTCGCTGACGCCAAGCCCGCTTGACCTGGCACAATATCGCGACGTGGTGTTGGAACGCTTTAGCAACCCCTATATTCGCGATACCAACCAACGGGTCGCCGCAGATGGTTTCTCCAAAATACCCGGTTTTATTACGCCGACCCTGCTTGAGTGCTATCAGCGTAATCAGCAACCTAAAGCCACCGCCGTGCTGCCGGCCCTGTTCTTCATCTTTATGCGGCGCTGGCATGAGGGTGAATTACCTTATGAATACCAAGACGGCATCCTGGACCAGGCCGCCGTTCACGCCATGTTCAATTCCGCCGATCCGGTGGCCCGCTATGCCCAGGACAGCAAGATGTTCGGGCCGTTGGCGGTCAGGCCGGATTTTGAAAAATTGCTACGCGACACCATTGCCCGGCTCGATAGTTGGGTCAAGGCCAATGCTCCGCTGGCAACCACTCATTAAACAAGGTGCGCAACTATGTATCTCGGCATTGATTTAGGCACATCAGAGATAAAAGTCGTCATTATCGATGAAACGGGCGAACTGGTGGCCAGCGAAGGCGAACCCCTGACGGTACAGCGTCCTCATCCCCAATGGTCGGAGCAGGACCCCGCCCAGTGGTGGACGGCAACCAACCTGGCCATCGGACGGTTACGCAGTCGCCACCCGGATGTCTGGCCGAACATTCGCAGCATCGGACTTTCCGGACAAATGCACGGCGCGGTTTTGCTTAACGCCCGGCAAGAAGTGTTGCGCCCGGCAATTTTGTGGAACGACACGCGCAGCGCCGAAGAATGCATTTCGTTAACCCGGCTGGCGCCGGAACTGCATCGTATCGCCGGCAACCTTGCCATGCCGGGATTTACCGCGCCGAAACTGTTGTGGGTGGCCAAGCATGAGCCGGCTATTTTCGCCGCAGTGCGCACTGTGCTGTTGCCGAAAGATTATCTCCGTTTGCTGATGAGCGGCGAGAAGGTTTCCGATATGTCCGATGCGGCGGGGACATTGTGGCTTGACGTTGCCAAGCGCGACTGGTCCGACACCTTACTGGCGGCTTGCGGATTAACGCGGGACCATATGCCGTCGCTGGTTGAAGGTTCCGCGCCGTCCGCGTGCCTCAAGGCGGATGTCGCCCGGGCGTGGGGCTTGTCCGAACGTGTGGTGATCGCCGGCGGCGGCGGCGACAATGCGGCCAGCGCGGTGGGCATCGGCGCGGTGAATAATGGCGATGCCTTTATTTCCCTGGGCACTTCCGGCGTGATCTTCGCTGTTAACGAACGTTTCCGGCCGAATCCGCAATCGGCGGTGCATGCTTTTTGCCATGCCTTGCCCGGGCGTTGGCATCAGATGAGCGTCATGCTGACCGCCGCCAGCGCGTTACGCTGGCTCTGCCAGTTGCTTGGCACCGATGAGCCGACATTGCTGGCGGAAGTGGCGGCGCTCAGTCTCGAAGAGCAAAACCGCGCGCCTATCTTTTTGCCCTATTTGTCCGGCGAGCGCACGCCTCATAACGATCCGATTGCCAGCGGTTCGTTTCATGGCTTGAATCATTCCACCGGGCGCGCCGCGCTGGGTTATGCGGTACTGGAAGGCGTGACGTTCGGTTTGGATGACGGTTTGATGGTGATGAAAGAGGCCGGCAGCCAAATCGCTCAGTTTTCGCTGATAGGCGGCGGGGCGCGTAGTCCCTGGTGGGCGCAACTTATCGCCGATGTCGTGAAAATCCCGGTGGTGACTCATCGGGACGGCGCGGCGGGCGGGGCTTTGGGCGCCGCGCGACTGGGCTGGCTGGCGGTGGGCGGCGACGAAGCCCGCGTTTGTCAAAAACCGGCTATTCAACATCGCTTTAGCGCCCAGGCCGATCGCGCTGAACAGCTCGAAAACCGTTTACAACGCTATCGCCTGTTCTATCGCCAGCAAGTGGAAGCCAGAACACGGGTCCCCGTGAGATAGGCCGGCCGGCAAAGCAGGATTTTTATTAAAGAAGGAGGCCATCAGTACATTAAATATAGAGATATAGCCGACGCGGCGTTCGATATCGGCATGGAAGTCGGTACGCCGCTACGGTGGACTCATCCCTGTTCCAGTAAGCGTAGTTTTATAAGCACGTTGTTAATTCACCATGGAGTTGTAGCTGTGTCGGACAATCAGGATGACGGTATAGCGAAATGGATTTCGCCCGTGCGCGACGTTAACCCTAAGCCGTAAAGTTATCTCAAGAGATATCGGCGAGTCGATATATAAGCTTTGCATAACATGAACACGAGTTTGCCCGTGCGTGTCTCTTTTGGCACAGGTTTAAGAAGTGACCTCTACCCAACGTAACAAACAAAAGGAAGGATATTAATGAAAAAGGTATTAATGAGTCTTCTACTGGTTTTGGCAACGGTGGTAGTATCTGCGCAAGCCGCTGATAAGATTAAAGTCGGTTTTGCTAACCGAACGCTTAATGGCGCTTTTTTTAATGGCCTGACCGAATATATGAAGATTCACGCCAAAGAACGTGGCTATGATTTAATAACCACTGATGCCCGTGGCGATATGAATAAGCAAATTTCCGATGTCGAAGATATGATCTCCCAAGGGATCAATTATCTGGTACTCAATCCCCAGGATCCGGAAGCCGGTTTGCGAATTACCCAAATAGCGAAACGTGCCGGCGTACCTACGGTTATCCTGGACAGTGATATTTCTCTTGCCGCCCCGGTAATTACTCGGGTTCAGGCTAATAATGCCACGGATAATATCGCCATTGGCGAATATGCAGTGCAGCAATTCGGCAATAAACCCATGAATTGCGTCATTATCAGTGGCAACCAGGGTAATTTGGTGGGCGAAGCCAGGCGGACCAATTTTATCCGCGGCGTGATGGAAGCTCAGCTCAGGAAATATAACCAGACCAATCTGACCATTGTCAGCCAGGGCTGGGGCAACTGGGATCAGCAAGGCGCGCAAAAAGCCATGGAAGATATCATTGTTGCGCAAGGCAACAAGATCAACTGCGTTTATAGCGAAATGGATGATATGGCGCTGGGCGCAATTTTATCCTTGAAAGCCGCCAATAAATTACAGGATGTCAAAGTGTATGCGCATGACGGGTATAAAAAGGGCCTGGAAGCCATTGAACGCAATGAATTGCAAGCCACAGCCGCCAATAACCCCAATACATTAACCGATACCGCTTTGGGCGTTATTGCCAAGTATGCCGCCGGACAGAAAGAATTTTCAGATTATGTCTATACCCCGACACTGCTGATTACCAAAGATAACGTTAAACAAGTCTACGATCCTAAATCGCTTTTCTAAAGCCGTCCCCCCTTGTCGTGAGGGGGGCTGAAAATGAGGTGTTGTCATGGACCAGTATGCGGTCGTTATCGATAAGGTTAAAAAAAGTTTTGGCGGCGTCCATGCGCTGAAAAATATTGATCTCAAAGTGAAGCATGGCAGTATCCACGCCATCGTGGGCGAAAATGGCGCGGGCAAGTCTACCTTGATGAAAATTCTTTCGGGTATCTACATCAAAGACAGTGGAAGAATCATTATCGAAGGTAAAGAAGTTAATTTCACTTCACCGAAACAAAGTCGTGAAAATAATATTGGCATTATTTATCAAGAATTGGCACTGTCACCCGATTTGACGGTGGCCGAGAATATTTTTCTTGGTGACTTGGCCTTCGGCGGCCATGTTATCAACTGGAAAAAATTGAATCAAAAGGCTGCGCGGGTATTGTCGAATCTCGGATTCCAGATATCACCCACCACGCGTCTTGGTAATTTGAGCGTGGCTTATCAACAAATGGTGGAAATTGCCAAATCATTGGCCAGGGATGTGAAAATATTGATTCTGGACGAGCCTTCCGCCGTATTGTCAAGCCGTGAAATCGACATTTTATTTAGTCAATTGAAATTACTTAAGGGACAAGGCGTTACCATCCTATATATTTCTCACCGGCTTGACGAAATTTTTGCCATTGCCGATGCGATTACTGTGATCAAAGACGGCGAAACCGTTACCGATCTCGACCCGAAAACCTGTACTGAAGACGATATCATCTCCAGTATGGTGGGTCGTAAATTTGAAAATCTTTATCCGGAAAAAAATGTACCCAGTGACGAAATGGTGTTGGAAGTCTATGGCTTATCCACCAAATCGCTGCTCAATGATATTAACTTGACCGCCAGGAAAGGCGAAATTGTCGGTCTGGCGGGATTAGTGGGATCAGGCCGTACGGAAATTTCCCGCTGTCTATTCGGTCTTGACCGGATCACCGCCGGTAAAATTATTAAAAATGGCCGGGAAATCACCATCAAACACCCCGCCGATGCCATGCGACAAGGCATTGGTCTGGTGCCGGAAAATAGGAAAGAGCAGGGAGCAATATTATCACGCCCCATCCGGGAAAATATCACATTGTCCAGTTTGAAGCGTGTTTGTTATAACCTCGGGATAATCAATTATCGCAGTGAAAAATCTTTCAGTGAAAAATCCAGGCAACGGTTGGCGATTAAATTAGGAACCATTGAGGATCCTATTTCTAGTCTCAGCGGCGGCAACCAGCAAAAAGTGGTTATCGCCAAATGGTTGAATACCGATTGTGATTTGCTGATTCTTGATGAACCTACCCGTGGCGTTGATGTGGGCGCCAAGGTTGAAATTTATAATGTGATTCATGAATTGGCGCTTAAGGGCTACGCCATTATTGTTATTTCTTCTGAAATGATCGAGGTTATTTCGCTTTCTCATCGGGTCTATGTCATGAGCGAAGGGTCGATAACCACCGAATTGCAGGGTGATCAGATTACCGAAGAAAACATTATGAGATTCGCCATACCTAAACGTGCTTTAGCGTAAATGAGGAAAGATTATGGAAACGGTAACCCATCCCATGCAATCGACCGGTTTTGCTTTACGAAGCAAAGTGTTGAAATTTTTTTCCAATAACTCCACGTTAATGTTTTTTTTCGTCATGCTGATCGTCGCCAATTTTTTGTCCGATCGGTTTTATAGTCCGGAAAACATCACCAATGTTTTGCGGCAAAGCGTTCCGCTGGGGCTGGCCGCCATCGGTATGCTGTTTGTGATTTTAACCGGCGGCATTGATTTGTCGGTGGGGTCGATTATGGCCCTGGTCTCGGTGGCCGTGGCGCTGCTGATTCCTGAAATCGGCGTATTTCCGGCCATCGTGGCGGGAGTGGCTTTCGCCACTTTGGTGGGCGCCGCCGCCGGTTGCCTGGTGACGTTTTTCAATATCGCGCCTTTTATCGCCACGCTGGCCATGATGACCATTGCCCGCGGTTTTGCGCTGATTATCGCCAAGGGCCAGCCGATATTCATCGATGATGTCTCTTATGTCAATTTTGGTACCGGTTACCTGATGGGCATACCCCTACCGGTGTATGTCTTTATCCTGTTCGCCATACTGGCCCATTTTGTTTACCAATATACCGTGTTCGGGCGGTTGGTGATTTCCATCGGTTCCAATGAAACGGCAACCCGATTTGCCGGCGTGCGGGTCGATTGGTTCAAGTTTGCTGTTTATGCGTTAAGCGGGTTGGCCTGCGGCCTGGCCGGCGTAATGGCGTCCACCCGTACCGGCGTCGGTTCGCCGGTCATGTCCATTGGCTTTGAGCTGGATGTCATCGCGGCGGTGGTGGTGGGGGGCGCCAGTCTGGCGGGCGGCCGAGGCACGGTGGTAAACACCATTATCGGTGTGCTGATTTTGAGTATCATTTCTAATCTCATGAATTTAATGAATATTTCCGGTTATAATCAGCAAGTGGTTAAAGGCGCGATCATTATAATCGCCGTGATGCTGGAAAGTTTTAAATCCCGCGCAAGAGCTTGATAATCAATTGTGCCGGGAGCGATCCCGGCGCGGTTGACGCCACTGGCGCAAACGAGTGGAATTTCAAGGTCTATCGGACTATGGTGGGAGTCATGCCTCACCGTATTTAGGAGGGATATGTCCTCGCTATTATCTCATCGTTTAGCCATCGCCAGCCAGATCGTCGCCGAAGCATCCGATTTGGCGTTGTGGTACTTTTCACGCCGGGATTCACTGACCTTAAATGCCAAACGCACTCAGGATTTTGTCTCCGAGGCGGATATGGCGGTGGAACGTTTGATTCGCGATCGGCTGCAAACCTATTTTCCCACGGATAATGTCATTGGCGAAGAGATGGGCGGCGAACTTGGCGCCGGCGCCAATTGGATTATCGATCCCATCGATGGCACGGCGAATTTTCTACGCGGCTCACCGCTATGGGGCGTTTCGCTCGGGTTGATGGAACATCGCGAACCGGTGATCGGCGTTGTTGCGTTGCCGGTGCTGAAAGAAAGCCTGGCCGCCGAGGCGGGCAAGGGCCTGTTTAGCGACGGACAGCCTTTTCGTCGTGATAACCGGTTTGCCGGGGTGCAAATTCTCTCGCTTGGCGATAGTTCAGACGACCCGCTGGCCGATGCGGCGGCGTTTTATCAGGGATTACGACGCGCGGACTGGTCGGTGGAATGTTATCGCTGCACCACGGTCGGCATGGTGTTCGCGGCCAAAGGGGTGATTGAAGGTCACTTGCAACGCCGTACCAAGCTTTGGGATATCGCAGGCGGGTTAACGTTATGCGCCGAAGCGGGACTGGACGTGACGCACCGTTTTTGGTATGACGATATCCGGCATATGTCGGTGGCGGCCGGGACGGCCGGACTGATGCGAACGGTGAAAACGCTCTGGCCGGATCTGCAACCTCGTTAGCGCCTATCCGCCTTTAATTGGCCGGATTGAAGTGCTAAAGTTAAATTCAATGCCGATATCCCGTCAGCGGTGTGATAAAACCGCGATTCTTCCCTTATAAACATGGCGGTAGCGCTGTATGGACTTTAAAGACTATTACGCCGCACTGGGCGTTGAACCCACCGCGGACCTGAAAACAATCAAGGCCGCTTATCGCCGTTTGGCGCGAAAATACCACCCCGACGTCAGTACCGAAGCCAATGCCGAAAGCCGGTTCAAAGATGTTGCCGAAGCCTACGAGGTGCTGAAGGATAGCGCTCGCCGGGCGGAATATGATGAATTGCGCAAATACGGCCAGGGCGGCCGATTTGAAGCGCCGCCAGGCTGGCAGCCTAGTGGTCAGGCCAGCGGTCAGGCCAGCGGCGGTTATGCCGGTGATGATTTTCAGCAGCGTGATTTCTCCGATTTCTTTGAATCGGTATTCGGCGCGCACGCCCAGCACGCCCAGGCTTCGCAACATGCGCGGACCGCCCGGCGCGGGCGCGATGTGGAAATCGAGGTGCCGGTTTTCCTGGAAGAAATTCAAGAAGAACATCAGCGCACTATTCGTTATCAATTGCCCGCGGCCAGTGAATTTGGGCGTCGCGGGCAGCCGGTGGATAAGACCTTGAAAGTCAAAATCCCGGCTGGTGTGGGCGACGGCGAACGCATCCGTATTAAAGGGCAGGGGCAAGCCGGCGAAGGCAGTGCGCCAAACGGCGATTTGTATTTGGTTATTCGCATTGCCCCCCATCCGATATTCGATATCGAAGGCAATAATCTGCTGGTAACGTTGCCTTTGGCGCCATGGGAAGCTGCGTTGGGCGCTAAAGTCACTGTACCGACCCTGACCGGTAAAATAACCCTTACCGTTCCGGCTAATAGTCAGTCCGGCCAGCAGTTGCGTATCAAAGGCAAGGGATTAAAAAACAAGCAGGCTACCGGTGATCTTTATGCCCAGATAAAAGTGGTGATGCCGGAGCAGTCCGATGAACAGGCTCGCAAGTTATGGGCTGATCTCGCCGCGCATTGTGCATTTAATCCTCGTAAGGAATGGGAGTAAAGGTCATGACCGACGTCAGGATAACCCTGGAAGTTACCGAGTTTTGTCAGTATGCCAGTATTTCCCGGGATGAACTGTTGGAAGTAGTGGCGCTGGGTATTATTGCTCCGCAAGCTGATTCGGACGATAACTGGCGCTTTGAGCCTACGGCGTTGCATGAAATCGACCGGGCGCAACGGTTGCGGCGGGAGCTGGAGCTCGATTGGCCAGGCGTGGCTTTAGCGGTGGGTTTGATGGATGAAATCAAGCGGCTCAGAACGGAAAATCGCCGTCTTCATCAGCGGTTGGAACGTTTCCTGGCGAAATAACCAACTGAATGGCCCATGATTGACAAACGATCATGGCAACCGGTGCGGTTCTCTTGTGTACGATGATAACTGGGCACATCCGTGTTTTACCAACCCTCTATCCGTTCAATAGCTGCCGCCGACGGCTTGCCGCTAAGTCCGGGTGTTTTTAGCGGGATTTCGCCGGAAGGTTAATTAATGGTGTTATTCCCCTTATTTCTATGCGTCAATCTCTTCATCCGCGCATTTTTATCCCAAATTTTCATTATTTTGTCACGGGTCGTCGTTATTATCCGCTTCAGGTCTGAACAATAACCCTATTTATTGCATGCCATGTTATGATGCGCGCAAATTTCCCTTTTCATTTCCAAACATCCATGCTGCCACGCGTCGCTACTTGCCTGATCAGGTGTTGTTTTCGCCAATTCCAATTCATTATTGTCAACGGAGACCTGGCATGAGAGCTTTGGTGGTTTGCCGGGATAATATCGGCGATACGCTGTTGACGACGCCCTTAATCAGCGCGTTGGTCGCGGGGGGATATCAGGTTGATGTATTGGCGAATAGTTACAATGCCGGGGTATTAACCGGCAATTCAGATATCTCCCGCGTGTATATCTATAAAAAAAGTCATCATCGTGCCCCGGGTGAATCATTGGTTAAAATTTTTTGGCAGCGTTTGCAGATTATCTGGAGTATCAGACGCATCCATTATGATGTCGCCATTATTGCCAAGAGCCGCTGGGATAAGCGGTTTTTGAAATGGTGTACGTTATCCTGCGCGCCTAGGATTATCGGTTTAGGCGCTGATCCGCATCCGGCCATTACTGATCTGGTCTCCGTGCCCGCAAGCGGCGGCGAGCATTTGGTACAGCGGTTTCATCATATGCTGGCACCGTTGGGCATTCATGTCCCAGCCGGACCGTTGGTTTTGCATGCCGATAAGGAAAAAGTCGCTGCTTTGGCGCAGCAATATGGCATCGGCAGCCAATTGCCGGTGTTGGCTTTGCAAGTCAGCGCCCGCCGGGTTTTGCAACGCTGGCCGGAAGCGAATTTCGTCGCGCTGGCGCAGAGGATCGCTGCCGCCGGACCTTGTCAAATCATCTTGTTGTGGTCGCCCGGCGCCGCGGATAATCCCACTCATCCCGGAGACGACACGTTGGCCGCCCGCATTGTCGCGGAGTGTAACCTGCCTTGCCTGATACCTATTCCTACCCGTTCGTTGGATGAACTCATCGCCGCCATGCAATTGTGTGATCGGGTGGTGACCAGCGATGGCGGGGCGATGCATATTGCGGCGGGCCTGGGCAAGCGTATCGTTGCGCTGTTCGGCGATAGCGATCCGGTGTGTTGGGGGCCTTGGCAAGTGCCGCATCAGGTTTTGCTGGCGGCGGATGAAAACGTGGCGTCTATCTCGCCTGAGGACGTGTTCGCGGCATTGCAGCAGTTTGGCGCTATCGCGCCTGAACCGCTTTATGTTCCGGTGGCCATACCGGTGAATCATTAGGCGGCCAAATTAATCTGGTCGGGTCCCGACCTGACCAGACCGGTTGGATCACTACCCAACCGCTAGTGAAAAAATGAGGTTTATCCTCGTGTTGAATCGCTACCAGCGGTAGAAATAACCATTATCATCGATTTTCAGCTCTTCTTTTCATCATCCCCTCTCATTTCGTCATACTTTGCATGAGTTTTATCGTGAAGTAGCACAATGCGGACCAAATTTTTAAAAAAATGTGCACAACCAGGCATTTTTTTCGATGTTCATCACAAATTTTATGTGATGACGATCTAAATTCTTGCTATTTGATTTGGCTGGCTGGAGTATTGCCGTCGGCGTTTGTTACCGGTAACATTTATTGGCGACAAAAAGCCGGTAACATCTGTAGATAACCAATGCGGGTAACATTTTGCTGTCCGTCGGCTGAGATGATTGAGAACTCGCTGGGTACAGGCTTATTGGGCAATAGCGGAGCACAACGCGTGATGTTTTTATACCAGTGGAGTGAACAGGTGAGTAAATCCCTCTTAGAAAATTACGGCGAGCGCTCATGCGTGGATACAGCCGCTAAGCAACTAATCCCGACAAGGCTGATGCCCGGGCTCTGCCGTAATAACACCCTGCGGGATAACAAATGATGAGTACATTAACCCTGGTGATAACCGCTATCGGTTCGGTACTGATTTTATTATTTTTGGTGATGAAGGCGAGAATGCACGCTTTTGTCGCCTTGTTGCTGGTTTCCGTTGGCACGGGTATTTTTTCCGGCATGCCCTTGGAGAAAATTGCCGATACCATGCAAGCGGGGATGGGCGGCACCTTGGGCTTTCTGGCAATCGTGGTGGCGCTTGGGTCAATGTTCGGCAAAATCCTGCATGAAACAGGCGCGCTGGATCAAATCGCCGGCAAACTGATTAAATGTTTCGGTGAAAGCCGCGCTTTTTTGGCGCTCGGCATTGTCGGATTGATCTGTGCGCTACCGCTGTTTTTCGAAGTGGCGGTCATGTTGCTGATTGGCGTGGTGTTTGCTGTTGCCCGCCGAACCGACGGTAATTTGGTGAAATTGCTGGTGCCGTTATTTGCCGGGGTAGCCGCCGCTGCGGCCTTTTTGTTGCCTGGGCCGACCCCGATGCTGTTGGCGTCGCAGATGCATGCTGATTATGGCTGGATGATTGCCATCGGGCTGATGGCCGCCATTCCGGGTATGCTGATAGCAGGCCCTTTATGGGGCAGCATTATCAGTCGCTACGTTCATATCCCCATGCCGGAAGATGTCGCCGCGCCGGCCTTGAAAACCGGTGAGTTGCCTTCGTTTGGTTTTAGCGTCTCGTTGGTGCTTTTTCCGCTGGTTTTGGTGGGATTGAAAACCATCGGTGTGCGTTTCGTCGCGCAAGGCTCGTTGGCTTATCGCTGGATGGAGTTGGTCGGGCATCCATTTATCGCCATTTTGCTGGCCTGCCTGTTGGCTATTTATGGCCTGGCTTACCGGCAAGGCATGGGTAAAGATAAAGTGATGGCGATTTGTTCGGCGGCGCTGCAACCGGCCGGCATCATTTTGTTGGTTACCGGGGCGGGCGGGGTATTTAAACAGGTATTGGTGGACTCCGGCGTGGGCCCGGCATTGGGTAATGCGCTTATCGGCACCGGTTTGCCCATTGCGGCGGCATGTTTTGTGCTGGCGGCCGCGATACGTATTATTCAGGGGTCGGCCACTGTAGCCTGTTTAACCACCGTTGGTCTGATTATGCCGGTTATCAGCACGCTTCACCTGAATGGCGCGCAATTAGCGGCGTTGTCAGTGTGTATCGGCGGCGGTTCCATTGTTTGCAGCCACGTGAATGATGCGGGTTTTTGGTTGTACGGTAAGCTGACCGGGGCGACCGAGCTGCAAACCCTGAAAACCTGGACCATGATGGAAACCATTCTGGGGACGACCGGCGCATTGGTGGGCATGCTGGCTTATTCGCTGCTGTAGGGTATAGGCTGTGTAGGCGTACATACAAGGCCGGCGCGGAGCCGGCCTTAAGTTTGTCGGTTTAGTCCGATGTGCCTTAAGCCCGTTGGCGGGTGTGATTAGAAACGATAGCCCAGGCCGACATTGAGGTTATGTACAGGCTTACTATAAAACTCATCGATTGTTAAACGATAACCTTCATACCCGAAATCGATGGAAACGTTTTCAATCGGATTGATTTGTACGCCGGCGCCATACATAAGCGAAGTTTTGTTTGCATGTCCATCCCAGTGTTTCTCGGTGTTGCTGGTATGATATTTTTTCGTTGCATGATGATCAAATTTGCTAAAATTGACGCCAGCCAAGCCATAAATACTGACGAATTCATTTAAACGGTAAGTCGGTCCTAATGCCAGACCAAAAGATTTTGATTTCCATTCCTTATGATGTGAGGTAAAACTACGCTTTTCTTCATAAGTCTTACCTCCTCCCATATATGAAAAAGAGGTAATAATACTAACAGGACTATCCCATTCATAGCGATATTTGAGGTTAACACCACTCATATTATAGAGATCGGGTAATCTCCCTTCCTGATAACCCAGTGAAACCGTGTGGTTATCGGCCATCGCGTTGAAATTCATTCCCAGGGTGGCGCAAGTAGCCAGTGCTAAACACAGTTTTTTCATCATTTATCCTTTATGAATATGAACTGCAAAATTTAGAGTTAATGCAATAATTGCTTTTAAAATAAGTGAGGTAATTGTTATATGTAAGTGATATCTAATTCCCTATACTTATCCAGAGCCCAGATAATAGATTTAAATTTAGAAAAAAACTTGTGCAAAACTGAACTTTCTGACGGAAACACTATTCAATTTAATTTTGTTTAGCTAAAATTCATAAAATAGAGGCTTAATTATATTTCACTAAATTCATATCCAACTTGAATTGTTTGATTGCCGTTTAGATAATGGGATGAAAATATTAGCTTGGTTATGGCTTTACTATTACCATTAGCAAATAAGACAAGAGGCCCAATGTTTAATAGATGCTAAAATTAAATAAAAAAGCAGTTCGTTAGGCTAACAAAATATATTATTAGGCAGCGGTATTGCTTTTAGTACTCTGAGCAATAGGATGCCACATCGCCACATCGCCACATCGCCACATCGCCACATCGCCACATCGCCACATCGCCACATCGCCGCCGCGTTAAATTGTTTACTCTCTTAAGCACTCACCCCTTTTGTTATCCCATTATCGTCATAAGGTTAGCGTAGCGTTGAATGTAGTAATTGCTTACTATTGGATACAACAGACCCTGGCATCTGTATTGACGCAAGGGTATTGCCGGGGTGATGCTGAAGCCGTGGAAGCGGATTTTGGCCAATTGTTTCAGGCGGGAAACGAATCGTATCGCGGCATGCTTCGCAGTTTGCATTCCGCAGTTATCCGCCTGCGCCGCCATCCGTTTCGATAAGTTGGACCCATTGGAACGGTTGCAAACTGCCTTTTCTACATTTGAAAATCGGCTTTCGTGAGTTCCGCTAACTTTTCGAGAAGTTGAGTTACAAAATTTAAAATCTATCTCGACAGTCGTGGCGGTTTTTTTTATAGTAACTGTTAATTATTGTATGCCAATATCCTGTGGATAAAGAGGAAGGTTATGAGTACTGAGCAAGTAGCGGCATGTCTGAAGAAGGGCCGCGGGCGCCCGAAGCAGTTTGACCGTGAAATCGCTCTGGATAAGGCATTGGATCTCTTCTGGCGTCATGGTTATGAAGCCACTTCAATGTCTGATTTGGTGGATGCTACCGGCGCCAAGGCGCCGACCCTGTATGCCGAGTTTGGTAATAAAGAAGGGCTTTTCCGTGCGGCGGTGGATCGTTATGTCACCAAATTCGCAGAAAAAGGGAAAGCGTTGCTGTCTCGCCCCGGCAGTACCGTCGCCGAGTCGGTGGAAAGTTTCTTCCGTTCGGTCGCGGCCATGTTTACCGATAAAAATCTGCCGTCGGGGTGTTTTATCATTTGTACTTCCTCGGCCTTGGCCGCTTCTTCTGAAGACGTGGCGCAGATGCTGAAATGCCGTCATCATTTGCAGGAAAACACGCTGAAAGAATTTTTGCTGCAACGACAGGCGCAAGGGGAAGTGCCAGCCGCTGTTTCGGTGCCGACCCTGGCTAAATATCTGGCCTGCACCTTGCAAGGCATGTCCGTGCAAGCGCGGGATGGCGCAACGCTTGATGATCTTAACGCCATTGTCTCCACCCTGATGGCGGTATGGCCGCACATGGTCAGGCTTGGGGTTGAACAACCGTCGGCTAAGCTGGCGGTTGAAGCATAAACCAGAGCACTGCCGGCCCCGGCCTTATGACGGTCCGGTTCCGGCGCGGACTATCGCCTTTGGCCACTGCCGGTAACGGTCCGTTTTCGCCGGCGGTGTGTTTATGCGCAATGACGGTCGCGGTCGTTTTCCCTCAAAGGGCTAGGGAGTTTTCTCCGGCCCAAGAGGAAGTTGCGACTGCGTGACAACCATTGCCGCCGGTGGTCGCCCAATGGGCGGTTATGCTTCTCTGGCAACAATTTCAGGCAATGGACAGTTTTTGAGCCATCGCGCGCAGTTCTGTTGGCGGGTTACGGCCGATTAACATGAATCGGTGACCATCCGCGCTCCAATACACCACATTCATTCCCTTGAGCACCTCGTTTTCCGGCGCCGAATTGCGGGGTATTTTGGCGCGGGTGATGCAAAAGGCCAACGGTCCGTATTTTTCATCCAGATAAGCGATTTGCGCTATGGGTTGCCGGTCATAACTCAATACCCGCGCGAATTTCAGCGTGGCGCCCGGTAATCTGAGTTGTTCTGGATTAAGCGTCAACCCGAGTTTCAATGCGACCGTATTGATTTGCTGTTGCTGTAGCGCCGGATTATCGTCCAGATTGGCAAAAGTATCGCCGGTGTAAAGGGACATATATTCCGCCACCAGATCCCGCCAATTATCCTCGTGGGCTCTACCATTATCCCATCGCAGCGACAGCCGCCCGCCAATAACGCCCAACGCCAGACAGGCCAATCCCGCCGCAATAACATCGCGGCGACCCATGGACAATGGTTTCTTCGCCGGTGGTTGCTTGGACAGATTGTCCAAACGCGCCAGCAATCGCGCTTGCGGCGCTTGCGTCAGTAAAGTCTCGTAGGCCGCTTTAAAGGGCAAACTGGCCTGGTCCAGCATGGCCAGCCGCTCTGCCAGCATCGGATCGTCAGTGATTTGCTGTTCCAGTTGCTGACGCTGCTCGGCATCTAATTCGTTATCGAGATAAGCAACCAAAAGTTCATCAGTGAGCGGTCGGGTCACGTTTTTACTGCTCATGCCTTATCACCCTCAGCTTGCGCCCGGCCCGAAGAAAGGACGGCGTCTTTGGCCAGCGTCAGTCTGGCGGCGGCCAGTCGGCTCATAATGGTGCCGATAGGTACGGATAATGTTTCAGCTGCTTCCTGGTAGGTAAAACCTTCCACATATACCAAAAATAGCGCATTACGCTGTGCCTCGGGCAATTGGTTGACGCTACTCATAATCTGATTGGCCCAAATTTCGCTGACTGAATCGTCGTGGGCGGTGTGCATTGCCGCTTCGTCAAGGTCGACAAATCCCTGGCCCTGGCGAATCTGCCGCGATCTCACCTCATTGATCCAAATCGAATGCAAAATCGAAAACAACCACCGGTCCAGCGCTGTACCGGCAGTGAACTGTACGGCCCGCTCCAAGGCCCTGACGCAGGTGGACTGAACCAAATCATCGGCAATATCCGGTTTTCGGGACAACACCATGCCGTAACGCCAAAGCCGCGTCAGATAATGTCCAAGTTCGCTACGGATATCTTGCACGTCGATAATCGCGTTCTCCTGCTGGGGTTCTCTACCCCTGCAGATTATAAGTAAAGCCGTCGACATGACACAAGCGGCGCTACGCCGAAGTCGCCGCTTGCCCCCACCAGTTATTTCAGGATTCGGGATGGCCATTAATGGCGTTATCCAGGTCGCGATACTCCTCGCATTGCGTACCACATAAGGTTTTAATCGTGGCCAACTGGTCCCTGGCCAAATCGGGACGGCCTTTGATCATCCAGGCTTCGCCCAAATATTCGCGTACTTTGGCGTAATGGGGATCTAGCGCTATAGATCGCTGATAATAGCCAATGCCTTCGTCGGTTCGCCCGAGTTTGCGGGTAGCGTAACCCCGGTAATTCCAGGCCTGCGCCGTATCGGGTTGCTTGAGTTTATCCAAAACCGTCAGGGCTTCCTGATAACGCTTGGCTTTTGCCAGGCTATAAGCGTACCGGGTACGATCGGCATCGGAAATCATGCTGCCTTTATCCACCATACAGGACTTGGTCCTGGAGTCATACACCTGGCCTTTCGGGCAGGTTGGCGTGGTTGAGTCATCGTCGCCCATGGCGTGGCTTACGCCGGATAGCAGCAGCAATGCGCCGCCACAGAGTATAGTGAAGGGATTCATTACGTTATGCTTGGACATTTTGGGCACTCCCGTTATGGTTGTTTACTCGATGTGCTGATGATTTCGCCTGGCAGACTGGGCTTATTGAATTAACGGATACAGCAGTCCTACCCTGTTCCCAGGACGTTGAATCATGATGGTTGATATGCCGGTATCGGCGATTACCGGCAGGGATGATATTTAACGCTGTGGCCGAATCATTCTGCGTAGCGTGCTATCGCGTAAAATATAGTGATGGAATAACGCTGCGCCGGCGTGTAATCCCGATACAATAATGATTATCCAGGCATTATAAAAATGCAGCGTGGCGAAAGTATGGCGCAACATGGGATTGATGCCGATATCAGGCAGCGTAAGTAAGCCAAAAGCACTTAAGGGCTCACCTTGCGACCAACGGAAAAGAAATCCTAAAATAATCTGGGCAATTAATAACAGATAAAGCGCCCGATGTACCAAATTTGCCAAGCGTTGCATTAATAACGTTGAATTGACTGCAGGTAATTTTCTGCCAAGTGTGAGGCGCCAAATCAGACGAATAATAATAAGCGCCGCCAGAGTAATGCCAAAAGAGATATGCAAGGATTGCAAGTTTCTGCGCAAGAATGAGTCCCATGGGAGATAGCCCCAAATCTGTGAGCTGGCGAATAAAAATATTACAATCAATGCCGTTGCCCAATGTAGGGCAATAGTCAATATATCGTAACGTTGCTGATCTTGGCCTACTGAATTTATGGATTGAGTCGACATCATATTGTCCTATTTTTGGGCTTGGTCTAGTGAGTAAACATGTGACCGTGACATTTTATTCGGTCTAATTTTAAAAATAAATAAAGACTTATTAATCATATTGTTTGATAGAGAAGACGTTTTTTTTCATGCCGACGGCTTGAATCGTTTAGCGAAAAGCATCAACCTTATCGGGCAGGTCATTGCAATAAAAATTTTCCCGCCAAACCTATTTTGACCGAAAGGCGGTTTTAGCTTATACATTGCCGTAATAGCGCTTTTGTGAAGCGACCCAGAGTCGTATGAGATAAAGTTAACCTTTTTTCAAGGTAGGTTCGCTATGAACTATACACGACCAGTATTACTTGAAATGGAACCTGTTGATAAGCCAGATAAGGCTGACGATACAGCAACACTTGAACAAATAACCATGGCGTTGGAGCGGATTGAAACCTTGTTGGCTTCCCGCCAACGGGAAGTCAATTTATTAGAATCCATTAATACGTCATTGAATACCTACACGTTGAATATCATTTTAAGTCTCTTTTTTTTACTGGCGTTCGGCACATTGGCGCTTTATTTTTTTAGTGATCAATTTTCTTCCATGTTGATTATCTTGCGCAACTTGCCCCTGGTACGTTAAGTTTTTTGAATAGGTATATTCGAGACAATGTTTCAATATCATTTTGCCGTGCCGGTTAAAGGCGTGCTAAAAGTCCGGGCAAATTCGGGCGAGGCGATTTCTGCAAGGGTGGCGGTCAGGGTACGAGCCTGTTCCGGTGGAATTATCGCTTCGAATTGCTGTTGCGCCGCCTGCCATAGCGGCTGGGATTGCGCCAATTTTTCCCGGCCGGCCGGCGTCAATGTGACTTTGCGGCTGCGTTTGTCTTCGGTCGCGACCACCACCTGGACCAGCCCGTCGCGCTCCAGCGGCTTAAGGTTATGGTTGAGCGCCGAGCGGTCCAGCACCAGGCTTTCGGCCAATTCCCCCATGGTCAGTTCACCGGCTGTATTGATATGCCGCAGTATCGATCGCTGAGTCGATCTTATCCCGCATGGCGCCAGCGCCGCGTCGTAAAGCTGTGACAACCGTCGGGTCGCTTTACGTAACGCGGTGGCATGACAAGGCGTGGCGGCGAGGCTGTTTCGCTCGGTGCTGGCGAAAGAGGTGGCCGGATCATTGATGGTCGTAGTCGTCATGGAAGGCATTTTTATTCCAGCATTGGCAATGCGTTAGCGATATAGTGGCATATGCTAATAAGTGTAACTTTCCGGAGGGAAAAATGCCAACCTATGTTTGTTCAGTACCGCGAGCGCTATTGTCTGATCACCAAAAAGCCGCTATCGCGCAGAGTATAACCGGGGCTCATCATAAGGCCACCGGCGCACCGACCTATTTCGTGCAAGTCATATTTGAGGAACGTCAACCCGGTTCGCTGTTTCTGGGTGGCGAGCCGCAGGCGGATCATCTCTGGATCAGAGCGGATATTCGTGCCGGACGGACCCAGGAACAACGCGGCGAGTTAATGCAAAATATCCTGCGGCAGGTTGCCCGGATTGCCAAAATCGATCAGAGTCGCATCTGGATTTACCTGTGCAATTTGGAGCCGGGCGATATGATTGAGTATGGGCATGTATTACCGCTGCCCGGCCAGGAACAACAATGGTTCAATGATTTGCCAGCGCCATTACAGCAACAGCTTTTGGCGCTGGGCGTAAAAAAAGACGGATTTACCCTCTGAAGGTGCGGGGCGTGTCACGCGCCCTGACCAACAGCCACGTCAGTAGCGCGGCGAAAACGGCGCTGCCGGCGACGGTAAACAGGATAGTTTGATAACCGGCGCCAAAACTCTGTAATGCGAGCATTTTCAACGGTAATGACGCCGCGGGCGCCAAAGACAGATCGCCGGCGGCAATACGGCGGCTTAACGCGGCGGCCGATTGCGGACTCATATGGGGCGCCTGGCGGCTGATTTCCAGGCCGATGCGATGATAAAGTACGGCGCCCAATGCGGCGAATCCCACCACGATGCCGCTGAATCGCACAGTGCCGGAGACGCCCGATGCCATACCCGCACGTTCGGCGGGAATGACGGTCATGCCGACTTTGGCCACTTCGCCATTAAGTATTCCCGCGCCGGTGCCGGCGATGATCATGCCGGCGATTAACGCCGGATAATGGAATGCGGCGGCATAACAACCGATCCAAAACATGCCGATGCCAATCAGCATCAAGCCCAGCGTCAACAGCCACCGTCCGGATAGCCGGGGGGCCAGATATAGCGCCACCAGTCGCGGTACGATAAATAACGGTATCGCCAGCGGCAGCATGAAGAACCCGGAACGCTGCGGACCAAACCCCAGACCGCCTTGCAGGTAGACCGGCAGATAAGTCAGCATGGTCAACAGGCAAGCGGAGAAGGCCAGCCCGGCAATATTGGCGCCGATAAAAGTGGCTTTTTTGAAGAGCCTCAGGTCGAGCATGGGATGCGTTTGCCGGAGTTCGACCCGGATAAATACAACGAAGCACAGCAGCGCGCCGCACAGTTCCAACGCAATGGTCTTATTGTTCCAGCCGAGCCGGTTACCGGCTATCAGCGCAAAAGTGAGCAGGGACAGCGCGGCGCTAAATGAGATAACGCCGGCGAAGTCCATCTTCTGCGCTTGCGGGTCGCGCGACTCCGCCACCACTCGCAGGGTCAGTAGCCCTATCAGCAGGCCGACCGGAACATTGATATAAAACGCCCATTGCCAGCCGAAATGCTGGGTAATCAAACCGCCCGCCAGCGGCCCCAACGCGATGGCGATACCCACAACCGCGCCCCAAAACGAGAATGCCCGCGCACGCTCGGCGCCCTGAAAGGTGTGGGATAATATGGCCAGCGCCGCGCTGAGCTGCAACGCGGCGCCCAAGCCTTGGCAGGATCGCGCCGCATTCAACATAATTACGCTGTTCGCCCGGCCGCAAGCCAATGACGCCAGCGTAAAAATGCCCAGGCCGGTCAGCAGCATCCGCTTGCGGCCAAACCGGTCCGCCAGGGCGCCGGCGGGCATCAATAATGAGGCAAAGGCCAGAGTATAGGCGCTGATCACCCACTCCATGGCGGAAAAATCGGCATGCAAGCTCCGGCCGATCGAGGAGAGGGATACCGCAACGATATTCGCATCCAGGTTGATCATAAACGAGGGAATGGATACGCACAGCAATATCAATAACGGATGGCGCCCGGTTGCCAAAGCCGTCTTCATCGGGCGATATTCCGCGCAGCCCGATAAACCGACAAATGGGTATAGGCCGCCGATAACAAGGGACTGGCGATGCCCGCGCGCTGGCCTATGGCCAGCAAATCGCCAACGATATGATCCGCCTCGATCTCATAACCTTGCGTGAGATCCCGATACATGGAGGACGTTTGCGTCGAGCCGGTTTGGGTTAATAAGCCGATGATCTGATCAACATAATCCTGTCGCCGCCGATAACCCGCCGATACCAGCAGCGCCGTAATTTCGTCTACCATGGATCGGGCAAATTGCGCGCCGCCCGGCGCTGCGGCCACCTGGCCGATATTGCCGCGCATCAGGCAAGTGATGGCTCCAAGACTGGCCAGCAACAGCCATTTTTCCCACATCTCGCTTTTGATATCCGAAGATAACCGGGCAGTGAAGCCCGCATTCTGGAGGCAATGGTCCAAACGTGTAATCCGTTCGGTCACCGTGCCGTCCAGCTCGCCATAAGTGAATTCGTCGAGATCGGTCATTTGCACGATTTGTCCCTCGCTATCGAGGCTGGACACGATTTTACACAGACCGCCGATAAGCGCGGCGTCGCCGAAACGCGCACTGATCGCCTGTAAATGTTTCATGCCATTCAACAGCGGCAAAATAAGGGTATTTTCCCTTACCGCCGGGGCAACATCGGTCAGCGCAGATGCCAGGGCATACGCTTTGACCGCAATGATAACCAGGTCAAAGGGTTGGTCGAGAGTACCGGCTTCCGCCACCTGCGGTTGCAGGGTCAGTTTGCCGGCCGGCGTAATAATTTGCATACCCTCGGCGCGTAAAACGGCGGCGCGTTTGCTGCGGACCAGAAATGTCACATCGCGGCCGGCCAAAGCCAGACGTCCGCCAAAATAGCCGCCGGTGGCGCCGGCGCCCACAACCAGAATACGCATAGCGTTAACCTCAAGGTAGTCAATGTGGAAGGAAAAAATGAGTGGCATGAGGTAAATTAGGTGCATATGCAAGTAAAAGTCAAGTAACGGCTATGTAACTCTGCCTGGCTGGTTAATGCCATATCAAACATGGGTGACTAAAAAGTTTTATTTATCAATAAATAGGCGTTAGTGTCGCCAGTGACGGTGATTTAATTGGTGTGGTCGGAATTATCGAAGGGGTTTCATCTCGGGCTTGCGTAAGATTTCAAAGTGGCGGGTGTGGAATCAAGGAGGGCAAGATGGGGTCCCCGCCCCCCTTACTCAACTTGAGTCTGTTTATGCAATGATAAAGTGACTTGGCACTTCACTGCAGCGGGGAATTTATGATCAAATCGACCTTATAAAACCAATTCAATTGCCGGGCGTCGGTACAACGGTTTCATCTGACCCGTCAGCTTCATTGCTTTCCGAATGATTATCCTGATTCAATAGATCAGCGGTAGACTCTGCGAGCCGATAGTCTGAAGTCTCCTCAGCAAAACTGGCATTCGGTCCATAATCAATGAGTTTCACTTGGCACTGTATTGCGCTGCCAACAGGATATCTACCGTAGCGCTGGGAGAAAAACGCAGTACCTGGACCACTTTTTAACGCTCTGAATCGGCTGAGATCTCTCGCCGTATTGAGAAACTCAAGATCATTGGTGCCAAGTTCGCACGCTGTTTGAGCACTACTATCATGTACCATGACTCGTAATGGACCACAATTTTCCCACTCGGACGGTTGCACACTGATTTGCAATCCATAGACATGCCCTTGTGTTAAGGTAAATGGAGCGAAGTATTCCTTAACAGTGGTATATCGGGAGGCAGTTATATCATAGGGCCCATTTGTAATAGGATAATTACCGGATGAGGTGAAATTAATAGGGACATTTCCGGTAACTGTAGGATCTGACCTCAAACTAACCAGCACTGAATAGTTTCCAGCCGTGGTTGCCCTAATATATATAAACGCTTCACCGAGATTATCGGTGGTTACCTGACTCGAGTACATAGCAGAGGGAGTGATGGACACTACTAATAGTTGATTGGCAACACCTAATTGAGTCTGATTATCAATCAGCCTTGCGGAGACTATAATTGCAGTCGACCCGTCAGCGGGTTGGGGAGTATTTAAAGCTGTCACAATGAGCCTATAATTTGCCGCAACCGTTCTGAAATTAACTTGAGTATTTACAATCACGGCTGGGTTGTTCAACATATTCGCTATTATCGTGGCTGATCCTGGCTCGGTGCTGCTGACAGATAAATAAATTTGCCCATTTGCATCCGTTTGACCCGATGAGACACCGAGTCTCAAGCCGGGACTACCGGTAAAAAATTGGAGTGTTTGGTTGGGCGCGGCCACGTTGGACCGGGTTAGTCGGTAGATGATAAGAATCGTATCAATTCCATTTGCAGGAACACCATCACCGATAACTTGTGCTGTTAAGACATATTCATTGACCACCGATCCACTGACGATCTCAAAAGTTACTATAGGAGAATCATTTCGGTTCCCTGCCCGATCATAAATATAATAGTCCAGGGCCATAGGTTGCGGCACAACTGGGTAGAACCAAATGATGGATGTTACGTAATTTACAGATGGATTAGTAACCCTGATAGTGTCATGGACATTGCCATTCAATCTTATATACAGCTCATCTCCAGAATTAGTAAAAGAGCTGCCCGGGACGAGGACGACGATGCCTCCAGCATCCTGAACTTGACCTACGGTGATGTCATTACCCACTTTTTGCGGTAATAGGGGGACTGGAAGTAGCATATTAACTCCTTGTAACGAGGGAATTTTTTTTAACCTTACTGACCTTTTTTAATTCGGATTAATTTTAAAATCTGGTAGAACTGTGTATTAAATTCTATTATAAAAATAAAGAACAGTTGCATTAACTAGCCCTTATCTTCACCGTGGGAATGTTTATGCCGTTATTCTCATAACTCAGAAAAAAATTAACTCTATTTCTCAATTTCCTAGCGAAAAAGTTAGACTTTAACATCGTCGTCGTTGGTAAATCGACCTATGATGATAATGTTAGTCAGCTGCGCTGATAGGGGCAGTTGGGAAGCCATATAAACTCCTAGTATTCTTGCAAAGAATTAAGTTTCAGTTTTTATGACTGGGGTTGGTATGAATGTGTAATTATTGTACGCATTGCGGAATTGTTGGCAATGTCCATTTTTAACAGCTGAATTGCCATAAAAGCGGATTGATTGATTACTAAAAAAAGCAAATGATCTTATTTAACACGACCTATTTTTAACCCTCTCCACTGGCGAATGGCGTTTGATGATGGCTTGTTATCTTAATTCGACGCATGTCATCAATTAATCTTTTTATCCATCGATGCGACTTGCCCCAGCCAGGCCAGGCGAAGCGGACCGGCGCGTGAACAGACCATTTTTCAGAATGTCTTCGGCGTAAAGGAAACCGATACCCATCACTTGCTGCTGCCGGGTCAGGCCGCCCACGACAATTTGCGTTGATTCTTCCCGCGAAGCGTTGGCGTGAACGAAGGGGTTGAAATGAGTCTGTTCGTGGATGATGTTAAGCCAGTCGTCGCCAAATTGGCAGCTGCGGCCATAAAGATAAATATGGTTAATATTCAGGACGTTGAGAAAATTATATAAACTCAGGCCAATAGCCCGGGCCGCATCGTTGACCATCTGTCGCACAAAGGCATCGCCGGCATGGAATTGTTGGATCAACCAGGCGGTATTGATCTGACTGTTTGCCAGATCATTGTCCGGGATGAGTTTAAGTTGTCGGCGGGCTTTCTTTTTAAGCGAAGATAACGACGCGATAGTTTCCAGACAGCCGTAACGTCCGCACGAGCAGGCTGCGCCATCGGGATCGATAATAGTATGACCGATTTGGCCGCTGCCGAACAAGTTGCCGCGATAGATTTCCCGATCAATCACAAATGACGAGCCGATACCGTAATCCACATTGATGACGCAAAAATCATTGGCGCTGACCGGGTTTTGCCATTTTTCCGCCAGCGCCAGCATGACGCAATCATTATCCATCAACAGCCGGGTGGATAATTTCTCTTCCAGCAAATAACGCAATTCAATAGGTTCGTGCCAGACGGCCTGCGGCATTCGTTCCGATACGCCGGTTCGCGGATTGACCTGGCCATGGATTGAAAGGGCGATCCGCAGCGGGATTTGCGAGTCTTGCTGCTGGTAAACATGATATTGACGCTCAATTTCCTGTGCTAATTGCAACGGCGTGGTGATGTGCGCCGGTATTTGCTGCAGCGTTTGCAGCGGACGAATCAGCCCGTCCACCAGCACGCTTTCAATCAGAAACGGCGAAATATTCAGGCAAAGGATATTGCCATGGGTCGCTATCTGATAACTGCCGCTGTTATTGCCGCGTTTATGCAAATTAACCGGTGAACGCAGCAGATAACCCTCGGTCAGGAGCTCGTCGAGGATATTGCTGACCGCCGGTATGCTTAATTGACTCAATGTGGCCAATGTGGACTTGCTGGCGACCTTTTCTCGATACAAGTGACTGATAATAACTGATTTATTATAACAGCGCATAAAGTGGCTGTTCATTCCATGGATGCTCATTCACTAAACTCACTTAACTATATTACGTGATCACTTCACGAATATTGGCTAGAAATTGTCCTCTATACTGCCAGCACTGCTGATTTTAATCAAAACTTTGAGTGAGGCGGCTATGGCTGGCGAAGTAAAAGTATGGCGGGAAAGTGTCTCGATTCCGACCTACCAAACCGGTGAACAGGATATACACCCCATGTTTCTTGAGCATCGGGTCTATCAGGGATCTTCCGGCGCGGTCTATCCTTATGGCGTGATTGATACATTGACCGGTGAACAAGCGCCGCGGCAATATCAAGCGTTATGGCTGGAAAATGATTATCTGCGGGTCATGCTGTTGCCCGAATTGGGCGGACGCATTCAGCGCGCTTACGACAAAATTTCCCGCCGGGATTTTATCTATCACAATGAAGTGATCAAACCGGCTTTGGTGGGGTTGCTGGGTCCGTGGATCTCCGGCGGCATTGAATTCAATTGGCCGCAACATCACCGGCCGACCACCTTTATGCCGGTGGATTATCAATTACAACAGCACGATGATGGGGCTTGCACGGTGTGGCTGGGGGAAATCGAACCCATGCGCGGCCTGCAGGTCATGACCGGATTCACGCTTTACCCCGATCGGGCGTTGATTGAAATCTCCGCCAAAATATTCAACGGCAACGACACGCCGCGCCACTTTTTATGGTGGGCGAACCCGGCGGTTAAAGGAGGCGATGATCATCAGAGCATATTTCCACCGGATGTGACGGCGGTTTTTGATCATGGCAAACGCGATGTTTCCACATTTCCCATTGCCACCGGAACCTATTACAAGGTGGATTATTCCGCCGGCGTGGACATCTCCCGTTATAAAAATATCCCGGTTCCCACTTCCTACATGGCCTATAAATCGGATTACGATTTTGTCGGCGCCTATAACCATAATGAACAGGGCGGCTTGCTGCATATCGCCGACCATCATGTTTCGCCCGGCAAAAAACAATGGACCTGGGGAAATTGCGATTTCGGCCGGGCTTGGGATCGCAACCTGACCGATGCCAACGGACCTTATATTGAATTAATGACCGGGGTATTCACCGATAACCAACCGGATTTTAGCTGGCTGGATGCAGGAGAGGAAAAGCGTTTCGTACAGAATTTCCTGCCATACAACACGCTAGGCACGGTGCAAAACGCCAGCACGACGGCCGCGTTGAAATTGGAACGAACCGAGAAGGGACTTATCTGGGGGATATACGCGGTCGCTCCGCTTACCGATTATCGCCTGGTTATCCGCAGCGAACAACAGCCGCTGCCATTGCTGGATACCGCGGTGAATCTGACGCCGGCGCAAGCATTGAAGCAGGAACTGCAGGGGCATTTTCCTGGCCGGCTATCCATTGACCTGCTCGATAAGCAGGGTCAAACCGTACTCGGTTATGCCGAGTATCAACCAACCAATGCGCCTTTACCCGCTCCGGCCAGCGCGCCCCGTCCCGCCGACGAGATCGGCAGCGCCGACGAAGCCTGGTTTATCGGCCAGCATCTTGAACAGTATAACCATGCCAGTCAGGGCGCGGAGCGCTATTATCTGCGCGGGCTGGCATTGGATGCCGAAGATTACCGCTGCAACCTGGCGTTGGCGATAATGGAGTTTAATCGCGCTGAATTTCAACACGCCGTGACTTACGCCGATCGGGCGCTGGCCCGTGCGCATCGGCTGAACAAGAACCCGCAGAATGGTCAAGCGAGCCTGATTCGCGGCTGCGCTTACGAGCATTTACGGCAATGGGATCGCGCGTATGAAGATTTTTTCCGGGCGACCTGGAGCGGCGATGGCAAAGAAGGCGGATTTTTCGGTCTGGCGCGCATCGCCGCCCGGCGTCATCAATGGCGGGATAGTCTGGCTTTCACCGAACAGGCATTGCTGAGTAACGGCGCCAATTATGCTCTGTTGGCCCTTAAAGCCGTTATGTTGCAACGTACCGGTCAAGTGGTGGAAAGTCTGGCTTATATTGACCGGTTATTGCCAATCTATCCGTTGCATTATGTCCTGCTGGCGTTGCGTTATCTGTTTGATGAAAGTCCGCAATACCTGGCGGATCTACATAAAGTGACGGGCGATCGCGGCATAAACGCCCTGTCAATCGCCACGACGCTCATGTCGTTTGGTATGGATCAGGAAGCGTTGACCATACTTAATCTGCTCGACAGCCACGAAACCCTTCCTTGCTACTTACGCGCCGCGTTGCTTAAACCGAGTGTGAACCAAGAACACTATCTGAGCTTGCTGAAACAGGCGCGTGACAATTTCAACCGGGCGGTACGCTTTCCCAATCAACTGGCGGAAGTGGCGATGTTGGAGCAATTACCCGAGTGTTATTTTGCCCAATACCTGCTGGGCTGTTTTCACTACAGCAAACGGAATTATCAGCGGGCGGTGGAATATTGGCGGCGTTGCACTGAACTGCAACCGTCTTTTGCCGGCGCCTGGCGCGATCTCGGCGTCTATTACTTCAATAAACAACATGATGGTGAACAAGCCGATCGCTATTTGCAGCGTGCGTTTACGTTGGCGCCCACCGATGCGCGCCTGTTGTTTGAGTGGGATTGCTTACGTAAACGGCGCGTGGTCAAACCGGCGGAACGTTTGGCGATGCTGACGGATCACTTGCCGGTAGCGCTCAAACGCGACGATCTGATTGCCGAACTGCTGAGTTTATACAATCAACTCGGGCAACCGGAAAAAGCGCAAGCACTGCTGCTTGCTCATGTCTTCCATCCCTGGGAAGGCGGCGAAGGTAAAGTGACCGCCCAATACGTGATAGCGCAATTGCGCCATGCCCACCAGCAATTGACGTCGGGCCAGCCGCGGGCGGCGATGGAATCCCTGCAACAGGCGCTGCACTATCCCCTTAACCTTGGCGAAGGCCGCTTGGTGGGGCAAACCGATAACGATATCTATTTTTGGCTGGGCATCAGCGCGGCGCATTTAGGCGAAGACCGGCAAGCGCAACAGTATTTTCAGCGCGCGGCGCAAGGCAACGGCGAGCTGAATGAAAGCCGTTACTACAATGATCAGCCGGTGGATTACCTGTTTTATCAAGGCGCCGCTCTACAGCGTCTCGGACAACTGCAACAGGCGCGGGAAATCTTCAGTCGCATGTTGGCGTGGTCGACATCGGCCATCGATCAGCCGGTGCAGGAGGATTTTTTCGCGGTTTCCCTGCCGGATTTGATCGTGTTGGACAGCGATCCGCAACAAAACCATCAGCAACACTGTCTGTTTGTCAGCGCGTTGGCCTATCTGGGGTTGGGCGATAGCGTTCGCTGGCAACAACAGAGCGGCGCGCTGCTGGCACGCAATCCCAATCATGACAAGGCGCAGATATTCTCGGTGTTGGCGGACATGCTGACCAATGAGATGCAGGACTGCTCACCATCACATCGCTAGGAGTGGTTCATATGGAAAATACCAGCCGTTTAAATCTGGCCTATGTTTGGTCTATCTGTTTGGTGGCCGCCTGCGGCGGTCTGTTGTTCGGTTATGACTGGGTGGTGATCGGCGGAGCCAAGCCCTTTTATGAAGCGTATTTCGGCATCACCAATCCGGCGCAATCCGGCTGGGCGATGAGTTCCGCTCTGGCCGGCTGTGTGTTAGGCGCCATTATTTCCGGCACGCTATCGGATCGTTTCGGCCGAAAGCTGCCTTTGTTGCTGGCGGCGCTAATGTTTACCGCGTCGGCCTGGGGCGCCGCCACCGCCCATAACTTCTCGATATTCGTGGCGTTTCGTATCATCGGCGGTATTGGCATCGGCCTGGCTTCGGCGTTGTCGCCCATGTATATCGCCGAAGTCAGTCCGGCGGGTAAACGCGGTACATTTGTCGCCGTTAATCAATTGACCATAGTCATCGGCGTACTGGCCGCCCAACTGGTGAATCTGATGATTGCCGAACCTGTGGCGGCCCATGCCAGCGCGGCGGCAATCGCCGCATCCTGGAACGGGCAAATGGGCTGGCGCTGGATGTTCGGTTCCGGTGCGGTGCCGGCGGTGGCGTTTTTGTTATTGCTGTTTATGGTGCCGGAATCCCCGCGTTGGCTGGTCAAAGTCGGCCGCTTCGAAAAGGCTGAAAAAGTGCTGTCCCGCATCGGCAACGCCAGTTATGCGCGTACCATGCTGGCCGAGATCCGGCAGTCCATGGATGCGGATGATGCCCGCCGGGTCAGGTTGCCGCAATTGTTCGCTCCGCGGGTGCGGCCGGTGATGATCATCGGTATCGTATTGGCGGTATTCCAGCAATGGTGCGGCATCAATGTTATTTTCAACTATGCGCAGGAAATTTTCGCATCCGCCGGCTTCGATATTAACGATACGCTGAAGTCCATTGTCGCCACCGGTCTTATTAATCTGCTGTTTACTATCATAGCGTTGCCGCTGGTGGATAAACTGGGCCGTCGTAAATTGATGCTGCTCGGATCTCTCGGGCTGACTATTATCTACGGCCTGATCGCCGCCGCCTATGCCTTTGGCATCATGGGTATGCCGGTGCTGTTGTTGGTATTGGTGGCCATTGCGATTTATGCCCTGACATTGGCTCCCGTCACCTGGGTGTTGTTGTCGGAAATTTTTCCCAACCGGGTCCGCGGAATGGCGATGGCGGTCGGTACCTTCGCTCTGTGGGTGGCGTGTTTCCTGTTGACTTATACATTCCCGTTATTAAACGCCGCGCTGGGGGCGTCGGGCAGTTTCCTGCTCTATGGGGTTATTTGTCTGGTGGGTTTTGCCTTTATCTGGCGCAAGGTGCCGGAAACCAAAGGCGTCACGCTGGAAGCCCTGGAACAGCGTTTGGGTAGCCAGGCGGAGCTGAATTATGAACATCATCACGCTAAATAACGATACGCTTTCCTTGCAATGCAGGCTGCAAGGCGCGGTGATTCTTAATCTGGTCGCCGATGATGGACAGTCTATTCTGCGACCGGCCTTAAATCCCCTGGCGGAGCCAGGGGAGTGCGCCATGTTTCCCCTGCTGCCGCTGGCGAACCGGGTGGCGGGCAATGCGTTTCCCTGGCAAGGGCGGCGCATCGCCTTACCTCGGTCGCCCTATGACGAGCGCTTCTTTCTTCATGGCGATGGATGGTTGCGAACCTGGCGAATGCTGGACTTGCAGCCCGACGCCGTGACGCTCGATCTAGATAGTTGGCTGCCAGGCATGTACCGTTACCACGCGACAGCGTGTTATCAATTGCAAGCCAATGCGCTGCTGGCCACGCTGAATATTACCAATACCGCGGACTCGCCGTTTCCTTTCGGGTTGGGTTTCCATCCGTTTTTAGCCAAAACCGCCGCCAAGCGGTTGTCGTTTCCGGCACAGGGGTATTGGCCGGAGCAGGAATATCATCTGCCGGGGGAATGGCATAGCGGACTGCCGGCCGATTTGGACTTCACGTCGCCCCGAATTCCGGGCAGCCAATGGATAAATAATGCTTTTTCAGGCTGGCGGGGGAACGCGGAGTTGGCTGATGACGATGCCATCGTCACTCTTCGGGGCAGCACCGATATCTTGATGGTTTATCAACCGGAGCAGAGCGATTTCATCTGTCTTGAACCGCAAACCCATCCGGTTAACGCCCATAATCTGCCGGGGTACCCCGGGTTGGCGATATTAGAGCCGGAACAAAGCCTGAATTTAACCATCAGCATCAGCCGAAGCGTCCTGGCGAAAACATGATTAGCGCCCACCTTTCCGATCACGAAAATGCTATCGATCACGGCTGCCAGTGCTGTTCGCCGCCGTTCAGTTTGCGTTCGAGGAAAAAGGCGGCGCTGATCAACGCTAAATGGGTCAAGGCTTGCGGCATATTGCCTAAAGGATACCCGCGACGGTCGAATTCTTCGGCATACAGTCCTAGGGGGTTGGCGTAACTGAGCAGTTTCTCGAATTCGAAATGCGCTTCTTCCAGCCGTCCGGCGCGAGCCAAACATTCCACGTACCAGAATGAGCATGCGGCGAATGCGCCTTCTTCGCCGGGCAACGGGTCCGACGGGGTATCGGCGTTGTTATAGCGCCTGACCAGTCCATCTTGCACCAGCTTGTCTTTGATCGCCTCAAGCGTGGACAGCCAGCAGGGGTCGGTGGCGCCGATAAACCGGAACAACGGCATCAACAGCATGGACGCATCCAAATCATGACCCTGGCGCGTGGCGGTAAAATGGCCCAGTTCTTGATTCCAGAAATGAGTCCAGATATCCTCGCGAATAGCGTCTCGGGTTTGATCCCAATACGCATAAGGCATGGGCAGCGAACGTTTCGCCGCCAACCTGAGCGCACGATCTATCGCGACCCAGCACATTAGACGCGAATGCAGAAAATGCCGGGGTTCGCCACGCATTTCCCAAATGCCGGCATCTTCCTGGTTCCAGTTTTCACAGACGTAATCGATCATTGTGGTGATATGTTGCCAACCGCGATTGGAAATCGCTTCGCCATATTTATTAGCGAGATAAACCGCATCCATCAGTTCGCCATAAATATCCAGTTGTTGTTGCCGGTACGCCTGATTGCCGATCCGGACCGGCCTGGAGCCGCCATAACCGGCGAGATGAGGCAGATCTTCCTCGGGCAGTTCGCTGTTGCTGTCCAGGCGATACATCACCTGCAAGTTGTCGGCCTGGTTTTGACTCTGTTCAAGACAGCGGCGCACCCAGTGGGTAAACGCATTGGCTTCCTCGGTATATCCCAGGCGCATAAGCGCATAAACGCTGAATGACGCATCGCGAATCCACGAGGCGCGATAGTCCCAGTTGCGTTCGCCTCCGGGATGCTCAGGCAGGCCGAAAGTCGCGGCGGCGGCGATGGAGCCGTGGCGGTGGGACGTGAGCAGTTTCAACGCCAGGGCGGACCGATTCACTTTTTCCCGCCATCGCCCCCGGTAGTTGCTGGCGGCGCACCAGCGTCGCCAATACTGCAGCGTTACGTCGAAACTGGCCTGGCTATCTGTTATCACTACCTGCTCATCGTCGGCGCAGCCGAAAATAAACTCCAGCGACTCGCCCGCCTTGAGCACAAAGCTGGCCACCGCGGCATTATTTTCGATTTGCAGCGGGATGGCGGCGGCCAGCCGAAGCGTGGGCTGACCGGCGGCGCTGAAATCCGCCCCATGGCGGCTAAGTGAAGCCTTGGTCGCGGCGCGGGCATAATCGTGTACCGGCGCGCAGCGCAGCGTAAACGTCACGTCGCCTTGTATCGCTTGCAATCGGCGGATGATCCGCGGCATTTTTTCCGGTTCATCGCAAATGGGCATAAAGTCGGTCACCTCGGCCAAACCCTCCAGCGCCAGCCAGCGGGTTTGCACTATATTGGTGTCCGGCAGATAAATTTGTTGTCGGCGGGCATCGGTCAGTTGCGGGGATATGCTGAACAAACCCGCCAGGTCATTATCAAGTAGGGCGGTGAATACCGAAGGACTATCCAGGTTAGGCCAGCAAAGATAATCAATGGTCCCGTCATCGGCTATCAATGCGCAGGTGCGCAAGTCGCCGATAATGCCGTGACTGCCAATGCAGCGGGTTGCGGTAGTAGCGGATGATTCGGCCATGGTTTGAATATCCTGAAAAGGCGCATATGCCATCAAAAAAAGCGGAGATAGCATTAACTATAGTTCAGCCTGTTCGAGGGCGACGTGGACGCGGGGTAAGCACGCGGTTTCTCGGTTATTTCAGCCCGGGACTAAATGTCGGAGTTGATATGCTCCTTGCAATAACGTTTTTTGTACTCCAGCGGCGTCAATCCGGTCAGTCGGCGGAAGAGCCGCCGGAAATAGCCCACATCCTGAAAGCCGCAACGTTTGGCGATATCGGCGATGCCGCCGCAGTCGGTCACCAGCAATTTTTCAGCGCTGCCGATGCGTCGCCGATGAATGGCCTCGGTAAGCGTGATGCGGAACGTCATTTTAAATACCCGGCCTAGATAATCGGCATTGCAGAACAGTTGGGAGGCCAAACCGGAAGCGGTCAACGGCAAATGAAATTGCGTTCCTATCAATTGCCGAGCTTTCCATGCCAAGGCCATGCCCGGCTCGGCGGGTTCAGTACTCTCGGTCCAGCCATCCGCCACCTGTTGCAACAGCAGCAATAGAATCAATTCCAATGACGAGGCGGGAGAATGATTTTCCTGTTCACTGAGAAAAAGTCTGAATAGGGTTATGAATCGATGCGGATCACGGATTTTGCTATATTGCGGTATGGGTAATTTTATTGCGCTTGGTTTTAGGTTTTTTGCGTTAATAAGTCCGAAATGCAACCAGTAAAATTTCAGATCCAATGGGAAATTGCCAATACCTGCGTGTTTTTTCCCTGGATATAGAATTAATGATTCTCCTGGTTTAACGTAAAAATCATGATTATCCTCGCAGATCGCTAACATCCCCTGTTCAACAAAGATTAATTCCCATGATTCCAGGATGCGGGTTGGGTGATGGCCTAATCCGCGAGAAATAAACAGGCCGCCATTTTCAATTCTAACCGGGTAATCTACTGATATTTCTAACATAGTTATTGACTTTTTTATCTATCTCTATTGACATTAGCAAATATCGTCAACAAAGTCAGCTAAAACGCTTGCGCCCATGATCTGCTTCACAGTTTCAATTACAGGTCGGAATCGTCCTGTTTTTCTACATTTTCCGCCCCTTGTTGCCGAGTGGGTAGTGTGCGATTTTTAATCATCGGGTTAAAAAATAATTCTATTAACTTGGGTATTTAATTTCTCATCTTTTCGGCATGCCTATAATCCGTTATCGGCGAGGAGAAAATAATGTCAACCACCGCAATACCCCATACCGCGGTTTCACCCATTGCAGCCAGCGGCTATTTATCTATTCGTGAAAAAATCGGTTATGGTTTAGGCGATGCCGGCGGTACCGTCATTACCTGCCTGATTATGAATTTTCTGACATTCTTTTATACCGACATATTCGGTTTGACGCCCGCGTTGGTGGGTACTTTATTTATTGTGTTACGGGTAGTCGATGCGGTGTCGGATCCGCTGATGGGCGTGGTGGCTGACCGGACCGTCAGTCGCTGGGGACGTTTTCGTCCCTGGCAATTATGGATTGCCTTGCCCATCGGCATCATCGGTATTTTGACGTTCACCGTGCCCAATGTCGGGCCTGATGCCAAGATTTTCTGGGCTTTTTTCACTTACCTTTTATTGTCGATAAGTTATACCGCTATTAATGTGCCTTACTGCGCGTTGATTAATACCATGACCGGCGTCCATCGGGAGGTGATTTCCTGCCAGGCTTGGCGTTTTGTGTTGTGCGGCATTGCCGGTTTTCTGGTCTCGGTGGGTTTGCCCTGGCTGGTGACCAGTTTGGGCGGCGGTAATGCGGCGCAAGGGTATCAGCGCGGCGTAGCGATCCTGTGCGGGATAGCGGTGGTCATGTTTTTATGCTGCTTTTTCTGGGTACGCGAACGGGTGCCGCTGGCCTTGATGGGCAAATTTTCCATACGGGAACATTTGCACGGATTACGGCAAAACGATCAATTGCTGTTAATGTTGGTCATGTCATTTCTGCTGATGAATGTTTTTAATATTCGCGGCGGCGGCTATATGTATTTTATTACGTATGTCCTGCATGGCGGCGCGGGATATACCTCGCTGTTTTTTACCGCGGTAACGGTGGCGTCCATTCTTGGCGCCATGATTATCAATGGACTATCCCGTCGTGTCGATACAGTCAAACTTTATTATTATACCAATATCATCTTGGCGGTTTTAGGCATCCTGATGTGGTTTATTCCGACCGGGGCGCAATATCGGAGTTTATGGCTAGCGGTTATTTTCATCAATAGCATTATTCTCGGCTTTACGCTGACGCTGCATTTTTCACTGATGGCGTTCGCCGATGATTATGGCTTCTGGAAAACCCGAATCCGTTCTTCGGGCATGAGTTTTGCCTTCAACCTGTTTTTTATCAAACTGTCCTGGGCGTCCAGCGCCGGCATTATCAGTCTGGTCTTTATTTTGGTTGCCTATGCTCCCGGCATCGATCATCAAACGCCAGCATCATTGCATGGGATCCAGATTATGGAAACCCTGCTGCCGGTGATATTCCATTTATTGCTGATTGTGGCTCTGCGCTTTTGCCGGTTGGATAATCGCAGTATGGCCCGTATATCCAGCGATCTTAAGGACCGCCAGGTGTCATAAATTTTGAGTAAGGAATTGAAGATGGACAAAACATCCGAAATCGACCTGCATCATATCAAGTTGACCGATCCTTTTTGGCTGGATTATCAGCGACTGGTCAGGGATGTGGTATTGCCTTATCAATGGAACGCGCTTAATGACAATGTCGCCGATGCCGAGCCAAGTCATGCCATAGCGAATTTTCGTATCGCGGCTGGTCGTCAAAGCGGCGAATTTTACGGCATGGTATTTCAAGACAGCGATGTGGCGAAATGGCTGGAGGCGGTGGCCTGGATGCTCTGTCAGCAACCCGACCCGCAACTGGAACGCACCGCCGATGAAACCATTGAGCTTATCGCCGACGCCCAGCAACCGGACGGCTATTTAAACACCTATTTTACCGTCAAAGCGCCGGAACTTCGGTGGACCAATCTGGCGGAATGCCATGAATTGTATTGCGCCGGGCATATGATTGAAGCCGGCGTGGCATATTATCTCGCCACCGGCAAAACCCGGTTGCTTGAGGTCGTCTGTCGGCTGGCCGATCATATCGATCGGGTTTTCGGGCTGGGTCCGCAGCAGTTGCCGGGCTACCCCGGCCATCCGGAAATAGAACTGGCGCTGATGAAACTCTATGACGCCACCGACAACCAGCGCTATCTCGCTCTGGCGCGGTATTTTGTTGAGCAACGGGGCGCCGAACCCCATTTCTACGATATGGAATATGAACGGCGCGGCCGCACTTCCTATTGGCAAAATTACGGCAGCGCCTGGATGGTGAAAGATAAATCCTACAGTCAGGCGCATATGCCGATTGCGTTGCAGCAGACGGCGGTGGGACATGCGGTCAGGTTTGTTTATTTACTGACCGGCGTCGCCCATCTGGCAAGGGTAAGCGGGGACGAAGCGCAGCGGCAGGCTTGTCGCCGCTTGTGGGACGACATGACCCGGCGGCAAATGTATATCACCGGCGGTATCGGCGCGCAGAGCCATGGCGAGGCGTTTACCACCGATTACGACCTGCCCAACGATACCGCCTATACCGAAAGCTGCGCATCCATCGGGCTGATGATGTTCGCCCGCCGCATGTTGCAAATGGAGGCTGACAGCCGGTACGCCGACGTGATGGAGCGGGCGCTGTATAATACGGTGCTGGCGGGCATGGCGCTGGACGGCAAACATTTTTTCTATGTTAATCCGCTGGAAGTGCATCCTGGCGCCATCAAATGCAACCATATCTATGATCATGTCAAACCGGTGCGGCAGCAGTGGTTCGGCTGCGCCTGTTGTCCGCCCAATATTGCCCGGCTGCTGGGATCGCTTGGCCATTATATTTACACGCAAACCGGGGATACTTTGTTTGTGAATCTTTACATCGGCAGCGAAGTGACCGTGCCGGCGGGGGATAGCCCGTTAATTGTGCGTCAAACCGGCAACTATCCCTGGGAGGACCGGATTACCTTGTCGGTGGCCAGCACGTCCCCGGTGGCGTTCACCATCGCCTTGCGTTTGCCGGACTGGTGTTCCGCGCCGCGTGCGGTATTGAATGGCGAACCGGTTGTCGCGGCGGCCCGGCGGGGTTATTTATATCTGACGCGTGTCTGGTCGATGGACGATCAAATTCAGTTAACATTGCCGATGCCGGTACGCCGGGTCAGAAGCAACCCGCTGGTGCGTCAGAATCTAGGAAAGGTCGCTCTGCAACGGGGTCCGCTGGTCTATTGTCTGGAGCAGGCTGATAACGGCGCCAATCTGCACCAGTTGCGTTTGGCGCGTGACGCCGATTTCCGCCTCGCGTCCGGTGAAGGCGTGCTGGCGGGCAAGACGTTGATTCAAGCGCCGGGAGATCGCGCGTCGGCGGCCGATGCCGATCAAAAACAGCTTTATCGTTATGATGGCGAGGCGCCGCAACGCCAACCGCAGCCGCTGGTGTTTATTCCTTATTTCTGCTGGGCCAACCGCGGCGAGGGGGAAATGCGCGTCTGGATTGAGGAGCAAGCCTAGTCGGGCATCACCACGCCGGCGGCCGCAGCAAGAGCCTCGGCCGCATGGCGTTTGCGTCGTAACTAAATAAATATCCACATATTTTCCCGCGTCGGGGTTTCCTTAGCCGCTGATGAACGGCATGGCGCGCACAATTCCCGGCAATAATGACAACAGATACAGCGCCAAACCGATAAAACCGCCGACCACCGTACCGTTAACACGGATATATTGCAGGTCCTTGCCGATATTCAATTCAATTTGGCGCGACATATCGCGCGCATCCCAGCTTTTAACGGTATCGCTTATATGCCCGCTCAGGAACGCGGCGAAATCGGGGGCCAGTTTACGCGCCGCTTGTTCGATATGCTGATTCAGCGAAGCGCGCAGATGCGGATCGTGGGCCAAGGTTTGGCCAAACCACTGGCTGGCGATAACCACTTTTTCGTGTATCAGCGACCGGGGCCGCGCCAGGTCGGTTTTCAGCCAGCCGAGCAAATCGCCCCATAATTCCCCCAGATAGGTATTCAACGCCGGATCGTTTTTCAGGTAGGACTTGATTTCATCGGCTTTCACGGCCGCGGCCGGATCATGCATCAGGCGATCGATCACTCTGGCCGCCATGCGATCGACGTGCTGCCGCAAGACATGATTCCGGTCTTGGCCTATTTCCTCCAGCAGCGAATTTAGCGCGTCGGCCGCCATGACGGCCCCTTGTTCGCCAAGCCACTTGGTGGGCAGCATTTTTTCTTTCAGCGGATGTTCGCGCTTGAGCCACGAGATGATCCGTTCAGCGATATACCGCCGCGCGGCGGGCCGGTTTACTTGTCTTACGACCGACTTGAGCGCGCTGTCCAGCAGTTCCTGATGCCGTCCGTCTTTGGTCAGGCTTTGCAGTAATGCGGCCAAGGACAGCGAAAGATCCATTTTATCCAGCGCCGCATGGACGGCGCGGCGGAAAAATACCTGGATGCGCGCATCATCGGCAAGATTCAGAAAACCACGCATCACTTGCGCTATGGCGTTGCCCACCAGCCGGTTATTGGTCTCGACCATTAACCAGTCGCAGATCATTCGCGCCGGATCGTGTTTTTTCAGCAATGCGGTAATGGAGGACGTATCAAGGAATTTTTCCTGCATAAAGAGCGCCAGATTGTCGGCGATCTTTACCTGGTTACGGGGAATGATTGCGGTATGAGGCGCGATAAAGGGAATCGGCACCCGTTTGAATAGCGCCACCACCGCAAACCAGTCGGCCATGGCGCCGACCATGGCCGCTTCGGCGACGGCTTTGACGCCATCGCGCCAAAGGCCCGGCGTGCAAAACAAGGTCAGGATAAAAATGGCCGCGGCGCAGCATAACAGTAGCAGCGCCAACTGTTTGGTTCTTTTCAGTTCGATCTGTTTATTCATCGGCTCAGTCTGGAAACAGTAGGTAGCGGGATCTTCGGGAATACACTGCCGAAAATCCATCGGTTAAAGTCCGCCTGGCGAAAAACGCCGATAAAATCAACCAGGGTCAGCATGTTCAAGAGAAGTCTTAACGCGTTCGCCCATTATTTCCCCTAGGATAACGACGGCTGCCAATAAGGCGTTGTTTTCCATCAGAGACAGCCTTAATAGAAGATGGGGTCGCTATAACACTTATGTCAATGAGTGTAGTATCACTTGATCCTCTGACGGTCTATACCCGTCATCTTTCAAGTTGCAGGTGTGTTGGCTTCGCTCACTCACCCGAATCACTTACTCATGTAAGCTCATCGGGATTCTTTCGCTTGCCGCCTTCCTGCAACTCGAAATCTATTGGGTATAATGGGCAGTCATGAAAAACCCGGTTTAGTTTATCCGGCCAGGTTGAATTATCCGGCATAGCGGCCGCGGCATCGTTGATTTTGGAATAAAAGATTCTATGTACAAGCCATTTAAAAAACTTTCATCTTATTGCTCGCTGCTGGCATTGCTTGGCGCGGTGATGCTTGTTCCGATCAAGTCGGTTCAGGCTGATGGACAAACGCCCGAAAGCGCAGCGACCGCCCCGGCTAAAGTTAACGCCGCCGTTGAACTGATCAGATTGCAAAAACAGCTCGACGGCATCAAACAGCGCGTTTCCGCCGCGCCGATGGATACGCAACTGATTGCGCTGAACGCCGCGGCCTTGAAGCTGGCCGCGGATGCCGAAGCGGTACAAAACACCGTTCAAACCGATTTGACCCAGCTTCAGGCTCAGTTGGCCATCCTGGGGCCGCCGCCCGCGCCTGGCGCCATGGCGGAAACTCCCGTGGTTGCTCAGCAACGCATTGCTTTGAATAGCCGCAAGACCCTGCTCAATGCCCAGCTTGATCATGCCAAGGCCATCGGCCAGGGCGCGACCATTCTATCGGCGCAAATCGTCGATATCCGCCGTAATGCTCTGAAAACCCAAATGGCGTTGAATTCCGGCAGTATCCTATCGCCGTCTTTCTGGTCGCCATTAACAAATCCCCAGCCTGAAGATGCGGAGGGATTGGCTGATTTCCGGCAAGAAATTCATGACGCCTGGCTGGCTGCCTGGGAACCGGGATGGCGTTTTGGTTCCGCTTCTTTTTTAGTGCTGGCGTTGCTGATTTGGGGATTCGGCGCCCGCCTGCTGGATAAACCGCTGGGGTGGTATGCCATTCATATCTTGCCGGAGGGACGTTTACGGCGCAGCTTTTTGGCCTGCGCCACCACGCTGAGCACCGTATTTTCCGTGGGCGTCGGCGCTCAATTCATCTATTTGCTGTTTACCCGCCATCCGGATGTTTCGTCACAGGTACAAACCTATGCTGATGTATTATTCCGATTAACGCTTTTTTCCGCATTGATTGCCGGCCTGGGAAGGGCGTTTCTGTCCAATCACCGGCCCTCATGGCGTTTGCCGACGATAGCCGATCCGGTGGCGCGCGCCATGCGAGTGCTACCACTTATGCTGGCGGCCTTTATTCTGGTGTTGGGCGCTGTTGAGCAGATGAACCGTTTGGTTGGCACCAGCGTGGCAACCACCATTTTCGGCAACGGCATCGCCTCGCTGCTGGTGGCGTTAACCGCGGTTATGGCGCCGCTGCGCACCAATCGGGTCCGGCGTAAAATGATGGCCGAAGGCGCTCAACCGGAAGCCCGTTCGACCATTGTGGGGTTAATTCAGTTAGCCACCTTGTGTACCGCCATAGCGATTTTGCTGTCGCTGTTGGTCGGTTATATCGCCCTGGCCCGGTTTTTGACTTACGAACTGGTCTGGGTGGGTATTGTGCTGTCATGCCTCTACCTGCTGGTCCATTTGGTGGTGGATTTGTGCGAAAGCCTGTTTTCGCCCACCACGATGGTGGGACTGCGCATCAAACACTCGCTGGGGCTGAGCGACCGTCACTTGGCGCAAGCCGCCACCCTGCTGTCCGCCATTGGTAAAACATTGTTGATCCTGCTGGCGGCGATGGCCTTGCTCAATGGCACCTTTGGGTCGACCACGCCGATGGCATTGTTTGAAAAAGTGGTGGATATGTGGGGCGGCAAAGGACTGGAAAAACTCAATATTGTCCCGGCCCATGTGATGAACGCCATTATCTTCCTGGCGATTGGCCTGTACGTGCTGCGCTCGGCGCGGCGCTGGCTGGATAAGGAGTTCCTGCCGAAGACCATGATGGAAACCGGCATGCGGGCTTCGCTGGTGATTTTGTTCAGCAATATGGGTTACATCCTGATCGCTTTGTTAACCTTGTCTATGCTGGGCATTCAATGGAACAATCTGGCCTGGATCGTCAGTGCGTTATCGGTGGGCATCGGCTTTGGTTTGCAGGAGATCGTAAAGAATTTTATCTCCGGCATCATTCTTTTGATCGAGCGTCCGGTTAAGGTGGGCGATTTGATCACTATCAGCGGTATCGAAGGCGATATCCGACGCATCAATGTCCGGGCGACCGAGATCCAATTGGGCGACCGTTCCACGGTTATCGTGCCCAATTCAGAATTCATTTCGCAAAATGTGCGCAACGCCACCATGGGCAATGCGCAAGGGGTGGCCACTATAGCGCTGACGTTCCCGCTGGATATCGACCCGGAGCAGGTACGCAATTTGCTGTTGGAAACCTATCGGGATCATCTCTCTATTCAGGATTCGCCGGCGCCGAGCGTGAATTTCAGCCAGTTGGGCCCCAATGGTATTGTGCTAAGCGTGACGGGGTTCGTCAGCAGCCCGCGTATTGTCGCGACGACCAAAAGCGAGCTGTTATTCGAAATACTCAAGCGGTTGCGGGCGGCTGGCGTCGTGTTATCCATGCCGCAAAAAATGGTGTTCGAGCATATGCCCCAGGGTGCGGCCGGTATCGAAAACCAATTGAATACGCCCAATTCGCCGGTCTGATGACCGCCGGCAGGCGAGAATCCGCGACTGGGCGCCGCGCCGGCGGTTGCCCAGGCGCGGCGCCCAGTCGGGCGCTGGAAAAGATTTGGCGGCGCGGGTGCCCGGGTGCCGGAAAGCGTTTTGCGGCGCAGCGGTCGCGTCAGTCGTCGGGCAACGTGGTTTGACCCGCGCCCAGCGGGCGTTGCATCAGCAAGGTATCAACCCAGCGGCCGTGTTTGAACCCCACGGCGGTCATAACGCCGGTCTGGGTAAACCCAAGTTTTTCGTGCAGACGAATTGACCCCAGATTTTCGCTATTGCCGATAATGGCCAACATCTGGCGCCAGCCGCCGCGTTCCGCATAATCGATCGCCGCGGATAACAGCTGATAGCCTATGCCTTGTCCGGCCAGGTCTGGATGGATATAAACCGAATCTTCAACAGTAAACCGGTACGCATGGCGAGTGCGATAAAGTCCAAGATAACAATAGCCGGCCACCGCCCCGTCCCTTAGCGCCACCAACCAGGGTAATCCCTTTGCCAGCACCGCTTTTCGTCGAGCCAGCATTTCCGCAAGACTCGGAGGTTCGGTTTCGAAGGAGGCAATGCCGTTAATGACATGCCAGGCATAAATTTCGTGAATAGCGGCCATATCCGCCTCGACGGCATCCCGAAGCATGATTTCTGCATTGTGCACTGTGGCGACCTTAAATGGCAAAAGAACTGATCCACAGAGTAAATCAGAATCTCGGTCCGGAGTAGTCCTTTGCCTGATGCTACCCGAACGCTTTTAAACGCACTAAAGTTCTCTCAATAATGATTAGAGATGTTAAAATGTGATCTACTTCGCACACTGCCTGCGGTTGGCGCCAAAACAGTAAAGAGTTCTGTCAAACGTTTGGGCGGGCTGTGACTGCGCTATTATTGTAAACGCCTATTGATTGACCTTTCACCTCGCTGTAGGCCGGTTAGCCAGAGTATCGCGATCGGTGGCGAAGAATGCGTTATTGCGATGGGAAATTTCGTTCGCCGTACGGCTTGCGGCCGACCGGCGAACGGTGCTCTGTGAGCAAGACATTACCGTACAGGAACCTTTTCCGGCATGGAACGAAGATCATTTATCAAAGCATCAATAGCGTTGGCCGCCTATTTCGGCACTTCCGGCGCCGCCTCGTTTTTTATGCGCTCGGCGCAGGCAGACGACCAAATCGCCGACGGTAATGCGACGGCTTTTGACTTCACCCTTTTGCGGACCATGGCGGTCAATCTCGCCCGTCAACCCTTCGGCGGTCCTCCGGCCGAACTGCCGAAAACCCTGGCTGAATTGACGCCGCGGGCTTACAACGCAATCCAATATGATGCCAGCCACTCCCTGTGGCACGACATTCCAGACCGTCAGCTCGATGTCCATTTGTTCCATGTCGGCATGGGATTCAAACGCCATGTCCGCATGTATTCAGTCGACCCGTCGACTAAGCAAGCCAGAGAAATCCATTTCCGGCCGGAGTTGTTCAACTATCACGACGCCGGGGTGGACACCACGCAGCTCAAAGGGCGCGATAACCTGGGTTTCGCCGGATTCAAAGTCAATAAGGCGCCGGAGTTGACGCGTCGCGATGTGGTCTCTTTCCTTGGCGCCAGCTATTTCCGGGCGGTGGACGAGACTTTCCAGTACGGGTTGTCGGCTCGTGGTTTAGCGATTGATACCTATACCGACCATCGGGAAGAATTTCCGGATTTCGTCGCCTTCTGGTTTGAGCGGCCTAAGCCGGCCGATACCGTTTTTACCGTTTATGCGTTGCTCGATAGCCCCAGCGCCACCGGCGCCTATCGTTTTATCATTAACTGCGCGGACAATCGCGTGGTGATGGATATCGAAAAACATATTCATACCCGTACCGCCATCAAGCAGCTTGGCATTGCTCCCATGACCAGTATGTTCAGTTGCGGCACCAACGAACGGCGTACCTGCGATACCATTCATCCTCAAATCCATGATTCCGATCGTCTGGCGATGTGGCGCGGCAACGGCGAGTGGATCTGCCGGCCGTTGAACAATCCGCAGAAATTGCAATTCAACGCCTTTGCCGATGAAAATCCCCAAGGGTTCGGTTTGCTGCAACTTGACCATAATTTTGACGATTATCAAGATGTTATCGGCTGGTATAATAAACGGCCCAGTTTATGGGTGGAACCGGTGGGCGACTGGGGCAAAGGATCGGTCAATCTGATGGAAATCCCTACCACCGGTGAAACCCTGGATAATATCGTCTGTTTCTGGCAACCGGCCGAACCCGTCGCGGCGGGGCAAGAATACAGTTATCGCTACCGCTTGTATTGGAGCGACGAGCCGCCGATCGGGAGTCCGCTGGCGCGGGTTAAAGCGACCCGGACCGGCATGGGCGGCTTCCCCGAGGGATGGTCGCCGGGTGAACATTATCCCGACAACTGGGCGCGACGTTTCGCTATCGATTTTGTCGGCGGCGACCTGAAAGCGGCGGCGCCCAAAGGCATCGAACCTATCATCACCGCCGCGCGCGGTAAAATAACGCAAATCGAAATACTGTATATCGAGCCCATGGATGGCTATCGCATTCAGTTCGATTGGTCCCCTGACAGCGACAGCATTGAACCGGTGGAATTACGGATGTTTTTGCGCACGGGGACTACGGTGCTAACCGAAACCTGGCTTTATCAATACTTCCCGCCGGCACCGGATAAGCGCCATTATATTGATGATAGACAAATGAGCTGAGTGCCTGATCGCCGCGCCGGCAGCGCGGCGAACCGGCGACTTGCCGCCGGCTTGGTAAAATCATTTTTTATCCATTATTACAATGGTAAACGATAGTATAGTGAGTCGTCTCAGGACGTTGAGTGTGTCTCTCCGGCGGGTAAACGCCGGATCGCCCAGGTATCTGCCCTGGCGACTGTAAGGTGGTAGGCATCCCGATATTTCAACCATCGACGGAGAAAATATGACGATTAAATACCTTACCAGCGCCGCGGTCTTACTGGCCGCGGTTGTCATGGCGCCGGAAGCCGACACGGCGGCGATTATGCCCGCCAAAGTTCAGGCCCCGGGTTATTTCAAAATGATGATTGGCAACGCGGAGGTGACCGCCCTCTATGACGGTAGTATGACTTTCCCGTTGAGTCTGTTTAAAAACGCTACGCCCGCGACATTGAAACAAGACGTTGCCGATATTGGCGCCGACAAGCCGAAAGTGGTCAATGGCTCTGTTAACAGTTTCCTGATCAATACCGGCGATCATTTGATTTTGATTGATAGCGGCAGCGGCAAATTGATGGGACCGGATTTCGGTCAGATGATCATCAATCTTCGGGCCGCCGGTTACCGGCCGGAACAAGTGGATACTATCCTGCTGACGCATATGCATGGCGATCATATCGGCGGCTTGGTCTTGAGTAATGGCCAGCCGACCTTCCCTAATGCGACGGTGTGGGCGTCAAAACCGGAAATCGATTTTTGGCTCTCGCAAGATAACGCCGATAGGGCGCCGGCGGCGCAACAGGTCTCTTTCCAGCGCGCCAGGGATACGTTGGCGCCTTATCAGGAAGCGGGCCGATTGCGCGCTTTCAATTTTGGACAGGATGTATTGCCCGGCGTTCATCTGCAGGCCATTGCCCTGCCGGGACATACTCCGGGCCATAGCGGATTCATGTTGGAACAAGGGGGCGAGCATATCCTCTTTTGGGGCGATATCGTTCATTATTCCGCGCTGCAATTCGCTCACCCCGACCTGGCAATCGCTTACGATGTCGATAGCGCCAAGGCGGTTAAAACCCGAGACGAATTGTTAAAGCAAGTCGCCCGCCAAAAAACGCTGATTGCCGGCGATCATATTACTTTTCCCGGGATTGGCTATGTCCTGCAAGACGGGCCGCAAAATTATCGCTGGACGCCGATCGGCTACGGCGAAATCCGCTAGTTGCGGGTTTGTTCAACGCTGGCCGCCGTCAATATATCGGCGGCCCGGCCGGTCATCCGGCGGGGTTGCGCCTACCGGTTGTCGGCCGAGCCAACGATTGCGGTCTATAGCATGACTGGCGGCGCGGCGTAACGATTGAGGCGCATAAAACAGCGCAAGCAGCGCACGCCAGGGCCAGCCAAGCTGTTCCAGCAAAGCGAACCAGGCATCCGCTTTTATCGAGACCTGGCCGCAGGCGATATAAACAATGTGGTTGGCCTGGCCGACGCAGGGTCCCGCCCAGCGTAATAAATCCTGTCCCGCAGGCGACTGAAAAGCGGCCAGATGAATTTTTTTCTGGCGGTCGGCGCGTATGACAAAGCGCACCAGGCATTGGCAAAACCCGCTTTCGCTGTCGAACAGCAATACGTTCTCGCCGGCCACCAAGTGGGGCGGCGGGGTAACACGCTCGTTGCGGATCAGATAAAGCGTCGGCGGCGAGAACACATTCTGCTTAAGGTTTTGCATTTTCCGCCCTCTGCCTGAATAGCGCTGTCGTCTTGATCGTGTTGTGTCCAGGGTATAATCAGGACCAGACAGCCAAGGAATAACGGGTTTTATCAGCTTAAGCAAACCAGGATAAAATGCAGGGATCGGGGTCACATTGCGAATAAGATCTGTTTATCCATGGCTGTGGGTATAGTTTTTTTACTACCAAAAACATGCTTAATTTTTTAGAATTTATAATTTTATAATTAATAGATCATATAACAAACGCACTACAACTCTATTTGTTATTTAGTTTTTATTAAATAATAACAATGAGAGAGAAAAGAATGCTTTTTATTATTCTCTTGACGTGAAATACCTTCAATATGAATTGCATCATTTCTTTGATATTGATATTTTGTTGCCTCTTGCAAAAAAAGGGGAATGATATGCCTTCGTCAATAGGCCATTATAGAAGTCATGTTGGTCAGCATCATAAGCATTTAGGGAAGAATCAACTAAATTGCACAGAACAGCAATCAATAATAAGTGATCTAGTGTTAAACCCTGACGCCGCCCTTAAACAGGTTAAGGCCGAGTCGATGTTGCACGTGATTTTGCTGGTATCCAATATTTTACAAAACATCAATTGCAACGTTACATCAGCCAGACCACATAATCTTGGGATGAAAAATTACGACGATCGTTTATTATCTCATTCGAACGTCAATACAGGTCATAAACGATATCAATATATTACATCAAACAATAAGATAATTGAACCGGTATCACTACCTGCAACTCCACAGCGCGTAGGACATAGAATCCGTTCCATAAGATCCATCAACACATCGTCTATTATAACCCATCCTATCAACGCACCGTCCAATAACGCACCGTCCAATAATGCATCGTCCACCCATACACTCTCTATTATCACACCCTCCCATAACGCCACGATACGGTCGAATCCGAAAAAAACGGTAAAATCGACTACTTTCAAACAGCCAAATCCGATAAGACATCGCCAGCAAAAATCACGCTCCGCCGCTCGTCATAAACAGCAAAAAAAGCAGCTTGTCAATTATCTGGATGATCAGAATCTCTTCGCTTTAAAAGATAGGAATAACCGTTATCTCTTAATTAATACCATCGTTGATTACCTGGGACATCCCCTTGGCGGCCTCGCCGGGATAGTCAGGCAATTACTTAAACCATCAGGGGATTTTGGCGCGCATAAAAACGAAATACTGAGCCGGGATGCGCAATACCGCATATTCAATCACTGGCTGGAATATGAATTATTTCAACATGGGCTGGACGAATTCGTTGCGCGCCAGCTTGACGAAACACTGCTGGCGAGTACGTCCAATGAAACAGTCAGTTTGTCGGCGCACCTGTATCGCTCGTTTTTAACTCAGCTTGACGCGGCGAAAACATTCTCTCGGGCAAAAAAAACAGTTACTCAAACACTGAGCCAGGCCGCCAAGGATTTCATCATTGATGAGCTCATACTGCCCCGTTTACCGGCATTACGTTTTCAAGAAAAGGATGCCGACTTCGGCACTGTTGTTCCGGGCAGTATCGAGTGGGGATACTTGCATGCCGGGCTGCTCTTTGCCCGCAGTCTCGATCTTGACAGCGATATGTTTAACGAGAGTGAAGCTATAGAGCTTGGACGTTCGATGGAAGCTTTAATGCGCATTGATGCGATACCGCCGGAGCAAGTTATTTTTTTTGACCTGCCAGCCAAACTCTATTTGGTTAAAAATAGTATTGATTCGAAACAAAAAATAACCATCAAGAGCGTGTTTACGACACGAAGATGGGATAAAAAAGCCTTGCGGGAGTTTTTCAAGGAAAATGAACGGCTGACCTTGAGCAACGACCCTTTCCATCTTTTGCAGACCGCATTCGAGCAATATAAGACTCGAACAATTCTGGCGGAAGAAGGTGCGGAACATGCCAATGCAGCATTCAAAAAACAAAATGAAAACATCGGTAATAAGTATGCCGTGGTGGATGAATTGCTGTTAGAAAATATCATTTCCTCATTGCCTGAAGGAGAGTATGAATTTATCGCCATGGCGGAAGTGTCAGCCATAACAGCAGTATTTTCGGCGTTCGATACCATCCACAATCAAAAAGCGGCCAGAGTGATACCTCGCAATGCTTATACGGTTGATTTAAAGCCGACCGTGGATTTATTGTCCGCCAAACTTAACGACGCAATCCGCATTTATGCTTTTGAACAAACGTCCCAGGGATATCAACTGCAAAGAATAGATAAGCAGCTTGTCAACTATTACCCGCTCATGATTGACGAACAAAAATGTCGTACGGATGAGGATTATAAGCTGAAAATTTACGACAGCTCCAGCCATACATCCCCTATCAAAAATGGAAATCAGGGTTTGGACGTTTTAATCACCGCATTGGTAAAAAAACATCGGGAGAATTTGGTATCGCAATTACATGAGCACGGTTACGAGGAGACTGTCTCAGAAAAAGTTTTAGAATTTTTACTATCCATGGTGCCATTCTATGACTGTATAACAGGTTCGATAGAGGGTAAGCCCCAGGCTGTGCCCGCTTGTATTATGGACGCCGGGTTCTTATTGCCGGTCATCGGTCAAACCAGCGTGTTGTCGCTGCGGTTGGCGCAAAAGGGCGCCGTGGGCGGCATGATGGCTTATCGTCAAACAATGGGCGTCATAGCGGCTCGCGCCGGCATGAGAGAGGTATTGAAAGCCGGCGGCAAAAATCTGATCAGGTATGCAGTCGTTCCTGCAGCACAGGAGCTGAGCTCCGATGCCTTGGTCCAGTTGGGTATATCCCTTATAAGAGGGGTGGACCCTGGCGCGGAACTGCTGGTGCGCCAGGGATATCGGTTGACCGCATCGTTGACCAAAATCGTGAAATCAATACCCAACCGGATGCCAGTGTGGAATAAATGTTTGCCCCGGCTGGAGCAACGTTTATCCGGCAATATTGATACCCCTTGGCTGGAGTCGCTACATAAAGCCAAGCTGGCCGGAACTGATGTTGAAGTTTCGGCATTAAAAATCGGTGTTAATGGAAAGAATCGCGGTCAGGATATTTATGTCTTGGTGAATTTTGGCGAAATCTCCGGTAAGAAATATACGTTATCCGCTGATAATATTCTTACCGCGGTACCCGTGCCGCTGGCGAAGAGAATGAAAATCATTTTAGTCGCTGGACTTAGCGGCCGTGGCGCGCCGCGGGCGGCCAGACAATTTGCCGCTGATGACGCTACGGGCGTGGCCGATAATCGCAACAGGGATATTTCCTTGTTGTTAACCCGATGGGTTGAAAACCAGTCAACCACAAACCCGCTCGGCTTAAGAGAATTTATCATCCATTCAGGTCGGACCCAGCGGCGATTTCGCGCTTATGTCACCGAAAATCATGTTTTATCCCCCAGCGGCGAGATATTACTGCAGCGAAGCGGATTTGAAGTCTGGAGTCATTTTTTCGACTTACCTTATTCGTCGAAGTTAAACATCATAAACGCCATGGACGTTAATATCCTGCATAAACTGCGATTGGCATTCAATACCAACCACCGGGAACACCACCTGCAAATGATATTATATGCAGTGAATTTCCGGCTCCACGAACTGAAAGCTTTTTATCTTGCTAGTTGGAATCAATGGGCTATGGCAGGCTCCTATAATGAAAATCGTTGGCGAGCAGTGGCAAAGCTACTGAGGTGTTTCGATAGCGGCCAACAACAGCTCGATCTGAGTTCGTTGTCACTGTCGGAATTACCGGCCCTATTGCCCAACTGGCTTCATGAACTGAATGTCCGAGGCAATCAATTAAGTGAATTGCCGCTCAACTTGCCGGACGGTCTCGAAGATCTGGATATCAGCCGCAATCTATTTGAAAGATTGCCTGTTACTTTGCCTGCAAGCCTTATGATAATCAAGGCTGCACAAAACCAGCTCATACGACTGCCTGAGCGGTTGCCGGAGATGTTGGAGAAGCTGAATGTGGCGGAAAATCAATTGACGCAACTACCGGCGCAATTGCCCAATGGCTTAAAGGAATTGGATGCCAGCGTCAATCGCGTAGCGGTGCTGCCGGCTAATTTGCCAGATTCCCTTTTGACTTTGATTATGGTCAAAAATAGACTTGCGGTCTTGCCTGACAATTTACCCATAAATTTATTATATATTGATGTTTCATATAATTTTTTGAATAGTCTGCCTGCTAGTATGCCGACAAAACTGCGCCATCTGTTCGCCGATGAAAACCGCATTGAATACCTGCCGGAAAACCTGCCAAACAGATTGCGGCAGTTGAAAGTGGCCAACAATAAACTACAGCGTCTGCCGCAAAGTTTACCTGACAAGCTCACTTACTTGTTTGTTGCAAATAATCGTTTACATGAACTGCCCGCCACCTTACCCCCACGACTAAAGTACCTATCCGTATCCGACAATCATCTGGGCAATCTGCCTGATTCACTGCCGCCGGTTTTAAGATTCCTATTTTTAACCGGCAATGTATTGACGGTTCTTCCTGAAAGCCTACCGAATCGTCTGGAGATTATTGTGGTCGACAATAATCACTTAAACCGGTTGCCAACCAATTTTCCCCCTAATTTGAAAAAACTCGATGTGAGTCGCAACTTTATTTACTCAAGACCCTATTCCTTGCAGGCTAACGTGCTGTTTATCAATCATAATCCTATCGTACTATACAAATAATACCGCTCAAATTCTTCCATGGATCTCGGAAAGGGCACGTATGTAAAGTTAAAGAGAAGAAAGATCAAAAAGGGAGGAAATACAGCCGGAAGGTCAATAAAAGTTAACGAGATCAATGGTACGAATTGTCACAACAACATCCTGCGAAGGGTGTATTGTCGATGATAGGGATGTATCGGGTCCCGGTTGCCGTCCTGTCCACGACTCACCTGCTCAAGGGGAGATCCGCGACGCATTATAGCCGGTTCATTTCCGATGCCATGGTCTACGCTTAGTTTTATTCACTTTCGTCAATCAACCCTTTCGGCGCTCGGCATCTCGGTTATGCCGCCGCGCCTATGCAAAATGGAGAACACGATGTCATTTAAAATTTTGGGTTATGCCGCCAAGTCCGCTGATTCCGCCTTGGGCGCTCATCCTCTTGTCCGGCGCGATCCGCGGGCGGATGATGTTGTGATTGATATTCTATACTGCGGCGTCTGTCATTCAGACTTGCATCAGGCTCGCAACGACTGGGGCATGAGCATGTATCCCCTGGTGCCAGGTCATGAAATCATCGGTAAAGTCATCGCGGTCGGCAGTGGCGTAACGAAATTCAAGGTAGGCGACAATGTTGGGGTAGGCTGCCTGGTCGACTCGTGTCAACACTGCGTTTCCTGCGAAAATGATTTGGAACAATACTGCAAAGAAGTCGCGACTCAAACCTATAACGATAAAGATCGGCATGATGGCTCGCCAACTTACGGCGGCTACTCGGAAAAAATCGTGGTCTCGCAGAATTTCGTTTTGCGCGTTCCTGAAAAACTCGATCTCAAAGCCGCTGCGCCGCTGTTGTGCGCCGGTATTACCACTTACTCCCCATTGCGGCACTGGAATGTGCAGGCGGGCAGTAAAGTCGCGGTTGTCGGCCTCGGCGGCTTGGGCCATATGGCGTTAAAACTCAGCAAAGGCATGGGCGCCGAAGTGACTCTGTTCACCCGTTCACCGAGTAAAGAGAGCGAAGCCCGCCGTTTGGGCGCCGATCATGTCGTGTTATCCACCGATGCCGCGCAAATGGCAGCGGTGGCCGATAAATTCGATCTGATTATCGATACCGTGCCGTATGCTCACGACGTCAACCCATACATGGCCACCCTTGGACTCAACGGTACCCTGGTACTGGTGGGTTTGCTTGGCGCATTGGAGCCGGCGGTCAATACCGTACCGTTGATCATGGGCCGCAAATCCGTCGCCGGCTCGCTGATTGGCGGTATTGCCGAAACACAGGAAATGCTCGACTTCTGCGCTGAGAAAGGCATCAACTGCGACGTGGAAATGATCGACATGCAATACATCAACGAAGCTTACGAACGCCTGTTGAAAAGCGACGTAAAATATCGCTTCGTCATCGACATGTCCTCGCTTAAAAAGGAAGCCGCCGCACAACACGGCGAAAACGCCACCGCCACCGCTTAACATCCAGACCAACTCAACGCTTCCGGGTGTTGAAAACACATTCACGCCGGCTTCACGCCGGCGTTTTTTATCGCCAAACCCAACGCACCTGGGGCCGACCCGAGCGGCAATCAGCGTCCCAGCCCGACGCCCTCGGGCTAACTATCCGCTAATTTGCCCTGTAGCGCCGCCACCCCTTGCGGGGCCTCCGCATCGGAAATTACCCGCTCCACCCATTGCAACGGACCGATTTTCACCGTGCTCTTGCGCCGCAGTTTGCTTTTATCCATCAACAGCAGCGACTGCGTGGCTTTGTGCAGCAAAATCGACTTGAATTCGGCATTGGAGGCATTGGAATCCCACATCATGCCATCATCATCAATGCCTTCGCAGGAGAAGATAAACAGATCGATTTCCAGGTTTTTCAGAATGGAGAACATTGCGGGATTGACATAACACGCATATTTCCGCTGCAACGTGCCGCCGGAACTCACCAGCGAAATATGCGCTTTTTTCTCCAGCTCGTGGCAAACCCGGACACTATTGGTAAAAATGGTCAGCGGGATATCAGGCAGTTTTTTCGCCAAATACCAACACGTGCTGCTGGCATCCAGCGCAATAACCATATCCTCACCGATCCAGGTCAACGCCTGGGCGGCGATATCGGCTTTACTGTACAAGTGACTCTTGACCCGGGTATTGAATGAATCGCCGCTATCCGGCACGCCGCGTTTAATGCCTTTCGCACGGCCATGCTGTCGGATTAATAGACCCCGTTCCTGCAAATGATGAAAATCGCGGCGAATAGTCTCCTTGCTGACCTGATATCGGGCCGCCAGTTCGTCCACTTTCAGAGTTTCCTGTTGTGCGATAAGTGTCAGGATGTCTTGTTGCCGCGTTGATTTCATTTGCCCTCCCGCTGCCCCATCGTGGATAAAGGTTTTCCATCGTGGACATTAAGATACGGCATAGGGCGGTCAAAAGATGGGTGTCACCCCTTTTTTTAACAGAATATTACCATATTTCGCCGTTTCTCCCGTTAGCACAATGGCGAACGCCTGGCGGGCGCGCTCATAAAAGGCATAACGATCAATACGTTCGATGGCTTTAACCGGCGTTTTACCGGCAAACAACGCTTGTGAATAACGCGCTTCCACCTCCGGATCCACTTTATCCCCGGCGGCGGGGGCCATCATTAACAACGGCGGCGCATAAGCGTCCAGCTCGAACAACGGGATAATAGCCGCCAGCAGCGAGGCGACCCCCAGCCCGTCGGCGCGTAGTACCTGATGCCCCAGGGAATGCGCCGGGAAATGCGCATCGGCGAAAATAATTTCGTCGCCATGACCCATCTGCGCCAACACTTTCAATAAATCCGGCGAGATGAGCGGGGAAATGTTTTTTAGCATGGGTAAACTCCTTGCCGTGAAATAACGCCATCGGAAGACAGCAACTGTTGATAGCGGGCGGCTTGATCGCCCGGTCTGAACCATTGATACTGGTAATCCACCTGTTGCCGGGCCGCTTGCGGCGTGGCGTAATAACCAATGCCGCTCCAGACGAACATTGATGCGCCCAGCACGGTGGTTTCCGCCTCGTTGACGACCTTGACCGGTAAATTCAATAAATCGGCCTTGATCTGATTCCACAAATCATTACGGCTGCCGCCGCCGACCAGGGTCAGCTCATGGCTGGTAAAATGGCCGATGCGTTCCAGCAAGGCCAGGTTTTCCCGCAGGGTAATGGCGAGACCTTCCAGCGCGGCCCGATAAACATGACCGCGTCCCGCCGCCAGCGACAGTCCTTGCCAGCCGGCCAGTGCCGGTCCTTCGGCCAGTAAATTGCCATGCATCCTTACGCCATCGGCGCCCGGCGCTATGGCGCGCGCTTCTTCAATCATTTGGCGGTACACCTGATCAGCCGGACTGGCCGCCCAGCATAATTGGCGGACCCATTCCAGTACGCCGGACGCCAGCCATTGCAGGCCGGGATTAAACAAACCGGCGCAACTGTCCAACTCGCAGGTGGAACCGGCGATGTCAGGCAATAACGCGGTATCGACCCGTTGACTGCGGGCCATCAGGATTTCCCAGGTGCCGGAGGAGAGCACTGGCTGATTAAGCGCCGCGCCGGAACCGAACAGCGCGAATTGCGTATCGTGACCGGCTGAAATAACCGGCAATCCCGGCGGCAAGCCGAGTTTTTCCGCCGCGGCGGGCAATAATGCGCCGATGGCCTCCCCGGCATTAACCAGTCGGGGGAATAAGCTGGCTTTCAACCCCGCGCAAGCCAGGATTCGTTCGCTGAAGCGTTCTTGTTGCACATCCAGCAATTGGCTGGTGCCGGCCATAGTGCGATCGGTGGTGAACTCGCCGGTCAGGCGTTGATTAATCAACGAGGAAATAAATAACCAGGCATGGGCTTGCGCCAATAATTGCGGATGGTTTTGCCGCAGCCAAATCAGTTTGTACAGGGTGTTGAAACTGAACTGACCGACGCCGGAAATACTTTGCAATTCCGCCGGTGAAATCATGCGGCTGATATCAGCCATTACGGCGGCGGTACGCTGACATTTCCAACTGATGATGGGATAGAGCAACTCGCCTTGTTGATCCACCAAGGCGCCATCGACGCCAAAGGTGGTGACGGTGAGCCCGCAAATATGGCACGAGGGAAGGTCGCTGATTAACCGCCGGCAGCATTGACTGAAGCTGGACATGATGTCCTCCAGCGACCAGATCTGCCAGGCGCGGTTCTCCTTGTCCGGCTGGCTGGCGTTGGGGGTGACCGCTTTAGCTATCACCCGGCCGTCGGGAGAAATGGCGATAGACCTGATATTGGTGGCGCCGCAATCCAGTACAATGACAATGTCTTGGCGCATGACGGTGTAAGCCTCCTTAAAGGGTTATGCGTTACGTGAACCGGGTCCCCGCGAAGGAACCCGGCACAGGCGCACGGGGTTATTTTTTATATAACGCACCGTAATTTTGGCAAGCGCGGTAATCCTGACCTTCCAGGTCCATACCGTGAGCGGCCCAGGCGGTGGGCCGATAAATCTGATCGGGCGCCACGTTATGCATACATACCGGGATTCGCAGCATCGCCGCCAGCGTGATAAAGTCCGCGCCGACATGGCCGGCCGTCAACACGCCATGGTTGGCGCCCCAGTTGGCCATGACCGAATAGACATCGCGAAACGGTCCCTGGCCGGTAAGACGCGGCGCAAACCAGGTGGTGGGCCAGGTGGGATCGGTGCGTTGGTTCAAGGTGTGGTGTACGTCTTCCGGCAGATCGACGCTCCAGCCTTCGGCGATCTGGAGCACCGGCCCGACGCCTTTGATCAAATTCACCCGGGTCATGGTGAAAGGGATTTCACCCCGGCTCAAGAAACAGGACGAGTAGCCGCCGCCGCGGAAGTATTCCCGAATCGCCGGGCACCATTGCGTGGCTTCAAGACAATCCCGCGCTTCCTGTTCGCTGATTTCCCAATGGGGTTTTAGCGTCGGCCGGCCTTCGGCGTCGGTTTGACGACCGGTTCCGTCCAGCGCCGCCGACCCGGAGTTGATCAGATGAATGATCCCATTGGCGGCATGGTCGGTGAGTTGATGCCCGGTCACGCGTTTAACCGAGTCGGGCGACCAGTAGGTTCTGACATCGGCGAAAATCTGCGCGGTGCCGGTCAAAGTATGACCGAACAGCATGGCGACGGCATTCAGGCTATCGTTTTCCGTCGCAACCACCATTGCTTCCCTGATGCCATTCCAATCGAAGGAACTGTTAAGCAACGCCTCGGCGGTATCGCCATTGGGATATTGATCCGTCCAGTGGCGCTGGCCCTGGAAACCGGCCGCAATGGCGTTATACCCCAGGGATTCCTCAACAAAGCCCAATTCCGCGACTTTGGCGCTGCCCTGCATCATGTCGCGGATACACATGGTCATCAGCAGACTTTCGCGCAAGACTTCACGGCTTTCTTCCGGCGTTTGGCGATTGTGCGCAGCATTGTTGTCCTGGCCGAAGTGGAAATATTTATCCGCCCAGGACAGCGCCAGCGCCAATTCTTCGGCATCATAAATCTTTTGGTCCATCCGGCGGCGCAATTCGGTCATATCCACCGCCTGCACTTTCATGCCCAGCCAGGATTCAAAGAAATTGTGATCAACAATCGACCCGGCGATGCCCATGGCGACGCCGCCGATGGACAGATAGCTTTTCCCTTTCAGGGTGGCGACAGCGATACCCGCCCGGGCGAAACGCAGTATTTTTTCCTGTACATCGGCTGGAATCCGATTATCGCCGCCATCCTGAACATCATGGCCGTAAATGGCGAAAGCCGGTAACCCCTTCTGGTTATGGCCGGCCAGCGCGGCGGCCAGATAAACGGCGCCGGGCCGTTCGGTGCCGTTAAAGCCCCAAATGGCTTTGGGCCGGAACGGATCCATATCAATAGTTTCGCTGCCGTAGCACCAGCAAGGCGTGACCGTAATGGTCAGTCCGATATTTTGCGTGCTGAATTTCTGTTCGCAGGCGGCCGATTCCGCCATGCCGGCGATACAGGTATCGGCGATGACGCATTGCACCGCCGTACCGTTCGGATAGCGCAGATTTTCCGTTAAAAAGGACGCCGTGGCGCGCGCCATATTCATGGTCTGTTCTTCAAGGGATTCGCGAATGCCCAACCGGCGTCCGTCGATGACCGGTCGGATACCGATTTTGGGCAAATTGGCCGATTGTTGAGGGGAAATACTTTGACTGCTCATAGAGATTCCTTTTGTTTATCAACCAGCATTGGCAGGCCGCGAAGCCAACTTCGGCAAAAACCGCGGCGCTGCCCGAGAGAGATTCCGCGCGTTATTTTTTACCGAACGGATAGAGCAATTTCTGGATATCAGGATTGTTCAGATTGTTTTGGGAAATGAATCTGACCGGGATATCGATTTGTTTGTCCACCTTTTGGCCTCTTATGTCTTCCACCAGCGTCTTAAGGCCTTGGTAGCCGATCTGGTAGGCGTCCTGGACAATAAAGCCCTGGATAGCGCCGGTTTTAAGGTAATTGATAATGGCATCGGTACTGTCGAAGCCGATGACCTTGATTTTGCCGGACAATCCGAGATTTTTGATGGCATTGGCGACACCCAGGGTCGCGCCTTCATTGGTGGCGTAAATGCCGGCCAAATCGGGGTTGGCGCGAGTCATATCAATGGTTTTATCCATGGCCTTTTGCGGATCGCCATCGCTGTACTGCACCGGCAGCAACGTCATCTGGGGATACTTCGCCTTGACCTCTTTAATAAAGCCTTCGGAACGTTCGATGGCCGACGTGGTGCCCGCCACATGGGCGATAATGCCCACTTTGCCTTTGCCGCCAATCTGTTTGGCGAGCTCGTCCGCGGCCACCGCGCCGGCTTTTACATTGTTGGTGGCGACAAAGCTAACGGGGATATTTGAATTCACGCCCGAATCGAAAGTGGCGATGGCGATGTTTTTGCTCTTGGCTTTTTCAACCAGCGGCACCAGCGCATTGGCGTCCAGCGATGCCAGCAAAATCCCATTGGGGTGCCGGGTGATGGTGTCTTCCATTAACTGGATTTGTTCGGCGATTTGCGTTTCGTCGGAAGGACCGACAAAACTGGTTTTCACCGATAATTCTTTGGCCGCGGCTTCCGAACCGAGTTTCACCGTTTGCCAGAATTCAAGTTGATACCCTTTACTGACTACAGGAATATACATTTCACTTTCAGCATAAGCATTGCCCACGCCAAATATTGCCATCAACGCAAGGCCGCAAAGCGTATTTAATTTCATTATGACAACCTCATAGGTTATATTTATACAGCTCAGGTAAGAATGACGTCAGTAAATTAAATCTTTTTTCGTATTGTATCTAAATAAACCGCGGCAACGACCACAATGCCCATTGCCACCATCTGCCAGAATTGCGATACGCCGATTAAATTAAGCCCGTTATTTAAGACGCTCATGATAAACGCGCCGATAATTGTTCCGCCAATAGTGCCGACGCCGCCCATCAAGCTGGTGCCGCCAATGACCACCGCGGCAATGGCTTCCAATTCATATCCCACACCGGCTGTCGGCTGGGCGGAATTCAGCCTTGAAGCCAATATCACGCCGGCGATGCCGGTTAATATTCCGCAAAATACATAAACAAAAACTTTTACTCTCTTGACTTTAATGCCAGATAAATGGGCTGCATCCTCATTACTGCCAATGGCATAAATATAGCGGCCAATAACGGTTTTATTGAGAATATAAGCAGCGATCACCGCCAATAAAATCAGGTAAATAACTGGATAAGGCAAAAAGTTGAATAGCTTGCCTTGCGCCAGATTCTGAAATCCGGGATATTGCAAAAAATACAGTGCACGACCATCGGTCATGACCAGATTGACGCCGCGTACCGACATCATTAATCCGAGGGTGGCGATAAATGGCGGAATATTGCCTTTGGTGACCAAAAAGCCGTTGATATACCCGCAAATCCAGCCGCCCGCTATTCCGGCGGCGACGCAAAGAGATATCGGCAAGCCGAAGGATGCCGCCAACCCCACGGCCACGCCGGCGAAAGCCACCACCGACCCGAGGGAAAGATCAATGCCGGCGGTGATAATCACATAAGTTACGCCAATGGCCAAAATACCGATAACCGATGTTTGCAGCGCAATGGTCATCAGGTTGTCGGTATTGAGGAAGTAGGGTGAGCTTACGCTGAAAAAAATCATCAGTAGAATTAAACTCAACAACGGCGCGAATCGCATCAACAATGCTTTATTGCTTAATTTTTTATCTGTACCGGCCTGTAAATATCTGGTTATGCCAATCATAATTTAGCCCTCCAAGGTCGCGTATTTCATGATGTTTTCCTGATCCGCTTGCGCGGACTGCAATTCGGCGGTAATACGCCCTTGTCTCATGACCAAAATTCTGTCGCACATACCGAGTATTTCCGGCAATTCAGAAGAAATCATAATGATGGATTTTCCTTCGGCGGTGAGACGGTTCATTAATTCATATATTTCCAGTTTGGCGCCCACATCAATGCCCCGGGTCGGTTCATCGAAAATCAATATCTCGGATTCTTTACATAGCCATTTAGCGATAATGATTTTCTGCTGATTGCCACCGCTTAAATTAACCGCCAATTGGGCTAAATCCGGTGTTTTGATACGAAGTTGTCGACGAAGATCCTCGCTGGCGGTCCGGCAGCGTTTTTCGTCAATGACGCCTAATGCATTGGCATATTGATGATAACTGCTCAGCATGATGTTGGTGCCGACCGAGAGACCGAGGGCGAGGCCGTCTTTTTTCCGGTCCTCGGTCAAATAACCGATTCCCAGGGCGATCGCCTCATGCACATGATTGATGACCACCTTTTTTCCCGACAGCGTTATCTCGCCGCCATCAATCGGGTCGGCGCCGAACAGCGCGCGGGCAACCTCGGTCCGTCCCGCGCCCATTAAGCCGGCAAAACCCAGAATTTCTCCGCGGTGTAAGGCAAAACTGACATGATCAAGCACGCCTTTGCGACACAGGTCTTTTACGCTCAGGACCTGTTCTTCGCTTGGCGTGGTTGACCTGGCAGGGTAAATGTCGCCTAAATCGCGGCCCACCATCATGGCGATTAATTGGGCGATATGTACGGTGGTATAATCTACCGTAGCGATGTATTTTCCATCGCGCATCACCGTGGCCCGATCGGCGATAAGCGCCAATTCTTCCAATCGATGAGAGATATAAACAATGGCGACGCCTTTTCCCTTAAGCATGCGAATGACTTGAAAGAGGCTGTCAATTTCGCTTTCAGTCAACGCAGCGGTGGGTTCGTCCATAATCAATATCTTGGCATTGACTGACAGTGCTTTGGCTATTTCCACCATTTGCTGTTGCGCCACTGTTAAATGGGCCACCAGACTGGTAGGGCTTATGGTTAAATTCAACATCGCCAGTATTTTATTCACCGCGTCACGCTGAGATGACTCGTCCAAAATCCATTTGAGGCTTTTATGATGTTCGCGGCCGATGTAAATATTCTGTTCCACAGTCAAATCTGGAAATAAATTGAATTCCTGATGAATAATGGCGATGCCCAGTGCCGAGGCGGCAATGGGGTTGGGGATTTTAACCGGTTGGTCGGCCAGCAATATTTGTCCATCATCACAGGTATAAACGCCAGACAAGATTTTCATTAGCGTTGATTTGCCAGCGCCGTTTTCGCCCAGTAATGCGTGCACTTCCCCTTTCTGCAAATCGAAATTTACCTTGTCAAGTGCCAGAACACCGGGAAATCGCTTTGTTATATTCTTCATTTGTAAAATTGTTTCGGACATGTGGCCTCCGGATAACGCCTTGATTAGCAAGCTAATCGGTTAAGCATTCCTTCGAAAATGTTGCTCTGCCAAAATCATGCTTTCATAAGCTAACTCGAGTTAGCAATTTATGGAATGCGCCTTGAAGAAACAAAGCTTTTATTCGTTTTTTGTGATACAGATCGATGGGTAAATTATAACTAGATGAAAAATATTAATTTATTTTAGCTAGCCATCTTAAGCCTCTTTGCCGGCCGCCCCGGTCAGCTCAGTTGCTTGCTTGAGTGAGCACCGGAGGATTGATGAACCTCTTTCTGAAGTTCACCCTTCGGGCCAATGCAAACGCTGTTCAAATCTGTTCCCGACAGATTTGTCGCTGCGTCGCCGCCTTCCTGCAACTTGAATTATTTGGGTATACAAGAATGCCGGTGTTGAAAATTCTAAAGACTCGATGTGTAAAATATATGGCTTTCAACGCGGCAAGGCGTTGGCTTAATTAATTTGTGAGATCAATCACTAAAACAAACTCATTTATTCCACGAATTTAACACTATTGGAGTTTTGTAACATAAGTTAAATGTCCGTATTGAGTAAATAATATAAAAACGGGCATTGATAATCTAATGGTCGTGGTTTATAGAGTTTATTTTTTCAAGAATATAAATTTTAGTGACAATAAAAATGCAAAAAGGATGAAATGACCGTTTGTTGTCTTCTTTCATCTAAACGGACATTTTTGCGAGATATTCTCAGATTGAAACAGCAAGTAATGATATAAAAAATGTCGGTATGATCACGTTTTTATCATGAGTCTGTTTCACTGTAATTGGTAGGGGCAATTATATTTGTCAAGGCGTAAGACTTGTTTTTTAAGCATGGGATGGGGTGGGGTACTTAACTCTAGATTATTAATAGAATACCGCTATTGTTATTAACAGCAGAATACTAAGAATACATAGGATATTCATCGTGTTTAATGGTAGCCGGTTTTGTGAAAAATACTGCACGCTGGCGGTTCAGCTTTTTTTTTGCCATAAATCGCCAGTTGCGTGCCAAACGAAGGATTATTCGGTAAACGAACTTATCAAGGAGTAAATAATGGAAAGAGCAACCATAGCGCGCGAGATTATCGAGACCTGCCTGGAGATGACTCGTCTGGGATTGAATCAGGGGACCGCCGGCAATGTCAGCGTGCGTTATCGGGAAGGCATGTTGATAACCCCTTCCGGCATTGCCTATGACCATCTGAGTGAACAGCAAATCGTCTATGTCGACGGCCACGGACAAGGAGAGGCCGATAAAATCCCCTCCAGTGAATGGCGTTTTCATCAGGCGGTCTATCATACCCGGCCGGACGCCAATGCGGTGATTCACAACCACTCGCTGAATGCCACCGGGGTCTCTATTCTTAATCGACCGATCCCGGCCATTCATTACATGATTGCCGCCGCCGGGGGCGATGATATTCCTTGCGCGCCTTATGCCACGTTTGGCAGCCGTGAACTGTCGGAGCATGTGGCGGTGGCCATGCAACACCGTAAAGCCGCCTTGTTACAGCATCATGGTCTGATCGCCGCCGGCGAAAATCTGGCTAAAGCATTATGGCTGGCGCATGAAGTGGAAGTGCTGGCGGCGTTATATCTGAAATTGTTGCCGATTGTGGAACCGGTGCCGGTATTGTCGACGCAAGAGATTGCCCGCGTCGTCGAGAAGTTCAAAACCTACGGTTTGCGGGTGGAGCAATAGCATCGCGTTCACCATAGCCGTTATTGAGTAAAAGATAAGCAATATGTCCCTGCCGCGGCGGCCATTGCTTCGCTTGAGGCCGTGAACAAGACTGACAATAGCACGGTCAATGCCGGGACAGCCGGCGTTTTCCGGTTTATGACAACGCTCCGGCGTATCCGTTAGGGGCGATGTTTACGGATAGAGTTCGACAAAGTGTGGTCAGTCTCTCGTCATGTGTTTATTCAATAAGGGTTATCTGTATGAATCGCAAGCTTCGTATCGGTGTCATCGTCGTCGCGCTGTATCGCGGGCGCCATCGGTCACTGTGGCCAGCGGTTGAGCCCACGGTAAGGCGTCGAGGCTTTTCAGCCGTCGCGAGCTGCCGGCGTGGCGCTAATGCTCAGGGGGTGTTCCATCGGACGTGACCGAGCATCCGTTCCCTTCCGGCGAACATGTCGCCAACGTGATTTTCCATTAGCCGCAGCGACTTCCTTGCCGCATGATAAGCGGACCGTTAGAATGAACCTCTTGAAAGAAGATGGTTTTGGCGTGCTTCTTTGTGCGGCATCGTTAAGGAAAATAAATTATGACAACATATTTACTGCTGCTTTCGCTGCATCTTGTCGGGATTATATTATGGATTGGCGGCATGTTTATGCTGGCGCTGGTGATGAATGCGTGGCAAAAGATCCCTTCGCTCGAACTCACCCCCTCATTGCGGATACTGACAGCCGTGGCACGCTGGAACCAACGGGTAACGATGCCCGCCATGGCATTGAGCTGGCTCACCGGCCTGGGGTTGCTGTTGATGGGCAACTGGCCGCCTTCGCTGTCATTGATGCTTAAGATACTGCTTGTCCTGGGGCTGTCCGCATTGCATGGCATCCAATCGGCATCGTTACGGCGAAGCCTGGGGGAGGCCGTGCTGACGGCTCCCGCCTTTTTGCGTCATGCCGCCGGTTTAACGCTGGCGGCATCGGTCATCATTATATTGTTGATCGAATTCAAGCCGTTGTAGTCGCGCTGGCGGGTCAATTCTTCATCGCCGATGTGAGTGCTTGCGCCAAGGTTTCAGCTATGGGCGTGGTGGGCCGGCCAATCAGCCGGCTCAGTTGACGACTCTGGTCGAACAGGCCGCCTTGCGCGGCGCCCGCGTCGGAGTCGGCCAACATGGCCGCCACCGCTTCCGGCAGCCCGGCTTGGCGCAGGAACTCTTGATAACCGGCCTGGGGCAGGTCGACATACTTGATTTCCTTGCCTGTCTGGCGAGCAATTTCCGCCGCCAGTTCGCTCAATGTATAGGCCTGATCGCCGGCTAATTCAAACACCTCGCTGGTTTGGCCGTTCCTGCTGAGCACCGCTGCCGCGGCGGCGGCATAGTCGGCTCTGGCGGCGGAGGCGATTCGGCCATCGCCGGCGCAGCCCGGCAGTGCGTTATGCGTCAGGATGCTTTGAATACCGGCGATATAATTCTCGTTATACCAGCCGTTGCGCAAGAGCACTACCGGTAACCCTGATTCCTGCAGCAGCGCTTCAGTCGCGCGATGTTCCGTGGCCAAGAGCGTCAACGGACTGGTATCGGCGCGCAACAGGCTGGTATAAGCCAACAGACCGACCTTGGCCTGCTTGGCCGCCTCAATAACGGCCCGGTGTTGTTCAATACGTCGGCCCACTGCGTTGGAAGAAATAAGCAATATTTTGTCTGCGCCCTTGAACGCCGTCTGTAGCGTTTCGGGTTTATCGTAATCCGCCAGTCGGACTTCCACCCCCAGATCGGCCAGATCTCGCGCTTTGGCCGGCGATCGCACGGCGGCTATCAATTCTACCGCCGGGTGGGTTTTCAATAATTCGGCAATGACCAAACGGCCCAGGTGGCCGGTGGCGCCAGTGATAACGATCATGGTGAGTCTCCTTTGAGGGTTTAGTATAAAGACTTTATCCTTTATACTTACTTTTAGTAAGTACTAACAAAAAGGTAAGCTCAATGTCAGATAGTCTGAAACGGTCCGGTCCTCTGGCTGAAAGGTTGCGGCGGGGCGAATTGTTTGATGCGAATTGCCCTTCCCGTATGATATTGAAACATATGACCAGCCGGTGGGGCGTATTCGTGCTGATCGCTTTGTCGCAGGGCACCCATCGTTTCAGCGAATTGCGCCGCAAAATAGGCGGCGTCAGCGAGAAAATGCTGGCGCAGACTTTACAATGTTTGGAAGACGATGGTTTGGTGAATCGGAAATCCTTCCCGGTAATGCCGCCACATGTGGAGTATAGCTTGAGTTTGCTGGGTGAAGAGGTCAGCGGGAAAGTGGCGGCATTAGCCGACTGGATCGAATTTCGCCTGCCGGATATTCTGCAGGCGCGGGCGGACAAGCATCAGTAGACTATCTCGATATAACGGTCACGGTATTCTTTCGGCGTAATATCGAATCCTTTTTTAAAGACCGAGTAAAAGTACTGCAATGAAGGATAACCGCACATTTGAGAAACCTCATTTATCGTTAATGATGAGGATATTAATAAATTACGCGCGCTTTCGAGTTTCTCTTCATGAATGGCGTTATGAATGGTCTTGCCCGTCTCATCCTTGAACCTTTTTTCCAGGTTTGAACGCGACATGCCCACCACATCCAATACCTGCTCTACCTTGATGCCTTTACAAGCATGGTATCGAATATAATGCATGGCCTGAATCACCGCCGGGTCGCGTAAAGAACGAAAATCCGTCGAACGCCGTTCCACGACTTTCAGCGGCGGCACCAGAATTCGCTGCAAGGGCAGGCGTGAGTGATTTAATAGCTGGTGCAGTAGTTTGGCGGCCTGGTAACCCATCTGACGCGTACCTTGCGCCACCGAGGATAACGCCACGCGCGAGAGGCAACGGGCCAGTTCCTCGTTATCGATGCCGATAATGCAAAGCTTTTCCGGCACGGCGATATTCAGATGTTCGCAGACCTGCAATAAATGACGGGCGCGGGCATCGGTTACCGCAATGATCCCGGTATGGGGCGGCAGTGATTGCAACCAGTCGGCCAAACGGTTTTGAGCATGTTGCCAATTATCCGGGGTGGTCTCCACGCCCTGATAGACGATGGGCTGGTAATATTCTTCGGCGGTCAATTGCAAGAATGCCTGTTCGCGCTCCAGCGACCAGCGTTTGCCGCTGCTGGGCGGCAGACCATAAAAGGCGAAACGATTAAGGCCTTTTTCTTTCAGATGCATAAACGCGCTGGCGACCAGCGCATAGTTATCCGTCGCGATATAATGAACCTGCGGATACTCTTCGATTTTTTGGTAAGATCCGCCGACGCCGACAATCGGCACTTTGACATCGCTTAACAGCAGTTCAATTTCTTTATCGTCATAATCGGCAATGACGCCATCACCGAGCCATTCCTCGATACGGTTAATTCGCCAACGAAAATCATCCTCGATAAAAATATCCCAGTCGCATTGGGACGCTTGCAAATATTCGCCGACGCCTTCAATCACCTGGCGGTCGTAGACTTTATTAGCATTGAATAACAGCGTGATGCGATAACGTTTTTCAAACATACGGGGTGTTCTCGCGAAAATCGTCCGGTAGCCAGCATATACCTTGGAACAATGAGAAAGAATTGATAGGATGTGCGCCGAGTAGCATTTTCTCCATAAATATAGCCAAATCACGCCGAACCGGGCAATAAGTCGCCACAGTCCGGCTCATGTCATCAACCGGATAAAATTAACGAGTTAATTCCGCCAGTTGCAGATACAACCGTCTGAATATGGCTCTTCGTTCCTGATATGCCTCATGACGTGCATTATCCGACGTGTAGCTGGCCTCCAACGGCAGCGGCGGCAGCATTTCGGACAATGGAACGCCGGGATGGCAACTCAGTTGCGCCAATCTGGCCGCGCCCAACGCCGGGCCCACATCGCCGCCGGTGCGATAATCCAGCGTTTGTCCGCTGACATCCGCCAGCAGTTGTCGCCAGAAAGCGCTGCGCGCCCCCCCGCCAATCAGGGTAATACTATCGGGACGCAGCCCGGTTTCATGCAAAACGTCCATTCCGTCCGCCAAACCAAAACTGACGCCTTCGAGCACCGCGCGCGCCAGTTCAGCCGGACCATGATCATGCGTCAATCCCCAGAACGCGCCGGTGGCCTTGGGGTCGTTATGCGGGGTTCTCTCTCCTGATAAATAAGGGAGAAAGTAAACCGGCGGTACATCGAGACGGCTTTGTGCGGCGGCGTCTATCAATGCGGGCACCGTGCCCAAACCGGTCAACTTGGCGGCCCAGTCCAGACAAGACGCGGCGCTAAGCATCACCGACATCAGATGCCACGTGTTGGGCAATGCATGACAAAAGCTGTGTACCGCCTTTTCGGGATTGCTGAGGTAACCATCGCTGACGGCAAAATACACGCCGGACGTACCCAGCGATAACATGGCCTGTCCCTGGCGATATAACCCGACGCCAATGGCGCCCGCCGCATTATCGCCGCCGCCGGCCACCACCGGTACCTGCGGCAAATGCCAATGGGCCGCCAGAGCCGGCAGCAGGGCGCCGGTCACTTCATTGCCTTCGAACAGTTGCGGCATTTGCGCCCGGTTCAGGCCGCATGCGCTCAACATCTCGTCGCTCCAGTCACGGCGGCCGACATCCAGCCACATCGTCCCGGCCGCGTCGGACATATCGGTGGCGAAATCACCGGTCATACGCCAACGCAAATAATCTTTCGGCAACAAAACTTTATCCACCTGCGCGAACACGTCCGGTTCATGCTCGGCGACCCAACGTAATTTAGGCGCGGTAAAACCGGGCATCATCAGATTACCGGTAATTTTCCTCGACTGGGGTACATCCTTTTCCAGCGCCTGGCACTGCGCAAAACTGCGGCCGTCGTTCCACAAAATAGCGGGGCGCAGCACCTTCTGTTGACGATCCAACAATGTCGCGCCATGCATTTGCCCGGTCAGACCCAACGCCTTTACGCCAGTCAAATCATGTTGAGCGCCGAGCGCCAGCATCGCGCGATCGGTAGCCTGCCACCATTGCTCCGGATCCTGTTCAGACCATAACGGCTGTGGACGGGAAACCGTCAAACTCTCGGTGTGGCTGCCCAAAATGTGTTGTTGTTCATCGACGAGAATGGCTTTAACGCCCGAGGTGCCTAAATCAATGCCAATATACATATGGAATTACCCTTCATCTTTCGAGCCGCGGCGGTGTCTCGGTTTGATATCCACCGGGAATACGAATGCGAAAAACGGGCATTTCCTTATGCCCGCCCAGATGGCTTACAAAACGCCCGGCGTATCATCTTCACCACCGGGAATGTTTCAGCGGATTGGGCTGGCATGCCCGGATTTTCGCCAATGTGTTTAGCTGTACAAAACCTGATTGACGATATTTTCCAGCAGTTCCTGTTGCCCGGTGTGGTGCGACGGCGCCAGTGCATGCTGTTCGGCGTATTTGGCCAGGTCGGCCAACGACAGGTTGCCCTGCAAAATCCGCTGACCCAAATCGCCATTCCAGCCGGCGTACCGCGCCTTGATGGTTTGATCCAGACGACCGTCTTCAATCAGTTTAGCCGCGACTTTCAATGCCAGCGCCATGGTATCCATGCCGCCGATATGGCCATGGAACAGATCGTATTTATCGGTGCTCTGACGGCGTATCTTGGCATCGAAATTCAGCCCGCCGGTGGTAAAGCCGCCCGCTTTGAGAATTTCATACATCACCAGGGCATTTTCTTCCACGCTATTGGGGAACTGATCGGTGTCCCAGCCTGATTGCGCATCGCCGCGATTGGCATCCACCGAGCCGAAGATCCCCAACGCGATGGCGGTGGCGATTTCGTGATGGAAAGTATGGCCGGCCAGGGTGGCGTGATTGGCTTCCACATTGACGCGGATTTCTTTTTCCAGGCCGAATTGTTTCAAGAAACCATAGACCGTGGCCACATCGTAGTCATATTGATGTTTGGTCGGTTCTTGTGGTTTTGGTTCAATCAACAAGGCGCCCTGGAAACCGATTTTGTGTTTGTTTTCCACCACCAGTTGCATAAACCGGCCGATTTGTTCCCGTTCTTGCCGTAAATCGGTATTCAATAAAGTTTCATATCCTTCGCGTCCGCCCCACAATACATAGTTTTCGCCGCCGAGGGATTGGGTGACCGCCATCGCGGTATTGACTTGCGTCGCGGCCCAGGCAAAAATTTCCGGGTCTGGATTGGTCGCCGCACCGGCGCCATAACGCGGGTGGCTAAAGCAGTTAGCGGTGCCCCACAATAATTTGATGCCGGTTTCCTGCTGTTTCTGTCCAAGAATATCCCGCATGGCGGCCATGTTATTGAGGTATTCTTTTACCGTATTGCTTTCGGGAATGACATCGGCATCATGGAAACAGTAATAAGGCGCGCCCAGTTTCGTGAAAAACTCGAAGGCCACATCGGCTTTATAACGCGCCTGAGCCAACGCATCGCCCGAGTGTTGCCACGGGCGATCGAAAGCGTTGACGCCAAACATATCCGAACCGGCCCAGCAGAAGGTGTGCCAATAACACACAGCGAAACGCAGGTGATCTTCCATGCGTTTGCCTAAAACGATTTCATCCGGGTTATAGTGACGGAAAGCCAGAGGGTTGGTGCTTTTCGGTCCTTCAAAACGGATTTTTTCAACTTGATCAAAAAATTGAGACATAATCATGGCTCCTAGAATATGCGAGGTCCGTTCTGAAGCGGACAGGAGTTAACCGAACGCCGGACAGATAGCCCAACGGGTTAAACGACTCAGTGCATTTGATTCTGGTAATAATAGTGAATCCGATCAATTACGTTATTTCACATCTTGATTCATAGAATTATTTATTGTGCGGCGGATCACATGTCACGGGGACTGGATATTTAACCGCAATGAAAAGTCTTCCAGAAAACAGGATATTGGCGGTGAGAATACGGGTAAAATAAGCTACAGCTCACAGAAACTGCATTTGAGTAAAATATCGTAATGCCGTTGTGAAAATTTGCAATTGCTGCACTTTATTTTCCTCCCTAATACTAATTGGGTTAGATAGACATAACCATAAACGGCCCCCTACCTGCCGTCCTTTTGTAAAGGTTTGATTCTTATCCTGTAAAACAGCGGATTTCCGCTGTATATGTTCTTAAAAAAGCAACATAAGGAATGAAAGATGAAACTGAAAACTCTTTTGCTTTCTGCTTGTGCGATGCTGGTTTTGGCCAGTCATCCGGGTTTTGCCAAACAAGTCAAAATCGGCATGGCCGTGGATGATTTGCGTCTGGAACGCTGGCAGAAAGACCGTGATATTTTTGTGGATAAAGCAAAAAGCCTCGGCGCCGACGTGTTTGTGCAGTCCTCAAATGGTAATGACGAAACACAGATGTCACAAATTGAGAATATGATCAACCGCGGCGTCGATGTGTTGGTTATTATCCCTCATAACGGTCAAGTGCTGAGCAATGTTATCGCTGAAGCGCAACAGGCCGGCATAAAAGTATTGGCTTATGATCGCATGATTAATAATGCCAAAATTGATTTTTATGTTTCTTTCGATAATGAAAAAGTCGGTGAATTGCAGGCCCAAAGTTTGATCGCCAAAGTTCCACAGGGCAATTATTTCCTGATGGGCGGTTCACCGGTTGATAATAATGCCAAAGTCTTCCGTCAAGGGCAGATGAAAGTTTTACAGCCGTTGATTACCAGTGGAAAAATCAAAGTGGTCGGCGACCAATGGGCTAATGACTGGTTAGCGGAAAATGCTCTGAAAATCATGGAAAACGCGTTAACCGCCAATAATAACAAGATTGATGCGGTAGTGGCTTCCAATGACGCCACCGCGGGCGGCGCGATCCAGGCGCTGGCGGCGCAGGGTCTGGCCGGCAAGGTGGCGATATCCGGACAGGATGCGGATTTGGCCGGCATCAAACGTATTATTCAGGGTACTCAGACCATGACGGTCTATAAACCTATCAAACAACTGGCTTCCAATGCCGCTGTGATAGCCGTAGAACTGGCCAAGGGTGAAAAACCCAAATCAAACGCCACGCTCAACAATGGTTTGAAGGACGTCCCGTCCTATTTGTTGAATCCTATTTCGGTGGATAAAACCAATATCGACAAAACTGTGATTGCCGATGGCTTTTATACCAAAGCCCAACTGAAATAATCCACTGCTACGCCGATGGTTGTTGGTGACGTAAGTAATCCGGGCCATCCCGGAGGATGGCTCGGTTGCAGGGGGAAAAAATGGCATCCAATCTATTGGAAATGAAAAATATCACCAAGTTATTTGGTCAGATTAAAGCGGTGGACAATGTTTCGCTGTCGCTTGAGTCGGGTCAGGTATTGTCGTTATGCGGAGAAAACGGTTCGGGTAAATCGACGTTGATGAAAGTGCTGTCGGCGGTTTATCCCCACGGCTCTTTTCAGGGGGAGATTATTTTCGCCGGTGAGCCTTTGGTGGCGCATAACGTGCGTGATACTGAACAAAAAGGCATTGCCATCATTCATCAGGAGCTGGCGCTGGTGAAGCAGATGACTGTGCTGGAAAACATCTTTCTTGGCGCCGAATGGGTCAAAAACGGCGTGATGGACTACGACAACATGTACCTGCGTTGCATCCGCATGCTGGCTCAGGTCAAATTGGACATCGATCCCAATACGCGCGTTGGCGATTTGGGGTTGGGACAACAGCAACTGGTGGAAATCGCCAAGGCGTTGAATAAGCAGGTGCGCTTGCTGATTCTGGATGAACCCACCGCGTCGCTGACCGAAAAGGAAACGGCCATATTGCTCGATATCGTGGACGATTTGCGTAATCACGATATTGCTTGCATCTATATTTCCCACAAGCTCAATGAAGTGAAAGCCATTTCCGATGTGATTTGTGTTATTCGGGATGGCAAACATATCGCCACTCGTGCGGCCGAAGGGCTGAGCGAGGCGGATTTGATTACCATGATGGTCGGCCGCGAACTGACTGAACTTTACCCCCACGAACCTCATACCATTGGCGAAGAGATTCTGCGAGTGGAGGGGCTGACGGCCTGGCATCCCATAAACCAGCATATTCGCCGCGTCAACGATGCCGCGTTTAGTTTGCATAAAGGCGAGATTCTTGGCGTCGCCGGCCTGGTGGGATCGGGGCGTACCGAATTGGCGCAATGTCTGTTCGGCACCTATCCCGGTCGATGGGAAGGCAAGATCACGCTGCATGGCGAGCCGGTCCATTTTGATAATTGCCGGCAGGCGATGGCGCGCGGTATCGCCATGGTGTCCGAGGATCGGAAAAAAGACGGTATCGTACCGATTATGAGCGTCGCATCGAATATTACGCTGGCGGCGCTTAGCAAGTTTACCGGCAGGTTTAGCGTGCTTGACGAAGCCGGCGAGCATGCCGCTATTCGCGACGCTATTTCGCGTCTCAAGGTGAAGACCTCTTCGCCGGAACAGCCGATTGGACGATTGAGCGGCGGTAACCAGCAGAAAGCCATACTGGCCAAATGCCTGCTTATGAACCCTGAAATTCTGATCCTTGACGAACCGACGCGTGGCATTGATATCGGCGCGAAACAGGAGATTTATCGTTTAATAAACCAGCTGGTGCAACAAGGGATTGCGGTGATCGTTATCTCATCAGAACTGCCCGAAGTCCTAGGTATCAGTGATAGGGTGCTGGCAATGCATCAAGGGGCGATTAGAGCCGATCTTATTAACCGCGACCTGACACAAGAACAGGTAATGGAAGCGGCGCTAAGGAGTGATCATGTTGAAAATTTCGCGGTCTGACCGTCCGGTTTCCACCGGTGTTGCCGCTGTTGGCAAATCAAAGCCGATCAATTTGCAGATGTTTGTGATGCTGGCCGCGATCGTGGTCATCATGTTGTTTTTCACCGCCATGACCGAGGGGTCTTTCCTCAGTGCGCGCAACATTTCCAATCTGTTGCGGCAGACGTCGATCAGCGGCATTTTGGCGGTGGGGATGGTGTTTGTCATTATCCTGGCTGAAATCGATCTGTCGGTGGGGTCGATGATGGGCCTGCTGGGCGGGGCGGCGGCCATATTCGATGTCTGGCTGCATTGGCCGCTGGCATTGACTATTGTGGTGACGCTATTGCTGGGACTGTTGCTAGGCGCCTGGAACGGCTGGTGGGTCGCCTATCGCAAAGTCCCCTCGTTTATCGTCACGTTGGCCGGCATGCTGGCCTTTCGCGGGATTTTAATCGGTATCACCAATGGCACCACGGTCGCGCCGACGTCGGATGGCATGTCCGTCATCGGCCAAAGCTATCTACCTAATAGCATGGGTTTTGGTCTTGGGCTGGTGTGTCTGGTGTTTTTCACCGTCTGGCAATGGCGGCGGCGAGCAAGACGCCAGAGTCTGGGATTGTCCACCCCGGCTAAAACCGGTGATGTAACCCGGCAGGCTATCACCGCCATCCTGGTATTGGGCGCGATTTATATGCTCAATGATTACCGTGGCGTCCCCACACCGGTGCTGATTTTGGTGGTGTTGATGCTGGCGGGACTGTTCCTGGCTTCGCGGACGGCGTTCGGACGGCGTATTTACGCCATCGGCGGTAATATCGACGCCGCCCGGTTATCCGGCGTGAATGTTGAACGCATCAAATTGGCGGTGTTCGCCATTAACGGCCTGATGGTGGCGGTGGGGGGATTGATTTTAACCTCGCGTTTGGGCGCCGGGTCGCCATCGGCAGGCGATATCGCCGAATTGGACGCCATCGCGGCGTGCGTTATCGGCGGCACCAGCCTGGCGGGCGGCGTGGGTAGCGTAGCAGGCGCAGTGGTAGGGGCGTTTATCATGGCGTCGCTGGATAACGGTATGAGCATGCTGGATGTGTCGACTTTTTGGCAATACATTGTTAAAGGGGCGATTTTACTGCTGGCAGTGTGGATGGATACCGCGACCAAAAAACGGGCCTGATAATAACAGGTTTGCACAGCAGCGGGCGCCGAAAGGCGCCCGTTTGCGTTTGCGGGTACATGAATGAGCTATTATCCCTATGCTGTCAGGCAACATAAGATTATGAGCAATATATATTGACGATTTGGTAAATTGCTTTTTTCTTTAAAGAGATAATACTGTTTTTGCAGCGCGATATTCCCACTGTCGGCCATTTTCGTTCTGATAAGAAAGCGTGACCTCAATCAGTGGCGTCTTGGTGACCGGAGTATTAAAAAACGCTTGCTGCCATGATGGTTGAATAAGTTAATGAGTGATGTCGAGATAATCCGCCAATGGCATTAAAAGAATTTTGTTATGATCTCACGCAAAATCCCTTGGTGGTGTTATTAGGTATTTTTATCGGTGCCATCGGTTTCGCGGCCGCCTTTTTGGCGTTGTTATTGTATATGCTCGATTATCGTATTGATAGAAGCTACCCTGATTACCAAAATATCTACCGGGTTGAGTCGCACTTTACCTTGCCCAATGGCGAACACGTCCATTCCGCTCAGGTGCCCTTGCCATTGGCCGAGGCCTTGCAGAAACAATTCGGCCTTGGTTCTGTTAGTATCGCCCTGCGCTTGACCACATCGGTACGCAGCAAAGGCCGTATTACTTCCGGCGCGGAGGTTTTTGCCGTCAACCCTGAATTCATGCGCCGTCTTAATCCTTTTCAGCAAGCGTTGCCGCCTTTGGCGGCCAATGAAATCATTATTACCCCGGCATTTAACCAGCAATTTCTCGATATGGACGCGCCCCGAGGCCAAGTTATTGAATTAGGCAATTACGGCAACTTCGTTATCAAAGAGGTGGTTGATCCTAGGCCCGACAGCAGTTTTATCCTGCCGGCGATGATCGCTTTTTCCCCGGCGTTGGTGAGCGGCTATGATAACAAACGTATAAATTGGCTTGATAACAATGTGTTAGCCTTTATCCATGTAACCACGGCGAAATGGTTTGTTAATGTGTTATTGGATCGGTTTTTGATACGCTATATGCCGCAATTTTACGGCGAACCGCTTAATTCGGGAGTGTATCCCCATTTCCGCGCCAGAAATGTTCTGGATCTGCATTATGATGCGGATTTGCATAATGAATTTACCATGGTCGTTTCACGATCTCTGCTCAACATCCTTTATGCGTCCGCATTGTTATTAGTGCTCGTCACGGCGGCTAATTTTCTCAGCATTAACGGCGTTATTCAGACTGCTAAATTGAATTCCCCGCATACCATGCCTTGCATCGGCGCCAGCGATAATCCGATCATGGCGGATTATCTCAAGAACCTTGGGCCGCAGTTTTTGTCTATCATCGCTGTGGCTATAGTGATGATCACCGGATTTGCCTTATTCTCCGATACCGTGAGCGCGTTGTTTAACGCGGCTTCCGTCTGGTTATTGGTTAGTGTGTTTGGTTCGGCGACGTTTATGATGGGATGCCTTCTTTTGGCAATCCAAACACTCTATTTGCGTTTTTTTATCTTCCGGGCGAACGCCAGACGGGCTTATCTGCGTGTTAAAAATTCAACGTCCTGTCATATGAATAATATATCGCTGGTGTTCCATTTATTGTTATCAGGAACAGTGATTTATATATGGGCGGGTGTGACAGCTCAAAGCCATTATGCGGTGAAGGCCGATTACGGTTATAAAAAGAAAAATAGGCTAATTTTTGAGTTAAACCCGCAAATACATACCCTCGGCGTTCTACGGGGATTACGAAATCGGTTAAAAGACGCCGCTGGCATTTCCTCCGTCGCGTTAAGCAGTTGGCGTCCGTTCGACCCAGTCCGTCATGATATGGCGGTAGGCCATGCCAGGCAAAAAAACGCGGATCACGCTTTGACGATATATACTTTTGCCGCAAACCGCGAATTCCCCGCGGTCTGGCAGTTGGAAACGGTGGCTGGGGAGGAAAATGAGATCACTGTTAGCCAGGACCCCAGGGTTGCGCATGTGATTGCGACCAGGGCGTTTGTTAATTCGATGGGACAATCCTCTTATGACGAGGTTTTGAATAGCACGTTCTATATTGAGGAGGAGGGAAAGAAAAGAGCGTTGCGGGTCTTGAGAATTGTGGAAAATCTTTATCCCGGCAAGCGAACTCAATCGCCCCCGCCCGTAATGATCTTTATTGAAGATAATTTAGAAAAATACGGTTCGGTTCTCTTCGCTACCCCCGGACAACGCCATCGTATCATGTCGGTGCTCAGGGATTATGGCATCGGGGAGGCACAGATACGCTCGGTGGACGAATTGCATCACCAGCATTTCAGACACAGCCTTTCGCTGCTGCGGCTTATCGCGGCAGGAGCTTCACTGTCATTGATAGTGATGTTTGCCAATGCTATTACGATTGGCTTGGCGGAAGCGGCCAGACTGCGATATACCCAGATGATTATGAAAGCGGCCGGCGGTCCGGCGGCGACAGATATACTGTTTTTTCTGCGCAGGCATCTGGTTGCGCTAACGCTTTCATTCACGCTGGCATTGGCGGCCGGTTTTTGGCTGTTACAGGCATGGTTAAGCCGATGCGATAGTGTCTCCGGGTTAACCCATACTTATGCCATCGCCGCGCTGGCTATGCTGGTCTTCGGCGTAACGGGATTAATGACGTCAGCCCTGCTTGCCGGGAGCGGCCGGTTCCCTATGACCCGCGGCCGGAAAAGGTGGTCGCCATGGACCTGAACGTGGACAAAAAACCTCGCGTTTATTGGCGGGCCAACACACTTTTTTGGGGTGCGCTAATTTTTTCGCTTCTCATGTTCGGGTTGTTATACAAACTGACCATTGCCGATGATTTTCAACGGTTGCCCCTGAACACCGTCACGTTTCATACGGTGAAACGCGGTAGTTATACTGATAATTTAGTGACCCGCGCCGTTGCTATTCCCAATGAGAGCGTTATTGTCTCCTCCGAACGCGGTGGGCGAGTAATCGAAGTTTTTAAATCCTCATCTGAATTTGTCAACAAAGGCGAAGTCATCGCACGGCTATCGAATTATGACTTTGTTTTGCAAGTCACCTCGCGTATTGCCGATGCCACCGAGCAAATCAATAATCTGCGCAATATGAGAATGTTGATGGAACGGGACAGCCGCGATACTAGAATAGAGCTGGAAAAAGCAGGCTATCATTTATTGAAAATAAAAAAAGAAATTCAGCGAAATAAAAAATTGTATGAAAACTTCATTATTGAAAAAGCTAAATACGAAAATCTCTTGGATGAGCAGGCTCATTGGGAAAAAAACCACAGTATATTATCTGAACATGAGAAGCAGCAGCGATCAATTCTGCCGTACCAATACCATGAAATCGATGAGTCCATTAAACGACTGGGGGAACTGGTCAATCTGATCAGGGGCGGGCTGGAACAATTGACCATCGTTTCGCCTATCGACGGAACACTCACGGCAATGGATATCGACATCGGCCAGCAAATCAAACCCGGCGACAAAGTCACTGTGGTGGACAACTTGCATTCTTACTATTTCGAGGCCGCATTCAGCGAATATTATCTCGACAAAATCAAGCCGCATGTCAATGTAATCGCCGAAGCAGGCGGCGTCGCCATCCCCCTCGCCATCGAATCGGTATCATCGGTGGTGGACAATGGCAAATTCAAGGCGCGGCTGCGGATGATCGAACCGCAACAAATCGCATTGAAGCGCGGCCAGTCCATTGAGTTGCGGGTGTCGCTGGAAACATCCCATGACGCTTTGTTGGCGCCGTCCGAGGCTATCTTTTTTCAAAACGGCCAAGCGTTGGTTTATGTTTATGATGAGCAAACCCGGCGGGCAGTGAAAACACCATTAAAAATCAAACGCCAGGGTGGAACGGAAACGGAAATTGTCAGCGGGTTGGATGAAGGGCAGCATATTGTCGCTTTTGCGGATAATGACTATGAAAAATCCGCTTTTATTGAGTTTGATTGATATGATTCAACTGCAACAAGCCGTGAAATGCTATTCCACCCAGACGGTTAAAACACTGGCGCTTTATGCGGTGGATCTGGTTGTTCCGGTAGGGGAATTTCTGGCGGTCATGGGCCCTTCCGGTTCCGGCAAGTCCACTTTGCTCAATGTGATAGCGTTTGTGGATGCTCCCCATATCGGCTTGCATTTGCCGTTTGATAATCGAGGCACCGCTTTTCAACAGGAATGAGATCAGGAGGTTGGATGAATACACTATATGGAAATAATGAAAAACCCGAATACATTTTTATAAACAATGCAAAATATCACGTCATTAGGCAGGATATTTTTTTTAAAGAAAAAGATTTAAACCTAAGCCATCATGTCATATATGGTAATATCAAAGTACATAATGGTAATGTTAATCTTACTAATTGCTACATTCGTCCAACGCTTCAAAGCAATGAAGATGCCACGCTGGAATGTTATAAACAGCATGTTTCATTGATAAATGTTGATATCAAAGGAAGCATTTTCTTGTCCGGATGCAATGTGAATTATACCTCGGGAGAGGGTTATGGACACCAAGCTAATAAAGGAACCAGAAATTCCATCGTTCACAATATTGAAGCTAGGCAAAGCCGTATTAGGCTGAAAGGCGTTTGTGTACAGAACATCAAAGGCATTGCCAGCCAGGTAAAAATAATTGGGGATAGCCGAATAGAACGAGATGTGGAACTCAGCGATTCCGAAAATGTCTTGATAGTCGACTCACAAATTCTAGGTACATTGCTTACTCGCGGCAATAAGCTGAACCTGGGTGACAATGCGAGAATCCACCATGTCAAACTTTGGAAAAAACCTGTAGACGATAACCCGCAACTGTCCTTCCCAATGGGTTCCCCGGAAAGAGACTTCGATACTGTATTCTCTTATTCTTCCATGGTGATCAATGGCGGTAAAAATAACGCAAATACTATCGGCGGCCACTCCGGCAGATCGACCGTTGCATCCATTCAACCCATAAAGCCGCAAGCAATTACCCTGCAAAAAAACGCGGAATTGCAAAAATTGACGTTTGATTCGTCGCTGTGCTCCCTAACTCTCGGAGAAAATGCCCGTTTTGCAGGCGAGAGTCATGATGCTCGCCTTACCATAATGCGTGAGCCCATGCGCAGCTATGCCGGCCTTTTCAGGGGCGCCCGACGGATATGAACTGTTGCCTGATTGACCGCGGCACCCGATATAGAGGGCGCCCGCATCACGCCGGTATTCCGCGCCGAAGACAGCAGGTGTTCGCAGCAACGGCAATCAGACCCATTCGTATCCGACACTGCCCATCAAACTTCTTTTGGATTAGCCAGAAAACCTGTCGTATCGCCCAGCGGACGGCTTTTGGCATTGGGTTTGATCACCAGATTGGGTTGGGTAAACATCGGGTCGGGCAACGGCGCCACCGCGGCGAGATCGCCATACTGGTCCCGTAAATCGCCGATGGGCGCCATATCCAGGGCACGCAGCGGACAGGATTCCACGCAGATAGGCTTTTGGCCGACCGCGATCCGTTCCCGGCAACCATCACATTTGGTCATATGGCCTTTAGCCGCGTTGTATTGCGGCGCGCCATAAGGGCACGCCCTCTGACAAAGCCGGCAGCCGATACAAATATCCTCTTTCACCACCACAAAGCCGTCGTCGCCTTTATGCATGGCGCCGCTGGGACAAACTTTGGTGCAGGCGGGATCTTCGCAATGGTTACAGGCAATGGAAAGATAATAGGCAAAAACATCCTGACGAAAGCCCTGTTCATCCTGTTGCCAGGTACCGCCGGCATATTCATAGACCCGGCGAAAATTCACGTCAGGTCCGAGATTTTTATAATCCTTGCAAGCAAGCTCACAGGTTTTGCAGCCGGTACAGCGGCTTGAATCAATATAAAAACCATATTGCCTGCTCATCATCAATTTCCTAAATCTTTTCGATCTCAATCAAGTCGGTATGTTGCGGATTACCCTTGGCCAGCGGCGACGGCCACTGGGTGGTCGATGTATTGATACAGCCGCCATAATCGATTTTATCCCCCGCCATGTCGGCTTGATGCCAGGCGCTTTGTCCTGCTGTCGCCGAACATAAAGCTTATGGCGATTATCTGAGCTGATGAGGAGATAATGAAATAAATAGCATCGGTGGATATTGTCTTCGGACAATTTTGGCGGGATAAGGCCATTTTTTAGCGGCGCAAAATTGCTTCACCCTCTGCTTTACCCTCACAATCTCAACGGATAATAAACGATCCCTGCGCCAGGCTCTCGCCATTGACCAGAATTTCCACCTGATGTTTACCGGCATAATGCTTGCGGGTGGTGAAGTCGCGGATCATTTGCGTGCGGCTAATCTCGAGAGATTGATGGCCGGCGAGCGTCAACGTTTTAAGTTTGAATACCTTGGCTGACGACCCGCCGGATTTTTTGATGTAGTGGATAACGTAATCGATAACCAGACGCTGGGTCAGCCCAGTGGTCGACTGCAGACGGAATGCCAGCACCATGGGCTGACCCAAATCCAGGACCGATGGGGATAGGGTGAATTGATCGATTTTGATTTCGGCCGGATCGCCGGCGCCCACTAATCCCAGGGCGCGGCGGTTCCCCTGTTTAATCAAACTGCGCAGGGCATGCCGGGCAATCCATGCGCAATGCGGTTGCTCCAGCGGCCAGCCGTCCAGCAAATTCATCACCCAGTCAGGATGATCTTTGGTGATGTCATTGAGATGGTTGGCCACCGATTTACGCACATAAGGACTGGGGTCGGCGCGCAAATTGGTCAAAATATTTTTGACCGGCGACGGATCAGCGCGCAGCGCTTCCAGCCGGAACGACCAAGGCAAGCGCGGGCGGCTGCCTTCGCTGGCCAAGCGCCTGACATGGTCATTTTCATCTTTCGACCAGGCTTCCATTAATGCCAGGCCGCGGTCCGGATCTTGGCGTAGAAAATAGCGCACGCCGAATTCCGACGAACCGAATGAAGTGAAAAATTTCAGGGCCTCCATCGAGAGGTCATAATCGTCCAGGCCGTACAATGCGACATAGTCCGGCAGGACAAGCGTCACAAAGCCGTTCCCCAGCCGGGGCGCCAATTGCCGCAAAAGCGCCAGTGCCACGGGATAGTCCGCCGGCAGGCACGCATGCAGGCATTCACTGACCCGGCGCAGGCGCGACATCAGCGACAGCTCATCAAGGCCTTTGGTGGCCAGCGACAAAAAACGCGTTTGATCGAATTCGCCATAAACGTCGGCGGCCTGAGCGGCAATGGCCACCAGCCGCTGGCGATTGAATATTTCTTTCAGCGCTGGCGCGCTAGATTCGGGCATTTTTTTCTCTGGGCATACAGGCGATAAGGCAGGCTAATCAAATTATCAGCCCACTGCAAGACGAAAAAGGCGTGCGTTGTCCTCGACAAACGCACAGCAGGGCTGCCGGTTTCAGACGGATTGGCGCATAAGACTATGGGCATCTAAGATTATAAACATAGATAACTATTAATTGATTTTGGTAATTAATTTTGGACTCTTTGTCGTGAGCGATGCCGTCCTGATTGGGTCATCCATAACCGGGTACGCCGTTTAGCGGGTACACCCTCCATATTTACTGTTATCAGCCCGCGTGGCTTATTTCACTGCTATGACCGGCAGCGGCGGGCTTTTGTTTTAGAAATCATTAGGGGTTGGAAAAGATGTGTCGCACCAAACAACAGATAACACAGGAACTCTTGCGTTTGCCCATAACGGAGCCGGGTTTTTCCTTCAGGGTATTGACGATTAATACCCATAAAGGGTTCGCCGCGTTCAATCGGCGATTCATCTTGCCCGAATTGCGCGAAGCGGTTCGGACAGTGGCGCCCGATATCGTTTTTCTGCAAGAGGTCCTTGGCGCCAACGAAAAACATGCTCGGCGTTTCACCAATTGGCCGGCGGTGCCGCAATACGAATTTTTGGCCGATACGCTTTGGGCGGATTTCGCCTATGGCCGCAACGCGGTTTATCCGGATGGCGATCATGGCAATGCGCTGCTCTCGCGTTTTCCCATCATCAGCAAACGCAATCTGGATTTGTCGGTGGCGGGCTCGGAAAAACGCGGCATGTTGCATTGTATTTTGCAGGCGCCGGGGCGCGCGGTGCCATTGCATATGATTTGCGTGCATCTAGGCTTAAAAGAACGTCATCGTCGGGAGCAACTGCTGCGCTTAAGCCAGCATATCGCCACTCTGCCGGACGATGCGCCGCTGGTGGTGGCCGGCGATTTCAACGACTGGCGCCAACGCGCCAACGCCTTGCTTTTGCGGGAAGCCGGTCTGGAAGAGGTATTCACGCAAGCCAACGGCCGCCCGGCCAAAACCTTTCCCGCCCGTTTCCCGCTCTTTCGGCTCGACAGGATTTATGTCCGCAACGCGGGCATCAGCCGCCCGACTTCGCTGGCGAATCAACCCTGGTCCCATCTCTCCGATCATGCGCCGCTGGCGGTGGAGATTAATTTATGAATATGGAATGGCGTGACGGTAACAGCATTACCCTGCTGGAAAACGGCGAAGAGTTTTTTCCTCGATTGTATGAACGAATCGGCCAGGCGCAACATGAAGTGCTGGTGGAAACTTTTATCCTGTTCGAGGATAAGGTCGGCCTGGCCTTGCAGAAAAACTTGATCGCCGCTGCGTTGCGGGGCGTGAGAGTGGAAGTGATGGTGGACGGCTATGGTTCGGCGAACCTTGGCGGCGACTTTATCGCCGCCATGACCGCAGTTGGCATCCGCTTTCGTTATTATGATCCTCGTCCGGCTTTTCTGGGTATGCGCACTAACCTGTTTCGCCGGTTGCACCGCAAGACGGTGGTGGTGGATGGGCGCATCGCCTTTATCGGCGGCATTAACTTCTCCGCCGAGCACCTGGCCGACTATGGCCCGGGAGCCAAACAGGATTATGCGGTAGAGCTTATCGGCCCGGTGGTGGAAGATATCCATCAATTCACCCTGCAAACGCTCTATAAAGAGGATCATCAGCGCAGCTGGTGGGGGCGGCGTTCCGGGAAACCGGCTTATAACCGTCAGCCCGGCGAGGCTCAGGCATTATTTGTGTTTCGCGATAATGACAAACATGATACCGATATTGAACGCCACTATCTGGACATGCTGCGCACGGCCAAACGGGACGTGATCATCGCCAATGCCTATTTTTTCCCCGGGTATCGGTTGCTCAAGGAAATTCGCAACGCTGCGCGCCGCGGCGTTCGGGTGATCCTGATTTTACAGGGCGAACCGGATATGCCCATCGCCAAAGTGGGCGCGCGCATGCTTTACCATTACCTGGTGCCGGAAGGGGTGATCATCTATGAATATCGGCGACGCCCGTTGCACAGCAAAGTGGCCGTTAAAGATGATAACTGGTCTACCGTCGGTTCCAGCAATCTTGACCCCTTGAGCCTTTCGCTTAATTTGGAAGCCAATGTCATGGTGTATGACAGCCGGTTTAACCGCCAGTTGCGTAAGAGCCTCGATCGTTTGATCGCGCGGGACTGCCAATTAATTGATGAAAGTCGGGTGCCGAAACAAACTTACTGGCAACTCACGAAAAGCGTCGTGGTCTTTCATTTTTTGCGTCATTTCCCGGCGTGGATCGGTTGGCTACCGGCGCACACGCCGAAGTTGTCGCTGGTGGCGCCGCCCGAGCAGGCTAAAATCGAGGCTCAGGACAGCGCCGAACCGGAAAAGCAGGGGGCAAAACCATGAGCCGTCATCTGCTGCGTCACCGGGAGCAGTGGACTAACAGCCGGCTCTGGCTGTACGCCAAGCGGGTCGGCATGGCGATTTTTTTTATCGCCGTATTGGCGTTATTGGCGGTATATGCCCGCAAAGTCAATTGGAGCGACGTCATACAGGCCATGGCCCGCTACCCGCTGGGTTCGCTGCTAATGGCGTTTTCACTGGCGGTATTCAGTTATGTGCTGTATGGCGTCTATGATCTTATCGGCCGCGCTTATTGCCGGCATAAGCTGGCGGTCGGCCAGGTTATGCTGGTTTCCTTCATTTGCTACGCTTTTACGCTGACATTGAGCGCCTGGGTAGGCGGGATCGGGATGCGTTACCGCCTTTATTCCCGGCTTGGTCTGTCCACCAGCGCCATTACCCGGATCTTCAGCCTCAGCCTCGCCACCAACTGGCTGGGTTTTATCCTGCTGGCGGGTATCGTCAGCGGGCTGGGTATGATTAATTCGCCTGCGTCATGGCCTGTCAGTCATCTGGCTTTGCGCCTGTTGGGACTCGTGTTATCGGGATTGGTTGCGGTCTATTTGTTGGCTTGCGCTTTTGCCAAACGTCGCCGCCTGACTATTCGCCGGCAAAAATTGATATTGCCATCACTGCCGATGGCCGTGGCGCAATTGTTCGCCTCCTGCGCCAATTGGCTGACGATGGCGACGATCATTTATATTTTGTTGAACGAACAGACGGCTTTTACGCTGGTGCTCGGCGTTTTGCTGGTCAGCAGTATCGCCGGACTGATTATTCATGTTCCAGCTGGGCTAGGCGTACTGGAAGCCGTGTTTCTCACCATGTTGGGCGGTCAGCCTCTTTCCCACGGCGCCATTATCGCCGCCTTGATGACCTACCGCGCCCTGTATTATATCGGGCCGTTACTGCTGGCGATCGTGCTGTATTTCGGGCTGGAAAGCCGTGCCGGCGCGTTGCGGCGGCAATATTCATCATGCGCGGCTGAAAATAGCGAAGAAGGCGGAGACGGTTAAATCTTCGCCCAATAATCGGCAAGATTCCGAAAGTTTTCGCCGATGCGATTAGCCAGTGACAAACAAAGCGCAATTATTATAAGTTTCCTTATACTCCCCTATATATCCTACCGCTATGGGGATGCAATAAAAATAATGGGCGTTAGGGCAAAGCGGAAAATAGTTGGCGGGAACATGTGATTTAACAAGACTGGGGTAGTGCGGCGCCGCCAGGCATCGAAGAACTTTTCGGTACCCGGCATGCGATTTTCATTGACAATAACTGGATTTAATAATGGCGATAATATCCCCCGCCACGATGGCCGCCGTGATCATGCCAGTAGCCTGGCCAAATGCAACCGCTCAAAGACGTGGATAGGACAACGAACCCGAGGATAATCAATATACGACGCATCGCAAACTCCAATAACTGATTGTTTCTGTATAGTGTAATAATTTACCTGAAAAGGGCATAGATCAATAAGAATAAACGCAAAAATGCTTTGCCGGAGACCATCATTGGCGATAGGCGCACGAATACATGCTTCTGCTGATAGGCAGCGAAAGTACTCTACAATAATAAATAAGAAAAGGACTAATTATTTAAAATCATGGGCTGAAAATGCAACTAAAATAAGGCAAAAAGCTTCTTAGCAGGAAGAAAATTTACAATAAAGCTGTCGTTAACCGACAACACAGAATCAATCATACACCACCGAAGTACTGTGTAAATTGTGTTGACCCGAAACGGAGGTCGCGGGATACGAACGGCTGCCATCGAGTACGGCTTTTTCATCCAGATTGCCGGTCGGCGACGATGAAAGATGATTGTCGCCGCTTAACGCAGCGGTTTGCACCGAAACGGTGATGGCGGTGTTCATTTGTTCTGCCGCAACGCTGCCGTAAGACACTAATCCGAGCATAACGGCTAAAACCGTGAATGTGAAATGACGCATTTGACGACTCCTTAACCTTCATTCAAGCGGAGGTGGTTCTAAACCCGGCGGCTACTTGAAACTAAATTTATTAACATTCGATAAGTAAATGGTAGTCCGGGATTGGCACATGATCAAGTAAATTATTTAATGACTGTTAATATATTTATCATCTGATTGATTTATAACAATTTAATGGGTCATAAATCAGAGCCGGATCTAACGCGTTTTCGCTTCTTGGCTGTACGTAGAGTGGCGATCGCAAGCGTTTTGTTCCGTGACGTCAAACCTTGGAGGCAGGCGGCGCGCTAAATCTCGCGTATCGCCCATTTCAGATAAGAACTTTTTTTGTTAGTGTTTGGTAATAAAATCATAGTCACTTTTGTGACGATGATCAAGTTATTTTATAACGATCGTTAATATAATAATAAAATGAATGATTTAATGGGATAAAAATTCAGAAGTTTCCAAAATTTCTTTGAGTTGGAAACAACCCTAATCGACAATGACTCTGAAAATACTGTTGCATTTTTTATATATTTCTTTTTTTAACCAATCATAACAAAAATAGTTTGTAATTTTTATAATGATCGTTAATTATATGTGTATGGCAAATTTTAGTCCAGAGAGGACCTTATGAGTAATGATCAAAATGCCTCCGTCAAGAAGGGGCGTGGGCGGCCTAAACACTTCGACCGCGATGATGCGTTGGATAAAGCGCTTGAATTGTTCTGGCGCCATGGCTACGAGTCGACGTCTTTGACTGATCTGGTTGAAGCGACCGGGGCGAAAGCGCCGACGCTTTATGGCGAGTTCGGCAATAAAGAAGGTATCTTCCGCGCGGCGGCTGAACGTTACATCAGTAAATTCGCCGATCGCGGCAATGCATTGCTGTCCAACCCTGAATGCTCGGCGGCTGAAGCAACTGAAGACTTTTTGCGCGATACCGCGGCGTTGTTTACTGATAAAAACTTGCCCTCGGGTTGTTTTTTGATTTGTACTTCGGCTGCGTTGTCATCGGCATCGGAAGATGTGGGCCAAATGCTGCGCGACCGTCATCGCGTTCAGGAAAAAATGCTGGCGGATTTTCTGCGTTCGCGACAGATAAAAGGTGAAATCAGCGGCAAAGCGGATACCGCGGCTTTGGCCAAATATCTGACTTGCTTGATGCAGGGTATGTCGGTTCAGGCGCGTGACGGAGCAACCCATGAGGAACTGGATCTCATTGTGACCACCATGATGAGCGTGTGGCCGGAACTGACCCGGTTCGATAATGCGGATAGCCCCGCTGAGCTGGAAGCATGAGATGCCTGATTGCGGATGGCATCTTTTTCCCGGCGTCATTGCCCTAATGACGCCGGGCTTGCCGGAATGTACAGCATGACGTGACGGTCATTATCAAATATCGCTTTTGTCTGGCGGCCGCCCGTATCGGCGTTGATGCTTTTGCTGATATAGTCGAGCGCGTAGTCTGTCTTGAGCGACGAGGCTTGCCCGTCTTGGGTCGAATAACTTTTCATCGGGGTTTTTCAATAGCCCTTTGCGTCGGTTATTTTGCCATGAATCAATGGTTGATATGGTTTCATTGTTTTCAGTGTAAGAACTTTCGAATATTATTTTATTGTAAAAGCACATCCTTTAACTAATTTACATTTAGCAATTCATTTAATAAACATATTCAACTTATTGATAAAGATATATTTTCTCAATCAAATTTTATTTTTTTAGATTGAAATCATAAACATAGCTAATGGTTAGTTGCTAGTTGAACGTTAATAAAATAATTAATTTTTGAACATTTTTATTAATTTAATTGCTTTTTTATCGCTAAACTCACAGTACTGCTCCTCTCATATTCTATTTGGTTATAAATTTACACAGCGTCTTGCTGTGTGATTTGACAGTAAGCGTGCTCACTATATAATCACTTCCAAATTCCAACCGATACTCAAACATAATCATTTATATTTTTTTCTATTAGATTGAGCAGTGGATCGTCTTTTTTCTTTGCAGCTTCTTTCCGTTGGCAATTTAAAAGTAAGCAAAAAGGGTTCGGTGCAGTACGATTGTGTTTAATTTTTTTTGATCCACCTGACAAACATTAACTAGATTTAACGGTAAGCTGCAATAATGTTAGCCGCCAGATTTCTAAATAGGGTTGAAATGAAAATTATATTGAGGTAATAGTGCTCTACCCAGCAATTGACATTATGCCGTGACATGGGAGGGATCTTTGAAAAAACCACTCATTTCAATGGTTGAAGAGGCAATATAGTTTTTTTAAAAATTATTCCATAGGTAATAATTTTTCTATGTCTAACAATGCCTTGTAATTATATTCATAATAATCTCTTAAATTGATAATGTGAATAATGCAGTAAGTGAATATATGGTTCGATTCATTGAAGAACCATGCATTAGATGTGTCATATTCTTAGTTAAACTATGATAAACATTAAACATGATATCAATTTATCAATAGAGGATGTTAAAACATCATGACATCATTAAAGGAAACACATACTACTAAGCCTTGTTCACTTTCTCTACCTATAAAAGGAGTGAGGAAAGAGGATATTGATCATTTCAATGTACAATATTCTTTCGGCGATTTTATTCTCAAACCGTCACGGGTCTTGTTTCATAAAGATCAGCGAATCAATATCTCGCCCAAAGAATTGGGCGTACTTATCTTGCTGCTTGAATCAGCCGGCGAACTCGTCACCAAAGACCAAATTATCGATGAGGTTTGGTCTGGCGGCAATGTCGGCGAAGAGTCTTTAACCCGTTGCATTTATGTTTTGCGACGCATTTTACAGGAAACCAAAGATCATCGGTTCATCGATACCGTTTATGGCAAGGGCTATCGGTTTGCCCTGCCGGTCATTCGCGTGACGCCGGGCAAGCGTCAGGCGGCGGGCGAATGCATTTTCGCCGTACTGCCGTTTAAACTGAACAGCCCGGTGGATGCGTTAGGGTTGCATGACGCCATCGTTCAGGAACTGTCGGAATATGCTTCCACGGGGCTGTTCGTCTTACCCGCCTCGTTGACTATCGATTGCAGTTCGGTACCGGCGACGCTGGATATCCTGGAAAAATTTCGTCCCGATTGCTATTTGACCGGCCATGAATTGCTGCTGGCCGACAAGCCGTCGCTACGTGTCGAGCTGATCCGCACCCATGATCATGTGGTATTGCATCGCGCAAGCATCAGCCTTGATAAAAGCCAGACAATCGACAGCTTGAAAGGGTCGCTCAAGCCGTTCTTTCTGAATCATCTGATTAACGCGCGCAATCATAAAACGCCGGTGGATACTCCAGTAATTGCAATCTGCCCGCAACAGTTATTGCAAGAAGGCCGCGACGCGTTGCTACGGTATTCGCCTGATGATTTAATCCGGGCGTTATCGCTGTTCCGCCAATGTCAGCAACAGTTGCCGGATGATCCCGCTTTGCTGGGCCATCTCGCCGAATGTCATTTCGCGCTGGGACAAATGGGCATACATGAATCGAAAAGCGCGCTGCAAGAGTGCGGAGAACTGGTGGACCGGATACTGACGCAAGCGCCGCAGCATGCGCTGGCATTGGCGCTGTGCGGTGTATTGCATGGCTTGCGGCATGAGTTTGCGCCGGCGGCGGAAATGTTCCGGCGCGCCTTGATGTCGTCGCCCCAAAATCCTCAGGTGAATTATTATTATGCCTGGCATTTATTTATCGTCGGTGAAATCAAGCGGGCGCGGTATTTTGCCCAACAGGCCCAGCGCATGATGCCGGCAATGAACGCGATTCAAATTTTGTCGATGTGGTTGACCTTCTGTGATGATAACGACGCCGATGCGTTGCAAATCCTGAGTCGCCAGTCGGATGCCATGCTCTCTCATCCTGTCTTGCGCAACATGAAAACGGTCATCCTTAATTCTGTGTGCCGGCCCGGCCATGCCGGAGAGTTAATGGATCTCCTCAGACAGAAACACGACCAAAATAACCCTGTTTGTTGCGAAAAGCGCTTCGGTGTGCCGTTAACGCCGCCAGTCGGCGCTGAAACCCGGATCGTGAAAACATGGTGACGGTACGCGCATCGTTATGCGGGTTGTTGTTGTTGACCTTAAGCGCCGGAGCGTCGGCAACCTGCTGGTCCGAGGCCGAACAACGCTTCGGTATTGAAGGCAGATTGTTGCAGGCCATCGCCTTGACGGAATCAAATTTGAATCAATATGCTACCGGATACAATAAAAACGGCAGTCGTGATATCGGTTTGATGCAGATTAACAGCATCCATTTGCAGCGCTTGAAGAAGTTGGGCATTGAAGAGAAGCACCTTTACGACGATAGCTGTCTTTCCGTAATGGTGGGCGCCTCGGTGCTGGCCGAAATGATGAAACACTTTGGTTATTCATGGGAAGCGGTCGGCGCTTACAATGCCGGAATTGCGGCAGATCGACAACAGTTACGTAAGCGTTACGCACAGCGGGTTTGGGCGCATTATACCAAGCTTAATCGTCATGATACGCCGCAACCAGGCTCGAATAACCCTATCAGACAGGGTTAGCCAGGATGTGATTCGACTCTTTATGGTGTATTTAAAACTATATCCATATTTATAAATATATTTAATGAAATAAGCTTCATCAAAAGTAATAGTGAAATGACTAGCGAAGAAATTAATCTTCAGCCGCTGATAGGTGACACTATTCATCTTTGTTCGGGAACTGCATTATCCGTCCTAACGTGAGCTTATTAGGCCATGAATCAGATTCTCGTCATGATTTCTGCAAATTAGATAGGCATCATAATGAATGTAACTGTAAAACAAAAACAAACGGAGCAAATAATGAATAAAGAAAAAAGTATTGCTCCTTTCAAGGTACTGACGGAAACCTGCAAATTGGGTATCACCGACCCCCAATGCTGGTTGCTGGAAACCGGCGATCAGGATTGCCGGTTGCAATTGCATACCGGGCAACAAACCGTAAATCTGGATGTAAATCGCAACTGGCGTGGTATTTTGCTGCTGAACAAAGTCAACCTTGAAGTCATGGCGGGAACGGCGCAACAGCAAGAATTACCTTTATTTGCCCTGGTGAAATTACAGGTATTTATTGACGAAGCCAAAAACTTTACATTGAAGTATGAACAACAACAATCTTGGAGTTGTATTGAGCTGAATAAATTTCCACATATCTCGACTTTCAATGATGTGGAACGTTGGTTATTGTCTCAGAACCAAACGTTGTCGGACGAAATGGCGGAATTAGCCGCTTTTTTGCGCCGCACGGAATGGTATTGGTTGATCAGGTATTTATTAAATGAATCATTAAATAACGGCAAGCTTAATGAGTTAGGCGCTCGCTACGGATTATCTTATTCCCACTTCAGACGTTTGTGCCGTAATGCTTTGGGCAATTCAGCCAAAAGCGAAATGCGGGGCTGGCGTATAGCCAGAGCGTTGTTGGACGTGGTTGAGGAAGGCGAGAATTTGACCCAGATCGCCATGCGCTACGGCTATGCCTCATCGTCGCATCTTTCTAATGATATTAGAGATGCCTTCGGCGTTTCCCCTCGGGGATTGTGGAACATCATCAGCAAGAAATCGGAAAAATGAAACCGTTAAACTATTTGAAATTGACATTCTTGTCTTGTTGCCTGGCCGGCGGACTGTTTACCGTTCCGTTGCAGGCAGAACCGCTGCCCAGCGTTGTTAATGCCGGACCCGAAGGTTATGTCGCCAATAAAGATGGCTTGAAAATATTCTTCGACGCGTTGTCATCGCGTCTCGGCAAACCGGTGATCGTCAGTAAACTAGCGGCACGCAAAAATATCAGCGGCGAGTTCGATTTCAATCATCCGCAGGAATTACTGGAGCGAATTTCGCAGCAACTGGGATTGATCTGGTATCACGATGGTCAGGCCATCTATGTTTACGATGCCAGTGAGATGCGTAATTCCGTGATGTCGCTGCGCAACACTTCCTTTAGCGCGTTGACCAATTTTTTACGTAATGCCCAATTGCTTGATAAACGCTTTCCGTTGCGCGGCGATGACAATAGCGGCACGTTTTATGTTTCAGGACCGCCAATCTACGTGGATCTGGTTTTGAATACCGCCAAGTTTATGGACGATCAGCCCGAGATGACCAATAGCAGTGAAAAAACGGCGGTTATCCGTTTAAGCAATACTTTCGTGGGCGACCGTTCCTATGAATTACGAGGCGAGAAAGTGGTTATTCCCGGCATTGCCACCGTTATCGATCAATTATTGCGCGGCGAAAGCAAGCGCGGTGGGAAAGGACCGCAGCCCCAGGTACTGAATATGATTCCAGAGGGCATGACGCCGCCTTCAATGCCGGAATTCAACAGTGACAATATCGCGGCTAAAAGTGGTGTTTACCAACCGCGCGCAAGTTTGGCGGAAGTCTTGCGCGCCGAAGCGGGCACGGGCCCCATCAGCGTTATCGCCAACCCCGACACCAATAGTCTGTTGGTCAAAGGCACGGCCAGGCAAGTCCAGTTGGTCACCAATCTGGTTGCGTCGCTTGATACCGCCAAGCGGCATGTGGAATTGTCGCTGTGGATCGTGGACTTGCAAAAAGAGGATCTTGATCAGCTCGGCGTGGATTGGCGCGGCGGCGTGAATATCGGCAACCAACTCAGCGCTACTTTCAACCAGGGTTCCTACTCGACACTGGATGGCAACCGGTTTGTCGCTTCGGTACAGGCGTTATCACAAAAGAAACGGGCTGAAATCGTCTCCCGTCCGGTGGTGTTGACGCAAGAAAATGTGCCGGCCATTTTTGATAATAACCGCACTTTTTATACGCAGTTGATTGGTGAACGCACGGTGGATTTGCAACATGTCACTTATGGCACCATGGTCAGCGTACTGCCGCGTTTCTCCGCCGACGACCAGATTGAAATGGTGCTTAATATTGAGGACGGCAATGAAATACCGGCTAATGACGCCTCGGCGGCGGGCATATTGCCCAAGGTCGGCCGTACCCATATCAGTACCGTAGCCAGGGTTCCCAAGGGCAAAAGTTTATTGATAGGCGGATATACCCGTGATGAAAATACCGGCAACGTGGGCAAAATCCCCTTACTCGGCAGCTTGCCGCTGGTGGGCGGCATGTTCCGCCACAAGCAGGAAAGCCAGTCCAATACCGTGCGTATTTTTTTGATTCAACCGCGTGAAATCAATGAGCCGTTAACCACCGATGCAAGCCAGTTCGCGCAGAGACTTATCGATAACAATGGGCCCGGTCAGTTGCCCGATTGGTCGCGTAATTATCTGGACAGTCAAAAATGGCGATAAATACCAGCTATGTTAATCATCAACTGTTTTCTTACGGCAATCAGGATCAATCGGGATCCAAGCAGACATCAGCAACACAGGAAAAGCTGAGCAATTTGAAATTACATAAGTCGGTGGGGGGCCATTTAAAGAAACTGGCCCAAGCCAGCGACGAATTGTCGGCGGGCGCGTCGCAATTCGCCAATCGGCGCACGTTTGATAAAAAGGGCAGTTCGTTATCTGAAAGTTTTGAACGGGTGCTTGAAGAGGATGTGCTGCCCAAAGCGCAATCACTGCTGAAGATGGCGTCGATCAAGGACGCAAACTTGCAGGCGCTGCTGCGTCAGGCGCGATCGCTGTTTCCGGATGAGAGTGATCTGATCATGGTATTGCGCGAGTTGTTGCGGCGCAAGTTGGGTGAAACAGTTAAGAAAAAGCTGAACGCGCTGCTTGAACAGGCGGAGGCCGAAGCCAACCCGCGTGATGTGAAAGCGGGCATCAACTGTGCGTTGAAAGCGCGTTTGTTCGGCCGTAAAAGCCTGGAATTGAAGCCCTCCATGCTGCGCGGCAGTTACCGGCTGTTTCTTCAGCGCGAAGAAGGGGAAGCGGTCGAAGATTATAAAGACTGGATTGCATGTTTCGGTTATGGCTTTCGCCATTTGGTCGCCGATTTTATCGAGTCATCATTATTGACGGATATTGATTCGCAAGATCCCAGTTGTTCAAAGGTGGAATTCGGTTATCTTCTTGGTAAGCTGGGCCAATTGAAACGCCTGCGTTCCGCAGACTTTTTATTTATCAAAAAATTATTATCTAACAAAGCAATTGGCAACTTGCAAAAAGGTGAACCCGACCTTCTGGTCTTGTTGTTTTCGCTATTAAAACAACCTGACGGGATAGCTGAACATCTGAATGTTGTATTGGGAAATGATTTTTTATTAACTAAACATGTTCAACGATCGCTTATTCTCCATTCAGTCTATCTGGCATGTAAATCGTTGCCCCATGAATTGTTTGAAAATGTAGGCCATGCTCATCTACTCCTCGCAAAATTAGAAGATCTGGCCAGTATTGCGCTTCAGCATGAACGTTTAGAAATAAGAAGATATTAATTAACCCTATCTATGATTTTAATCGCATTGGAATAATTACGTGTTTAATAAATTACTACAGAGCATCCATTCACGGCCTGAGTTGTTGATATTGTCGCTGGTCATCATGATCATCGCCATGCTCATTATTCCATTGCCAACCTATTTGGTGGATTTTTTAATTGGGCTCAATATAGTTATCGCTATATTGGTTTTTATGGGCGCGTTTTATATCGATCGCATCCTCAGCTTTTCCACCTTCCCCTCGGTGTTGTTAATCACCACCTTGTTCAGGTTGGCACTCACCATCAGCACCAGTCGTTTGATTCTCACCGATGCCGATGCCGGTGAAATCATCAACACGTTCGGAGACTTTGTCATTGGGGAAAACCTGGTGGTGGGATTCGTCATATTCGCCATTGTGACGGTAGTCCAGTTCATTGTTATCACCAAAGGTTCGGAACGCGTCGCGGAAGTGGCCGCGCGCTTCTCGCTGGACGGTATGCCCGGCAAGCAAATGAGCATCGACGCCGATTTGAGAAACGGCACCATCGACGCCGACGCCGCACGCGAAAAACGCAGTGTGCTTGAGCGCGAGAGCCAGTTATATGGCTCTTATGATGGCGCAATGAAGTTTATCAAGGGCGATGCTATCGCCAGCATTCTGGTGACCTTTGTCAATTTCATCGGCGGTATCGCGGTTGGTATGAGCCAGCATCATATGGATCTTTCGTCGGCGCTGGCCACTTACACCATGTTAACCATCGGCGACGGCCTGGTCGGACAAATTCCGGCGCTGCTGATTTCCATCAGCGCCGGCCTGATCGTCACCAGGGTCAATGGCGATGGCGACAACATGGGCCGCTCCATCATGCAACAACTATTGGGTAATCCATTCGTCCTGGTGATTACGTCGTTGTTGGCATTGTCTATCGGTATGTTGCCGGGGTTCCCGCTACCGGTGTTCATCTTGCTGGCGGTGGCTCTTGGCGGATTGTTTTATGTCAGGCACCGCAAAGCATCGCAACAGGGAAGCGGCGGCGCAACGCAATCTATCGCTTTCGAGGAAGGAAACGGGGGCAACCTCGACAGCCAGATGGGCATTATTTCCGACCTTGATCGGGTAACGTCTGAAACGGTTGCGCTGATCTTGCTGGTATCGCGCGAGAACCATGCGCTGTTGGAAAAGGAACAGTTGTGCGAAAAGCTTCGCAGCCAGTATTTTGTCGATTACGGCGTCAAATTGCCTGAACTGCTGCTGCGCGCCTCGGATAATGTCGATAGGCAGACCGTGGTGATTTTGATAAACGAAATTCGTGCGGACTCCCTAACCATTCACTTTGATAAAATGAGAATTGTGAATGGTTCTGAGGAAGTCGCCCAACTAGGACTTGAGATCTGTATGGCAAACGACGCCATGTGGGTAGACAGGCACGCACAGGAAATATTGGCGCCATTGGGCTATCAATTACGGTCAGCCATCGATGAAGTCTACCAGTGTTTCTCGGTGTTGCTTTCTCATCACGTCAACGAATTTTTCGGCGTGCAGGAAACCAAGCATATGCTGGATTTGATGGAAGACAAATATCCTGATCTTTTAAAAGAAGTCTTGCGCCACGCCACGGTACAACGTATCGCGGAAGTGTTGCAGCGGTTGTTAACAGAACGTATTTCCACGCGAAACATGAAGTTGATCATGGAATCGCTGGCATTATGGGCCCCCAGGGAGAAGGATGTTATTACTCTGGTGGAACATGTGCGCAGTTCAATGGCACGCTATATTTGCCATAAATTTTCACTGAATAATGAGCTGCGCGCTATCGTTATTTCCTCCGAAGTCGAAGATGTGATCCGTAATGGCATAAGAAATACCTCTTCTGGGGCATTCCTGAATCTGGAACCTTCGGTGACGGATGAATTGATGGATTCCTTTACCGTTGCGCTGGAAAATATATTTATCGCACATAAAGATATTGTTTTATTGACAGCGGTGGATGTGCGCCGATTCGTTAAAAAACTGATTGAAACACGATTCAAGGATCTGGAGGTGATGTCGTTTGGTGAACTGACAGAAGTTGTCAATGTTAATGTTATAAAAACCATTTAATTAGCCTGGAGTAAAATACATGTATGTAGATATTGCCGCTTTAGTCCGTGAGGCCCTTTTGGAAAGTGGCTGTAATCCAAATTTACTGGATAACTTTGATAGTCATTCAACTATTGCGCTTGATTTTAATGATCTGCCTAGTATTTATATCAGCTGTCAGGAAGAAGACGTTTGGCTTTGGTCCAGATTGGCTGAACATAACGATACTATTTTGGAACGGAAGGCCGCCGCGTTATTGGAAGAATTAATGCTCGGGGCGGATTTTATCCGCGGCGAACAATTTTTGTTATCCAAAAACGAAGGATATCTCGAGCTTAAAGCCTTGCTTAAACCGCAATGCCTGACGAGTGGACAGAATTTCGCCGTAGCGCTGAGCGGTTTCTTTGAACGGCTGGAACGTTTCGTCGAGGTCTTGCACTAAATGACGGAAATATTGCGGTTGCTGCGTCGGCAAGCATTACCCTTGCGCTTGTCCGGACCCATTATCGAGGCGGCTTTACCTGGCGTTAAAGTCGGCGAAGTCTGTGAAATCAGGCAAAACTGGTTATCCTCGCAGGCCATCGCCCGCGCGCAAGTATTGGGTTTTAATCAGGAGCGCACGATTTTAAGCCTGATCGGCAACAGCCGGGGATTGTCGCGTGAGGCGGTAATACATCCGACCGGCGAACAAGTGGTGGTGAATGTCAGTGATGATTTCTTGGGCGCGGCCATCGATCCGCAAGGAAATATCACCGAAAGATTCAGTCAGCCGACTGCAATATTTAAGCGAGAAACCAGACCCATCGACAGCGATGCGCCATCGTATCTTCAGCGCGTCGGCATTAATGAGCCTTTTTTGACCGGCATTCGCGCCATTGATGGATTGCTGACGTGCGGTGTCGGCCAGCGAATCGGTATTTTCGCGTCCGCGGGCTGCGGTAAAACCGTTTTGATGCATATGTTGATTAATCAGTCGGATGCGGACGTTTTTGTCGTCGGTTTAATCGGCGAACGTGGCCGGGAGGTTGCCGAGTTCGCCGAGACATTACGCCAATCCGGCCAACAGGACAAAGTGGTTCTGGTCTATGCCGCCTCGGACTATTCTTCGCTTGATCGTTGCAATGCCGGCATGGTGGCGACCACGGTGGCGGAATATTTCCGCGACCAGGGCAAGAAAGTCGTGTTGTTTATGGATTCGGTGACCCGCTATGCGCGGGCATTGCGCGATGTCGCTCTAGCCGCGGGCGAAGCGCCGGCGCGCCGGGGTTATCCGGCGTCGGTATTCGACGCCATGCCGAGGCTGTTGGAACGGCCGGGCAATACCCATACCGGCAGTATTACCGCCTTTTATACCATCCTACTGGAAAGCGATGACGAACCGGACCCCATTGCCGATGAAATCCGTTCGATCCTGGATGGCCATATTTATCTAAGCCGCAAGCTAGCGGCGCAAAACCATTATCCGGCCATTGATATCCTGCGCAGTATTAGCCGGGTAGGGAGCCAAGTCACCGATAGCCAGCATCAACAATTGGCTAGCGAGATGCGTAAGTTATTGGCGACGCTGGAAGAAATGCAAATTTTTCTGGATTTGGGCGAATACAAATTCGGCGAAAATCCCGAAAATGACCGGGCATTCGCCAAACGCGAGGAGTTGAACCAATTCCTTCGACAGTCAACCAGCGAAACGACGGTTTTCGGCCAGATGTTGCAGGCAATGTATGACATTGTCTCGTAGCATCAAAACGCTTATCAGTCGTTGCGACGCCAGTCGGCGCCGTTGCGACCGGCAATTAGCCAATGCGGAACAACGGCAGCGGGAGTGTCTGGCACAAATTGAAGCGTTGCAACAGCAAAACCGGAGTTTACGCCAGTTGATCGTGCTGGGGCGCCCGCAGGGTCAGTTGGATCGCGCGGAGCTGTTTCTCCATCAGCGTCGTGTGGCGGTCATGCGGCGGCAACTTAGCGAGTTGACGCTGGAAGAAAAAAAATTGGCGCAACAACTCGAAACTCTTGTTGCCCAGTTGCTGGAAATCCGAACCCGCCGGCAACAATGGCAACGACAGCAAGAAAAATATGAACAATGGGACCGCCGTGAGCGGCAACAACGAAGGCGCGTACGCTTGCGTCAGGAAGAAATGGAAATGCAGGAGTTAATTACGTGGAAATTCTAAAGAGTCACACCGGCTTGCATGAAACGGCATCGGTAAAGACATCATCGCGTGTCGTCTCTCTAAACGAGATCGCCAAACGCGCCGGTGGCGATTACCGCAAGCATAACGCCTTGACCGAAAAATCCGCTTTTGGCAAAGACTTGCGTCGGAATGTGGCCGAAAAAGGGTTTCATGGCGACAACATCGATTCCGGGGAGAGTTTACAAGAGGATAAACAGTACGGTTTGAACGGTGAAGCAGTCTTACCCTTTATTGCTATCGGGTTGGATAAACACCACCCTTCACTGCAATTCCGGCTCGATTTACTGACACGCCCTCAAGCAGGAGAGGGGACGACGGCGGCGGTAGTTGGCTATGACGTTTCAGGCGAAGAGCAAGGCACCAGCGCCAAACCATCATCGGCAACCGAGCCGCCAAAGAACCATGACAAAACTGGACTCTCCCTGGATTATTCTTTGGCGCCGTTAAGGAAAGATGTTGAAACCTCGTTATTCCTTCAGACGAATGAAAGGAATTCAACCAATGGCTCCGACAATCTCATTCCAGAGCAGCGTTCATTTAGCGAGCTGATCGTTGCCGCAACGCCGCACAACGCCATGTCTGGCGGTGAAACGCCGCAGCCACAGACGAAGACTGGCCAGTCAATGTTGCATCTCCCGCAAAATGCCGCGCCGAAAACCGTCTTGGAGATGGAAAACTCAGCCGCCAGTCGTGGTGGAACCTTAACTTACCGGTTCGCCAATGGCCACAACCCCAATGCGGCGTCGGTGGACAATAGCGTGCAAATTTCATTGCAGGGCGCAACAGTGTTGAAACCTTCCAATGCGCTAACGTATGCCAATCTGTCGGCCAATCAGAGCGAAAGCAGCGGGTATCAACTCATGCCGGTGGATGACCAGCCACAGCAACGCCGGAATCGTCAGGATCAACAGGATCAGCAACCGGGGGAAGATCAGTGAGTTTTCGGCTATTGCGCAGTGTGTCGCGTCCGGAAATGAAATGGCGGCACGTATTGGCGGGTTGGCGCAGCCATGGCGTCGACGCAGAATTGGCCATGCCTGTTCATGTCGGCCATCGCATGGGCATCATCGCCGACAATGGCGCCTGGCGCGCCTGGATCGACCCGCGGGAATGGCTGTGCCAACAGTTGCCGGAATTGGCCGCCATGGCGTCAGCCGCCTGTGATACGGCGAAGATAGCGGCCTTGTTCAATGCCCTGCCGCGGCCGTTGACTTTCGAAAACGGGGCATTGCCCTATCAGCGGTTGCAGGCGGTTGGCATCGCCGACATGCCGCCAGCGACATTAGCGCCTCGTTTAGCTGCGACGGAATGTACGGTCTGGCTAACCGAACTGGCGGAAACCGGCATTATGCAACCCGCTAAAGCCGGGTCCTATCTGGCCGGCATGACATTGCCGGTGGAATGGATTATCGGTAATAGTAATTTACCCCCTGCCTTGGCGCCGAAACTGGTCATGGGCGATGTGTTGTTAATCAACGACATCACTCGGCGTTTGCGGTGTCAGGGGACCACAATTGGCACTTTTTGGCAAAACGACGAGATGATGATGATGAATGAAGAATACGATGATGACGGTCTGGACATGCAGGACCCTGAAGATTTCGCTGCAACCACGTTGCCCGACACGCTAACGCCAGTGCCGCTGAAGGTGGAGTTTATTTTGCAGCGCCGCCATCTGACGTTAGGCGAGCTGCAACATCTTTACGCCGGCAAAGTCATGGAGATGGACCCATCAAGCGAGAAACACATCGAGATCCGCGCCAACGGCCAACTGATTGCCAAAGGCGAACTGGTACAGCTCGAAGACCGCTTGGGGGTGGAAATAACCGAATTGCAAATGGAACATTCCGATGGCAAATGATATTGGGTTGATTGGCCTTTTAACCTTTTTTTCGTTATTGCCATTCTTAATCGCATCTGGAACGTGTTATATCAAATTTTCCATTGTATTTGTTATGGTTCGCAATGCCTTGGGATTGCAACAAGTTCCGTCCAATTTAACGTTGAACGGGGTGGCGCTGTTGTTGGCGATGTTTGTTATGGCGCCGGTGGCGCGCGACGCCTATCAGTCGTTTTCCGAGCGGAATGTGGATTTCACCAATAGCGAAGCGGTAGTGGATTATATTGAAAACGGCCTGGGGGGCTATAAAGACTATCTTGAAAAATATACCGACCCGGATTTAGCGCAATTTTTTGAGAAGGCGCAAACGCGGAAAGACGGGATGAATTTAGTGGAAGACGATCAATCATCTCCATCGATGCTGGCGCTATTACCCGCTTATGCCTTAAGCGAAATAAAAAGCGCTTTTAAAATCGGATTCTATCTCTATTTGCCTTTCGTTGTGGTGGATTTACTGATTTCCAGCATATTACTGGCATTAGGGATGATGATGATGAGTCCCATCACTATTTCGGTACCGATAAAATTAATTCTTTTTGTGGCGCTTGATGGCTGGACGTTACTCTCGAAAGGCATGATTTTGCAATATATCGATTTGGCGACTTAAGAGAAAATAATAGAGTATTATTATGAATGATATCGTCTTTGCTGGAAATAAAACCCTTTATTTGATATTGATTCTATCAGCAGGTCCTATCCTGGTGGCTACTGTGGTGGGTTTACTAGTGGGTTTATTTCAAACTGTCATGCAATTACAAGAACAAACTTTGCCATTTGGAATAAAATTGTTGGGTGTCACATTATGCCTTTTTATTTTATCCGGGTGGTATGGCGAAACATTGCTTGGCTTTGGCCAGGAAGTGATCAGAATGGCATTGAGCCGGCCTTGATATGAATATAGTGGCGAGTGGTTTGGATATACAATATGCAATGGCTGCTATGGTGCTGGGATCGGCCAGGATTTTACCTGCTTTCCTTTTGCTGCCCTTTCTTACCAGCAGTGTTGTCAGCACCACCATCCGCATGCCGGTGGTTTTGCTCATTGGTTTGGTATTGTGGCCCCATCCGTTGAGTTCCGTACCCTTTGACTACGTCAACGAGTATTTGAAGGTACTTGCGCAAGAGCTGGTTATCGGTTTTGTGCTGGCGACCGTTTTCGCGCTGCCTTTTTGGATAATGCATGGCGTCGGCAGTCTTATTGACAACCAGCGCGGCGCCACAATAAGCAGCACGCTTGATCCGATGAGCGGCGTTGATACGTCGGAGTTAGCCAAGCTATTCAATTTTTTCGTCGCAGCTTTATTTTTATATGGCGGCGGATTAACGCTAATGCTTGAGACATACCAAACTAGCTATCAGGTCTGCGATCCCTTAGCGGATTGCTCGATGTCCGTTGTGTCGATATTAGGGCTGCTGTCGAAATTGATGATAAAAATCATTGTTTTGGCAAGCCCGGTGTTGGCGGTTTTATTATTATCGGAAATGTTATTGGGATTACTGTCGCGTTTCGCGCCGCAGATGAACGCGTTTTCAATTTCCTTAACAGTGAAGAGTTTGATTTCCTTTTTTATAATTATTTTTTACTTTGAACCGGTATTGCCCGACGCGTTAAAAACCTTGTGGATGCAATCCGGACAGATACAAGATTGGCTCATATCCGACTCATCTTCGAGCCTCGGTTAAGTTAACCACTACACAAAGCACAATTTCCTATTCAGGTATGTTATGTCGAACAAGACAGAAAAACCAACACAAAAGCGACTACAAGATTCTGCCGAAAAGGGGCAAACCTTTAAATGTCGTGATGCGATAATTGCTTGTATGCTGCTGTGCGGTATTTTCTGGCTGACATCCATGAGTTCGCTGAACGAACTGATGCACAATTACCATAATTTTATAGCGGGTAACTTTGAGATGGATATCAAGGCCTACAGCCTGGCAATGATGATCCTGGCGTTGAAAGTTATCCTGCCGATCCTGCTGATTTGTGTGTTGACCTCGGCGTTGCCTTCGTTGCTGCAAACCGGATTTATACTGGCAACCAAAGCATTAAAATTGAATTTTGACGCGCTGAATCCAACCAAAGGTATAAAAAAGATATTCAGTCTGCGCACCATCAAAGATGCGATAAAAGCCTGTTTATATTTGGCCAGTTTTGCAGTGGCCACATACATTACCTGGCATAACCATAAAGCATTGGTGTTCTCACAACTGTATGGCAACCTGCCAAGCATAGCCAACATATGGCGAGAATTGCTTTTGTCATTGGTTATAACTTGTCTGGCTTGTCTGCTGATTGTGTCGTTGCTGGACGCTTTGGCGGATTATTTCCTGCATATGAAAGACTTGAAAATGGACAAACAGGAAGTCAAACGGGAGATGAAGGAACAAGACGGTAACCCCGAAATTAAATCAAAGCGGCGTCATCTTCACATGGAAATGCTCTCCGAGCAGACCAAGTCCGATATCAGAAGCTCGCGGGTGATCATTGCCAACCCGACGCACATTGCCATTGGAATCTATTTTTCTTCAAAAATAACGCCGACGCCCTTTATTTCAGTCAAGGAGACCAACCAGCGGGCACTGGCGGTTAGACGCTATGCCGAGGAAATTGGCGTACCGGTAGTCCGGGATATAAAACTGGCCAGAAAACTATTTAAAAACCATAAGCTCTATTCTTATGTCAGATTGGAAGAACTTCATGATGTAGTGGATTTATTGATTTGGCTAAGGGATGTTGAGAAAAATTGGGTTAACGACGACCCCGATACAGAGATCAAATAACGTTACGTTATCCGGACGCTGAAATCGTGTTCTAAGCCATGGCCAACATCATTTCGCTATTTATGAGCGATATTTGATGGTTTTGGTATGCAAAAAGGGTTTATCTGAATACCAAGTTATCAGTGAGATAGGCGGAGAGGATAATGATTATCTCCTTACGCATTTATTCTGATAATAGAAATTTTATCTTGAGCGATTGTTGAAAGTTTCAACCAGTTGCTTATGTTTCAATATAGTCACCCTCATTATCGACGGTGACATTTTCAGGAGTAATAAAATGACTGTGAATGAGAATGCCAGTGAAGCGCAAGTTGTTCAGATGGTGTGGAACGCGATAAATGAAGGCATGACCTTAAAAGATGTGCATGATTTGCCCGATGAAATGATGGAAGGTCTTTATGCACACGCTTATGATTTTTATCATAAAGGCCAATTAGAGGAAGCTGGTACATTTTTCCGTTTTCTCTGTATTTATGATTTTTACAATGCCGACTATTACATGGGGTTGGCTGCTGTCTATCAATTACAGAAGCAGTTCCAGAAAGCGGCGGATATTTATGCCGTGGCCTTCTCGTTGGGCCAAAATGATTATCGTCCAGTATTCTATACCGGGCAATGTCAACTATTGATGAACAAAGCTAATAAAGCCAAACAGTGTTTCGAGCTGGTCTTGGAAAATTGTGAGGAAGAAGCCTTTCGCTTACGTGCGAAAGCATATTTAGATGCCATGCAAAAACAAGCTAACGTGAGTTAGCCACCAGATATCAAGGACATTTTATGCCGGATAATATTATCACCGACAGAATCGGCTTTGCCTCTGTCAAACCAGTCAACCAGCAAGATGCGGGCAATAATACTGGCCCCGTAACCAACAGAACGACTTTGCTTGACACCGGTTTGTTGGCCGAATCACAACAAGCGGCGCAAGCAGTATTTGCAGCACTCAGTGATACGGCGGCTCAACCGCCGGTTTTCACTGCCATGACCAATGCCTCGCCGGAACTTAAAGAACCCAGTTCGTCAGACGAGGGTAAAACTAAATTCGGCCATCAAGAGACGTTTAATTTGATCGTCAGTAATGTTGCGCGATTAATGGAAGGTATCAATCTCAGTCAACTGACCAACCGTTTGCAATTTTTGACCACCAGTTCCGCTGCGCTCAAGGAATCCAATAACGCGCTTTATCAACAGCTACAGCAGGCGCTGGAGGCCAGCGCAGCTGCCATAGGCCAAGCCGAATCCGATGAAACCGCTTGGCAAAACGCGCAAGACAATGTTGTCACGAAACAGGCGGCTTACGATCAGGCATCGGCGGCTTTGGCCTTGCTGAGTGAGACCGATCCCAATTATGCCGCGGCTGTTAAAACTCTGGAATCGACGAAGAACGATTTGCAAGCGGCCAATGAGAAGCTTGATGCGGCAAAAAGCAAAGCGGATACGTCTTTGCAGGCCGCCAGTGAAGCCACCAAGGCGGCGGATCAGAAGTTTCAGCAAATTCAAGGCATCGTCAACGGGCAGTCCCCGGCCACCCTTTCCTCGGACGAGCGAAGCTTAAGCGCCGGGTTGCGTTTAATGCAATTGGTGGGTCAGCTTTACGAGCTTATTACCAAAAACAACGATGAAACTCTGGCGAAAGAGGCAATGTTCTTCCAAGAAATGCAGGAAAAACGCCAGGCGGAGATGACCAAAAAAGCCGACGAAGCCGCCGCTGAACAAAAGAAAGCGGCCAGCCTTAATAAAGCCATGGGTTGCGTCGGTAAAATCCTTGGCGGCCTAATTACCGCGGTAAGCGTGGTGGGGGCGGCTTTCACTGGCGGCGCCAGCCTGGCGCTGGCCGCCGTGGGCGTCGCCTTGATGGTGGGGGATGAAATCAGCAAAGCCACCACCGGCGTGTCCTTTATGGAAAAAGCACTGAGTCCTCTGATGGACAAAGTGATTAAACCGCTGGTCGATGCATTGAGCAAAGCCATAGCCAAAGCGCTTGAGGCAGCAGGCGTGGACGCCAATATCGCCGGCATGATCGGCGGCATCGCAGGGGCCTTGCTGGCGGCCGCGTTGGTGGTGGCGGCATTGGTGGTGGGTAAATCCGCCGCGGGCAAGGTGGCCTCTTCGGCTTTAGGCGACATCGTTTCCACAACTGCTAAAAAGATGATACCCGATATCGCCAAAAATCTGGCCAGCAAAGCGGGTACCGTGGTTTCCAGCAGCATGAAGCGATTGCTGGACAAAGTCGGCATGAAATCCAATGACATGGCGATGCGCAGCTACTCAAACACGCTCGGTACCGTTAATAACGGCATGACGTTCGGCACCGCGACGGTACAGGCCGCCAATGGCGCAATGCAGGGCTATCAGGCGAAAAAAATTCAGGATCTCAAAGCTGCTATCGCCGAATCCTCAGCTTTGATGGAAACCATTAAGGAATTGCTTTTACGTCTAATGGATAACATGAATTCGGCGGAAAATAATCAAAAAACGTTATGGGCTACGTTAAGCGATATTCAAATGGATAAAGCACAAACCAATCAAGTCATTCTCAGAAATAACTACGCATAAGGTGAAATAAAAATGGAAATTCAAGTAAGAAATCATATTGATCAAAATCAACTGGGTAAATCTGAATTCAATCAGAATGAAGATTTCAAAAATACTCCAATTGATGTGAGTCATGAAGTGGCTGCCGCTATTGCTGGTTCCATGACGGTTAATCATCAAAACAATAATATTGTTGCCATAAGAGAGCCAAATATTGGCACAGTTATGCCGAGCAATGAAATTAAGTCTTCGCTACAAAATCTGAATAATGATTCTGTTCAGGCTCAATCTCGTCGAGAGTTAAAGAATTTCAACACTGATGCTAAAAGTGCAATGGTTATTATCCTGGCGCAGGCCTTTCAGACCATTGAAAATTCTGCCCGGCAAAACCAGGCCGAGTGGGTAAAAGTCAAAGGCGAAATGAATGAAGGTACCGCCAATGCCATGCGTACCGCCGGAGTAGAAGCGTTAAAAGGCGCGGCGTTCCAGGCGATGGCCGGCGTCGGTATTTCCGCTGGCGGCTGGAAAATGCAACAAAATGGCCTTAACAGAGAACGGGGCATACTGAAAAACGACCATTTGGATTTGGCCCATAAAAATAATGCGTTGAATATTGCCCAGAACAACAGCGCCAAGGTTGGCTCGCCATCGCTGAGTAACGCGCAGCCGGCGCCGGTAACCCAGTTGCGAACCCAGGATGGCCGGACCATTGATTTGCAACCCAACAGGCAGACTATTGATCAGCGACATCAGGCACACCTCGACGACGCTGCGCAAACGAAGTTGAAGCATGAGATCGACGTTACGGGTAACACCATTAAAGATAAGCAGAACAAAGCAGACTCGCAGAAAGCCTCGGGCATGCTGGTTTCCTCGCTCTCTCACCCCACAACCGGCGTGATCAACGGTAATACCCAATACGTTCAGGCGGAGGCCAATGCGGATCAATTGCTGCATCAGCAAGCGAGCGAAACCTCCCAAAACATCGTTGACGGCCATAAAGAGAGTGCGGCTAATACGGCGAACATTCGAGACAAAGTCATGGACTTGCTGGCTCAGTTGCAGAAAACCGGACTAGATACCAACCAGTTTCTGGTGAGCAAATATATCTAATATAACTAACGCCGCCTGCGTCATGTCAGGCGGTGCAAAGGTGAAAAATGGCTAATCAAATATCATTCTCGACCCTGCCTGCGTCCGATTATTTTACTGTTAAAGCTAGCGGTGAATGGGGTCAAGGCAATTCAAAAGAAATAATGGAGCGAGATTTTAAATCATCACTAATTTCGTCTAATAACAATTCTGACGGTATGCCAGATAGTTTGCAGATGAAACTGGCAATGTTCATGGAGTTAAGGGGAGAGAACACGAAACAGATGAAGAATGTTTTCAAACAGAATTCAAAAAATGTGAGCGATAATCCTACGACCAGCCAAACACTCACTTTGAGCGATGAATGGAAGATTCCGATGAAAGCCGCCGTGGGTGAGCTTGAAGAAATGAGTATGGAGAAAGAAAGCGATTCAGGTAATTATCGTGAAAATTGGCAAAAAGATTTAGAACAAATGAAAACCGTCATTGAAGATTATCTTAATCCTTATGAATATGCCGTGCCAAAATTCACCTCATTTTGGAGTGATTTTGCGGATTTCACATCCAAAATGACAGACTATTATACCGTCAGTACTGATAAAAATGGCATACAGACTATCCAGTTCAAAGACACTTTTGCTAAAGACCTAGACGCTTTAATAGCTAAATATAAAAATGGTCCCGAAGGCGTTCTTTATCCAGAATCCGGTGCCGTAAGTAAAGAAGTTGCCGAAGAATGGGCGACACGTTTTGGTATGGATCCCTCTTGTGTTAAAGCGCAAGGCGGTGGTTATGTGGTACGAGTGGATATTCGTCCCTTAGAAGCGATTAGGGCTAGTGCGACCACGGATGTTATGGCTATGGTTCAGTTTGATTCCTGGAATATTGGTTTCAATTTGCAAAAAGATAAATATCAGACCGCCGCGCAAACCCTGACAACTAAATATAGCAGCGCCACGCAGATTGTTGACAATGAATTCCGCAGAATCAGTGCCAGCATAACTGCAGATGCTGAACATTTAAAAAATCTCATGTCTTTATAAGAGTCCCGACTCTTGCCAACATTAATGGGAAAAATATGACCATCTCCGCTTCGAACGCGACCCAGCACGTAGTCTCTCCGAGTCACACTAACCCGGTGTCTTCGGCTAAATATGTATTTTCACAAATGATCAAACACGTCAAAAATGTTTCTTTTGGCATGTTTCAAAGATCTACGTCGGGGCCGCGTTCCGGTGGAAGTACAAAAGGAGGAGCACAAATACGCGGCAGCGCTAAACCAATTAGAACGGGCCCAAGCAGCCTAAATTTGTCCGATGATTTATCCTCGCTAATAGCATCCGATAACGAAGAAATGCAGGCTTCCGCTTCTTCGACTGAAGAGTTGAATGCCTGCGCCACGACGCCTTTAGGTGAATCCAACCCCCAGCTCGGATTGGATGATTATGCGGCAAATTTCACACAACAACGCCACGATTTTTTATTGGCTAAGGCCGCTGATTTTGGTGTCGACACCAAGAAATTTACTCATCCGAATATTCATCCGGCGGTCAAGGAAGGTTTGAGTCAGTTAGCCACTACCTTTTATGTAGGTCATAGAGCATTAGCAAAAAATCCTTCAGATAAAGCATCAAAAGAACTTGATGGTATTATGAGAGATATTTTCAAACTGGTTAATAAGCATGAGTTGGATCATAAAAGTATCTTAAATGGTTATCAGCAAAGCCGACAATCTGACTCGAAAGAACTGATGCAGTTAAAGCAAAAATTATTTGAAAAGACCCAAAATATTCATGGTGATAATATTTCTTCTACAGGAGAATATTTAATCAAGAATGAGATTGAGCCTTTTATCCTATCCTACTGTGAACAGCAATTGGGTAGCCAGCTTGTTGGTGAATCAAAAATAAAATTTTTGGAATTGATTGATAATCAAGCGTTGCAATATTTTAATACTTTGCGTAAAAGTGTTGCGGAATATAAAACTGCGGAGATTGAGAATATAGCACGTGATGTTGAAATAGTATTAACATTACCACAATTACTGCGCGATTTCGTTGATGGCATGCTTAAGCCTCAGCAACCGGCGGCTGAAAACACACCGCCGTCCGATGCTATTGCCACTCCCCGGCAACCCCAGCGGGTTGATGTCCCGTCACGCCCGGCAAACGATGGCCGGCCGGATAATACTGAGCCGCAACCTCAGCAACCCGTTATCAATAATATCAATAATATTCACAATGATAACCGGCAGTACGACAATAGGCATTATGATAACTCTTTTTCATTTATCGATAACAGTATCGTTGTGTCAGGCAATAATTCGACAGCCAAAGGCAATGAACCAAAAACGGGACCTACCATCAGCACTCAGACCGAGCCTGCCGCTATATCGGTCACGGCAACTCCGTTACCCAATGGTATGGATACCGAGCCTGCTTTAACTACCTTGAATACCAGGGGCGTGGATGGGTCAAGTCAGACGCTTCCTCCGCCGAGCAACATAGTCTGGATGAAAAAATTAACCGGGACCCGAGTTGTTGAATCCACATTGCCGACCGCGGTGCCTCATTCTGCCTCGATGACCACTGTGGCTGCGCCAGCTAAAGGGAGAACGACGGTGAAGCTGTCGAACCAAGGCTTGCGTACCGCTAATCACCCGCAGAATATGCCGTCTTACGATCATTATGGCAATAAAATTAACCAGGGTTCCATTGATCCTGTGGCAACCAGTCTTGACTCTCAACCGTCCAAACAGGCGGCAAGCCACGCTAGCTCGGTTCCGTCGGCAAGCCCCCCAAGCGCTGCTACCGGTAACGGCCAGGCGTCAACTGAGTCTGATCCCAAACCGGTGGTATTGACGCGCGGCGGCCAGCAAATTTTTAATGTGCCGAAAAGCCGGCCGGCATTTGACTATCGCGGGCAAAAAATCGCTTATGATCAAGCGGGTTCCAACGGGGATAAAACCGAATTTGAACAAGTGCACCGCAATCTGACCCAGCTTGGACAGGAACAGCAGAAGTCGCCGAGTCTGGCCCAACGTAATCAAGCACAGCAGTCGCCGAGTTTTAATCGGTTGGCGGCCACGCTGGACGCCGGGGAAACCGAATCCGCCTCCTTTGCATTTCAGGATGCGTCGGCATTATCAGTGACGTCGCCGACAGTGCGCACTGCGCAAAAAATGACGCGGTCGCTTACACCCCTGACTGGCTCCACTCACGGTATTATCAGTGAAAAAAATTCGCTGACGTCTGTTGATGCGCCGGCCAAAACCGGCCCTGGCTCTCAACCGTCCGAACCGGCGGCAAGCCGCGCTACCGATAACGACCAGGCGGGTGATCCCCGACCGGTGGTATTGACGCGCGGCGGCCAGCAAATTTTTAATGTGCCGAAAAGCCGGCCGGCATTTGACTATCGCGGGCAAAAAATCGCTTATGATCAAGCGGGTTCCAACGGGGATAAAACCGAATTTGAACAAGTGCACCGCAATCTGACCCAGCTTGGACAGGAACAGCAGAAGTCGCCGAGTCTGGCCCAACGTAATCAAGCACAGCAGTCGCCGAGTTTTAATCGGTTGGCGGCCACGCTGGACGCCGGGGAAACCGAATCCGCCTCCTTTGCATTTCAGGATGCGTCGGCATTATCAGTGACGTCGCCGACAGTGCGCACTGCGCAAAAAATGACGCGGTCGCTTACACCCCTGACTGGCTCCACTCACGGTATTATCAGTGAAAAAAATTCGCTGACGTCTGTTGATGCGCCGGCCAAAACCGGCCCTGGCTCTCAACCGTCCGAACCGGCGGCAAGCCGCGCTACCGCGGTTCCGTTGCAAAGCCCCCCAAGCGACGCTACCGATAACGGCCAGGCGAAGGTTTCTGGTGATCCCCGACCAGTGGTATTGACGCGCGGCGGCCAGCGAATCCCTAATGAACCTAAGGGATTTCCGCAGCATATAAATTGGTTTATGGATAAAAGATTTGACAAAAAAGGTCGTTGATTGGCTGCCATCTTGAGACTCAGGCTGAATAAACATCATCATGGCGGTGGTAATCCCGCCGCCATAACTCTTTAACTGAATAAAGGAAAAGTAAGAAAATGGCAGAATATATTTCTAACAAAAATACCAGCGATTCATTACATGCCATGTTGGCGTATAAATTAGGTTGGCAAGAGCATGAAATCAGTGATCAACTTCATTTGGTCAATGATTTATATGTGGATTCACTGGATTATATGGAAATGGAAATAGGCATTGACGAGGTTTTTGGCGTCCGATTGTCGGCGGATGAGCTGCAATCAGTGGAAACCGTCGGCGATTTACGTATTGTTGTCGAGTCGTTGATGGAAAAACTAGGTGATAAAAGTTAGTGGGGTATGTTATAAAGATAATGAAGCCGGTCGGATATCGTGTCCTATGATTGCATAAATCAGTTATTACCCCCATTGGTGTGGGTTGTGGAAGATATCAACGGTTTAAATAAACGTTTATTGGATATATATTAACTATATATTAGTAAGTTTATTTAATGTTTTAAAGAATTATTAACGTGCTTCCTATTGTTATTTCTATGAATGCAGATTTATTTGCGAAATAATAATATTTCCGATAATTATTGATGAAACTTTATCAGATTTCCATCATGAAGTGAAGTTTGTCAGAGTTTACACTCCATATCATCAAATTTTATAGAGTGCTGAAAATTTCAACATGCAGATAGAACAGAGTCATCGCGTCAGCCCTCCCGGCCTCATTATCGTTCGTTTATTGAATGGCATTTTGAAGGGCTGTGAGTATCGCCTTGCCGCGGGTAAGACCCTATTTATTTCGGCGGATGAAGATGTGCTGGATGCCCATGCCTTACCCTCCTTCCCGGAGGACAGCATACTCATCCCCACCGAGGGCGACGGCGTAAATTTCGAGATTGTCGTACCCGAGGCGGCGGATGAACCGGTAATTCTACGAGACATGGAAACCGCCGCAGACCACGAAGGCGTCATTGCCGCCAATGTACCGATAACGGTCGGCCCGCTGATTTTCGCGTTACGCAACGTTGATGAGGACTGGTCGGCTGAAATTCTGGCCTTCCAGAACGAACAGGTTACGGCGCCAATCCCCGTGCGGACGGTAAAACGCAAACTTTGGCGCATCGTTGCGGTCGCCGCTCTCGCCGTCGCGATAATCAGCGTGCTATTGCTGATGGCGAAAGGCGATTATCAACAACGTGAAATCGTGGCGTTATCGAATCAGTTAAGCGGCGAGTCAGGTAAATTCAACATACTTTCCGGCCGAAACGGCGCGCTTTACGCCTTGGCGTCAGACGAACGCGACGCTGCCTGGGGCCGTCAGTCGCTGGTCAGATCAAAACCGGCGCAACCGGTGGTCATCGCTACTTTTAATGAAGAAATTCAGCGGGTGGATCGCTGGTTGCGACTGAAATATCCCACGTTGAAGATGCTTCAATTCAGGCTTGCGCAGCCGGCGGAGCCGGTATTGGTTCTGAGCCGGCAACGCAGTAAGCTCAGTGAATCGGCAATGCTTACGCTGCAAAAGGAGTTACTTGAACACATACCTTATGCCCAACAGGTGCGATTCGAGTATCTGGATGATAGCGCGGTAGCCAACGACGCCGAAGAAGGCGTGAAAAAACTTGCGGTACGCTACACCAGGCGGGATAACGCCGACAGTGTGACATTTATCATTACCGGCGCGCTGGATGACGGCGAACGCCAAAGAATACGCTTGTTTGTAGAAGACTTTCTCCAGCGCTGGAATGGGCACTATATCCAATTCGCGGTGGAACTGAAAGAAGACTGGCTGAAAGGCAAATCATTTAAATACGGACCTCAAGGTTATATCAAAATGACGCCTGGCCATTGGTATTTTCAACAACCCTAATAAGGAGTTTATTATGTTATTTCTTAGTTTTTTTGATTTAATGAAAACAGGTATGGCAGACGCGCAAAGAAAATCTGAAGCAGCTAGAGACGAGGCCATTAAGGACCCTACTAATTCCCTGCTTTTACTAGAAATACAAGCGGCAAATGCTGAGCAGAGAAATATGGAAACCTTTGCAGGTCAATATATATCGGGATCCAGAGACCATCTTAAGGAGTTAATGAGAGGGGGTATTTAACTTTTTTAATCAGAAATATTGATTGAATAATATCAGAATAGTATTTGATTTGTTCTTCAATACAGGTATCTCATTACAAGAGGGAAACATTATGCGACTCGATAGTTTAGCAGCAGTAGGTTCTATTCGAACGGTTGATATACGTTCAAGTGAAAGTGAAATCATGTCGATGGAAGATATCGCTCTATCATCCACAGCGCAAGCAACGGCAAGTCTCACAATACAAGATAGAGTAATTGATCGGAAGATTAAGCATGGAGATTTAACTGATGGACGGTCAATCCTGGAACTCCAGGCGTTGAAAACGGAACGATACCTCACGACCGAGATAGCTTCCAACATTATTAATAGATCAGTTAATGCTCTAAACAAGCTTACCAGTTCCTGATGAAAAATTATAAATTGCTAATAATCGCCCCATTATTGGTATTGTCCCTTAGCGCCTGTCGGGATGAACCCCTGCTAAAAGGATTGGATCAATATCAAGCCAATGAAGTGATAGCAACGTTGCAACGAAATAATATTTCGGCGGTCAAGTTAGATAAAGGTAAAATCGGTTATAATGTCAGTGTGCAGAAAACCGATATTCCGGCCGCCGTGGATTTATTGAAGATACATGCGCTGCCCTCAAAGCCGCGTATGGAAATTGCAGCGATGTTTCCCAGTGATTCGTTGGTATCTTCGCCCCGGGCGGAAAAGGCCAGACTGTATTCAGCCATCGAGCAACGTTTGGAACAATCATTGCAAACTATGGAAGGCGTATTATCGGCCCGAGTGCATGTCAGTTATGATATCGATTCCGGCGAAACCGGTCGGGCGGTGGCGCCCGTGCATTTGTCCACGTTGGTGAGTTATCAAAACGACGTTGATGAAATGCTCATGATCAATGATATCAAACGGTTTCTCAAAAATAGCTTCAATCAGGTTGATTACAATAATATTTCAGTGGTGCTTTCCAAACAGACCGCATTGCAACGGCAATCGCCAATGGAAAATTTAGCGAATAAACCGAGACAATCCACCAATATCATTTTTGCCGCGGCCGGGATCGTTATTTTATTACTATCTGCCGGCGTATTTTATTACTGGCGTAGATTTAAAACGCCGCAAACGGACCGGGTAGTCGCCGATGACAACCATAACGCCGCTTGACAGGTTGATGTTTGAACCTTTGTCATGGATGCATCCGCAACGTTTACCCCTGACAGCGGGTTTCCGCCATGCCCAATCGCGCTCCGTTATCAATGATATGATCATCGAAGCACGTGGCTGGTCTAGTGAACGTCCGGTCTCACCTTTAAATGGGCTTGCCCGGCATTTTGTCGGGCAATGGACTTCTCTGCCGCAAGTGGCCTTGCTGATAGCATGCCAACGTTATCGGGCGTCGCTAGCGCGCCAGGGCCGTCTGATGGCGTTGCCGCTTTGGTTGCGCAGCTTTGCGCAATTGCACATCGTCGACTCTTCCGTCGCGTCACTGGCGGCTGCTCCTGACTACACGACATTATTAGCGTGGGGAAAACATGAGATTATGAACTATGGACAGCATTTGCCCATGGCCATAAGTCAACGTATTTCCTTTTTATTTTCCACTGATGATATGGAACTGGGAATACCTGCCTGTACGCAGCTATACCCTGGGTCCTTATTGATTAAAATGGCTTTCCAACATGCCGAGAGACATTCCGATACTCCAGATGCCGCCGAGTTCCGGCGGCGTTTTGATCAAGCGCGCGCAATTGCGTCAACAACGACAGAGCCTGGATCTGTTAGCGGCTTCTCGCCGCCAGGCAGCCAAAACTGTCAAACAAGCACAGGCGGAGGCGGAGCAGATCCGTCAGCAGGCCTATCAGGCGGGATATGAGGAAGGCGTGTTGTCTTCCGCTGCGGCGGTCGCCGATTTCTTGACGCAGCGGCAACAATTGGCGGCGGAATTGCAAAAACGCGTAAGCGAGCATGCTCGCCGTTTATTATCATCGGCATTAAATCAGCCGGAGTTACTTTTGGAACTGGTTGACGAATGGCTGGCCGCGTCGCCTGCCGGGACGCCTTCGCAACAACTGGAAATAGTGGCGCCGGAATCAGCGCGTAAATTCCATGCCAGAATCAAGGATAAATTACACTCGTGCTGGCCCGGCAATTTCATCATCAGTTATCATGAAGAAAAGCGATTTGTGATAAAACACGCCGATCAGTTGGCCGAATTCAATGTTGATAAATTCCTTAACGACAGCTTAAGTATTTTAACAAAATTGGAGGAATTACCTGATGAATGCCGCCGACTGAATGAAAATAGCATCCAGCAGCTTGAACAAATATTTTCACATTATTCCATTATTAAATAATTGCAGATTTATAGGATCAGAACTATGAATATATCATCACTTTCCACCGTCAACCACTGGGCACAGGATTCAACCTCAGGTCAACCGCAAAAAAGCCCCGACCAGCTCAGTCAAGCGGCCCTGGCGGAAACAAGTACAGGGCAACAACCGGATGAAATAACGCAGGAAAATTTAAGAAAATTATTCCAAGATAATTTAAATAAAAGTATAGTTAAAGATGAAATGGATGAGAATGAAAAGCACATGGAAAAAATTAAAGAATGGCAAACTTTTTGATTGCGATAAAAACCAAGGATAACCCATGAAAACATTTATCCTGCTTATGTTATTTCTTACCTCATTATTGACCGGGTGTTCGAATTCATCAATTTCCGGCAATAAAAATCCAGCGACTTCCACCAATTATCTGAGCCAGGTCGCTAGCCCTGGTTGCCTGGCGCCGGCATCTATAAATAATACATTAACGCCGCCGGTATTATATCAGGGAATGGTGAGCTGTATTAAAGGCAATAACGCTAATAATGGTATCCTGCTTTATGCCTTGGCGGGCACGTACTCTTATTTCGACGCCTTGCGTCTGGATACCGATGAAGCCAGGCAAGCGCATTCCGCCATGTTGGGCGAGGCGCTGAAAATGGTAAGTAAAGATCAGCAGCAGGCTTTCTGGCGCACGCTTAATGATCGCTTTAGCGATAAAAACCAGTTGGCCGCAGTCTGCCGTCAGGTTCAGCGAATCGGTAAGCCGGTCTATGCGCCCGCTTACCTCTCCTTACCTCCGGGCGGCGGCGTCGCTGGACAAGAGAATGCCTTTTGGAATAATGCGATGAACGGCTATTTGCATTGCGCCACTGATGTTCTCAGTATCCGATAAATGTTTTGAACGCCATCGGCGCAGTACCTAAAATCCTATGGCATATGCGCTTAGGCACATACGCTTAGTCACGCTGCTGTAGTTACATACGCATAGTCACACAAGCCTAGTCATATAAGCCTAGTTATCTGCCTACTGCCGGCGAAAATATCGCCGGCAGTACGGTTTTTTTGTGCGGGGGCTTTATCAATCAATCACCCGTTCACCAAACACCTGTCTTTGCAGGTTTTCCACGCTGATGTCGTAACACCCATAAAACCCGTTGACATCTATGTTCGATCAGTCAATATTTTTTTGAATTATTAGTCTAAAATGTGACTCTCTTCAAAAAATGCAAACATCAATACTTGTATGGTAGTCGACATAAAGTGTATCAGATATCCTTATGCCATACTGAATGAGTAACCCACTCGATTAACGCAGGATTAAAACAGTGCAATTAACAACCAACACCTTAAAACAATTATCCGGTCGGGTGACCATACCCACCTATGATCGCGCAAGGTTGAAATGCCGTATTGTTCACCTGGGCTTAGGGGCTTTTCACCGAGCTCATCAGGCAGTTTATGCCGATTTGCTGGCCGCCGAACATGGCAGCGACTGGGGTTATTGTGAAGTCAATCTGATCGGCGGCGAACAGCAGATTGCCGCGTTGAAACAACAGGATTTGTTGTATTCAGTATGTGAAATGAATGCCGATCATTGGAATGGCCGAGTTGTCGGCGTGATGCGTCGGGCGTTGCATGCCGACGTGGACGGTATCGAAGCGGTTTTGGCCGCCATGACCCAGCCGGAGATTGCGATTGTTTCATTAACCGTGACCGAAAAGGGTTACTGCTATTTACCTTCGTCCTCTTCCATTGATAAAGATCACCCGCTGATTCAGCATGATCTGCAACATCCGCGCCAGCCCAGGTCGGCGCCGGGCGTCATTATCGAGGCGCTGCGTATTCGTCGGGAAAAAGGATTACCGGCGTTTTCCGTCATGTCCTGCGACAACATGCCAAACAATGGCCGGGTCGCCCGCAATGTCATTCTTGCCTTGGCCAAGGCCAGCGATGCCGGTTTGGCGCAATGGATTGAACAGCATGTTACTTTCCCCTCGACCATGGTTGACCGGATTGTGCCGGCCATGACCCCCGCCAGCCAGGAAAAAATCACCGGCGTATTGGGCGGCATGATTGATGCGGCCGGAATCGCCTGCGAACCGTTCAGGCAGTGGGTGATCGAAGATAACTTTGTCGCCGGCCGTCCCGAATGGGAAAAAGCCGGGGCTGAACTGGTGGCTGATGTACTGCCCTACGAAGAGATGAAGCTCAGGATGCTTAATGGCAGCCATTCTTTCCTGGCTTACCTGGGTTATCTGGCGGGTTATGAGTATATCGACCGGTGCATGGAAGATGCGCATTACGCCAGCGCCGCGCGGGCATTGATGATTAACGAGCAGGCGCCGACCTTGCATACCCGCCATGTTGATTTGAATGCCTACGCTGAATCGTTATTAGGCCGTTATCGCAATACCGGTCTTAAGCACCGTACTTGGCAAATCGCCATGGATGGCACGCTGAAACTCCCTCAGCGCATGCTCGATTCCATCCGTATCCATCTGACGCAAGGAACCGGCTATCCATTGCTGGCGTTGGGCGTGGCCGGCTGGATGCGTTATGTGGGCGGCGTTGATGATCAAGGTCATGCTATCGACATCAGCGATCCATTGAAGGATAAATTGGCCCAGTTGGTCAAGGGTTCCGCCGATGGCGAGGAACGGGTGAAAGCGCTGCTTTCTCTGTCCAGCGTCTTTGGCGATGAACTGCCGTCCAACCCGCAGTTTGTCAGAAGTATTGTCGAGGCTTATGCGCTGCTGCAAACCCATGGCGCGAAAGAAGCGGTACGTCGGGTCGCCGACGGTTTGAAAAAAGCTTAATTCCCGCCTGTATCAGCAACCCGGCGAATCCGCGGATGCGTGGTCGTCGGGTTAATTCATGCTTGTCTTTTCCCAATCCTGCATCTGAGGAACTTATGGAATTTATCGGCCAAGATTTTATGCTGAATAACGATGTCGCCCGTGAACTTTACCATCGTTATGCCGCTCAGCAGCCCATCATTGATTATCACTGTCACTTGGATCCGCAAAGAATTGCTGAAAATAAAGCCTTTGCGAATATCACGGATTTATGGCTGGCCGGCGATCATTACAAATGGCGGGCCATGCGCGCCAATGGCGTGCCGGAAGATCAAATAACCGGTGACGCGCCGGCCATCGAGAAATTTCGCGCTTGGGCGCAAACGCTGGAGTCTTGTATCGGCAACCCGCTTTATCATTGGACGCATCTGGAGCTGAAGTTTTATTTCGGCATTACTGAGACGTTGAATGGCGATAATTGGCAAGCAGTTTGGGATAAATGCAACTTAATGTTGCAACGCCCGGAATACTCGCCGCAAGGCCTTATTAAAAAATCCAATGTTTCGGTGATTTGCACCACGGACGCGCCAACCGATAATCTTGAGTATCATCAGGCCATCAGCGCAAACAAAAATTTCAACTGCAAGGTTCTCCCGACTTTCCGGCCCGATGCGGCGCTTGATGCCGATGGGCAAGCTTTTGTCGACTTCGTCTCGGACTTGGCGCGATTGACCGGCAAGCCAATAACGACGTTCACCGATTTCGTTATCGCCCTTGACCAACGGGTTGACTATTTTCATCAGCAGGGCGGGCGGTTGGCTGATCACGGATTGACAAAACTGACTTATCAGCCGGCGGATGAAAAAAACCTGGCGTTATTATTTGATAATAAACGCCAGGGCGTAACGCTAACAACGGACCAACAGAATCAATTTCAATCGGCGGTATTATTAGCGTTAGCCGCATCCTATGCGAAACGGGATTGGGCCATGCAGATCCATTTTGGCGCGCTGCGCAATAACAATACCCGGTGCTTCCAGCAATTGGGCGCCAATGTGGGTTATGATTCTTTATGTTCCCAGGCGGATACCGCAGAGCAACTGAATGCTTTATTGGACGCAATGAATCAACGGAACGGATTGCCGAAAATGATTATCTATAATCTGGACCCGTCGCAAAATGATGTGGTCGCTTCCGCTTTGGCCAATTTTCAGCGGCCCGGCTCGGTGAAATCACCGATGCAGTTTGGCTCCGGCTGGTGGTTTAACGATACTAAGCGCGGCATGATCCGCCAATTGACCACGTTGGCTGATCAGGGTTTACTAATGAACTTTATTGGTATGTTGACGGATTCGCGCAGCTTTGTTTCCTACCCCAGACATGATTATTTTCGCCGGATTTTCTGTAACCTGATTGGACAGTGGGTTACCGATGGGGAACTGCCGCATGATATGTCGTTATTAAAAAGATTTGTGGAAAATGTTTGTTATCATAACGCCAGAAATTTCTTTAATTTTGATGATAATGCGCCGGTAGTGACCAAGGCGTTAGCCTAGAATTGCCAGGGCGGGTATAAGACAGGCGCCGAAAGGATTCTGGTTACCTGGCCGCCAAAGCAGGTATGCTATCGACTAACTGACATTGACTGGCGCAGGGGAACGACTCGCGCATGGATACAAATTTTATATTTAATAATAATGAGCCGGTAAATCAGCAAATTTATCGATTATTGCGTAAGGATATTGTTGAATGCATTATCCCTCCGGGAAAATTATTGTCTGAAAAAGAGATCGCAACGCGTTTTGAAGTTTCGCGGCAACCGGTCAGAGAAGCCTTTATCAAATTGGCTGAAGCTGGTTTGGTGCAGATACTGCCGCAGCGCGGTACTTTTGTTATGCGTATTTCCGCCAAACGCGTCGCAGATGCCCGGTTTATCCGTCAGGCCCTGGAATGTTCGGTCGTGCGCCGCGCCGCCGCTGAACGCACCGAGCAACATCTTACCTTGCTGGAACATAATTTGCATCGGCAAGAACTGGCCGCGCAGAACCGGCAGACCGGCGAATTTTTCAGTCTGGACGATGATTTTCATCGATTATTGACCGATATTGCCGATTGTGCGTTGTCGTGGGAAATTATCGAGTCCATCAAAGCCACGATGGATCGGGTCCGTTATCTCAGCCTGGGCGAAGTGTCGCCGCCGCAAAGCCTGATAAACCAGCATTACCTGATCTTCAATGCGATCAAGGCGGGCGATGCCGATGCTGCTGAATCAGCCATGCGGGAACATCTGCAGGAACTGATCTACACCATTACCCCCATCGCCCAAAAGAACAGCGATTGGTTTGAAGATAAGTAATTAGCGTTTTTTCTTCTCCAGCATGGCTTTGAGGTCGGCAAAAGGGCTATGGGTGGCGACGCCCATGTCTTTTTGCGCGTCTTCGCCCGCCACTACCGTTGATCCATACTGATCGGCTTCCGTGTATTTCGAATGCTCATGATCATGGCAGTAAAGGCATAATAACTCCCAATTACTGCCGTCTTCAGGATTGTTGCCATGATCGTGATCGATATGATGCACGGTCAGTTCGCGCAAGTTGGAGTAGACAAACTCGCGGGAACAGCGCCCACAGATCCAGGGGAAGAGTTTCAAGGCCTTTTCACGATAGCCCGTCTCAAGTCTGGCGTAGTTTTTCGGGATGTAAGCCATAAACAACCTGTACGATGTCGGTATTGAAAGAGATAGGGCTATACTAACGCTAAAACCACGCCTGATACCAGATTTTCACCTCTTGCCATAGCGTGCGACAATGAGCGCCTGGGTCGTACTCCGGTCGCCTAATCGCCCTGCGATGCGGCGCCTTAACGCGATATATGAACAAAAACGCCCGAAACATTAGGGTTCAACTCGTTTTTGATCATTATCAGAGGCTATGCTTTATTAAGTGACGATAGCGAAATTCTAGCAAAACTTTGACAGAACCTGCGGGTGCCAAACCGATGGGAATGCCGATGGGACTGCCGATGGTCATGCCAAAGGGAATGCCGGCAGAGGTTGCGGATTTGACTGGAAGATAAAAAATTTTGAATATTACTCATTTCATCACCCTATATGGGTATTGGGCGTTATTCGTTGGCTGTTTGGCCGAGGGTGAAACAGTTACGCTACTCGGCGGACTGCTGGCCCATGAAGGCTTGCTGCTTTACTGGGGCACTGTGTCGGTGGCGGCGCTGGGCGGCATTACCGGCGATATGGTGCTCTACTTTATCGGTCGCCGGTATGGCGGCCGGTTATTGCGGCGTTTCAAAAAAGCCCGGCCCAATCTCATGCGCACCAATAAGATGATTTTACGTCATCCGTTGTGGTTCGTGATGGGGGTTAGGTTTATGTATGGTTTTCGTCTGGTGGGTCCGCTGATGATTGGCGCCAGTCGTCTTTCGCCGGTGAAATTCATTATTTTCAATATTATTGGCGCCATAGTCTGGGCCTTGATTTTCGTCACGCTCGGTTATCTGGGCGGAGAGATGATTGCGCCCTGGTTAGCCAAGGTCGATCATCATCTGAAGTATGCTTTTTTTCTGCTGGTCGCGGTGGTGCTGGTTTGGCTGGTGCCGCGCGTCATTCGCCGCTTATTCAAAAAACGGGGCTAGCGGGGGGGGAAGCTCTTGAGCCGCCGGATGACGTGCGGCTGCTTCGCTAATTCCGCTTGATGCGCCGGTGGTCAGGGTAATTCTATTAGCCAATTTAGCTTCGGGCATGGATAACCGCGTCTGCCAAAACCGCGCGTGGGTGAAAAAAATCCGCAGTAAGTCGGCAGTAAGTCAATAAGCGCTAAAGTCGTGACCCTAATTCTTCTGTTTACAGGGAAACGAGTGTGATAAATATTGATTATCGTAAATTGCGGTTACCGGTTATTTTGGCCGCGGTATTGGTCCATTCGGCTACGGTTTTGGCGGCTGCCGATGATGACACGAACGGTGGCGATGATTCCGGGTTTACCCTGCTCAGCGATGGGCCCAATGTGACCCATTGGGGACTGGGTGCGGGGTTGGGTTACGAAGAGTCGCCATACACGGGATATGGGGCAAATTTCTCGCCGTTGCCGCTGGTGTTTTTCGATGATAAATGGGTGCGTTTTTTTGGTAACACGCTTGATCTGAAAGTGGCCAAATGGGATGGCGTCACATTGTCCCTGCGCGGTAAATATGATTTGGGCGCGGGTTACAAAGGATCGGACGCCCCTATCTTGGACGATATGCAAACGCGGGTCGGGGCGTTTTGGTATGGGCCGTCAATGAATTGGCAAACCGGGATAGGCACGCTGTCCGGTGATTTTCTTACGGCGGGCAGCAAGGGTCGTAAAGCCGATATCCAGTTCGGCAGTCCTTTTCGCTTTGGTCAGTGGACGATTGAGCCGCACATCGGCGCAGAATGGCTCAATAATGACAATGTCGATTATTATTATGGCGTGACGTCTGCCGAGTCCCGCCCTTGGCGTGATCAATATACGGGTAAATCCAGTTATAATTTCTCGGCTGGCACGCGTTTCGATTATCGTTTCACCCCGCATCAGAATGTCAGTCTTGATGTCGGCGTCACCCGTTTGGGTAGTGGGATAACCGACAGTCCCTTGGTGGACAAGACCGTTATTCCCCAGGTAAGACTCTCCTATCTTTATCGATTCCAATGAGCAGGGTTATGTCACGAGTCGCTCTGATTGAAGATCAACAGCGTCTGGCGCAAATGGTTCGCCAGGCATTATTAAACGCCGGCGTTGAAACCGATATATTTGCTACCCTATCGGCGGCGGCCTATGGCGTAAAACAGGCGGATTATGCTGTTTTAGTGGTTGATCGCGGCCTGCCGGATGGCGATGGGCTCGCATTTTTACGACATCTGCGCGGCAGTGGCCGCATGACGCCATGTTTGATGTTGACCGCCCGCGATGCGCTGCATGACCGGATCGAGGGGTTGGAGAGCGGCGCGGATGATTATGTTACCAAGCCATTTGAAATGAGCGAGTTGGTGGCGCGGGTGCGTACCTTGATGCGAAGGCCAGTGAATATGACCACGCTGGTGCAGACTTTTGCGGATGTTTCGGTTGATCCGCAAGAACATGCCCTGCGTTGCGGCTCGAAGTTGATGATACTGGCCCCGGCTGAATTGCAAATCATGTTGACGCTGCTCAACGCCAAAGGTCAGACCGTCCGTCATTCCCTGCTGGAGCATGCGGCCTGGGGATTAAGCGATGCGGTTACCCCCAATGCATTGGAAGTGACGGTGCATCGGCTGCGCAAAAAATTAACCGGCATCGGCACGCGGGTTTATATTGCCAATATCCGCGGTGTGGGTTTTGCATTGCAAAACCGGTGATTGCGGCGTTGGCATGTCGGCGCGCGTTCAATCGACAATCCACGGCGGGTAAAGCTGGAATTCACCATGCTGAAGTATTGGTTCCACAGTTTGTCAGCGCAGCTCTGGATGTACAGTGTTGCCGCGTTAGCCATAGGGCTGCCCATTATTACCGCGATTGTGCTGTATGTGTTCAATCAATTCCCGGCGCAAATGTGGCAACGGGATGAGGACATGAAAGCGGTTCAGCATGTCGCCGCCAACCTGATTTTTGATGATGGCGGTCAACCGGTGGGGGTCAATTTCAATAAACGGACGGCATGGCTATTCAATACCGCCTCCACTGAGATACTTTATCGGGTTTACGATGACGCGGGCCGGGTTCTGCTGCTCTCGCCGCAAGGCCGAAGGTTGGGATCATTGGCGACGAAAGATTTGTCCGCCATGGCCCCTCTTCGCGAGAAAGAGATTATCGATGGCCGGGAATTCGATTTGGCCACGCTGAAAGTTGAACATCAGGGAAAATTGTTTTTTGTCCAGGTAGCTACCAGCGTGGTGTTTAATCAGGCGCTGATGGGCATGAAACTAAAACCGATCCCGGAAATTATCGGCTGGTCTTTGTTGATAACCACCATTGTTTTCAGTTTAACCTTTCCCTTCACGGTACGGCGGGTATTGCGGCCGATACGCGTCGCATCAAGCGTGGCCGCCTCGATTACGCCGGCCAATTTGACAACGCGATTATCCTATACCGGCATTCCGCATGAATTGAGCCCTTTGCTCACCGCTTTTAATGAAACGTTGGCGCGGCTGGAAAATGGTTTTAGGATTCAGCAGGAATTTTTGGCTTCCGCCGCGCACGAGTTGCAAACGCCGTTGACGTTGATTCGTGGGCAGATTGAATTGCAGCCGGAAATCAAAGATAAGGAGCTGTTGTTTTTCGAAATCGATTTAATGGCCAGACATGTGCGTCAGTTATTGCATTTGGCGGAAGTCAGCGAGTCGCAAAATTATCATTTTGACGAAGTGGATAGTTTGGATGTCGCTCAGGATGTCGTGGATTATTTGGCGCATAAAGCCGATAAAAATCAGGTTAAATTATCGGTTGACGCCCCGGACGTGTTGCCTTTGCTGAAAGCCGATCGAAGCGCATTATTCATTTTGTTGAAAAATATCATTGAGAACGCCATCAATGTCAGCCCGCCGTATGGATCGGTTAACGTGATCATTGATGATCTTTCCATCCAGGTTTGGGACAGCGGGCCGGGCATTAAACCCGAATATCTACCTTACCTATTTGAGCGGTTTTGGCGTGCGCCTGATGCGGGGCATGACGGCGCCGGATTAGGGCTGGCTATTTGCAAAGAGATTGTGGCGGCCCACCAATGGCAACTCTTGATTAAGCCTCGGGCCAGAGGAACCAACTTTACTGTCCTGTTTTGGCGCGTCGAATGAAATCGCATCCCGGTATTGTTCAGTGGATTTGACTTTGCTTGCACAAAAGTGTTGTTAAAACATGATATTCAAGCTAATCACTTGCACCTTTTTATCTTTTATTGGGGTAGACTTTAATCAGTAAAGCTTTTCCTACCTCTTTTTGCTTATTCAGGATATATGATGAACAAGATCCTTGTCGCTGGCATGTACGCCAGCCTGATGTTTGCCGCCGCATCGGCGAATGCCGCCAGCGTTGACGCTGAAGTGGGCGAGCATTTCACCAACCTGGGATTTGGTTTGGGCGACACCACGCCCGGTTTTGGTTTAACCGGTAATTGGACGCACAACGACGATAATGGCGACGTGGCCGGTTTGGGCCTGGGGTACAACGTTCCCTTCGGGCCTTTTATGGCGACCGCCGGCGGCAAGGGTTTGTACCTGGGGCCGAAAAATAACGACGATGGTTATGCGGTGGCGGTAGGCGGCGGGTTGCAATTGCCGGTTGCCAGAATGTTCAGTCTTTATGGCGATTATTACTATTCACCGGATTCCCTCTCAAGCGGCGTCAATGACTACACCGAAGCAAGCGCCGGTCTGCGTCTCTCGCCGATTCCCAATATCATGGTGAACGTCGGCTATCGCTATATGATGATGACGGGTAAAGACGGCGTGCGCGACAGCGCGGTGGCTGACGGGCCTTATGTGGGCGGCGCGCTTTCCTTCTGAGAACCCTGTTTTGCTGAAAACCGGCGCCATCGGTCGATGGATTGTGCGATTATCCAGCGTGGGGCAACCCGGAAGCATTAGCCCTATCCGGCGGGCTGGCTTGCTGGCGCCGATGTTTGATAGGCGCCGGTCCGGAGCTTGTTTTGTGGGTTAATCAGTGACCAGCCACTGATCGGCTTCCTCGAACATTGTTTCCACCAGGCGGTTCAGCACCGCTTTCTCTTGTTTATTGGCATCGGTGTTTATGCTGTTGGCCTGCATGGGCTTGACAGAAACATCGGCCGCCGGAAAAACCTGGTGTACACGCTTGGTCAATTCCGCTTCGATCAGCGTTTTGGCTTCGGCTAATCCGCTCACATTACGTTTGTCATAGATTAATTGAACGCGCATAACTCCTCCTTGACTAAATACTGTGTTTTTATACAGATAATTTATCCTGGAATCAAACGAATTATGCGTTTTCCGCATAGCTAGGCAATAACCACATCGCCGGTTAAGCGGCATGAGCAGGCCAGGACATAGCCGTCATTTATTTCCTGCGGGCTAAGGGTCATGGCGCTGGTGGAGCTATGCTGTCCGTCCAGTATTCTGGTCTTGCAGCAACCACAGACTCCGGCGCGACAGGCGGCATTGACGGGGATGTGATTATCCTCCATGGCTTTCAACAAGCTGACCCCCACCGGCGCGCTGAAATGGCGCAGCGAGCTGGCTTGGGTAATGGTCAATTGTTGTTGGCTTACTGTTCCCGGCGTATGGAAATATTCTTGTTGAAACGACTGCGCGCCCAACGCCTCGGCATCCTGCCGGACTTGTTCCATATAGGGCGCGGGACCGCAGGCCATGACTTGCCGCAGGGCGATGTCGGGCGCCAGCGTCGCGAGTCTCGCCCTGGTTAAGCGGCCGGCGATGACAGGCGCAACCGATTGTAGCTCGGCAAACAACGTCAGACGCAGTCTGGACTGGAGCAAGTGCCACTGTTTGGCGAAGATGATATCATCCGGCGAACGGACGCTGTAGATCACCTGGATATCCGTTTGCGGGTGATTTGCCAGCAACCAGCGGCACATGGACATGACGGGAGTGATGCCGCAACCGGCCGCGAGAAACAGATAACGCTCCGCCGTTCGCCGGGCGCAGGTAAAGTCTCCCTGCGCTTCGGACAGCCACAGGATATCGCCGGCCTTAACCTGTTCGGTGAGCCAGCGCGAACCCTGACCGTCAGCCAGGCGGCGTACGGTGATGGTGGTAAATCGGCTTTGGCCGGGCGTTGACGACAAGGTATAGGCTCGCACGGTTGCGCCGTTATTGATGCTGACCAGCGCGTATTGTCCCGGCTGGTAAGCGTAGACATCGTGATTAATCAGCGACAGCGTCCAGACATCGGCGGTTTCCCGTTCGATGTGATGAACCTGCATGGCGTGGGGGCATAAGGCATGTGCTTGGGTCATGATGTTTCCTTAAGCGCAGGCGGCGAAAATGGCTTTAAGATCGTGCGACGCGTTGGTAACCGGGCGCAGGCCGAATTGCTGATTCAAAATCGCCAGCAGGTTATCGGTCAGGAAAGCCGGCGCGGTCGGACCGATATGGATATTCTTAACGCCAAGCGATAGCAAGGTCAGTAGAATCACGATCGCTTTTTGTTCGAACCACGACAAGACCAGGCTCAGCGGTAAGTCATTAACGCCGCAACCGAGTTTTTCCGCCAGCTTCACCGCCAACGTAATGGCGGCATACGCGTCATTGCATTGACCCACATCCATCAGCCGCGGCAGTCCTTCCAGGGTGCCGAAATCCAGTTTATTGAAGCGGTATTTTCCGCAAGCCAGGGTCATGACCAGGCAATCCTGCGGTATGCCCACGGCAAAATCGGTGTAGTAGCTGCGCTCGTCGCGGCTGCCATCGCAACCGCCCACCAGAAACACATGACGCAATTTTTTCTGCGCCACCAGATCAATTACCGTATCGGCGGCGTCCAGCAAGGTTTGACGACCGAAACCGATGGTAATGAGATGCTCAATTTCACTGTAGGGGAAGCCCGGCATCTGTTGCGCCTGTTCTATCACCGGTCTGAAATCCTGTCCTTCCAGATGTTTGACGCCCGGCCAGCCGACAATACTGCGGGTCCAGATGCGCTGGTGGTAGTGGCCGACGTTGGGATCGATAATGCAGTTTGACGTCATGATAATCGGGCCGGGGAAGCGGGCGAATTCAGCCTGCTGGTTTTGCCAGCCGCTGCCATAGTTGCCGACCAGATGAGCAAATTTGTGCAGTTCAGGATAGCCATGGGCCGGCAACATTTCGCCGTGGGTGTAGACATTGACGCCGGTGCCTTCGGTTTGCTGCAGCAAGTCATGCAAATCGCGCAGATCATGCCCGGAAATCAAAATGGCTTTGCCCGCCACCGGCTTAACATTGACCTGGGTTGGCCGGGGGTTGCCATAGGTCTCGGTCTCGCCGCGATCAAGCATCGCCAGTATGGCGAAATTCAATTTACCGATATTCATCGCCTGCGCCAGCATGACGTTTGTGTCTGTCGGGCGTGTTCCTAGCCAGGCCATGATCTCGTGATAGCCGAGATAAATCCCCTCGTCATATTGTCCCAACACATGGGCGTGTTCCAGATAAGCCGCCGCGCCTTTCAGGCCATACAGGCAAAGCATGCGTAAACCATGGGTATCCGCGCCTACCGCATCGCGGTCCGCATTGAGCGCATAGTGCTGCGCTTCGGCCAGTAACCCTGCCATCGAGTGGGCGGGCACGGTGATATGGGCCATGGGGTGGTCAACAGCGACAGCGGGTTCAATTGCTTGGCAACGCGCAATCAGCGCCTCGCGCAGCGTGATAGTTTGATGGATATATTGGGTAATGCGTTCCGAGTCGAAATTGACATTGGTCAACGTGCTGAAAAAAGCCTGTGGGGCAAAACTGTCGACCTGGTGATCGATGATGCCCAGTTCCCGCGCCCGTACTGCCCAGGCGGATAAGCCATGCAATACGGCGATAAGGAGATCCTGCAGATCGGACGTTTCCGCGGTTTTGCCACACATTCCCTGCGCGTAAGCACAGCCGTTTACCAACGGGGTACGGATGGTTTGTTCACATTGCACACAAAACATAATCCACTCCAATAAAAGATGCATTAAACATGCATCTTTAAGATAGAGCGTGATGCCGTAATGTCATAGGGCCATTTCCATTAGTGCACGCTTGTTTGATTTAGCGCAATTTCCCGGTGATATAACGAGCAGGCACAATATGGAAATAACTGTTTCCACCTAAGTGAAATTTTTTGACGGGCGCCGTCTCGGTTATGCCGGTAATCCAATGTGTTCAGTTGAAAAATTCACCACGCCATAAGGAGTTAACTCATTACATCAAAGACCCATTAAATGAAATATTATGTAACATTTTATGATAATTATTAACGGCAATCGGAAAACAGATTCTATACACTGCTTTGTAAACCTCATCAACGTTCCCCTCTTGGCTATTATCTCTGATGATTTCCAATCTTGATGCCGCTTGGCGCGTGCCTTTTTGTGAGACTGACTATGTCATTTATACAAATACTTATCCTCGCTGTTGTTCAAGGTTTAGCTGAATTACTACCGGTATCAAGTTCCGCCCATGTCATCATGGCCGAGAAAATGCTGGGTCTGGACCCCACCGCGCCCAACATGACCTTGCTACTGGTGATGCTGCACACTGGGACCATGTTCGCGGTCATTATCTATTTCTGGAAAACCTGGTTGACCACCTATTTCAGTTCGACCAAAGCCTTCCGCCACAATGCGTATTACATCATTCTGGCTACCGTGGTAACCGGGGTGATTGGTTTAACGCTGCAAAGCCTGATTAAGCATTATTATGCCGGCAATGCTCCGGATTTCGAGATTGAGCGCCTGTTTGGCAATACCCGGCTGATCGCGGCGGGTCTGGTCGCCGCCGGGGTGTTGATCATCGCGTCGTCTCGCTTTGAGTCGCGCGAGGGCGGGGAATTAAGCACTGTTCGCGCTATAGTGATCGGTTTGGTTCAGGGCCTGTGCTTGCCGTTTCGCGGGTTTTCCCGCTCGGGGGCTACCATATCGACGGGGCTGGCCATGGGCGTGACGCGCCAGCGCGCGGAAGAGTTCAGCTTCGCCCTGGCGGTGGTATTGACGCCGGCGGTAATCATTAAGGAAGGCGTGCGGTTGTTCAAGAGCAGCGCGGCGGTCCCGGCGTTACCTTCGGGCAACCTTCTGCATTTGCTGGGACCCAGCCTGTTGGGCATGGTGTTTAGTTTTATCGCCGGCCTGGTGGCTTTGCGCTGGTTGTCGCGCTGGCTGGAACAAGACAGATGGCATCTGTTTGGCGGCTACTGTATTTTTGCCGCGGTGTTGGTATTCTGGCTTGGTTAACGTCGGAGACATTTGCCATCACTGATCGGAAAAGATCAGCAGGCCTTTGAATTGTTTGCGCTGGACCAGTAAATCAGCCAGGGTGTACTTATCCAGTACGGCGAAAAAGGCCCGGCAAGCTTCGTTGAGTACGCCGGGCAGGCCGCACGCGGGTGCGATGACGCACTGCGTGCAATCCACCAGCGTCACCGCTTTTTCCGTGTGGCGGATTAGCATGCCCAGATTGATCTCTTCCGCCCGGCGCCCCAGTCGAATACCACCGCTGCGGCCACGGATCGCCTCGACATAACCCAGATGCGCCAAATCCTGCACCACCTTCATCAGATTATTTCGCGAGATGTCGTAGAGCGCTGAAATTTCCGCAATGGACGAGAGACCATCATCCCGCGTGCCGAGGTAAATGATGACGCGTAAAGCGTAGTCGGTATAGCGCGTGAGTTTCATAACCCCTCCAGGCAGCCGTAGTGCGATGTCTAGTGCAATGGACAGTATAAAGCCAACAGTGCGCGCCGCCTATGATTAACCATTGTCATGCGCCCAGGCGTTGGCTTGGCTGTGGTTCACTTATTGAAGCGCGACATCAAATCGATCATGCTTTTCAACCGATCGCCGTGTAACAAAAGTTTGCTGGGTTTCAGATCCGGGGTCAAGGTTTCAAATAAGCCGCCCGGATACACCACGCTTATCAAATCCGGCGATACCACGGCATAATTATAATAACTCCCGACAATCATATCGTCGGGGTGCGGCGTGTTGGGATCAAGCAGACTTTGGCCCACGCTGTAATCATGCGCCGGTGTTTTCACGCCCAGCGCCAATTGCATCAAGGTCGGTACGACGTCGAAATGATTGGTGCGCCGATTTATATCGCCATTCGTGCCGTCGGGCAGGCGCATAAACATCGGAACATGTATCTGGACGTCGCTATAGTTGCTGCCGTGTCCCCAGTAATTCATTTTGTGATCGTTGAACTCTTCGCCATGATCAGAGGTGATGATGACCAGCGTGTTTTTATCCAGCCCGGCTTGCGCCAACTTAGCCAATACCTGGCCTATCAAGCTGTCATCGTAATGCAGCGCATTGCGGTACAGGTTGTGGTAAGCGGTAGGATCAAAATCATTGTTCAGCTTAATATGATCCACTCGATGCCAATAGGGCTTGAACGGCGTCGGCGCGCCGTCCAATAAGTCATAACCATGCGCCGCGTCGTAAAACAGGTAACCGAAAAAGGGTCGTTTGGCATCGCGGGTATCGATGAAATGAGTAAATTCATCCGTTATCTGCTGGTCGCGCAACGCGGGCGACTGAGCGCTGTTATGGATAACCAGATTAGGGATATGGGCAAACACCGTACGGTCGAATGGCGGCGTGTTGAGATTGGCGGAACCATGGATAGCGAATTCATAACCTTCATCCGCCAGTGTTTGCATCAAGACCGGGCGTTGGCCGCTATTGCGCGCCGCCAGCCAATAGGTATCCGGTAAGCTGTAAAACAGAGTGAAGATACCAGGTTCGGTCGAGTTGCCGCCGCTGCGGTGCTGATGAAAACGCAATGCCAGCTGACTAAAATTCATCACATTGGGCGTCACTTGCGGGTTGGCATCGTCATAGCGCCAGGCATCGATCAGAATGAACAGGATGTTGGGTTGTTGCGCCGGTTTTTGGTAGCTGATGGGTTGCAATGGGTAATTCAACACGCCGTGCGATTCCAAATGCAGATTGTTTTCTTTTTTCAGCGCGACAGACGGATTGACCAGGCCCCAGGCCATTAGCCGGGTTTTGGCCGTCAATGGATAATAAAGCGGGAATTCGCGGCTATAACTGGGAATCTGCGTTCTATAATTGGCATCGTCCCAAATATGCATACCTTGGCTAACCAGAACGCACAACGCCATTATCATATAAGCCGGTTTACGCAACCGGCTGGCGCGTCGGGTTTCATGCGCCAGGATACTGAACAGACTCTCCACTGTCAGCAATACCAGTCCAATAAATCCGCCCACCAGCCAGGTGTACCAGGAGAGATCGATAACTCCCCCCTCGAACAGCATTTGCAGCACGACGCCATTAATATGGAAACGGTACTGCGCGAAGACCAGGGTGTCGCATACCAGCAGGGTAGCTAAGGCGAATGCCGCGATGACGCCCAACACTTTAAACAGCCTGACGGGCAACCAACTCAGCAAGACATGCAACGCCAGCGCCAGTACACAGAAAGCGCCGAACAGGCCATATTGGGTGGTCAATAAATAGATAACCGAGCGAAGGTCGCCGCGCGGGATGGAAAGCCACTGCCAGAAGCGGAAACTGATGGCGGTCAGTAAAAAAGCGTTTAACAGCCAGAACACGCTAGCCCATTTTAAATTGGGTTTGATGTTACTGAAGAGTTTCATTCTAAGCATATTCAACAATCCTAACCTATATACAAAGTCGACATCATTCGAGCGGTGACATTTAACACCTAAATTCCTTTTGTGCCTTTATCTCTTTGGTAAAAATCTGTTACGTATCTTCGCGAAGATAGTCGTTCGTTCTTAAGGAAATATTCAGTTATTCACCTAAATAGTATAGTCGGGAGCTCACGGACAGCGCCTTATGAGGTAGCGGCCAAGACCTGGTTGATGGGCTGTTAAGCGCCAGGGTGGTAACTACTTCCACAGAATATTGAGTAGGTGGCTGTGTTGAATGCGGATTTGGCGCTTGAGGGAGGTAACAGGTTTGACAAAGTATCTGCGGATATTTGTTGTAAGCGAATTTTTCATCAATTAGCGTCTTTTCTGCAACAGACCGTATCCTTTGCTTTAGCTGCGGCGGATGGCGGTTTGGCCTGTTTCAAATTGTAATGAAAAATCTATAAAATTCGCTTATGGGTGTTACTGCTCCCAGGTAGTTTGCGCGGTTAACACCGCGCGGTGCGGATTTTGCGTTAGCCGTTTTTTTGATCGTGCGTAGGATGTCCCGACCAGTAGCCGGCCAGCAGCGAGCCTGATAAATTGTGCCAAACCGAGAACAGCGCGCCGGGTAAGGCGGCCAACGGGGTGAAGTACATTTTGCCCAGTGTTGCCGCCAGTCCCGAGTTTTGCATACCCACTTCCAGTGCCAGAGTGCGGCATGTGGTTTCGTCGAAACCGAACAATTTTCCTCCCCAGTAGCCCCCGAGCAGGCCGATGCCGTTATGCAAGATGACCGCCGCGATCACCACCAGTCCCACCGACGCGATAAAACCTTGGCTGCCGGCTACCACCCCACAGATGATAGCCAGAATGCAGACCATGGAAAACGCGGGCAAAAAGGGTTGGACGCATCGGACCACGCGCGGCAACACATGATGGATCGCCAAGCCGACCACGATGGGAATCACCACGATTTGCAGAATGCTCAGCAGCATGCCCGCCACATCGACCTTGATATGGGTATCCACATAAAAGCGGGTCAGCAAAGGGGTGGCGAAGACGCCAACCAAAGTGGATACGGCGGAGATGGTCACCGATAGCGCCACATCCCCTTTGGCCAGATAGATCATTACGTTCGATGCCGTGCCGCTGGCGACGCTGCCCACCAGTATCATGCCCGCCGAGAGGTCTGCCGGCATATGAAAAAGTTTGGCCAGCAGCCAGGCGGCCAGCGGCATGACCAGATAATGCAGGAACGTGGCGGCCACCACTGGCGCGGGGCGCGTGAGTACCCGTTTGAAATCGGCAATCTGCAACGTGACGCCCATGCCGAGCATAATCAGCATCAACAAATAGCTGATATAAGGTCCGATCGGGGTGAACGAGGCCGGCGAATAGTAAGCGGCAATCGACAGCAACACCGCCCACAGCGGGAATAAGCGGGTAATTTTGGTCAACATGGAACAGACATCCTTATTGTTTTTATCTTCGACAGGCCATCAAATTGTTGCGGGGCCAATATTTGCCACAGCGAAAGTATTTGTACCGTCAATTGTTGCATGTGGCAATCAATCAACAGTAAAAAATTAGCGGGGAAAGAAATATGAAGATAGCCAATTGTGGCATCAGTGTGTGATCCCGAAGCAAGCTTTACTGCCGTAATGGGGAATAATACATGCGCGTATGATAATCCGCCGGATCACCGGCCGCTGGAAAGCATTGGTGCAAAGCGTGCGGATCTAAGGGCAGGATGATTTTATCACCCTGCCTATCCCCATCCTACTTCATGTTACAGGCATGTTGGCGGTACTTGGCCCCTAACGGGGCTAGCGCAAGCGTTGTACAAATCTGTTCCAGACGGATTTTACTGCGTCGTCGCCTTCTTGCAACTCGAATTATTTACTGTATCTCTCAACGTTTGCTTGTTTTTGCTATGGTAATTTTACTTATATCATCTGTGATACTATCACTAAAGTCAGCGTCTTTATTGATAGGTATTTTGCGCCCATTTATCGTGATGCCGTCATCATCGATTATTGTTGTTGTATTGCCTAGGCCAATCAAGTGGCTTGAGCCATTTAAACTTGAGTAATCATAATTACGAGTAATGTTGAGCTCATATGGACCGGAAGTTGAAGCAGAAGCTTGGGCAGTAGAAGATTGCTTTTTAATGTCTGAATTTGTAATAAGCAATTTGCCAGAACCCATTTCCAGATTCTCGACATTGGAATTGATCAGCGTCACATTGCCTGAACCGACCTTAAGATGATCCACATTACAATCGGTCAATTTCACGTTGCCTGAAGCGTTCTCGATTTTTTCTAAAACATGGGTATTACTGAGAGACAAATTACCCATGCGCATATTTATCGCTTTGACGGTGGAATCGGTTAATGTTACGTTACCCATTCTACTTTCAAGCCCCTCAGTTAGATTCAACCGTTTTGCATCAATGGTTCCATAAACAGTTGTTATGTGACCAATCTTATTATTCACTCCAGTGTAATCTAACTCAATATTACCCGAGTTAGTTTCAATACTGTCCGCAGAGGAATTATTTTTTAGCGTAATATTCCCTTGAGAGGTCTTGATATCCGTAGCGGAGCTATGCTCAAGAATGATATTGCCGGAAGAGGATTCAATTTTTTTCACATTTGATGAAGCCAGCGCAACCTTCCCTTGACTGGTCTTGATATCCTCAGCGAAACATTCTCCAAGAGTGATATTGCCGGAAGAGGATTCGATTCTTCCCATATACGATGAATTCAGCGTAACCTTTCCCTGAGAGGTCTTGATATCCTTAGTAACGCAGTCGGTAAGAGTGATATCGGCTGAGCTGGTGGTAACCTTCCCTAAAGTACTGTCAGTTGCATTGATTTTCCCTGAAATGCTATGACAGTTAGCTGAAAGTGTTAATTTTGATAAGATTAAGTCATTACTTTCACAAGTTATTTTTTTGGCATTTTTAAGAACTGACTGAAATGATTCGGAAAATTCGGTTTTATTTTTGATTGTCATTTCGCCGGTTGACGATATGTTGACGAGTTCGGTTGCCACAGAACGACCAGCAATGGCAGGTTGATTACTGGGAATGGGAGATTCATTTCTGGCTTTAGCGAGATGTGCAACGAAAGTAGGGATGTCAGAATGGTTGAATACCAGAACCGGATGACCATTACCGTTTATCTCAAAGTGGCCTGCTGGTGGTTTACCAGCCCTAACAAAACCTTTAAGTATTTCAGAGGTAAGAACTAAGTGGGCGTTTGGACCTTGGAAATAACTATAAGTATTACCATAAGAATCTGGGTGTATTACAATCTTAGTAATTGAATTAGTTGGCATGGTAATTCTCCCTTTAGACAAAAATGATATGCGTCATTTTTCAGATTATTGATGTATTGGCTGCGGCCATGCTTAATTTGATAATGATTTTTATTAAAGCGTTAATTTTAACTGGCGTGACCACTTTCGCATTAACATAATGCGCTACTGTTATAACGTTAATATTGACTTAACGTCCGGTGTTTTTTTATAACAGAATAAGCTATCATGATAAACGTCAAAGTCTCAATGAAAAATCAACAAACCCAGAATTCCTCCCTTTTTTATTTGCTTTAAAATACCGGAAGCAAAATTATTTCCAATAAAAAATTCTAAGGTTAAAAGGTGTTTTTTTGCATGAAACAATGGCTTATGTATAGATAGAATTTTATCGAATTGTGTATTTGTAAAGTTATCAATTTTTTTATAAATATATTATTATTTAATTCGGCAGGGATAACGGTTCGCCAACAACGCCGATTTGGCGTGGGCTCAAACAACCCGCGCCACCATGAGTTCATCCCAGCGGGTAGTATAGGCCGGCGATAGACTATTTCGGCGCATGGCCCAGGATGGCGCGATGCCCTGGCCGGCGAACCAGACGCGGCCGACGCCGGTGTGGTTGATTTTATCCATCACCGCCATAAGCGCCGCGCTATCGGGCCGGGGCGGACAATCGTTGAACAGATGCAGTTGCGCTTGGCGGGTCGGGGCAAAATCATTCAACATGACGCCGGCTTTGACATAATTCGGCCCGTCGCGCCAAATTCGGTCCAGCCCGCGCAGGGCGGCGGCGATGATATCCCTGGTGTCCTGGGTGGCGATCAGCAGGTTTTCACTGGCGCTGTTGGCATAATAGGGTTCGTCGACGGCATAAGGCGAGGAACGGATAAAGACCACTACCTGCCGGCAATAGCGTTTTTCCTGCCGTAATTTTTCCGCCGCGCGTTCCGCATAGCGGCAGAGCGCCTGCCGCAGTTCGAGTCGGACGGTGACGCGGCGGCCAAACGAGCGGCTGCAGACGATTTGCTGCTTGGCCGGCGGTTGTTCCTCCAGTGCGATGCAGGACTCCCCCTGTAACTCGCGTACTGTGCGTTCCAAAACCACACTGAAGGTTTCGCGGATAAACTGAGTATTAGATCCAGCCAGTTGCAACGCGGTATGGATGCCCATGCCATTGAGTTTGCCGGCGATGCGCCGGCCCACCCCCCAGACGTCTTCCACCGGAACCAGCGACATCAACTTGCGTAATCGAATCGGATCGCTTAAGGCCACGACGCCGCCGGTGGCCGGCCACTGTTTGGCCGCGTGATTGCATAGTTTGGCCAGCGTTTTGGTGCCGGCGATGCCGACGCCCACCGTCAGGCCGGTGACTCGCAGTATTTTAGCGCGGACCTGACGGCCGAAATTTTCATAACCCATGCTGGCGTCAATACCGCTGACATCCATCCATGCCTCGTCAATGGAGTAAACTTCAGTGCGCGGCGCCAATGCTTCCAGCGTGGACATGACCCGGGCCGACATATCGGCGTAAAGCGCGTAATTCGACGAAAACACCGCGATGCGGTGCCGTTGTATCAATTCCCCCAGATGGAAGTAGGGCAACCCCATTTTTATGCCAAGCTTTTTGGCTTCCCGCGAGCGGGCGATTACGCAACCATCGTTGTTGCTGAGCACCACCACCGGTCGCCCGCGTAAATCGGGACGAAAAACCGTTTCGCACGACGCGTAAAAACTGTTCACATCCGCCAGGGCAAACATGGTTAGTTACGGGTGTTGTGCACGGCATAAAGTACGACGCCGAATATTTCCAGCTCATCCGGCGAAGGATAGATGACCGGAAAGACCGGGTTCATCGGCTGTAACGCCAGCTGCGGCTTAAGGCATAACCGTTTGACGGTGAACTCGCCATCGACGGCGGCAATGACGATATCGCCATGGCTGGCTGTTTCATCGCGATCGACCACCAATAAATCCCCGTCGCCGATACCGGCCTCAATCATTGATTCGCCGCTGGCGCGAACAAAATACGTGGCGCTGGGATGACGAATGCAATACTCATTCAGGTCCAGGGTTTTTTCGACGTAATCTTGCGCCGGTGAAGGGAAGCCCGCCCGGCATTGATCGGCAAATAGCGGCAAGGAGAGTATCGGCGGCGTTTGAGCGGCGCCTTTAAATTCACTTATGCTTTTCATGATAACGACTCATTCGTACTGTTTATGTATCCAGTATAAATAAATTATATTATTTGAAAAGATGAGTATTCCGGCAAAGAGGGCGAATGACCCTTAGCCCTCTGATTAATAAAGATCAAAAAAAGACTATTTTTTATCAACGGCAGAAATTTTCCAATAAAATTGATTAGAAAATTTAATGATTAGTTAATTATATAAAGTCGATATATTTATGCCTGCGGCCATGGAATACACCACGCCGCGCTTAGACCCTTCTGCCGTTAAAAATGGCAGGCCACGGCCTGCCGCGGGTCTGATTCAATCGAAATAGGCCGGACCTTGCCGGGCGGCGAGAATCAGGCAGGTTTGTATTTCCACCGGCATAATTCGGGTCAATGAGAGCGGCGGTAAATGACGCGGATCGAAAAAATCCACTTCCAGGCTATCATGCTGTATACCCAGTTCCCCGCCGCACTCCTTACATAAGAAAATCATTTTATAAACATGAAACGGATAGGGCGGGTGGCCGTGCAGGTTGCGATCCCAGACGCCCAATAGCCGATCCACTTTCACCGCCAGCCCGGTTTCTTCCATGATTTCACGACCTATGGCTTCGGATGGCCGATCGCCCACATCCGCCCAGCCGCCCGGTAAACTCCATAATTTATCGTCGCGTTCCCGCGCCAATAAGAGTTTGCCGTCGCGCAACACGATGCCCCGGACATCGACTTTAGGCGTGGCGTATCCCTGCTGGCCCTGGAATAGGGTCAACCAGGACTGGCGATCAGGCGCGTCATGGATCGCCATCAATTGCGCGGCGATATCACGCAGGAGGGTATAGCGTTCGATATCATAAGGGTCTTTGGTAAAGGTCAGTCCGGTTTGCGCCAACGCCTGTACCTGTTGCGCGAGGGCGACCAGCCTGACGGTTTCATGCTGTCGCAGCCAGCGGCGAAAATCCGCGATAGAGGTCATGACGGCGTCGGGATGCAACAAGGCCAGCGCCGCGGCGTCGGCCTGCGGGGACCAGGCGGCGACCGCCATATTGACGCCGGCCGCTTTGGCCGCCTGTATATCGCTGGGCGCATCGCCCACATAGAGCACTTCCTGAGCCGTCAGTCCCCAGCGGGTCCTGATTTCTTCGATGCGCAGCGCTTTAAAAGCGCCTTCCGGCGAACCGGTGGCTATCTCGGAAAAAAAGTCGGTCAGGCCATAATGCGCCAGGGTCAGCGCGGTGCTGCCCGGCCCTTTCCCGGTGACCAGACCCAATAGCATGCCGCTGGCGCGTAACTCGGCCAATAAAGCCTCGACATCCTGATACAGACCCCGGCAAGATGCCAGTAATCGGGAATAGGCGCTGAGATAAGCTGTTAGCGCTTGTTCGTGACTGTCGGGCAATAACGCCTGGATAATGCCTTCTTCCGAGGGCCCGAGGGTGGCGGTGATTTCCGCATCGGTGTAGTGCTTGCCGGTCAGCGGCTCCACCGCTTGGCGGAAACCTTGCATGTATAAGCCAAGGGTATCTGTCAGCGTGCCGTCCAAATCAAAAATAATGCCTTTTATCTGCATGGGGTAGTTCCCTCGGGTACCAGTGTTGTGACGGCGCGCGAATTTTCATCTTTGCCGTCAAAAAAGCATCAGGGTAATATCGGATCACATTCATAAACAGGACAATACCATGATGTCAACAGCCATTCCCGCCGTTATGCAGGCGGTCAGCATCAGGCAGCCCGGCGGTCCGGAAGAATTGGTTATCATTGAAATGCCGGTTCCCCAACCGGAAGCGGGCTATTTGTTGGTCAAGGTCGCGGCGGCGGGCGTCAACCGGCCCGATGTGATGCAACGCCAGGGATCTTATCCGCCGCCGGCCGGCGCTTCCGTTATTCCCGGTTTGGAAATTGCCGGCGAAGTGGCGCAGGTCGGCTCGCAAGTAAGCCGTTACAAGGTTGGCGATCGAGTCTGCGCGCTGATTGCCGGCGGCGGTTATGCGGAATATTGCCTGGTGCATGAGACCAATGCATTGCCGGTTCCGCGCGGTTTGTCATTGCTGCAGGCGGCGGCCCTGCCAGAGACATTTTTTACTGTTTGGGCCAATCTGTTTCAGCGCGGCAAGCTGCAAGCAGGGGAGATTCTGTTGGTGCATGGCGGTACCTCGGGCATCGGCACGGTAGCCATCATGTTGGGCAAAGCCTTTGGCGCCACCGTGCTGGCGACGGCCGGATCGGATGAAAAATGCGCGGCCATAGTCAGGTTGGGGGCTGATTACGCGATTAACTACCGAACCCAGGATTTTGTTACCGAGACCAAACGGCTGACCCAGCGGCATGGCGCGGATGTGATTGTGGATTTGATCGCCGGCGATTATGTGGCGCGCAATTATGCCGCCGCCGCCATGAACGGCCGTATTTTGCAAATCGGTATCCAGCACGGTCCGGCGAAAGAACTGAATCTGATGCCGATGCTGTCTAAACGGTTGACCCACACCGGCACCACTTTACGTTCCCGGTCCATTGAAGAAAAAGCGGTCATTGCCGGCGATTTGCTGGACAACGTCTGGCCGTTGTTGAGCGAAGGCCGGATCAGTCCCTTGATCGACCGCAGTTTTGCCATGGAACGAGCCTGCGATGCTCATCGCTTAATGGAAGCCAGTACCCATATCGGCAAAATTATGCTGGTCATGCCGGTTTATGCCGAATTGCCGGCGTGACATAGCCAAGCATGTCGTCCAGACCGCCAAGCGTCACGCCTGCGGGATATCGCGCGGGCGTGGCGGTTTGGTTATTCCGGACCAATGGCGTTAGCGGCTAAAACCGATATTATCATCAATCACCGCGGTGGGGCCGATCGGCACGCGACCCGTTTTCGCCAATGTCAGCTTGCGGAACACAATTTTTTCTTTCCAGACTTTGCGCAGGAAATCCTCGAATACCTGAATGGTTAACTGTTCACCGGGACAACGGCGATAGCCGAAGCCAAAGGGTGCGAACCCCGCATAATCGCACACCGGCTGCGGTTGTCCGTTGGCGACGCCGAATACGGTGCCGAAACCGCTGTTGGTAATGGATACCTTGCGTCCGTCTTTTACATCAAAAGAGGTAATATCAAACGGGCAGCGCGCCAGACCGATTTGTTGACATTTGGCTTCGTCGATTTCGGCGCTGGTGGGAACCGAGCGGAAACGTTCCGGATTGAAGGTGTCGGGTTCTTTCCAATGCTCCGGGCTGTGGCTGGTGCTGGTATGTGGCGTGCTGATGTAGCTGTTGCGTTCGAAAGACAGGCCGATGCTCCGGTGCGGCGATTCGCCATAGGCGGTGACGCGGGCATCCTCGATGGACGAGATGCTGCCACCATTGGGGGATATGGTGCGGAACAGCTCCATCACAAATAATTTCAACGGGGAATAAGGCGCGCCATTGGCGTTATCGAAATCGCCGCTCATGGTTTTGTGGAACGAGTTTTGCACTTCCTTGTCGCCATCGGTTTCACTTAATAAAGACATGATTCCATAAATGGTGTTGCCCCATTGGCTTAAGGCGACGAAATTATGAAAACATTCGAATACTATATCTTTCTTGCTGAAATGTGTGCCGTCGCCGGCATTTTTCAACCAATACCAGACCATGGTTTTTTCTGGATTGGCGATGCGGCCTTCGGCGATATCCTCGACCCGCTCGTCGATCCACTTTTTAAGGAAATCCAGCCGAGTGCGTACTGCCATGTAATTTTCATAAACAATGGGCTGCATAGGGTTGCGATAAGCCAGCACGGTATTGAATGCTTCGCCGATTTCGCGGACCTCGGCGGGAATGGCGTTGCCTTTAACCCCCAGATGAAGGTCCCAGTAGAGATCGAAATAATAATCCAGATAGTGTCGCATAAAAGGTTTATTGGCGAATTTCGGATCCATTAACTGATTAAAAAAATTAACGACTTTTCCTTTGTACATGGGTTCGTAAAGATCCGGAGTCATGCCGGTAAAATAAATTCGCTTACGCAAATTGTTTTCACCGCGGTTTTCCAGTCCTTGTAAAAATACCGTACTGCCTTCTTCCGGCGTTGGCCGCCATTCGGAATAAATAAGACCCCAAAAATCATAAGGCAGGGCGTTCTCTTTACTCAGGTTAAGATCAATTAGCGGCAACAGCGGCCGTTCACCCTCGTAAAAGCTGGTGAGAAAAAACGGAATGACGGCTTTTTCCACATAAGTCTGGTCGAAATTGGCGGGGATGGTTTCCCGAAAACGGACCAGCGCCGCGGCAATTTCCTCCGGTAATGCATGAATACCCTGAATGTCATTATCATCGGTAGTGACGGCATGAGCTACCGAAGTTCCTGCTGTAAGACTCAGCGCAGCTGCCCCTTTTAAAAAAGCGCGTCTTTTCATATTGCTACTCCTAAGTGAACGATAATCCTGCAAATCGTTATTTCCCGATGAGTTGGGGTAATAAATAGTATTGCCTTGGCTGAAGTAGCCAATATATGTTGATGCCAAGTAATATGCCGCATGACAACGAGACGTTATCAGATATTCAGGGCTGATCAATTCTTATCTAGTATTATTGTTTAAGTCAAGCATAAAAATAATAGAGGCAAAAATTGGCATTGACAATTTTCAAGAAAATAGTTGATAACATTTGAATTTGGTTAAGGGGGAATTAAATAAAAAACAAAGGTTAATTGTAAATAAGGTTAATATTAATTTTTTTTCAGGTGAGAATTTTGATATTAATGGCTTTAATTTTTTTTATAAATTTTTTTATAATAAATATCCCCATCTATGTCGTGATGCAGCCAAAATCGGCTCGGCCGGGCTAATAAATCAATGACGCGGCTGGTTATCAGAAAATAATTATATTCATAATACTTAACCCGGCGGGACGGCCATCACGTGATAAAATGAGGTCAATTAACCATTGATGGCATTGGCCAGTTTTGCAGGAACGGCATCGGTCAGGGCGCGCAAGTGGTCGACAAAATGATCGACCAATGAAGAAGCCGGCCGGTGCAGCGGTCTGATTAAACTCACGATAAAAGGAACTTCGATGCTGAAGGCTTTGATGACCACGCCGCTTTCGGCATAGTCCAGGGCGGTGAGCGGGTTGACGATAGAAATGCCTACCCCCGCTCGCACCATGGCGCATACCGATGCGGCGCTGTGCGTTTCCACCAGCATATTGCGTTCAATACCTGCCCGCTGAAACAACCCGTCGAGCCATTGGCGGTAACTGTCGGTGGCGGAGAGGCTGATAAAGGGTTGCGCCCTGAAATCTTCAGGCGTTAATACTTTTTTGTGGCGCAGCGGGTGATCGGCTGGCAATACGCAAACTTCATTCAGCGTCATCAGGGTCTGCCGCTCGGTGCCGGCTGGGGTGAAATTATTCTCGGTCAAGCCGAGATCATGGCGCTGGGCCGAAAGCCATTCTTCCAGCAACGGCGACTCCTGCGGCACCACGCGCAAACTTACTGCCGGATAAGTCCGGAAAAAACGCTGGCAAACCTCCGGTAATAATGACTGGGAAAACACTGGCAAACAGGCGACCGAGAGTTGCGCGTGCCGGTACTGACGGATATCCCGGGCCGCGCTCAGTATCCGTTCCAGGCCGTAATAGGAACGCTGTACCTCTTCGAACAGACGCAACCCTTCGCCGGTGGGTTTCAAACGGCCCTTAATCCGTTCGAACAGCGTTATCTGCAGTAAATGCTCGAACCGCGCCAGCTCGCGGCTGACGGTAGGCTGCGAGGTATGCAGCAGTGCCGCGGCCTCGGTCAGGTTTCCGGTGGTCATGACCGCCTGAAAAATATCAATCTGGCGCAGGGATATGGTGGCCATGGGTCGCTCCGATAGGTCAAAGACATATCATAAATGAATAGCTTTACCCAATATAGATATTTTATTACCGATAGCGATGTGAGGAATAATAGCGATAGGAAACCCAACGCACCTGCTCCTTGAAGTATGACGGGTGTAAATTGATAACGAGATTGAGGAAGCTATGCCGCACAGCCTTTACGATACCCCCAGCGCACTGAACGCGAACAATCTGCGCGGATTGGCGCGTTATTTTGGCGGGCCGGTCTGGGCTTATGAGGCGGAAGTTATCGTCGATCGTATTCGCCAGCTGAAAAATTTCGATGTGATCCGTTTTGCCCAGAAAGCCTGTTCCAATATCCATATTTTGCGCTTAATGCGCGAGCAGGGCGTGCGGGTGGATTCGGTTTCATTGGGTGAAATTGACCGGGCGCTGGCGGCGGGCTTTCAACCCGGCCAGTCTCCAAGCGAGATTGTCTTCACGGCCGATGTGTTTGATGAGCCGACTTTGCAGCGGGTTGTCGAACTGGCTATCCCGGTTAACGCCGGTTCGGTGGATATGCTGTCGCAATTGGGAGAACGCTCTCCTGGCCATGAGGTCTGGTTGCGTATCAACCCCGGGTTCGGTCATGGCCACAGCCAAAAAACCAATACCGGCGGTGAAAACAGCAAGCATGGTATTTGGTTTGGCGATTTGCCGCTGGCCTTGGAACAGATCCGGCGGTATGGCTTGCAACTGATTGGTTTTCATATGCACATCGGTTCCGGCGTGGATTACGATCATTTGCAACAGGTGTGCCAGGCCATGGTGCGGCAGGTGATCGCCTCCGGGCAGGATGTGCGCGCCATCTCCGCCGGCGGCGGGTTGACGGTCCCTTACCGGTTCGGTGAAGAAGCCATCAATACCACGCATTATTTTGGCCTGTGGGATGCGGCTCGCCAGCAGATCAGCCGTCACCTGGGACACCCGGTGTCGCTGGAAATCGAACCCGGGCGTTTTTTGGTGGCGGAGTCCGGCGTGCTGGTGGCGCAGGTCAGGGCGGTGAAAGATATGGGTTGCCGGCATTACGTGCTGGCGGACGCCGGGTTCAATGATTTGATGCGTCCGGTCATGTACGGCAGTTATCATCATATTTCCGTGATCCCCGCCGATGCCGATGATCACCGCCTGACGGAGGGCGGCGAACGATCGACCGTGGTTGGCGGGCCGTTGTGCGAATCGGGCGATGTGTTTACCCAATTGGCCGGCGGCGGCATCGAGCCGCGATTATTGCCGCAAGCGCAAGTCGGCGATTATCTGGTGTTTCATGATACCGGCGCTTATGGGGCGTCCATGTCGTCAAATTATAATAGCCGGCCATTATTGCCGGAAGTCTTATTCGAACACGGTTGCCCGCGATTGATACGCCGCCGTCAAACCATGGATGAATTACTGGCGCTGGAGCAGGTTTCGCAACACGTGCCGCTGCCTGCACAGGCTTAATGCCGCCTGCGCTAATCCCCGGCCTTGCTGTCGGCTACACTGGCGGCGGGGCCACCGAGTGCCTTCTGACCAGCGTCGGACTGAACGTATTGGTGACTTCCGGCAAGGGATCGTTATGGGCTAACGCCAGCGCTAACTGCGCCGCCTGGGTGGCCATGGCGATGACCGGATAGCGAATGGTGGTCAACCGCGGACGCAAGTAGCGGGAAATCAAAACATCGTCGAAACCGACCAGCGAAACCTGTTCCGGCACATCGATGCCATTATCGCCAAGCACCGCCATCGCTCCGGCCGCCATTGAGTCATTGTAGCAAGCGATGGCGGTGAAATGGCGCCCATGTCCCAGCAATTCGGTCACGGCCAGCTCGCCGCCGACTTCATCCGGCTCACCATAGGCAATCAGCTTGTCATCGATTTCCATCCCATGTTCCTTCATGGCGTCCAGGTATCCCTGCAAGCGATCGGTACTGTCGGAAATGGGATGATTGGAACAGATAAAGGCGATGCGTTTATGCCCTTGCTGAATCAGATGCCGGGTGGCCAGCCAGGCGCCGTAGCGATCGTCCAGCGCCACACAGCGGCTGGCATAAGCGGGCAGAATGCGATTGATTAACACCATGCCTGGAATGTGCGCCATCAATGCGTCCAATTCCGCCTCGGGTATCATTTGGGCATGCACCACCAAAGCGGCGCAGCGATGCCGGATCAATTGCTCGATCGCTTGCCGTTCCTTGTCGATGATGTGGTAGCCGTTGCCAATCAAGAGAAAGTTGCCGGTACGATAGGCAACCTGTTCCACGGCTTTGACCATTGCGCCAAAAAATGGATCCGAAACATCCGCCACGATCAGCCCCAAGGTTTCGGTGGACTGTTGCGCCAGCGCGCGCGCATTGGCATTGGGATGATATTGCAGCTCTTCCATGGCGGTCAGTACCGCGTGACGCGAACTGTCGCTGGCTTTTGGCGAATTATTTATTACACGCGAAACTGTGGCGACCGATACGCCCGCCAGTTTCGCTACGTCCTTAATGGTGGGCATATCGTGTTATAGGCTCTCAAAGAATCATCGATTACATTCCCAAGTCTCATGGAAAAGCCCCGCCGATGCAAGGCGTTAACTGCAAACCTGCGGGTTGCGTTTGACTTAATGGGAAAATAGTCCGGGCGATAGCGGCGCAAGCCTTACAATAGATTGATAATCTCCTTTTTTTCCCAGTCTTGGGTGACTTTTGGCGGAGAACAGACGTATTTACGCCGCAATTTCAGACTTATCCGGGGGGCGAACAACGTGCGGCGCAGGATGAATTTTTGATGACAATGCGGCCGACCCGGCGGGCGGTTATAATCCTGGGCCAATTTTTACAGTTGGTTTCATTTCGATCAGCAATCTTGCGATTGAGCGGTAGTTTATTCATGACGCCACCATTAGAGTAGGTATTCCCAGAGGTATTGATTGGTGAGAAATCAGCATGCCTTGTATGCTGAGACCATTTCAATTGCACCAACCTACGCGGATGCGTAGGTTTTTTTTGTCCTGATTTTCCCGCCGGCAACAGTAATTCCCCTTTTTTTGTCGTATTGATTCTGTTTAAGCCCCTGTTTCTGCTCATGGTGGTTGCGAAGGTTAGCCTTATCAGGCAAGTTATTTATCGGCGGATACCATTGCAGCGGCGTACATGGCTGTTGCCACGCCGGCCATGTCGCTGTTCTGGCGGGCGAGATGAGTTTTATCGCAAAATACCCTATCTTCCAAGGAGATCCGAACCATGCCTGTCGTTAATCATTATGATCAATTGGTGGGAGAGGCGTTGCCCGGCTGGCTGCCCAGGCCCCGCCCGCAGAAAATTGGCCTTGAAGGGCGATTTTGCCGTTTGGAACCGCTGTCGCCGACCCACAGCGAGGCGCTCTACACTGCCTGGCACAGTATCAACGATGATCGCGATTGGACCTATTTTTCCACCCCGCGTCCGGTTTCGCCGCAGGCGTGTGAGGCGTTAATTGCGGCTAACGCGGCCTCGGAGGACCCATTGCATTATGCGGTGATTGATTTCAAAACCGGCCTGGCGGTAGGCAGCGTGGCCCTGATGCGCATCGATCCGGCCAATGGCGTGGTGGAAATCGGGTGGGTTAACTGGTCGCCATTGATGAAACAATCAGTGTGCGGCAGCGAAGCCTTGTATCTGTTGTTGAGTTATGTTTTCGATACTTTGGGGTACCGGCGCTGTGAATGGAAATGCAATAGTTTGAATGTGGCCTCAAGCCAGGCGGCGAAGCGGTTGGGATTTCAATATGAAGGCACTTTTCGCCAGGCGATGGTCAGTAAAGGCAATAATCGGGATACCAGCTGGTATTCCTTGCTTGATAAAGAGTGGCCGGCGGTGGGTCATGCGCTGCGCCAATGGCTACAACAAGATAATTTCACTCCCCTGGGCGTACAAAAACGGCGGTTGTCCGAGTTTATGGCACCGCGAAAGTAGACTGAACTGGCCACGCTCGCGCCGGACGCTGCGCTTTGCCGGCTTAAGGCGTTTTTTGCCGATGACGTTAAGAAGAGGCTCAGGCAATCAAGGAGACGGCATGCTTTTTTCCCTTTTGCGAGTATTTTTTCGGCTGCTTTACCGGGTGCGGATTGTCGGCGATACGAACGTATTGCGGCAACCAAAGGTCATGATTACCCCCAATCACGTTTCATTTCTTGATGGCTTTCTATTGGCGGTGTTTTTACCGATCAAACCGGTTTTCGCCATTTATGCCAGTATTGCGGATGCCTGGTTCATGCCCATCGTTAAACGCTTTGTGGACATTGTTCCCATCGACCCCACCAAACCGGTCAGCATCAAAAAATTGATTAAAGCTCTTGAGATTGGCCGTCCGGTAGTGGTCTTTCCGGAAGGGCGGATAACGGTCACCGGGTCGTTGATGAAAATTTATGACGGGGCCGCTTTTGTCGCCTCCCGTTCCGGCGCAACCGTGGTGCCGATCTGGCTGGATGGCCCGGAATTGACGCCCTTTAGCCGCATGGGGGGCGTGATCAAGCGGCACTGGTTCCCGAAAATCACCATCAATTTGCTAACGCCGACCTTGCTGCCGTTGCCCGTTGCGCCAAGAGCGCGCGATCGCCGCCGCATCGCCGGGGAAAATCTGCGCCGCATCATGATGGAGGCGCGTATGGCCTCCCGTACCTCTTCCACCTTATATCAGGCCCTGCTGACGGCGGCTTCGCGCTATGGTTTCGCCAAGCCCTGCATTGAGGATATCGCTTTCCAGGCGGACAGTTATCGGGGATTGTTGAAGAAAATATTGGGCGTAAGCCGCATTCTTGAGCGTATCAGCGCGCCGGGCGAGCATTTGGGACTGCTGTTGCCCAATACCACTATTACCGCGGCGGTGATCGTGGGCGCCGGTTTGCGCGGCCGCATCCCGGCGGTGCTGAATTATACCGCCGGCGCCAGCGGGCTTAACAATGCCATCAAGGCCGCCGAATTAAAAACCATCGTCAGTTCGCGCCAGTTTCTTGAACGGGCGAAATTGACCGCTTTGCCGGCTCAAGTCACCGGCGTGCAATGGCTTTATCTGGAAGATCTGAAAGACAGCCTCGGTCTGGCGGATAAGGTATGGATACTGGCGCATTTGTTCCTGCCCCGGTATGCCGAAGTGCCGCAACAAGCCCAGGACAGCGCGCTGATCTTGTTTACCTCCGGTTCCGAAGGCACGCCGAAAGGCGTAGTGCACTCCCATGACAGTATCCTGGCGAATATTGAGCAAATCCGTGCGGTAGCCGATTTCACCCCCCGCGATAAATTTTTGTCGGCGCTGCCGCTGTTCCATGCCTTCGGTCTCACGGTGGGGTTGTTTGCGCCGTTGTTGACCGGGGCGCGGGTATTGCTTTATCCCAGTCCGCTACATTATCGCATCATCCCGCAACTGGTTTATGATCAAAATTGCACCGTGCTGTTCGGTACGTCGACTTTCTTGGCCCAGTATGGCCGTCTGGCCCATCAATACGATTTTGCCAGGGTCCGCTATGTGGTGGCCGGGGCGGAAAAGTTGGCGGACAGCACCCGTTTGTTATGGCAGGAAAAATTCGGTATCCGTATCCTTGAGGGTTATGGCGTGACCGAATGCGCTCCGGTTGTCGCAATCAATGTTCCGCTGGCGGCCAAGATTCACACCGTCGGCCAGATTCTGCCCGGCATGGCGGCGCGGCTTATCCCGGTGGAAGGCATGGATGAATGCGGGCGGTTGCAATTGCGTGGTCCGAATATCATGCGTGGCTACCTTCGGGTGGAAAACCCCGGCGTTCTGGAAACGTCTTCTGCCGAAAATGCCGAAGGACAACGTGAAGCGGGCTGGTATGACACCGGCGATATTGTGGCCATCGACGCCCAGGGTTTCCTGGGAATACTGGGCCGGGTCAAGCGTTTCGCCAAATTGGCGGGAGAAATGATTTCATTGGAAAGTGTCGAGCAACTGGCGGCGCTGGTTTCGCCCGAGGGTAGGCATGGCGCAGCCATTAAAGCTGATGTGGTAAAAGGCGAAGGGCTGGTGTTGTTCACCACCGACACGACATTGACGCGCGAAAGGCTGTTGCGGCAGGCGCGTAATATGGGCGTCACCGAGCTTTCAGTGCCGCGTGATATCCGCCATATCGGTGCGCTGCCATTACTGGGCAGTGGTAAACCTGATTTTGCCGCGCTGAAAAAAATGGCGGAATCCGTGGAGAGCAAGGCATGAACCCACCGACAATGAAATCCGATCACCTGTTTTCCCGGCCGATGCTGGCGGTTATTGTGTCCCAGTTTTTCTCGGCCTTCGGCGATAATGCCTTGTTGTTCGCCACGCTGGCGCTTATCAAGCAACAAAGTTACCCGGCCTGGAGCCAGCCGGTGCTGCAAATGTTGTTCGTCGCCGCCTATATTTTGCTGGCGCCGTTTGTCGGACAGGTTGCCGACAGTTTTCCCAAAGGGCGGGTACTGATGGCGGCCAATCTGCTGAAACTGATCGGGGCGCTGATCATTATTTTCGGGCTGGATCCTTTTTTCGGCTACTGTCTGGTCGGGGTGGGCGCCGCCGCTTATTCTCCGCCCAAATACGGCATCCTTGGCGAATTGACGCAAGGCCATCTGCTGGTGAAAGCCAACGGTCTGATGGAAGCCTCCACCATTGCGGCGATACTGGTAGGTTCGGTGATCGGCGGGATATTGTCGGACTGGCATGTCATGATCGCTTTATCGGTCAGCGCGCTGACCTATGGCGTTGCGATAGCGGCCAATCTGTTTATTCCGCGCTTGAGACCGGCGCGTCCCGGCGGTCCATGGGGATTTTCCGGCATGCTGTCGGGATTCGGCGCCGCCTGTCATAGTTTGTGGCGCGATGGCGGCACGCGTTTCTCCATTATCGGCACCAGTTTATTCTGGGGGGCGGGCGTGACCTTGCGTTTCTTGCTGGTGATATGGGTGCCGGTGGCCTTGGGTATCAAGGGCATGGCCACGCCCACGATGCTCAATGCCATGGTGGCGGTGGGGATTGTATTCGGCGCGGCCGCGGCGGCCAGGCTAATCACATTGGAAACGGTGCGGCGCTGTATGCCGGCCGGCGTTATTCTGGGCGGGGTGGTGGTGGCGTTAAGCTTGCAGCACCATCTGTTGCCGTCCTATTTATTGCTGGCGCTCATCGGTGTGCTGGGCGGTTTTTTTATTGTGCCCCTGAACGCCTTGTTGCAGTATCGCGGTAAACGCAGCGTCGGCGCCGGCAACGCCATCGCGGTACAGAATTTCGCTGAAAACGGCGCCATGTTGCTTATGCTCGGGCTTTATTCGCTGGTGGTGAAATTGCAGCTTTCGCCGGTGGCTATCGGCCTTGGTTTCGGCGCGCTGTTCTCGTTGGCGATTATCGTATTGTGGGGCACGGGCCGGATCTTCAATAATAGCCACCCCGGCGCTTAACGCCTTTGCCGTCTTGTTCGTCAGTCCGACGCAGCGGGACTGGTGATGGCTTTCATGGTGAAAAGCCATCACGGTTTCTCTTTACGGCGCAGGAATGGTGAATCGCTGGTGAATTTCTTCCAGTGAGTTAACGACTTCGTCGTCCAATTCCAGCGTCAGACTGTCGAGGTTGGTCTGCAATTGTTCAAGCGTCGTTGCGCCGAGCAAAGTGGATGCCACAAAAGGCTGCCGGCGGACAAACGCCAATGCCATTTGCGCCGGATCAAGGCCGTGACGTTGCGCCAGCGATACATATTCTGCGATGGCCCGCTGAGTATGGGGCGCGTTGTAACGGGTAAAGCGGCTGAACAGGGTATTGCGGGCATTGGCCGGTTTGGCGCCATTAAGATATTTACCCGTCAGAGTACCGAACGCCAGGCTGGAGTAGGCCAGTAATTCCAGACCTTCAAATTGGCTGATTTCCGCCATGCCCACTTCAAAGCTGCGATTAAGCAGGCTGTAGGGATTCTGTACCGTGACGATGCGCGGCAGATCGTGTTTTTCCGCCAGTTGCAGGTAGCGCATGGCGCCCCAGGGCGTTTCGTTGGAAATGCCGAGGTAGCGGATTTTACCAGCCCGTACCTGCTCGTTAAGCGCTTCCAGCGTTTCCAGAATAGTGACCGCCAGTTTTTCGTCGGTATAACTGTAATTCAGCTTGCCGAAACAATTGGTCGCGCGCTGCGGCCAATGCACCTGGTAGAGATCGAGATAATCTGTTTGCAGGCGCTGCAAACTGGCATCCAGCGCCAGCCGGATATTTTTGCGATCCAGTATTTGCTGGGGACGAATGCCGACGTCATTATTGCGGGACGGGCCGGCGACTTTACTGGCCAGAATGATCTTTTCCCGCTGGCCGCGTTTGTGCAACCAGTTGCCGATATAGGTTTCGGTCAGCCCCTGGGTCGCCGGTCGCGGGGGAACCGGATACATTTCAGCCGTGTCGATAAGATTAACTCCCGCGGCAACGGCATGATCCAATTGCTCATGGGCCTGGGCTTCGGTGTTCTGTTCGCCAAATGTCATGGTGCCCAATCCCAGAACACTGACTTCAAGAGAGCTATGTGGAATACGGTGATAATGCATTGAGGCTGGTTCCTTAGTGTCAGAAAAGAGCAGACGTCAGACTTCGCCGCTTCATTCGACTATAACCAAGCCTGGCGGCAAGGAAAAGTGAAATGGTTGCACAGGCCGATATAAGCGGCGGCCTGGTAGGTCTCAACGTTCAATCATTTGCGACACGACATTACCGTTGATTTGCATTTTATTGCCCTGTTCGTCGGTATAGCTGAACATGCCGGTGGTTTTATCCAGCTCGGGCTTGCCCTTGGTCAGAATCATTCTTCCGTCTTTGGTGGCCATAACATAATTGCTGGTACATCCCGACAGCAAACCCGCTAAAAGTAACGCTGAGCAGATAATGATGCTTTTTTTCATTGTGATTATTTATTCCTTGCGAGTTGAGACCGCATACTCTTCATCTTGTTCCAAATTGCAGCCTGACGTCGACATTAAGCCGGCTGCGTTGCCGCACCGCCGCAACGTGAAAACGATTGAGTCAGTTTACGTTAAGCAAAGCTTTGTCGATGAAGATCTTAACCGGCGCGGCGGTGGCGATTGTTTTTCTTGCTTCTGACCAAATTCAGCGCTTCAACGCTCATTGAGAAAAACATCGCAAAATAAATGTAGCCTTTAGGCACATGAATATCAACGCCTTCCAAAATCAAGGTAAAGCCGATCAGAATCAGGAACGACAAGGCCAGCATTTTTACCGACGGATGGCGGGCGACAAATTCGCCGATCGGTCGCGCCGCAAACATCATGACGCCCACCGACAGCACCACCGCCAGCATCATAATGAACAAGTGATTCGATAGGCCGACCGCGGTGATCACCGAATCCAGGCTGAAAATAATATCCAGCAGCATAATCTGTACTATCGCCCCGACAAAAGAAGTGACGCGGCTTTCCTGCTCCGCTTCCCCGCCTTCGAGCGTTTGGTGGATTTCCCGGCTGGATTTCCAAATCAGGAACAACCCGCCCAGAATTAGAATGATATCCCGCAACGAAATGGTGCGATCAAACAGGGAAAACAGCGGATAGGTCAAGCGAATGACCCAGGAGATCGAGGCCAGCAGACACAGGCGCATGAGCATGGCGCCGAATAACCCGATGCCGCGTGCCTTGCTTTGTTGTACTACCGGGAGTTTACCGACCACCAGAGAGAGAAAAATGACATTATCAATACCCAGGACAATTTCCAAGATAGTCAGTGTGCCTAACGCCAACCAGGCGTTGGGGTCCACGATCCAATCAAACATTATGGTTAGTGACCTTAACAAAATCTAAATATTAGTAGAAACAATACGGGCTGATCACGGACAGGCGGAAAAGCGGATTACATCAGGAAATGCCTGGCCAATAGCGAGCCGGTGAAGTTTTTTTTCAAATAAAAACCACGTGGCTGCGTCATTATCGATTGCCCGAATTCGCCGATGGCGGCGGTTAGCACCCGGCTGTTGGCCGCTTTAGGACGTAATTGCAAAACTTCGCCGTGACGGGCGGTGATTTTTTCCACCTGGCCCAGCACGATAAGATCCATCAATTCTTCCCAATCTTGTTTCAACAGGGCTTCTTCTTCCGGACTGGGGCTCCAAAGCAGGGGCGCACCGATCCGTCGTTTGGATAAGGGAATATCCCGGCTGCCTTCCACCGGGATCCATAGTACCCGAGCCAGTTTATAACGTACATGGCTACTTGCCCAAGTGACGCCGCTATTGCCCGTCAAGGGCGCGACGCAGACGAAGGTGGTTTCCAGCGGCCGTCCTTCGCTATCCACCGGTATGGTTTTCAATTCGATCCCGATATCGGCGAAATCCTGTTCGGGTTTGCTGCCGGCGCTGGCGCCCAGATAACGTTCCAGCAAAATGCCGACCCAGCCCTTGTCCCGTTTGAGGTTGGCTGGTAAAACCAGGCCGGCGTGCGCCGCCAGTTCCGCCAGGCTATACCCCGCCAGAGCGCTGGCGCGGCCCAATAATTCGCTTTCATCGGCCGGCGGGATGATGAGGTTTGCTGTCGACGGCAGGCTCATTTGGCAATCATCCACGAGTGTTTAAAAACTAGGCTGTCATCGTCAATGACGATCGTGTAAGGATCTTTTAAGACTGAAGAAATCATAATAACATGTATTGTAATGCTTTTTTGAGGACGATTTTATCTCGGCCACCCTTTGTCCCGCTGGTTGTGCACCTAAAGCCGGGAACAATGAACAGGATCTTACACCATGTTATCCACAGATCTATGGGATAACCCCAACAAAAAAAGACTACTGTAGCTATCTACAGCCTTGACTGGTGATTTATTAACTGATTTGTTCCAAAAGCATCACTGTTAAGGCATTAAATTGTGGATAAAACCGCCATTGACTACTATTTGGCCTTATAAGCCGTCTCGATCTTATCCCACCCATAAACTCGATCCTATCATTGGGATAGGTAAAACCTACCTAATTGAAAATTATGAATATTTAAAAAATCAGCTGTTTGCGCGGCGGATCGTCGGCAAAAGTTTTACCCCGTTAATCCAATGTTCTACACATATCTATCCACAGAAAAAGTGAATAAAAACCCCGACCCCGAACACCCTCTGTTAATAACTTAATCACAGAAACCGACGGAAACCGGGATCGAGGGTAGGACTTTACTGAAAAGCAGTGGTTTACCGTATTGAGGGGATGTGAAACAATCAGACCATCTTTGCATTATAAGTAATCGAGGTAGTCCGGTGATCGATGATGATGGCTACCGCCCGAATGTTGGTATTGTCATCTGCAATCGTGAGGGGCAGGTATTGTGGGCCAGGCGCTACGGACAACACTCATGGCAATTTCCTCAGGGCGGCATTAATGCCGGCGAAACCGCTGAGCAAGCGATGTTCCGTGAGTTGTACGAAGAGGTCGGATTAAGCCGCCGTGACGTGCGCATCCTCGCCTCGACGCGCAATTGGCTGCGCTACAAGCTGCCTAAACGTCTGGTCCGCTGGGACACGAAACCGGTCTGTATCGGACAGAAGCAAAAGTGGTTTTTGCTGCAACTCATGTGTCAGGATGCGGATATCAATATGCAGCGCGGGGGGACTCCAGAATTTGATGATTGGCGCTGGGTCAGTTTTTGGTACCCGGTTCGCCAGGTAGTTTCCTTTAAGCGGGACGTATACCGCCGAGTGATGAAAGAGTTTTCCCTGATTGTTATGCCGTTGCAGGAGCCTGCAGTGCAACGGCCTTGCCCTGCTTATCGTAGAAAGAGGGGTTGAGCCACGCAGAATATGCTCACGCGTTTACGAGAAATCGTCGAAAAGGTTGCTGCTGCGCCGCGTTTGTCGGATACGCTGGAAATCCTGGTTAATGAAACCTGTCTGGCGATGAACACCGAGGTTTGCTCGGTTTATCTGGCGGATAATGATCGGCGCTGTTACTACCTTATGGCTACGCGCGGTTTGAAAAAGCCGCGCGGGCGGACTATTACGCTGGCGTTCGATCAAGGCATCGTCGGGCTGGTGGGGCGGCTGGCGGAACCCATCAATCTGGCCGACGCCCATACTCACCCGAGTTTCAAGTACATTCCCGCGGTCAAGGAAGAGCGTTTTCGCTCCTTCCTCGGCGTGCCGATAATCCATCGCCGTCAACTGCTGGGCGTATTGGTGGTGCAACAGCGCGAGCACCGCCAGTTCGATGAGAGCGAAGAGTCTTTCATGGTGACGCTGGCCACGCAAATGGCCGGCATATTGTCGCAATCGCAACTGAACGCGCTGTTTGGCCAGTACCGGCAGACGCGCATCAGGGCGCTGGCGGCCGCACCCGGCGTGGCTATTGCCCAGGGCTGGGTGGATAGCAGCCAGCCTTCGCTGGATCAGGTCAATCAGGCTTCGTCGCTCAACAGCGCCCAGGAACGGGAACGGCTGACGTTCGCCCTCGGCGAGGCGGCGGCGGAATTTCGCCGTTTCAGTAAACGGTTTAACGCCAATGCGCAAAAAGACAGCGCGGCTATTTTCGATCTTTATTCCCATTTACTTAACGATGCTCGCCTCAGGCGCGCGCTGTTTGCCGAAATCGATGCCGGCTCGGTCGCAGAATGGGCGGTGAAGCAGGTTATTGAACAATTCGCCGAACAATTCGCCCAGCTTAACGATACCTACATGCGCGAGCGCGCCGGCGATTTGCGCGCGTTGGGGCAGCGGTTGCTGTTTCATCTCGACGACAGCAGCCAGAGCGAGACGCGCTGGCCGTCCCGTTTCATCCTGGTCGCCGATGAGCTGAGCGCCACGCTGCTGGCGGAAATGCCGCAGGCGAAAATGGTCGGTGTGGTGGTTCGCGACGGGGCCGCCAATTCCCATGCCGCGATCCTGGTCAGGGCAATGGGCATCCCCACGGTGATGGGCGCGGATATACAGCCGGCGCTGCTTAATCAGCGTCTGCTGGTGGTGGATGGTTATCGCGGCGAACTCTTGGTGGATCCTGAGCCGGTCCTGGTACAGGAGTATCAGCGCTTGATTAGCGAAGAAAAAGAACTCAGCCGGCTGGCGGAAGACGATGTGGAACAACCGGCGCAGCTTAAAAGCGGCGAACGTATCCAAATCATGCTCAATGCAGGCTTAAGCGCCGAGCATGAGCAGCGTCTGGGCGATCGCATCGATGGCGTCGGGCTTTATCGCACCGAAATTCCTTTTATGCTGCAAAGCGGGTTTCCTTCGGAAGACGAGCAGGTCGCGCAATACCAGGGGATGCTGCAACTTTACCCCACCAAGCCCGTCACGCTGCGCACTCTGGATGTCGGATCGGATAAGCAACTGCCTTATATGGCGCCGATCAATGAAGAAAATCCTTGTCTTGGCTGGCGTGGAATCCGCATTACCCTGGATCAGCCCGAACTGTTTCTGATCCAGGTGCGGGCCATGCTGCGGGCAAATGCCGCCACCGGCAATCTGAGTATTTTATTGCCGATGGTCACCACGATCGACGAGATCGACGAAGCCCGGCGGATGATCGATCGCGCCGGCCGGGAAGTGGAAGAGACGCTGGGCTACGCATTGCCGCCTTTACGGGTCGGCGTCATGATCGAGGTCCCCGCCATGGTGTTTATGCTGCCGGCGCTGGTCGGCCGGGTGGATTTCATTTCGGTGGGCACCAATGATTTAACCCAGTACCTCTTGGCGGTGGATCGCAACAATACGCGCGTGGCCGCGATGTACGATAGCCTTCATCCGGCGATGCTGCAGGTATTGCATAAAATCGTTACCGAATGCGGGCAGCTCGGCCTGGATTGCAGCCTGTGCGGGGAAATGGCCGGCGACCCCATGGGCGCCTTGCTGCTTACCGGCATGGGGTATCGTTCGCTCAGCATGAACGGGCGTACAGTGGCCAGAATCAAATATCTGCTGCGCAACGTGGATCTTGCCGAGGTGGATGATCTGGTGGAACGGGTGATGGCTGTGCAAAACGCCATTGATGTCCGCCATCAGGTGGCGGCGTTTTTGGAACGCCGCGGTCTTGGCGGTCTGATTCGCGGCGGGCGTTAGTCCTGGCGCGGGTAAATTTTTACTCTTTCGTTTGACAAATTTGCCCCTGTCCGCCGCGTATAACCGACCCCTATGTTATGATATGCCCTGAAATTTACCTGTGTTGTGGTGATGAATGACAACGAAATATCTGGCTTTCCCTCAAATCGATCCGGTCATTTTTTCCATTGGTCCGGTCTCGCTCCACTGGTACGGGCTTATGTACCTGGTCGGTTTTGTTTTCGCGCTCTGGCTGGCGGTGCGCCGCGCCAATCGCCCTGGCAGCGGCTGGACCAAGGAAGAAGTCGAAAACCTGTTGTACGCCGGTTTCCTTGGCGTATTCCTGGGCGGCCGTATCGGTTATGTGTTGTTTTATAACCTGCCGCTGTTTCTTGATAATCCGCTTTATCTCTTCAAGGTATGGGATGGCGGTATGTCGTTCCATGGCGGGTTGGTGGGCGTTATCTGCGTGATGTTCTGGTTTGCCCATCGCACCAAACGCCATTTTTTCCAGGTTGCCGATTTTATCGCCCCGATGATCCCCTTTGGCCTGGGCGCCGGACGGCTGGGCAACTTTATTAACGGCGAGCTTTGGGGCCGGGTCACCACCGATACTCCTTGGGCCATGCTGTTTCCTGGCTCCCGGGACGAGGATATCGCGCTATTGCCGTTTCACCCGCAATGGCAGGCCATCTTCAATCAATATGGCGTTTTGCCCCGTCATCCGTCGCAGTTATATGAGTTATTGCTCGAAGGCGTGGTATTGTTTATCATCCTCAACTTTTTCATTCGCAAACCGCGTCCGCTGGGCAGCGTGTCCGGCCTATTCCTGATAGGTTACGGCGCGTTTCGCATCATCGTGGAATTTTTCCGCCAGCCTGACGCACAGCTGGGATTGTTCGATAATGCCATCAGCATGGGGCAGATTTTATCGTTGCCGATGATTATCGCCGGCGCCATCATGATGATTTGGGCTTATCGTCGTCGTCCGCAGCAGCAATTATCCTGAGGTTACATGAAACAGTATTTGGAACTGATGCGGTTGGTGCGGCAACAGGGCACGCCGAAAGCGGATCGTACCGGCACCGGCACTCTGTCGATTTTCGGCCATCAGATGCGCTTCAATTTGCAGGACGGCTTTCCTTTGGTGACCACCAAACGATGCCATCTCCGTTCGATAATCTATGAGTTGCTATGGTTCCTTAATGGCGATACCCATATCGGTTTTCTGCATGACAATAACGTGTCCATTTGGGATGAATGGGCTGACCAGGATGGTAATCTGGGCCCGGTTTACGGTAAGCAATGGCGCGCCTGGGGCGCGGCGGATGGCCGTCAAATCGACCAGCTAAGCCGGGTGCTTGAGCAATTGCGCCAGGACCCCGACTCACGCCGTATCATTGTTTCGGCCTGGAATGTTGGCGAACTGGATCAGATGAAGCTGGCTCCCTGCCATGCCCTGTTCCAGTTCTATGTCGCTAACGGCACGCTTTCCTGCCAGCTTTATCAGCGCTCTTGCGATATATTCCTCGGCTTGCCGTTCAATATCGCCAGCTATGCCTTGCTGATGCATATGGTGGCGCAGCAATGTTCGCTTAAAGTGGGCGATTTTGTCTGGACCGGCGGCGATACCCATCTTTATTCAAACCACCTGGAACAGGCCGATTTGCAATTGACGCGCGAACCGCGTCCGCTGCCGCAATTGGTTCTCAAACGCAAACCGGCCTCGTTGTTTGATTATCGTTTCGAGGATTTTGACATCCAGGGCTATGATCCCTATCCGCCCATTAAAGCGCCCATCGCGATATAATGAGACTGACGGTGTGGCGTGACCGCACCGTCAGCGTGTCGCGTCGGCGGGTGAAATTGCTGCTTTCCCCGCATTTTTTTGTCGAGTTGCATTCCCTATAACCTTTGTCTGCGAGCTGTTTTGCCTTATGCCATTTAGCGGTTGGCGCAACGAGGCTCGATTGCATTAGGCTGCGGGTTATGAAAACACACTTTTTTTCGCAACAGGGTTATTCCCTGATTGAAATGATGCTGATCATGGCGCTGCTGGCCGTATTAACGCTGTCGGGCGGTTTCGTCTGGCAACATTACCGGCAGCAGGCGCGGCTGTTGCAGGCCGGTCAGCACATCGCCGCTTATTTGTCCCGGTTGCAGCTCCATACGACCCGCGGCAATCATTATTGCCGGATAAACGTAACGACCGGTCTCGACGGCAATCTCTCCGGCGATTGTACGTCGCACCCCGGCGTTCCGCTGCGGTTCGCCGCGCCATTGCCCGATATCCGGCTGGAGATAGCCGCTCCGGGATATATAGGCTTGCGGGGATTGCATCATACCGCTACGCCGACGCATCTGGCGCTCAGTAATCCGGCGGGAGAGATCAAAATCATCATTTCCGGTCACGGACGAATGCGTTTATGCAGTGCTAAAGGGCGCTGGTCGGGCATTCCTTTATGTTAATCAGCGACCAGTCAGGTTTCAGCCTGGTGGAAACCTTATGCGCCCTGGCGGTTTCCACCATGGTGCTGCTATCCGGGCTGCATCTTTTGCCGAAATTACATCGCCAGTGCCACGGCGGGATTCAGCAAATGCGTTTAATCCAACAGCTTAATCATGCGCTGTTGTTCATTGAAAAAGATATCCGGCGAGCCGGATTGGATACGGTAACGGACGAACATCCCGCCGTGATCATCGCGCAGCGGCATGGCGAACCGGCACGCTCCTGCTTGCTGGTCAGATATGCGTTTTATGCCGCGGAAGGTCACCGCGCAGGACAGGAACTGATCACTGAAACCTTTGGCTATCGCATGCGCCGGGGAGCGCTGGAAATGCGGCGCGGCGTGACGCATTGCGATGGGCCGGGGTGGGTAAAAATGCATGATACTCATCAATGGCAGGTAAAACGTTTGCAGTTTGATCCAGTAGCGCAAAATGGCCTGCGCGTGATCATGACCGGCGTGACGTGCGGCGGAGCGGGCGATAAGCAGACCCTGACCCGGTTTATCGCCCGACGTAATGCATGAACCGGTCCGCAGAGCGGGGCAGCGGCGGTCTCCTGGCCTCGGCCGGCTTGTTGCTGATCGGTTTGCTGGCCATGCTGGCCTGGCATCGTTTGCTCGACGCGTCGAGAGCCTGGATTGATGACGAACAACGTTATCTGGCGGCCTTTCATCGGGCTGAGTCCGCCTTATCATGGGCCATGACGCAATATTGGCGAGGCGCCGAACAGGAGTGCCGGCGGCCGGCCGGCGAAATGTTCAAAGCGTGTTTAATCGCGGGCCGCCAGCCAGGGGCTTGGCTGTTGAGCGCCGAGGGCTATGACCGGCATGATGCCGGCGCAACAGTGTGTTTGTATCGGCGGGTGACGCTGCATCGATGCGACCCCGCGCGGAGCGGGCACGGTTACAGACCGTCCTTTATCCTGCGCCCGGTTGCCGGGAACTGGTTGGATTTCGATCCCGATAAAGCGGGTTAAACGGCACCGAACAGGCGGCAACGGGTACAAAATCTGCTAAAACCTGCTTAAGGAATCTTGGATGTGCTGCGATAATCAAGGCAAACGGCGCGATATACGCAACCAATGCGGGATGACCCTGCCGGAAGCTCTGGCGACGATATTGGTGTTTTCGGTGTTCGCTCTGGCGTTATTAAAATACTTGCAACGGCTTGAGCACACGCAACAAACCTGGCTTGACCATCAGCAGGCGCTGAATCTCTGCCATCAAGCGCTGGAGCGCTATCGTCTCGGATGGCGAGAAAAATCCCTGCAGTTGCCCGCAGGGTGGCGACTGCGCGTCTTACAACAACCCCGCGGGCCGTATTGTATGAATATTGCCGCTGAGGTATGCGCCTTGTCGCCTCGCTGCATCAAACTGGAAGAATGGTCATGTACGGGCCTGTACGACGCTCATCCGTTTGATTATCGCGGATGATAGCTTGTTTTCAGACTCAATCACGTTAAAGTGTCCCAATGTCGGAAGGGATGAAACGCGGTAGCTTTGGCTCGGAGGGGCGGGATGTTCAGGATATACCATTCAAATCAGTTGGAATTGCTTAAAGCGCTTGCCGCCGCCTTGATTGAAGCGCAGCCGTTGCAGGATCCTTTTCAGCCCGAAGTGATTCTGGTGCAAAGCACCGGCATGGCGCAATGGCTGCAAATGGAACTGGCGGCGCAATTCGGTATCGCCGCCAATATGGAATTTCCCTTACCGGCCAGTTTCATCTGGCAGATGTTCACCCGCGTCATATCGGATATTCCCGCCGAGAGCGCTTTCTCGAAAGACGCCATGACCTGGAAACTGATGACGTTATTGCCCAGGCTTTGCCCGGAGCCGGCCTTCGAGGCGATTGGCCGCTATCTGGCCGATGATGACGATCAGCGTAAATGTTACCAATTCGCCGCCCGGCTGGCGGATCTCTTCGATCAATATCTGGTTTACCGGCCCGATTGGCTGGAAAGCTGGCAACAAGGCGATAAAGTCGCCGGCCTTGGCGATGCCCAGGATTGGCAGGCGCCGCTCTGGCGGGAATTGGTGGCCTTTACCGACCAGGCGGGCCAATCGCCGTGGCATCGGGCCAATCTTTATCAGCGTTTTATCAAGACGCTCGAGCAGGCGCAACACTGTCCGCCGGGTTTGCCGCAACGGGTTTTCATCTGCGGGATTTCCGCTTTGCCGCCCACGTACCTCCAGGCTTTGCAGGCGCTCTCCCGCCATATCGATATTCATCTGTTATTCACCAACCCCTGCCGGTATTACTGGGGCGACATCCGTGATCACGCTTTTTTGGCGAAATTGCAAAACCGGACGCGCAGCCATTACCAACAGCCGCTGACGACCGATATTTTCCGGCGGCCCGAGCAAGCCGCAGCCTTATTCAATGATCAAGGCGAGCAGGATGTCGGCAACCCCTTGCTGGCCTCGTGGGGGAAATTGGGGCGCGATAATATTTTTCTGCTGGCCCAGCTTGACGACACCCAGGAGGTCGACGCTTTTGTCGACCCGGCCGATAACGGTTTGTTATCCACGCTGCAACGGGACATTCTTGAGCTTGAAGATCACGCCGTGGTCGGTATGCGCGCCGACACACTGGCCGACAGCCAGGCGAAACGCAGGTTGGATCCCCTTGATCGCACATTCAGCCTGCATGTTTGCCACAGTCCGCAGCGAGAGGTTGAAGTATTGCATGACCGATTACTGGCCTTGATGAATGAGGACGCAGCGCTATCGCCGCGCGATATTATCGTTATGGTGGCGGATATCGATCGCTATACGCCGGCTATTGCGGCGGTGTTCGGTAATATCGGCACCGGACGTTATCTGCCATTCGCTATTTCAGATCGGCGGGCGCGACAGTCCCATCCGGCGTTGCCGGCGTTTCTCTCATTATTGGAGTTGCCGCGCAGCCGGTTCGCCGCCGAACAGGTGCTGGCATTGCTGGAAGTCCCTGCGCTGGCCGCCCGTTTCTCCATAACCGAAGACGACCGCAAAACGCTGCGCAAGTGGGTAGACGAATCGGGTATTCGCTGGGGCTTGGACGACGATAATGTCCGCGAAATGCAATTGCCCGCTACGGGCCAGCATACCTGGCAGTTCGGTTTGACGCGCATGCTGCTGGGCTACGCCATGGACAGTCATAGCGGCGACTGGCGCGGCGTATTGCCTTACGATGAATCCAGCGGTCTGATAGCGGAATTGGTCGGCCATCTGGCCGAGTTGCTGGCGCAGCTAAGGCGGTGGCGCGATATTTTGGGCCAACCGCATCTGCTGAGTGATTGGTTGCCCCGTTGCCGGCAATTGATTACCGATTTTTTCTTGCCGGATGATGAGACCGAAGTGGTGCTGGCGCTTATCGAAACCCAATGGCAGGATATGATTACGATTGGCCAGCAGGCCGGGTTCGGCCGGCCGGTGACCGTGACATTGCTGCGGGACGAACTCTCCGCGCGGTTGGATCAGCATCGTATCAGCCAGCGTTTTTTGGCCGGCGCCATTAATTTCTGTACCCTGATGCCGATGCGTTCCATTCCGTTCAAGGTGGTCTGCCTGTTGGGCATGAACGACGGGGTTTATCCGCGCACGTTGCCGCCGGTGGATTTTGATTTGATGGCGCGGCAACCCAGGCGAGGGGATCGCAGCCGCCGCGACGACGATCGCTATCTATTTTTAGAGGCCATGCTATCGGCTCAGCACTATTTCTATATCAGCTTTATTGGCCGGTCGATCCAGGACAATACCGCGCGCTACCCCTCGGTGCTGGTGAGTGAATTGACCGAGTATATTGCACAAAGCTTTTATCTGGCCGGAGACGAAAAGCTTGACGTTGATGAAAGCGCCAAACGGGTCGGCGAACATCTTTATCAATATCATCCCCGCATGCCCTTTGCGGCGGAAAATTTTATGGCCGGGACCGAACAGCAAAGTTTCGCCGCCGAATGGCTACCGGCGGCCAGCGCCGGGGGTACGCCGCACCCGGCCTTCAGTCGGACATTGCCGAACCTGCCGGTTACCGTGTTGTCTTTCGATTGGTTAAAGCGGTTTTACAGTCATCCGGTGCGGGCGTTTTTCCAGCAGCGCCTCGGTGTCTACTTTCAACTGGATGAGCGGGAATTGTCCGCCGATGAACCCTTCGTCATCGAAGGGTTGACGCGGTATCAGCTTAATGAACACTTACTGAATACGCTGATCGCAGGCGAAGACCCGGATGGCCTGTATCGGCAAGTCCGGGCCGCCGGTCATCTGCCCTATGGCGCATTTGGCGAACTTTATTGGGCCAAACAGCGCGATGAAATGGCCGGATTGGCCGACAGGGTGCGCGAATTCCGTCGTGAGGAACAACCGGGCATGGAAATCAATCTTGTGCTGGGCGGTATGGAATTGAATGGCTGGCTGACCCGGGTTCAGGAGGGCGGACTGCTGCGCTGGCGGCCGGGTATATTAACCATGAAGGATGGATTGTCCTTGTGGCTGGAGCATCTGGTCTGGTGCGCCATGGGTGGAACGGGTGAAAGCCGGATGTACGGCATCCGGGGCGAGTGGCAATTTGCCTCATTGCCGCCGGATCAGGCGAAATCGCATTTGCTGATGCTTTTGACAGGATACGCTCAAGGTATGAACGACCCTTTGCTTCTCTTGCATCGTTCGGGCGGCGCCTGGCTCAGTCAAAGCTATGATCGTGATAAGGGGGAAATCGACTGGAGCGAAACCTGTCAGTTCCAGGCGCGCGACAAGTTGTTGCAAGCATGGACTGGCGATGAATACTTGCCCGGCGATGGGCAAGATCCCTATATCCAGCGGCTGATGCGGCAATTGGATGAGCCTCGCATCGAGGCGATAATCGCGGCGGCGCAAACCTATCTATTGGTCCCGTTCAGCCTCAATCTGGCCGCCAAAGCAGTAAATTCAAGACGTTGAAAGCGTGACTTTTAGGGATGAATCGGAGAGCAGAATGCGAAAATCGGTAATGAGATTATGCAGTTGTTTGGTGTTGTTCGTTTTTTGCTTTTCAACAGGTTGGGCCGATACCGGTTGGCAACCGCTCAAGGAAACCATCAGAAAAAGCAGCAAGGATCCTCGGCAATATCAGGCTATAAAATTGGCCAATGACATGACGGTACTGCTGGTCAGCGACAAACAGGCGGTCAAGTCGCTTTCCGCCATTGCCTTGCCGGTGGGCACGCTGGAAAGTCCCGATAGTCAGCTCGGACTGGCCCATTATCTGGAACATATGATCCTGATGGGCTCGAAAAAATATCCGCAGCCGGAAAATTTGACGGATTTTCTCAAAAAACATGGCGGCGATCATAACGCCAGTACTGCTTCCTACCGTACCGCTTTTTATCTCGAGGTGGAAAACAATGCCTTGCTGCCGGCCGTCGATCGGCTGGCGGACGCTATTGCCGAACCGCTGCTCGATCCCGCCAGCGCCGATAAAGAACGGCATGCGGTCAATGCCGAGTTGACCATGGCTCGCTCCACGGATAACTTGCGTATGGGCCAAATCCGCGCCGAGACCATGAACCCGGCCCATCCCGGTTCCCGCTTTTCCGGCGGCAATCTCGAAACCCTGCGGGACAAGCCCGGTAGTAATCTGCACCAGGCGTTAACCGATTTCTATCACCGGTATTATTCCGCCAATCTGATGGTGGCGGTCATCTATGGTAACCAGTCCCTGCCGGAATTGGCGGCGATCGCGGCGCAAACTTACGGACGGGTCGCCAACCACCATGCCTCGGTGCCCGCTATCAAAATTCCGTCGATGACCGAAAAACAAACCGGTATCGTGATTCATTACCAGCCGGTGCAACCCAATAAAATGTTGCGCGTCGAATTTCCCATCGCCAACGACAGCCAGGCGTTTCGCAGCAAAAGTGATACTTATATCGGTTATTTGATTGGCAATCATAGCCGGAATACCCTGGCGGATTGGCTGCAAACAGAGGGTCTGGCGGATGAAATTGACGCCGGCGCCGACCCGATGGTGAATGGCAACGAAGGGGTATTTTCCATTGCCGTCTCTTTGAGCGATAAAGGCTTTGCGCAGCGTGATCGGGTAATCGCCGCGATATTCAGCTACCTGCAAACCCTGCGTGAGCATGGCATTCAACGGCAATATTTCGATGAAATCGCCCATGTGCTGAATCAGGACTTCCGGTATCCGCTGATCACCCGCAATATGGATTATATTGAATGGCTGGTGGATTCCATGCTGAAAGTACCGGTACAGCATGTGCTCGATGCCCCGTATCTGGCGGATCGCTATGATCCAAAGGCCATCGCCGCGCGTCTGGATAGCCTGAAACCGGAACATGCCCGCATCTGGTTTATCAGTCCTGATGAACCGCATAATAAAATGGCCTATTTTGTCAATGCGCCCTATCGGGTGGATAGTATAACGCCGGCGCAACTGACGTTATGGCGGCAGCGGCAGCAGCGGATTTCCTTATCTTTGCCGAAGCTCAATCCCTTTATCGCCAGCGATTTCGCGCTGATTAAACCGGCCAAGACCGTCGATCGCCCGAAGACGATAATCAGCCAACCCGGCTTGCGCTTGTTGTATATGCCGAGCCGCTATTTCGCCGACGAACCGCGGGCCGATATCACCCTTAACTTTCGCAACGCCAATATCATGTCGACCGCCCGGGATCAGGTGCTGTATTCGATGAACGATTATATTGCCGGTCTGGTTCTCTCCGAACTGAGCAATCAGGCCTATGTCGGCGGCATCAGCTTTTCCACCTATGACAGTGACGGCCTGACCATCAAGGCCAGCGGATATACCCAGCGCCTGGCGAAATTGGTGGCGACGGTGGTGGAACGTTACGCCGCTTTCACACCCACGGAGGAACAGTTGGCCCAGGCTAAAGCCTGGTACCGCATACAGCTCGAAGGCATCGATCAAGGCAAGGCTTATGCGCAGGCGGTTATTCCGGCCAAGGTTCTGTCCAATTGGCCTTACGTGGAGCGCGATCAGCGCCGGGCTTTAATCGACAGTATGACCCTCAAAGACTTGATCGATTATCGCCATCAGTTAATCAAGCCAGCAGCGCTGGAAATGTTGGCGGTAGGCAATATGACGCCCGAAAGCGTCGAGGCGTTGGGGCAAGAATTAAAGAAAACCCTGGACTGGACCGGAACGTCCTGGCAGCGTTCAGCCAAAGTGCAAATCAAACAGCCGCAACTGGCGGTGATTCAGAAAGCGGGCAGCAGTACCGATTCGGCATTATCGGCGACCTTCGTTCCCACCGGCTATGATCGTATAAACTCCATGGCCAACAGTTATATGCTGTCGCAAATTGTCGAAGGCTGGTTTTATCAACAATTGCGTACTCAGGAGCAATTGGGCTATGCCATATTCATGACGCCGGTCATTATTGGCGAGCAGGGCGGCATTGAATTCGTATTGCAAAGTACGACCCGGCAACCCGCTTATCTTTACGAACGCTTCCAGGCCTTTTTCGCACAAACCGAGCCGCGGTTGCGCGCGATGTCTCAGGCGGATTTCGAGCAATACAAACAGGCGGTCATCAGCCAGATCCTCCAGCAGCCGCAAACGCTGTCAGAAGAGGTCGAGCTTTATACCGATGATATGGCCAGAGATAACAACGCCTTCGATGGCCGTGATAAATTGGTGGCTGAACTGCGGCGGCTGACCTTGGCCGACATGGCCGATTTTTACCACCGGGCGGTCATCGAACCCAACGGACTGGCGTTGTTATCGCAGATCGGCGGCCAAAGCCATGAGCCGGTGTCCTATGCCGCGCCGAAAGGCTGGACGCTTTATCCGAACGCCTCCGCCTTACAGCAAACCTTGTCGCTTATCCGGCCCGAGTAATGAAATGGGGAAACCGTGACTGTACAAACGCTCGATCCACTGACCTTGCCGTTGCAAGGCGCCAGTCTGATAGAGGCTTCCGCCGGCACGGGTAAAACCTATACGCTGGCGGCGCTTTATCTACGCCTGCTGTTGGGTTTAGGCCAAAATGCGGCTTTCCCGCGTCCGCTCAGCGTGGAAGAGATCCTGGTGGTCACTTTCACCGAGGCGGCAACCGAAGAACTGCGCGGCCGTATCCGGGAAAATATCCATCGTTTACGGTTAGCCTGTGTCCGGGGCGCGAGCCTGCATCCCCTGGATAGCAGCCTATTGACGCAAATCACCGATCTTGACGGCGCAGCCCGCCAATTACTGGCTGCCGAGCGTCAGATGGATGAAGCGGCGATTTATACCATCCATGGGTTTTGCCAACGCATGCTGAGCCACAATACCGTCGAGACCGGGTTGTTGTTTCAACAAACCCTGGTGGAGGACGAATCGGAATTGCGGCGTCAGGTTTGCGCTGATTTTTGGCGCAGACATTGTTACCCATTGCCGTACGCCATTGCCCGGATCATCAATAAAGACTGGGACGGGCCGGAAAAACTGCTGGCGGATGTGCTGCCTTATTTACGCGGCGAAGCGCCAATGTTGCTTAACCCGCCGGCTAGCACCGAATCCATTCAACAACGTCATGCGCAGATCATTGCCCGCATCGACGACGTCAAACAGCAATGGCGGCAAGTGGTTGATGATTTATTGCCGCTGATAAGCGGCTCGGGGGTGGATAAGCGCTCCTACAGCAGTAAAAATCTGCCCGGCTGGCTGGATAAAATCAGTGTCTGGGCGGCAAGTCCAACGCTGGACTATGAGGTCCCCAAAGAACTGGAGCGGTTCTGTCAATCGGCGCTCGATAAGAAAACCCTAAAGGGCACCGCGCCGGTTCACCCGATTTTTACCGTTATTGAAGCGTTTTGCGCCAAGCGACTCACGCTGCGCGAACTGATTTTAGCCATGGCCCTCGCTGAATTGCGGTTGGCGTTGGCCCGTGAGAAAAGCTTGCGCGGTGAAATTGGGTTCGATGATTTGCTGAGCTGTTTTGACCAGGCGTTGCAGGGGCCGGGCGGCGAAATGTTGGCGCAGTCGGTTCGTAGCCGTTATCCGGTGGCGATGATCGATGAGTTTCAGGATACCGACCCACAGCAGTACCGTATCTTTAAATACCTCTATCAACGCCAGCCGGAATGCGGGCTGGTGTTGATAGGCGATCCCAAACAGGCGATATATGCCTTTCGCGGCGCCGATATTTTTACTTATATGCGCGCCAGAAGTGAAGTAGGCGCTCACTTTACCCTTGACGTCAATTGGCGCTCATCGGCGGCGATGATTACCGCGGTGAATCGGTTGTTCCAGACGCTGCCGACGCCATTTGTTTTCGAGCATATCCCTTTTTTGCCGGTAAGCGCCGCGCCGGATAACCGCGATCTGGCGCTGGTGGTCGATCAGGAACGCCAGCCGGCCTTGGAATTCTTGGTCCACCCGGGGGATGGCGTCAGTGTAAGTGAGTACCAACACCTGATGGCGAGCCACTGCGCCGCCGCCATTCGCGATTGGCTGAAAGCCGGCCAGGAAGGCCGGGCCAATTTTATCAAACCCAAGGGGCAACAACCGCTGCAAGCCTCGGATATCACGGTGTTGGTTCGTAACCGCAATGAGGCGTCGCTGATGCGTGACGCCTTGAGTCTGCTATCGATTCCCGCCGTGTATTTATCCAACCGCGACAGTGTCTATGAAACGCCCGAGGCGCGGGAATTGCTCTGGCTGTTGCAGGCAGTATTGGTGCCGGGGCAGGACAGCGCCTTGCGCTGCGCATTGGCCACCGGCTTGATGGGGCTGGATGCGCTGATCATTGAAGAAATGAACAATAATGGGCAGCTATGGGATGCCTTGGTGGATGAGTTCGCCGACTATCGTCAGGTATGGCAACAGCGCGGCGTACTGCCGACGCTGCGCCAATTAATGATTCACCGCCACATGGCGGAAAATTTGCTGGCCAGCGTTAATGGCGAACGCCGGCTTACCGATTTGCTGCATCTGGCCGAGTTATTGCAGGAAGCTTCGGTGCAGTTCACCAGCGGACATGCCCTGGTGCGCTGGCTTGCCTTGCAAATTGAATTGCCCGATACGCAGGCCGAGAATCAGCAATTGCGTTTGGAAAGCGATCGCCATCTGGTCCGGCTATTCACAGTGCATAAATCGAAGGGATTGGAGTTTCCCGTTGTATTTTTGCCGTTTATCGCCGATTTCCGTCTGCAAAAGCGGCCGTTATTCCATGATCGCCAGGATTTTCAAGCGTGGCTGGATTTGGCCGACGGCGCTGAAAGCTTGCAACTGGCCGAAGAAGAGCGTCTGGCGGAAGATTTGCGTTTGCTTTACGTGGCGATGACCCGTTCGATCTATTACTGCGGCATCGGTATAGCGCCGCTGTTTCGCGGGGGACGGAGCAAAACCGGCGCCAGCGATTTGCATCAGGGCGCACTGGGTTATCTGGTGCAGCGAGGCCAGCCCGCCGATGCCGACGCGCTTCGTTCCTCGCTGGCCGCGTTGGCGTGCGACGCTATCGCTATCACTGAAATTGCCCCCGCAGCCGCGCAACCCTGGCAGTCTCATGAGACGCCGTCGCAGGACCTGGCCGCCCGGTCTTATCGGCAGCGGTCGCCGGATAATTGGCGAGTCACCAGTTATTCCGGCCTGCAACAGCATGGCGGTGGTTCGCCGCTCATGGAGTTGCAGCCTCGACTGGATAATGATGCGGTCGGAGAACGGCGTCAGGACCTTGAACCGGAATTTACGCCGCATAACTTTCCCCGTGGCGCGTCGCCGGGCACTTTTCTGCATAGCCTGTTTGAAACCCTGGATTTTACTCAGCCCCTGGAGAGCGATCGGCTCGGCGAGCAACTGGTGCAAAATGGTTTCGATGAACACTGGCAACCGGTGCTCGCCCGCTGGCTAGATGAGGTGTTGCAAGCGCCGCTGAATGAAGACGGCATAACGTTGTCCCAGCTTGGTTCCGGGGAAAAGCAGGCTGAACTGCAATTCTATTTACCCATCGATGCGCTGCTGACCGCCAACAAGCTTGACGCGCTGTGCAAACAGTATGATCCGCTATCCGCCAGTTGCCCACCACTGAACTTTCCCCAGGTCAAGGGCATGCTGAAGGGATTCATCGATCTGGTTTTCCGCTGGAACGGCCGCTATTACCTGTTGGATTATAAATCCAATTGGCTGGGTGAGAATAACGCGGCCTACACCACCGAGGCCATGTTGCAGGCAATGGCGGATCACCGGTATGACTTGCAGTACCAGCTTTATACCTTGGCATTGCATCGTTACTTGCGCCATCGCATCAAGGATTATGATTACCAGCGGCATTTCGGTGGCGTGTTTTATCTGTTTTTACGCGGCGTGACGCTGGCGGCGCCCGGCAACGGCGTGATATTTCGCCGGCCTGATGCCGCGCTTATCGCCGGGTTGGACCAGTTGTTTAGCGGTTCAACGGCAATCAACGAGCAGTGCGGGGCGCAATGATGGAGTTATTCATAGAACAGGTTCAACGATTACGGCTCTGGCGCTCGTTGGATGTCCAGTTTGCCCGCATGCTGGCCAGCCCGGCCGAAACGGCATTCATGTTGGCCTGTGCCTGCCTCAGCGCCGACGCCGGCGCTGGGCATGTCTGCCTGCCATTGGACCGCCTGATGCCTAATCGCCTGTTTGATGGCCGCTTCCCCGAACTGGCCCGTCAGGCATGGTTGCTGGCCGGCGAACCCTCGCTGGCGGATTGGCAAGGCATTCTGTCTGCTTCGCCGGCGGTGAGCGATGGCTCTCGGCCAACGCCGCTGGTGCTTGATCATCAGCGCCTCTATCTGCAACGCATGTGGCAAAATGAATGCCGGGTCGCCGCTTTCTTCAACCATAAGCCGCCGGATAACACGTTTGATGAAGCGACGGTCAGACAGGTGCTCGATCGTTTTTTCCCTCCGATGTCCGGGCCGGCCGACTGGCAAAAAGTCGCTGCGGCAGTGGCGATGACTTACCCTGTCTCGCTGATCTCAGGCGGACCCGGCACCGGCAAAACCACTACGGTGGCCAAAATTTTGGCATCGCTGGTCGTCATTTCCGCGGGCCAGCGCTTGCATATTCAACTGGCGGCGCCGACCGGGAAAGCGGCGGCGCGCTTGAGTGAATCTCTTGGCCAGGCTATCGCAACGCTTGAGCTGGATGCGGAGCAAAAGCGTTTGTTTCCGCCTGAAGCTGTAACCTTGCACCGTTTGTTGGGCGCGCAGCCCGATACCCAGCGTTTGCGTTATCATCAGGGAAATCTTTTGCCGGTCGATATCCTGATTGTGGATGAGGCATCAATGGTTGACCTGCCGATGATGGCCAATCTTATTGCCGCTTTACCGTCGCGTGCCAAAGTGGTTTTTCTTGGCGACCGTTGTCAGTTGGCCTCGGTGGAGGCGGGCGCGGTATTGGGCGATATCTGTTTCTTTGTGGAAAACGGCTACAGCGCGGCCCGCCGCAGTCAGTTGGAGAGACTTACCGGTTGTGTCCTGCCCGCGGATGCCCGGGGCGCGGAACAAACCACCGGCGATGGTTTGTGTCTGCTGCGTAAAAGCTACCGTTTCGACGACCGCTCCGGCATTGGCCGGTTGGCCAATGCGGTTAACGCCGGCGATAGCGGTAGCGCTCTGTCATTACTCAATTCCGGCCAGGAAGGCGATGTCACCTATCTGTCTTTGCGAAACAGCGAGGATTATTTGCGATTGCTGGCTGGGGTGGCGGCGGGATATCGCGATTATTTATTGCAGATTAAAGCCGGTGAAAGTCCCGCCATCATCCTTAAAACGTTTAATCGCTACCGGCTATTATGCGCCTTGCGGGATGGACCCTTTGGCGTGACAGGGCTGAACAGCCGTATCGAGCAGGCCTTAATGCGGGCCGGGTTGATACAGCCGCCGTCGGATAACGCGATCAGGGGCTACGCCGGCCGGCCGGTGATGATAGTCCGTAATGCGCCCTCGCTGGGTCTTTACAACGGCGATATCGGCATCATGCTAAGAGATGAGTCGTCGCAATTGCGGGTCTATTTTGCCTTGCCTGACGGCTCGCTAAAGGCGGTGCCTTTGAGTCGTTTGCCCGAGCATGAGACCGCATACGCCATGACGGTGCATAAATCGCAAGGATCGGAATTCGACCATACCGCGCTGGTATTACCGGACCAGCTATTGCCGGTATTGACCCGTGAACTGGTGTATACCGCTATCACCCGCGCCCGCCGGTCGCTGTCGATTTATGCCAATAACAACGTACTGAGTTATGCCATTACCACGCAAACCCAACGGCGCAGCGGACTCATCGATCGTTTGCTGGCCGGGCATGCGGCGTAGACCAAACACTTGCCACATTGGGAAGGGTGACTTGGTTAAGTTGAGTTGGCCCATGACAATATCGGGTATTACGGTGTTTAAGGGATTAGTCGACTGTTTGTATTAATATGAGGCTTTATTATGTCCTGTAGCATTGGTGTGCTTGCTGGTATGGGGCCGCGATCAACCGCGCCTTTCATTGATATGTTAGTCAGTGCTTGCCAATCGTTATATGGCGCCAAGGATGATATGGATTTCCCCAAAATGCATATCATTTCATTACCCACGCCTTTTTACCCTGGCCGGGAGATTGATGATCGCAAAATGGCATTGGCGCTGCAAAGCGGCATTCAAGATCTCGTTAAAGCAGAAGTGGATCTGATCGTGGTTCCCTGCAATCTTGCCCACCGTTACTTCGCCGAAATGGCAGCGGTCAGTGCGGATATCCCTATATTGCATATCGCCGATTGCGCGGTAAAAAATATTCCATCGGCAGCAAACAATGTTGCGGTCATAGCGACAGAGCCAACCATCAGGGCTGGCTTTTACCAGCAACGTCTGGCCGCTGTGGGTAAAACAACGATCTCTTCTTCAACGCTGATTAGTCATACCACAGAGCTGATTGCTTTAGTCAAGGAATATGGATTCGATAATGGGGAAGTAAAAGCCAGTTGGCGGTCTTTGCTGTCTGTTGCAGTAGCACTGGGGGCGGAAGCGGCCTTGATCGCCTGTACTGATATCAGCCCACTGATTGGGAAGGGGACGGAGGCCGAACCGATTATTATGGTTGATACCGCCACTGGATTGGCGCAAACCGCTATTCGTGAATTTATCAACATAAAGGCTAAACGAGGCGATGATCCTGACCGATCACCGACCTGAAAAGGGTCGGAGACGGTCAATCCCCTGGCCGGCGCCCGTAAGCGCCGCTGACGGCAATGCTATCAAACCAGATCCGTAACCAGAATCTTAGAACGACGATGGTAATTGTAGAGCGCCTTTTTCTTGCGCGGCAAAACTTCAACTTCCGCCGGAGTGAAACCCCGTTCTTGAAACCAGTGAATACTGCGGGTCGTCAGCACGAATAATTTTTTCAGTCCCATTTGCCGTGCTTGTTGAGCAATGCGCTCCAGCAGCATTTCACCGCGCGCGGAACTGCGATAATCTGGATGCACGGCCACACAGGCCATTTCACCGACCTGTTCTTCAGGAAACGGGTACAGGGCGGCGCAAGCGATAGTCAAATTATCCCGTTCAATAATGGTGAACTTGTCGATTTCCATTTCCAGTTGCTCACGGGAACGACGCACCAGAATGCCCTGTTGTTCAAGCGGCCGGATCAGTTCAAGAATTCCGCCGATATCGTTAATGGTCGCCCGGCGTATTTGCTCGGCGCTCTCCATAACGATCTGGGTGCCGATGCCTTCCCGTGAAAACAACTCCTGCACCATGGCGCCATCATCCTGATAACTGATGAGATGGCAACGGCGTACGCCGCTCCGGCAGGCTTTGACCGCACCGCGTAGAAAACGCACGGTGCCGGAACGGTAATCACCCTGTTTCTCCATCGCATCAATGCGCTTTTGCGCATCATTAGGAAAAAGTTCGGAGATAATGTCGCCATCATCGCCGATTACGCCTTGCGAAGAACAAAAGCCGATGATTTTTTCCGCTTTCAGTTTTATGGCCAGCTGCGTCGCCACTTCTTCCGATGTGAGATTGAAGCTTTCACCGGTAACGGATACGCCTACCGGGCCGAGCAGCACGATGGCATTGCTGTCCAACTGACGATGAATTGCTTCATCATCGATGCGGCGAATCCGCCCACTGTGGCAATAATCCACGCCGTCATCAACGCCGAGCGGTTGGGCGATAATAAAGTTACCGCTAACGACATTAATATGCGCCCCTTGCAATGGGGTATTGTTGAGACTCATGGATAACCGGGCGGTGATATCCAACTGCAGCAACCCGGCAGCCTGCTTCACCAATTCAAGGGTGGGGGTATCGGTCACGCGGGTATTTTTATGATAAATCGGTTCCAGATTGTGTATCGCCAGGTTGGCGTCAATCTGCGGCCGGGCGCCATAAACCAGCACCAGCCGGATACCCAGGCTATGAAGCAACCCGATATCGTTAACAATATTGGCGAAGTTTTCGTGCTCGATGGCTTCACCGCCCAACATGATGACAAACGTTTTACCACGATGAGCGTTGATATAGGGAACTGAGTGGCGAAAGCCCTGCACCAGTTCTGTACTACGTTCCTTCACGGCTATTCCTCTGTGAATGGTTATTCTGATTTTGTGTATTTTTATGCTATTCGCCGTTCAATGGCAAGCAGCATTTTTAACCCATTCTGTTTGTAAAGAAGGGAAAATTATCCTATGGCGCATAAGCATAGAGCCTTTTAGGGATGACAGAAACCGGCATATTGGGTAAAGTTTTTGGCATCATTAAAAAAAGCTCTATTAATCATTAGAATAGCGTAATACGCCTGAGGTCCATGCCAGATAAAAAATTCCTTCCCTATCGCCGCCTATTGCTTAAAGGCGCGGCGGTGACCTGGCTGTTGAGCCATAGCAGAATCGGGTTTGCCGCGGCTACGGTCATTGAAGCCGTACGTATCTGGCCTGCATCAAGTTACACCCGGATGACGCTGGAATCTGTTTCATCCCTAACCTACCGGCATTTTATGCTCAAACAACCCGACCGCCTGGCGGTGGATATCGAGGGCTTGCATTTAAATGCGGTGATGAGAGCTATCGGACAAGGGGTGAAAACTGCCGACCCGTACATCAGCAAGGTGCGGGTCGGGCAATTCAATCAGCAAACCGTCCGGCTGGTTATCGAGCTGAAACAGCCGGTTGTCCCGCATTTTTTGACGTTGCCGCCGGTGGCCGGCTTCAAGCATCGTCTGGTTATCGACCTTTACCCCAAAACCGGCAGTCGAACCGTCGGCAAAGACGACCTTTTGCTGGCCTTGCTGGAGGATTATAACCAGGGTGAACCGGTGCGGGAGATGCCAATGGCTGCGCCAGCGCCACGGGCAGGAAAAGCGGGGCGGGACCGGCCGGTGATCATTATGCTCGACCCGGGGCATGGCGGCGAAGATCCGGGCGCCATAGGCAAAGGTAAGACCAAGGAAAAAGATATTGTCCTTAAGATCGCACGGCAACTGCGGGCCATGATTGCGCGGGAGCCTAATATGAAAGTCTATATGACCCGCGATGAGGATGTGTTTATACCTTTGCAGGTTCGGGTAGCCAAAGCCCGCAAGCTGCGCGCCGATTTGCTGGTATCGATTCATGCTGACGCATTCACCGACCGGGCCGCGCGGGGCGCTTCGGTCTTCGCGTTATCCACCAAAGGTGCAACCAGCAATATTGCCCGCTATCTGGCGCGAACGCAAAATGCGGCTGATGATATTGGCGGCGTGCGCAAAAGCGGCGATCGCTATCTTGACCATACGCTATTGGACTTGATGCAGACGGTAACCATTAACGAGAGTTTGAATTTGGGTCATCAGGTGCTGACCCGTATGGGCAAAATTGCTCACCTGCATAAAAAAACCGTCGATCAGGCGGGTTTCGCGGTGCTGAAAGCGCCTGACATTCCATCGATCCTGGTGGAAACCGGCTTTATCAGCAATATTGAGGAAGAACGGCGTTTGCGTAGCCCTCATTATCAGCGCCAATTGGCGGAATCGATTTTGGCGGCGATTAAAGCTCATTTTGCCGCGCGCGATACTTAGGCATATCGTTGAGGGAGGTAAGGGAGGTAGTTGCGCGTGGCTCGGGTCCCCCGTATCCGCCTCTTGATCCCGCCGTCCAGATAAACTTATAGCAACATGCCGCCGGAGGCCTCGATGCGCTGGCCGTTGATCCAATGATTGTCCTCAGATAAAAGCGAGGCGACCACAGCGCCGATATCGTCAGGCAATCCGGCGCGGCCAAGCGCCGTTTGCGAGGCGACAAAGCGGTTGGCGTCTTGATTATCACGGACGGCGCCGCCGCCAAAATCGGTTTCAATAGCGCCGGGAGCCACCACATTGACGGTAATGCCGCGCGGGCCCAGTTCTTTCGCCATATAACGCGTTAGCACCTCAATACCGCCCTTCATCGCGGCATAAGCGGAAAAACCGGGTAAGGTGAAGCGCGCCAGCCCGGATGACACATTCAAAATGGCGCCGCCATCTTTGATAAGAGGCAGCAATTTTTGACTTAAAAAATAGGGACCTTTCACATGTATATTCATCAACAGGTCAAATTGCTGTTCGCTGGTTTCGGTAAAAGGCGCGTTAATACCGATTCCAGCGTTATTCACCAGATAATCAAAATCCGTGCGGTTCCATCGATTGTGCAACTGTTGCCGGATCTGGGTGGCGAAACCATCAAAAGAGGCGCTATCGGCAACATTCAGTGACAGGGCGACGGCTTTTTGTCCCGTTAGCTCAATTTGCCGGACCACCTCTTCAGCTTCCTCCCGCTTGCTATTATAGGTCAGGATAATGTCATTCCCCTTGGCGGCGAGATGCAGTGCCATACTCTTACCCAGGCCACGGCTACCGCCGGTAATCAATGCGATTTTCATTATTTTCTCCTGTTCAGCCAAAATTGTGTTCAAATCATCATAGGGCACATACTCTCTATCAGAAAGTAGGCACTCAAAAGATTTATACTTACCAAAAGGAGAGTAAGAAATGACGAGATTTGGGCCGCCGACCGAAGAGCAACTGGAAAAAATGAAAGCGCTTTATGCCGGACGCGCATTGCCGTCGGATTTTACCATCGACCCGCGTATTGAGAATTTGGTTCAGCAGTTGATCGGCCGCGTTGCCGATAAATGGACGATGATTATCCTTGAGGTGCTGGTGGAGCACGGCAAGCTGCGTTTTACTCAATTAGCTAAACAAGTCACCGGCATCAGCCAGAAAATGCTGACACAGACCGTGCGCCAGATGGAGCGGGACGGACTGCTAACGCGCAAGGTCTATCCGGTTGTCCCGCCTAAAGTGGAATACAAGATAACCGACCTCGGTCTGACCTTGAGCGCGGCTTTCTGCGGCGTGTGGATGTGGGCAGCGGAAAATTTGCAAAAAGTGGAGGACGCTCGCCGCGAGTTTGATAGCAAAAACGACAACCCCGGAGTTTAGTAGCTTAAAGCCTTTGCTTTGAAGATGTTAGTTCCACTTTCGGAACTTGGCATTTGGCTGACATACACCCATATATTTCTATACGGGCATATGCTACCTTTGGTCAACGGGCTTTGACTACGAAAGGAGAATGAGGATTGAGGAAAGAGCTGGTCGCGCTTAAACAGCCGGACAACAACGGCCTGGACCTCGGCGACAATAATCGATGCAACAATACCGCTCTGCGCAAGGCTACCCGTCGGGTCTCGCAACTCTATGACTCCATTTTAGCACCAACCGGTTTACGTTCTACGCAAAGATCGATTTTGCTGAATATCGCTCGCTTTGGGTGCCCGACTATGGGCGAACTCGCAGCTTCCCTTGTGCTCGATCGCTCAGCTCTTGGTCATAACCTCAAGCCTCTCGAAAGGGAGGGATACATCGTTTTAGATGTCGATCCCAATGACAAGCGCAACCGCTTGGCGAAACTCACTCAAAAGGGTGAAAGCAAGCTCCGGGAGACAGCCGCCTTATGGCAGGTCGCGCAGGAGCGTTTTGAGAGTAAATTTGGTATCGCGAGGGCGAGGGCACTTCGGGAGGCGCTCGCTGTCATTGCTGCGGAAGAGTTCGATGAAGTATCTAATGCTTCGACTGCGCCGCGCGACATCAAAGCGAACCCGAGTACACCTATAAGCACCTGAGTTGCGCTCTTCAAAAGCGGCTGTGTTTCTGCCACCGCCGCGAGAAATGTGTAAAATCGGATTTAAAATCAATTCTGAATGCCAAGATCTTCGATGGCACCAGCATCAGCAAGCAGCCCTTATCATAGAGTGCCTTCGCTTGAGCGTTAGGCGGGGCAGACGGCGCGCAGGAATTTCACCAACTGCTCACTGACCAAATCTGATGCCTCATGCTGGACCCAGTGGCCTACATTGTCGAGTTCGAGGACACCGGTAAGACCAGGCAAGCCAGAGCGCATTTGTTCGATGGTGAGTGGATAAAGTTCCCTCAATCCATCAGCCTTTCCCCAAATGAAAAAGGAAGGTTGGGCGATTTTCGCGCCTTTGAAAGCGCCGGACAGATTAAAATAGGGTTCGGCGGCGCGGTAGTAGTTGAGACCACCATTGAAGCCGGTACGCTGAAATTCCTCGATGTTAATTTTGACATAGCTTGGTTTCACCCATGGCGGCAATAGCCTTGGAGCCGGGCGATGAAGACTCCGTGACGGATCCAAAGGGCTCCATCGTTTGTCTGCTGGAGCAGAACCCGATGCCCAGTACAAAATCCCTGGAATCGTAACTGCGGCGTCGGCCCAAATCTGATCGGCATCCGGTCGAATTTGCTCGAACATATAGAAAAGATCCTGATACCCGGTCTTCCTCATGCGCTCGAAGATACTAACCTCCCCACGCGGTACGTAAGGCACGCTTAGGCAAAATACTGCTTTAAATCGATCAGGACGCATCATTGCTGCATTCCAGGCATGGGTTGCGCCCCAATCGTGGCCCACTAGCACTGCAGTTTTAATTTTCAGCTCATCAAGAAGGCCGACCATGTCGCCGGTCGTCTGCAATGGCGTATACAAGGTTGCGTCCGCGGGAGCTGAGCTGCGTCCATAGCCGCGCATATCGGGAGCAACTGCCCGATATCCGGCTGACGCGATCGCCTTCATCTGCTGACGCCACGTATAGGAGGTATCTGGAAATCCGTGACAAAAGAGAACAGTCGGTCCTTTCCCTTGCTCTGTGACATGCAAAGAGATGCCGTTAGTCGCAATATCGTACATCTTGAGGCCGTCGTCGCCTTCGGAAACTTGTGTGTTGGTCATCTGACCCTCCAATAAGCTGCTTGCAATAGTAGCGCCGCCTATAAGCGAGCATCGCTCGCAAACCAAGGCAAATTAAACGCTGATTGCCTCCATCACTTCGATAAGATTGCCCCAGGGATCTACGAAGAAAGCAACCCGACGACTAGCTTCTTTCACATCGCGTGGCTCGCTAATGACGGTTACGTTTCTACGCTTCAATTCGGCGATTGCGTCGTTGACGCTGACCACCAGAAATCCCAAATGGGACCGAGACAAGAGCTTAAAATTATCGTGCAAGGGCTGGGTTTCAGGAACTGAATTGGTCAAGAGTTCGATGATAAATTCGTCTGCTCCTGGAGGCGCCAGCCAGACGAATTGCTTGGTGCCCAGTGACCAACGGCGGACCAAGCGGCAATCAAGCGTATCGACATACCATGCAACTGCCGCATCAATGTCCCCAACCCGTATGCCAGCATGATCCATATTCCAAGAAGCGAACGGGCTTGAAGTATTATGGTCGGGAGGATTGGTTGGCATTGTCATGGTCCTTCGGGTTTTGGCAAAGAGCTACGCGCTCTATCGGCTGACATTAAAGCCCCTTCGCTTTGAGCCAGGAAGCAATAGCCTGGATGCTTTCAGTTTTGCGCTCAAGTGGTAGCCAGTGACCGGCAGGCAGGTTCGCCACTGTGAGATCCTGACAGGACTGCTGCATGGGCTCTCCAAGATGGCCGCGGCTGATATCACAGATTGGATCCCATACGCCGTTAACGAAAAGCATGGGTTGATCAAGTTGCCCGCTATTTGGGGCGGCACTGGCGTAAGCCATGTTGATGGTGTCGTTAAGGTACCAAGCATTTGCGGGTCGGAATCCGCTAGTACGGAACGCCTTGGTCAGTACGTCGAAGTCTGCGGACGGCCAGAGTGCAAAATCAGGCGACGTTGCAGGGGCGCGATGTGCAGCTCCGAAGCGGCCACCCTTGGCCGTCAGGACGGCTGATGGCGATATTTTGCCTACGGATGCGGGATTCCCTGGCTGATAGAGCGATGCGAGCGTTGCTTGAATATCCGCATCCATATCGCTGACCGTTTGGTCAAAGTGGGTCAGATAGAAGCGGTAGTAGTCCCACTGACCATCAGGATATTGATCGGCCGGATAGAGTTGCCGATCAATCAAGGACAGCAGAGTTGGCAGCGCGAATCCCTGCGGGAAGTAAGGTACGGACATCAGCACAACGCCGCGGCTTCGTGCGCTGTGATGAGCTGCCAGCGACCCTGCCACAGGGCTACCCCAATCGTGACCGACCCAAATTGCGGGACCCGCACCCAAGTGCTCGTGAAGCTCGACCATGTCGTCGACGATCTCTTTAAACGCATAGGACTCGGATGCTGCCGGTGCAGATGAACCGCCATAGCCGCGCATATCCGGCGCAACGCAATGCCAACCTTTGGATGCAAAAGCCTTCATGTGCGCATGCCACATCAGGCCGATTTCAGGCCAGCCATGAAGAAAGATCATCAATGATCCGTCGACCGGGCCAGCCTCTAGGTAGCGCGTAGTGTGACGTGAAGAGCTAAACACTTGCGTCTGCAAAGAAATGCATGGTCTGACATTAAGGCTGTCGTCGCCTCCGGTACCTTGCGCTTTGACCATTTTGTCCTCCAAAAGACTACTTGCAATAACGGTAGTTTTGTCCGCGAGCGAAGCGCGGCGAGAGATAGCTTGTAAATTTGGAAACGTTACCTATTTCTCTATTCGTATGTAAAAAGCAGGCTGCAGCGCTTTGGAATCCTCGCATTAACCGCAAAATGCTGTCCGGCTAATCCTCGACGACGAGATAAAGAGATTGTGACGTAACCTGCTCGGGGTCTGGGCCGCCGCGTTCACCAATATTGAGCGCGCTAACCGATTGAATATCTTCCGAGGTAAGGGCGAAGTCGAAGATGTCGATGTTTTCGGCAATACGCTCTGGCCGAATGGATTTCGGGATGGGTGAAGTACCTATCTCGATTTGCCAGCGCAGGATAATCTGCGCTGATGTTTTCCCGTAATTTTTGGCAAGTTGCGCAACTATCGGATGGGACAGAGGGTCTGGGCCTCCGTTGGCCGCCTTCATTCCATAGCGATTGATGCCGCCGATGGGCGACCAAGCCTGAGTAATTATGCCGTACTTGCTATTGGCTTCGCGAAGGTCAGGCTGATTGAAAAACGGATGCAGCTCGATCTGATTGACGGCCGGAATATGTCCGGTTTGCCCAATCAGGGTGTCTAGATGGGCGGGATTGAAATTGCATACACCAATCGCCCCGACACGGCCCTCCGACAAAAGCTTCATCGCCGCCTTATAAGATGCAACGGTTTCCTCGAAAGCCGACGGTACCGGCCAATGGATCAAATACATATCGATGAAATCAAGCCCCAGTTTACGAAGACTTCTTTCAAATGCATACAAGGTCCGGTCATAACCATAGTCGCTCATCCAGACCTTCGTCGTTACAAAGATCTCCCCACGAGGGACACTGGAAGAATGGATACCCTCTCCCACTTGTTGCTCATTTTTGTAGGCAGCGGCGGTATCGATAAGCCGATATCCGCTTTCGATAGCCGAACGAACAGCAGCGACTGTGACTTCTGGCTCACTATGGAATACGCCAAGTCCAATCACCGGCATCTCGACGCCATTGTTTAACTTATACACCGAGCTTTTAGCTTTCGTCATCGTCAAGTCTTCCTAATGTTTGTTAGAGGCGAAGGTCGCCTCATGTTCACTTAAGGTAAATTTACGACGCCGCAATTCCTGTTGCCCAAGTAACGAGCCGGTCGATTTCCTCATATTCCTTGGATGCCCGGTTCCGATAATCCCGATAGCCGCGACGCCTACTTACCTCAGCTAGATTGAAAGGTGTAGGAAGTCTCGCTCGCGTAACTGCCCCAAGCTAAGAAGGTGGATACGCGTTCTTACGTCATTAATAGCATATGCCCATAATATGTCAGCATATGCCCATAATGTCTAGTGCCAATAAGTCGCTAAGTGGGCCGATCGTCAATTAGCAGGATCATGACTGATTCGCAAGTCGTAAGCGGTCAATTACTGAGGATAGCGCCCGGAGCTGGTCTGATTGCGATGCTGGATGTGTTTTCGCGGATAGGCTGTGAACAAGAAAAACCCCGACATCCTTTCGGTGATCGGGGTTTTAGGTGCTTTGCTTTTGCAAGAATCGTTGGCTGCGGGAACATGCAATACTCGATCTCGGCAAAATAGAAACGAAAACGGCGCTCCTTCCGGAGCGCCGTTCGCTAAAATCGTAACAATCGTTGGTTGCGGGGGCCGGATTTGAACCGACGACCTTCGGGTTATGAGCCCGACGAGCTACCAGGCTGCTCCACCCCGCGTCCGATAAACGACATCTGTGAGCAGTCAGATGTTGACATTTTCTACTACTGCGTTCTATTTAATGCTTAAATACTTAGTTGGTTGCGGGGGCCGGATTTGAACCGACGACCTTCGGGTTATGAGCCCGACGAGCTACCAGGCTGCTCCACCCCGCGTCCGTGAAGGCGCACTATACTCTGCGCAGCAAGTGTTGCAACCCCTTTTTGCGATTAATCGCTGAGAAAACTGATTTTTGTTCAAACAGGAGTGTTTTTGGTGATTTTATGAGCATATCTTCCTGTTCTTTTTGAATTAATGCGTTTATCTCTGCATAGACGTTTGCTATCTTTCGCCGTTAAAGCAAGAACCTAAATTAGGTATAGAAGAATATGAACAAGCAGTGGCTCAATTATCTGTTATTCGGCCTGCTGGTCGCTATTCTGGCCGGATGTTCGTCCCGTCCAACCGATCGCGGACAACAATATAAAGACGGCGTGTTTACCGAACCCTTTGGCCTGGTCAATGAACCTAACGCCAAAGGCAAACCCGTCAATGCCAAGGATTATGCGGATCAAGTAGTAGAGACGCGTAATGCCTCGGCCGGGTTGTATAGCCGCAACAACGCCAATTTCGATGCCATTGAGCGTTGGGCATTAGCCGGGGCCGATACCCGGAAATTGAGCCAGTTCGGCATCAAGGCCTATCAGATGCAAGGCGTTGATAATTTCGGCAACGTACAGTTCACAGGCTATTACACGCCGGTAATCCACGCCCGTTACACTCCGCAAGGTGAATTCCGTTACCCTCTGTATCGTAAACCGCGCGGACGGCGACTGCCCGATCGCGCGTCCATCTATGCCGGCGCCCTGGAAAACAGCGGCCTGGCAATCGCCTATAGCGATTCGATGCTGGATAATTTCCTGATGGAAGTTCAAGGCAGCGGTTATGTGGATTATGGCGACGGCCGACCATTGATGTTTTTCAGTTATGGCGGCAGCAATGGCCATGCTTATCGCAGCATCGGTAAAATACTCATCGATCGCGGCGAAGTGGCGCGGGAAGATATGTCCATGCAGGCGATACGACAATGGGCTGCCCGCCATAGCGAATCGGAAGTGCGGGAACTACTGGAACAAAATTCGTCTTATGTGTTTTTCAAACCCACGCCCTTCGCGCCGGTCAAAGGCGCCAGCGCCGTACCTTTGATTGCCAAAGCCGCGGTGGCCTCGGATCGTTCTCTTATCCCTGCGGGAACCACCTTGCTGGCCGAAGTGCCTTTGTTGGATAATAACGGTAAATTTACCGGCAACTATGAAATGCGTTTGATGATCGCCCTGGATGTCGGCGGCGCCATTAAAGGACAGCATTTCGACATTTATCAGGGCATCGGTCCGCAAGCCGGTCAGGCCGCCGGGTACTACAATCATTATGGCCGGGTCTGGGTATTGAAGGGGCCGCAGGATGGCGCGCCATCATTTTCCGCTTTTCACGGCAATCCCAATGCGTCGGCCAATGCCGTGCAGGTTAGCTATAACAATTGATTGACAGGTCTGTACCAGGACCCGATCAAGTGTTGCCATATCGCTTCATTATGAGGTTAGTGCAATGAGTGGGCAGTATTCAGACGCTTATTTACAACGTTTCGGCGGTACCGCCCGCTTGTATGGCCAGCAGGCGCTGGCGGTATTCCATCGCTCCCATGTCTGTGTGATTGGTATCGGCGGCGTGGGTTCCTGGGCGGCGGAAGCGCTGGCGCGCACCGGGATCGGCGCCTTGACGCTGATTGATATGGACGATGTCTGCGTGACCAATACCAACCGGCAGATTCACGCGCTGCGTGAACAGGTGGGGCGGCCGAAAATAACCGTGATGGCGGAACGTATCGCCTCGATCAATCCTGAGTGCCGGGTTACCTGCGTTGACGATTTCATTTCTGTCGAAAATATCGCGACCTTGATGGCCGGCGGCTTTGATTATGTTATCGACGCGATTGACAGCGTAAGGCCGAAAGCGGCCCTGTTGGCATATTGCCGCCGTTATAAAATTCCGTTGGTGACCATTGGCGGCGCGGGCGGGCAAATCGATCCCACGCAAATCCGCGTCGCCGATTTGGCGAAAACCATCCAGGACCCGCTGGCGGCGAAATTACGTGAACGGCTAAAGCATGATTTTAATGTGGTCAAGAACAGCAAAGGCAAACTGGGCATCGATTGCGTCTTTTCCACCGAGCACCTGGTCTATCCACAGCCAGACGGCACGGTCTGCGCATCGCCGTCCACCGCCGAAGGACCCAAACGTATGGACTGCGCGGCGGGTTTCGGCGCGGCGACCATGGTCACCGCCAGCTTCGGTTTTGTCGCCGTTGCCCATGCGCTGAAAAAAATGCTGGCCAGATCGGCGCGGCAAGCCGAAACGGCCAACAATCAGGTTATCGCCGCCGAAGAGGAAAGCGCGGTCTCGCCGCAGTAGCCGAAATCCATTGGTCCGACGTGAGGCATTCAGGCCATGTCGCTATCGCCGATAGGACTGGGTTTATCCCATTGGCCCGATGCGTTTTTTCAGCCCATAGCGGCGCTGGAATGGGGTAATCAGGGTGCTGGCGGGTAACTCCCGGCGATAGTGTTGATTCGCTCGTCAATGGCCGCCAGACCGCTGGCGCGGCTGACACTGAGTTCGGACCGCAACCCCAGAATGTCGAAAATGGCCAGCGGATCGCCGCCGGCCAGTTGCGATGGCGTTTTATCTTCCACAATGGTCAGTATGATAGCCAAAAGACCTTTGACGATACGGCCATCGCTGGCGGCATAAAAATGCAAATGGCCATTATCCTGTTGCCGGTGACCGAGCCAAACGCGATTTTCACATCCGGTCAGCGCGGTGGTATCATTTTTCAATTCGGTTGGTAACTCGGGCAGGGCTTTCGCCAGTAACACAATCTGGCGCAGGCGATCTTCCCACTGCCGGCAATCGGCAAAACGCCTGACGAGTTCTTCAACGATAATCTCGCGGCCAAACGGATGTTGGTCGGTTAGTGTTTCATTCATCACGCCATCCGATAGGACATTAATCTCGCAAAAGTAACAAGGCTTTTTCAACCGCCGCCGCCAGGCGTTCAACATCCTGCCGGGTATTATAGGGCGCAAAGGATACGCGCAACGTGCCGGTGACCCCGAGCGCCGCCATGAGCGGTTGCGCGCAGTGTTGCCCGGCGCGCAGGGCTATGCCCGCTTGCGCCAGGATCATGGCGATATCCTGATGATGGATGCCGGCGAATTCAAACGAAAATAAACTGGAACCGGCACAGCGCAAAGCGTGAAAACCCGGCAGCTTCGCCAGACGATGTTCAGCCAGATCAGCCAGTTCGCGGCAGTACCGTTCGGCCCCGTCGCCATCCTGTCGCGCCAGCCATTCAAACACAGCGCCAAGACCGATGACCCCGGCAATATTCGGCGTGCCCGCCTCAAAACGTTGCGGCGCAGCCATGGGGGTAAAACCCGCAAAGGTGGCCTCGGTCAGCATTTTACCTCCGCCTTGCCATGGCGGCATCCGTTCCAGCAAACCGGGTTTGCCGTAAAGCACGCCGATCCCGGTGGGACCATATAACTTATGGCCGGAAAAAGCGTAAAAATCAATATCTTCCTGCTGTACGTCCGGTAAGCGGTGTACCGCGCCTTGCGCGCCGTCCAGCATAATAACCGCCTGAGGGTAATTGCGTACCATGGTGGTGATGGCCGCTAAATCAGGACAACCTCCGGTCACGTTCGACATTTGCGTAATAGCGACGATTCTGGTTTTGCCATTCAACAGTCCTGCCAGCGTTGACGTTGTCGGCAACATAGCCGTTCCCAACGGCCATTTAATCACTTTGGCGCCGGTTTGTTGCGCCACCATCAGCCATGGCACCAGGTTGGCATGGTGTTCGCTTTCGCTGACGATAATTTCATCTTCCGGCTGTAAATGCTGACGGGCATAACTTTGCGCCACCAGGTTAATCGATTCGGTCGTGCCGCGGGTCCAGATAATACTATCAGGCGTGGCGGCGTTAAGCCGCTCGGCAACCTGTTGCCTTATCTGTTCATAGCGCGCGGTGAGTGAAACCGCCGTCGGGTAGAGACTGCGATGCACATTGCCGGTTTCGTGGCGATAAAAGGCCTCCATCGCCTGGATGACGACCTCGGGCTTTAACGCGGTGGCGGCGTTATCAAGGTAAACCACGTTATCGCATAACGCCGGGAAATCCTGCCGATAGGCCGCGCAATCAAATTCAATCGTCACGTTTCAATACTCTCAAGATGCTACAGATTTGTCCTATTATCGCTGTAGATAGCCGCGAAGTGACAGGATTTAATCCCGTTTTGTGGAAAAAGGCCAATTGCTTGTTATGCTAAACAACATAAGGTAAGAAAAATGACCTGCTTACCGATAAAACTTAGTTAAGTTTTTTTAACCTGCGAGGAGTTAATGATGAACAAAACGGCCGCGGTTATCTCTGTTTTTATGCTTGCGTTGACGTTGAGTGCCTGTTCGAGTAATTACGTGATGCACACCAATGATGGTCGCACCATTGTCACCTCTGGTAAACCAAAAGTGGATCAAGATACCGGTATGATCAGCTACAAGGATGCCAACAACACCCAGCAGCAAATCAATCGTGCTGATGTGAAAGAAATGATGGAAGAGAAATAGTCGTGGGTTGCTAGTAGCAATTTAATCCATCGTTTTAATCACATAAAAAAGCACCGCTAATGCGGTGCTACATATTCACTATGGACAGACAGGGAAATGTACAGAAAAGATAAAAGAGCAAATATAGGGGTCTGAGGATCAGACCAAAGTTGCAAACACAACATCACATCGCAAGCCAAAAGCCATTCAGAAATTTCACTTTCCAAACATCTTTTCGTTCCGGCTCGCCAGTTTTTTAACTATAGGTATTCGCTGGTCTATCCACAACGGACAATTTATAATGCCTCGGATAAAAAAAACTAATGGGTAGTTATCCGTGCTCATCTTGCGGTCCAACAAGTTTATAAAGTATCCAAGACATGTCTAAACGCTTACCACCGCTAAATGCCCTGCGTGTCTTTGATGCGGCGGCGCGCCACTTGAGTTTTACCAAAGCGGCGGAAGAACTGTTTGTGACGCAGGCGGCAGTCAGTCATCAAATCAAGTCGCTGGAGGATTTTCTCGGGCTGAAATTGTTTCGTCGCCGTAACCGTTCACTGTTGCTGACGGAAGAAGGCCAAAGCTATTTTCTTGATATTAAAGAAATATTTTTATCCTTGGCGGAAGCGACGAGAAAATTGCAGTCTCGCAGCGCCAAAGGGGCGCTGACGGTCAGTCTCTTGCCCAGTTTTGCCATTCAATGGCTGGTGCCCCGTCTTTCCAGTTTCAATACGGCCTGGCCGGGAATCGATGTGTTAATCCAGGCAGTTGATCGCGAAGAGGATAAACTGGCGGATGATGTGGATGTGGCCATCTTTTATGGCCGCGGCAACTGGCCGGGGCTCAAGGTGGAAAAACTCTACGTGGAGTATCTATTGCCGGTTTGCGCGCCATCATTGCTCAGTGGCGCGCATCCCTTGAAAACGCCGGCGGATCTCATCCATCATACCTTGCTGCATGATGCGTCGCGCCGGGACTGGCAAGCCTATACCCGCCAGTTGGGCCTGACGCATATCAATGTTCAGCAAGGGCCGATTTTCAGCCATAGCGCCATGGTTTTACAGGCGGCAATTCATGGCCAGGGCGTGGCGTTGGCCAATAACGTCATGGCGCAAACGGAAATTGAAGCGGGCAGACTGGCTTGCCCTTTTAATGAAGTCTTGGTCAGCAAAAATGCTTTTTATCTGGTTTGTCATGACAACCAGGCGGAAGTGGGTAAAATAGCCGCTTTTCGCCAGTGGATCATCGGGCGGGCCGCGAGTGAGCAAGAGAAATTCCGGATTCGTTATAACAATGGCCATACAGTCGAATCCGAATAACCGGCTTAATAACAAGGTCACCTTAGGATGATAAGATGCGAAGTCTCAGCATGTTGATTTTTGCCGCTGTCAGCGGTTTGGTGTTTGTTATTTTTGGCGCGTTTGGCGCTCATGTCCTCAGCCAGACGTTAGGCGAGCAGGAAATGTCCTGGATCAGGACCGGTTTGCACTATCAGGCGTTCCATACGTTGGCCATCATGGCGCTGAGCGTGACCATGCAGCGCCACGCCAGCGTTTGGTTTTACTGGAGCGGCGTTTCATTGGCGCTGGGCATCGTACTGTTCAGCGGCAGTCTGTATTGCCTCGCGTTGTCGCACCTGCATTTATGGGTTTATATTACGCCGGTCGGCGGTATCTGCTTTTTAGCCGGCTGGATTTTTATGTTGATAGGCGCTTTGCGTCTTAGAAGGAAGGCCGCCCGCCGTGAATAAAGTTATTTTGTATTGCCGCCCCGGCTTTGAAAAAGAGTGCGCGGCGGAAATCACTGAAAAAGCGGCAGCGCTATCTATTTTCGGTTTTTCCCGGGTTAAAGATCATAGCGGTTATGTCATATTCGAATGCTATGAGCACCAAGAAGCTGATCGGCTGATCCGCGAATTGCCTTTTCGCGAGTTGATCTTCGCCAGACAAATGCTGCTCACCGGGGAATTGTTACGTGATTTGCCCAGTGACGATCGCATCACGCCGATTATCGGTATGCTGGGCGGGGCGATAAGCGACGCGGGTGAACTGCGGGTGGAAGTGCCCGATACCAATGAAAGCAAAGAGCTGATGAAGTTCTGCCGCAAATTTACCGTGCCGCTGCGCATGGCATTGCGTGGCGCAAAGTTGTTGACCGACAAGGAACAAGCTTTTCGACCGGTTATCCATGTGCTTTTCATTGCGCCCGGGTGCTGTTATGTCGGTTATTCCTACAGCAATAACAATTCTCCTTTTTATATGGGCATTCCCCGCCTGAAATTTCCATCCGACGCCCCGAGCCGATCGACGTTGAAGCTGGAAGAGGCGTTTCACGTTTTCATTCCTCATGATGAATGGGATGAACGTCTGGGCAGCGGCATGTACGCCGTGGATCTCGGCGCCAGTCCCGGCGGCTGGACCTATCAGTTGGTCAAACGCAGCATGATGGTCAATGCCGTCGATAACGGCGCCATGGCGCAAAGCCTGATGGATACCGGCCAGGTCATGCATCACCAGGCTGATGGCTTTAAATTCGAGCCGCCCCGCAATAATAACTACTGGCTGGTGTGCGACATGGTGGAACAACCGGCTCGGGTAGCGCAACTGGCTGCGGACTGGCTGGTAAAAGGCTGGTGTCGCGAAGCCATTTTCAATCTAAAACTGCCGATGAAAAAGCGCTACGAAGAAGTCTGCCAAAATCTGGAACTGTTGCGCTCCAGTCTGCAAGAAAACGGGGTCAACGCCGAGGTGCACGCCAAGCAGCTTTATCATGACCGGGAAGAAGTGACTGTGCATGCGCGTCGGTTTTGGAGTGCTGTACCCGGCCGGCGCGACGAACGCTGATACCCGTCATCTTTCGAGCCGCAGCCTTACGTTGTAAATAAGTTGGCTGCGCTCGCTCACCCCAGTCACTTACCGGAGTAAGCTCCTGGGGTTCTCTCGTTTGCCGCCTTGCTGCAACTCGAAATCTTTAGGGTATCCCGTCATCTTTCGAGCCGCAGCCTTACGTTGTAAATAAGTTGGCTGCGCTCGCTCACCCCAATTGCTTAGTTATCAAAGCTTCTCAGCCGCAATTGCTGCAGATTGCCGTCCAGCGTGATAGAGGTATCCAGCGTCGCGATGCGCCGGCAGATAAAAGCCATTTCCCGCTGTTGCTCCAGTTTGTCGCGCCATTTTACCGCCACCTGATCCAAGTCTTGATACAGGCCTTCCAGCGAACCGGCCTGGCCAATCAATATGGCGGCGGTTTTGGCGCCGATGCCCGGCACGCCGGGAATTTTGCTGCCGCTGACGCCGGCCAGGCCCCAGTAATCCGGCAATTGCTGCGGTTGCACGCCGAAAGTGGCGTTGATAAAGGGCAAATCCAGCCAACGCTTCTGAAAATAGTCTCTGATATAAATGGATGGCGACAATAGCTGACAATAACCTTTATCGGTTGAAACAAGTGTGATGCGATGGCCGGCGGCGGCGACTTTATGCGCCAGCGTCGCCGCAATGTCGTCCGCCTCATAGCCGGGCATTTGCCAGCAGGCGATGCCGGTTTGGCGGAATAATTCCTTGATAGCGGGCAGCAGGGCGACGAGGTCATCCGGCATGGGCGTTCGGCCGCCTTTATAGCCCGGCAATAATTGGTGACGCCAGCTTTCATGCCGTTCCTCATCGTCAAAAACCGCTACGCCATGAGTTGGCTCGCTATGGAAAACCAGTTGTTTCACCGCGTGCAGACAAGCGGCCGGGCAAGATGTGCCTTGCGTGGCATGGATACGGCGAATCAGATTCAGGGCATCGATTATCAATAAATGAACCTGCATGGCCTGGCATCCTTTTAGGGCGGTGGTTCGGGGTCAAACCGGCCTCGAGGCCGGTGTTAGTGCAAAACGATGTTATCTCGACCCGGCGGGCTAGATACAAATTTCGTAACAGGGAATATAAGCGCTGCCCGGTAGCTTCATACGGTGCTGCGCGACAAAACCCTGCAGTAAAAGATCCATGCGTTTCATAATGGCAGGATCGCCCCGTAATTTATAGGGGCCGTGCTGTTCGATAAGCTGGATGCCGTTTTCTTTCACATTGCCGGATACGATGCCGGAAAAGGCCCGCCGCAACGCCGCGGCCAATTGTTCGGCCGGTTGGTCGCTATGCAAATTCAAATTGGCCATATTTTCATGGGTTGGGTCGAAGGGATGTTGCAAATCGGGCGCAATACGTATCGACCAGTTGAAGCTGTACGCATCGCCGCTGTTGCGCCGGCTTTCCTTGACTCGGGACATGGCTTTTTTCATCCGGCGGGCGACTTCCGCGGCATCATCAATGATGATGCTGTAATGGCGGCGCGCCTGTTCGCCCAAGGTACTGACGATAAACTCGTCCAGTACCCTGAAATAATCGGCGCTGATGCTCGGCCCGGTCAGAATCAGCGGCAAAACCTGCTCTTTGTTTTCCGGGTTCATCATGATACCCAGGATATAAAGCAGTTCTTCGGCCGTGCCTGCGCCGCCCGGGAAAATAATCATCCCGTGGCCGATACGGACGAAAGCTTCCAGCCGTTTTTCAATATCGGGCATGATGATCAATTCGTTGACCAGCGGATTCGGCGGCTCGGCGGCGATGATCGACGGCTCGGTCATTCCGATGAAACGGCCTTCCTTATAGCGCTGCTGGGCGTGGCCCACCGCCGCGCCTTTCATCGGCGCTTCCATGGCGCCCGGCCCGCAGCCGGTGCAGATATTCAATTCCCGCAAACCGAGCTGACTGCCTACTTTTCGGGCATACAGATATTCCGTTTCACTGATGGCGTGGCCGCCCCAGCAAACAATCATATTGGGCGCTTCGCCGACATGTAAGCCACGCGCGTTGCGCATGATGGAAAACACTTGATTGGTGATATGCACTGAACTGGTCGGATTCAGGTCGCGATGATGACCGGCCGAGGCGATCTGACCATTGACGAATAAAATATCGCGCAATACGGCAAAGAGATTGGCCTGTATGGAACGGATGAGCCGGCCATCCACAAACGCTTCTTCGGGCGGATTGACCAGTTCAAGCTTTACGCCGCGTTCACGGCGTAACACATTGATATCGAAATCCTGATAGCGGGATAGCAGTTCTTTGCTGCTATCGGTTTGACTGCCTGAATTCAGTACCGCCAGCGAGCAGTTGCGAAACAGGCGATAAAGATCGCTGCTGGCAGTCCGTTTGAGCATATCGACTTCAAGTTGTGACAATAAATCCATGGAACCGAGGGGGCTGATATGCGTTATCAAGATAACTCCTTGGTGCGCGGTTTCGCACAAAATTGATACTAATGAGTTTGTTGACAAACTTCGCTTTTACCCAAGCGTGTCGGCCTGGCTTGCCGAGCGGCGCGCCAGCGTCACGATGCCGGGTTTTGCCATTCGTTTTATCATTGCGGCATTATTGCCGCGCCAATCGATGAGTTGATGGTTCAAAAGAGGTATTGCTGCGCCAGGGGTTGATGTCCAGACCGCCGCGACGGGTATAACGCGCATAGACGGTCAATTGTTCGGGATGGCAAAAACGCATCAAATCGGTAAAAATCCGTTCCACGCATTGCTCATGGAATTCATTATGATGACGAAAAGACACCAGATAGCGCAACAGGGCTTCGCGATTTATGCGGGGGCCGCTGTAAGTAATCTGTATAGAGCCCCAATCCGGCTGATGAGTGATCAGACAATTGGATTTCAATAGATGGCTCACCAGTGTTTCGCTGACGGGCGCTGCTCCGTCAATGGCGTGGTGCAGCCATTCATTGCTAAAGGTATAATCATCAATTCGAATATTTTGTTCATCAATACATTCGCCGGCAAAATCAGCGATGCGGCGGTCGGTGATTTCGCTTAACCGGAACAGGCTTACGTCAACTTCGCCGCCGGCGCAGCGCGCGAGATCGCGGGTAAGGATTTCCCGTACTAATGACCAATCGTCAAACCGCGTCTGGTTGAAACTGTTAAGATAAAGTTTGAAGCTTTTGGACTCTATAAGGTTGAGGCTGGCGCAATCCAGGCGCATTTCGCCGACGGCCACCTGTGGCAGCCCCATCTTATTGAGCCAGGACAACTCATACAGCGTCCAGATATCCGCGCCATGAAAACCCGGCGCCTGCGACGAAATGCCAAGCGGTTCGCGATTCAGCGCGCGCGGCACCCCTTGCAGCAGCGAGGCGTCATAATGGTCGCGATAAGAGGTGGTTTTACCCAGCGTCAACGATGCCAACGCCGGTTGATGTTCATAATCGGACATAGATGATTACCCTGAATTCTTCTTGTTACATTGGGTCTAGTGTAACGTAGAGAGCCGGAAGATGAGAGAGATTATGGATTACCAAGTGTCACAGGCGTTGGGGAATTTTACCCATCGTTATCAGCAGCATTGGCAACAAATTACCGGCCATGCGCCCGCCAGCCGCGCATTATATGGCGTTCCCTCTCCTTGCGTTATCGCCGAAGTTGACGAACACGTCTACTGGCAACCTTGCCCCGCGCCGGATAACCTTAGTCTCGATGGCGTCGAACGTGCGCTGGATTTGCAATTGCAACCGGCGGCAGAAGCGTTTTATTGCAGCCAGCTCGCCGGCGATATGTTCGCCTGTTTTCATGACCAGCCGCTCGAATTGTTACAAGTATGGAGCGAGCCGGATGGTATCCGCATCCAGGAAAATCTTATCGGCCATTTGCTGATGCAAAAACGGTTGAAATTAGCGCCGACATTATTTATTGCCGCCACTGAATCTGAGCAAACCCTGGTTTCCCTGTGTAATCTTACCGGACAAATTCTGCTGGAAGAGGTTGGCCGAAAAAAACGGACGGTCATGGCCGAGAATCTTCAGGAATTTTTATCACTATTGACGCCGCGTACCACCGCATGAATACCTGCATAAACCCGGCTCTCAATGTAAGAGATCTCTTACATTGGCGTAAGATATTTCTTATATTAAGTATAGACCTGTTTGGGGATAAGATAAAATATACTAATTTAATCAAGGAAGTAATTAGCAGTATTAACGTTGAAAGTTAGAATAATATCTATACATGGACGAAATTGTCTTGTATCCGGCTTTCAATTAAGCGATCTTATCATGCAAATAAATGATGTGTTAAAACATTTAGCTATGCTTCCAATAGATTTTCGGTGATGGGCCGTTCGAAAGATGACGGCGCAGACCTAACAAGGATGGGCTCAGGAAGAGCTGATTGAGAGCGGGCTTCCGGATTGAAGCCCGAATGATTCAGGATGAAACCCAGGACACCTCCAGGATGGAGAATGTGAGTGGATTATGGACTATCCGCGGGCAGGAAAGCCGGAAGGATATATGTCAGATGACGTAGGCGGCTTTCAGGGATGGAAATTGCCGACACGGACTGTTCCAAAGTTATAGCGATATAACTTTACAAGGATCTACGCAGGGAGCACGAACATAGCGGGAATGCTATAAATGAACCGGGGGTACTGTTTTTTACAGTACCCCCTTTTCTTTGTCCGCAGTGAGCTCCGACAGCCGTGAATATCCGCTGTCATGGTTTTATGATGGTTGGCTATAATTTAGAGGAGCTGCTTATTATGTTTACAGCAAGCCAGGTGGCGGATATCAATCTGCTGACTGAATTTTTCTCGTGTGATCAAACTTTCGCCGCCACGCCCGTCAATCTTGGCGACCGCCATCGCGCCGACGTGCTGGTTTTACTGGGAAACGCGGTATTGGTGACCGCGGAGCGCGCTTTTCAAGCTTTTCGCGCCGGCGTAGCGCCAACATTACTCATTGTCGGCGGCGTGGGCCATGCCACCGATTTTCTTTATCAGGCGGTGAATCGGCACCCGGTTTACCGGGTCGTCGAAACCGACGGGCGTAGTGAAGCGGATATCTTGCGTGACATCGCTTTGCGGTTTTTCGGCTTGCCCGCCGAGCATATCCTGCTGGAAAACCAGTCGACCAACTGCGGCGAGAACGCCAAACTGGCGCGGCGAACATTGCAAGCCGCCGGTCAGTGCCCACGCACGCTGATCCTGACGCAGGATCCGCTGATGCAACGCCGTACCGACGCCACTTTCCGTCAGATCTGGGCCGATGAACCGGCAGTGCGATTTATCAATTGGCCAACGCTGGTGCCGCTGTGGGCCATGCATGACGATAAAGCGCTATTCGCTGACGAAATCGCCGCGTCATCCTGGTCGTTGGCCCGATTCTTTTCCTTGCTGCTCGGCGAACTGCCCAGGCTTCGCGATGCTCCGGGCGGCTATGGTCCCCGTGGAGCGGGTTTTATCGCCCATGTGGATATTCCCCCGGCAATCGAGGCGGTCTACTCGCGGTTGGCGCCAGTGTTGCAAGCTGTCTATGGTGATCGGCTCATTTGATGATACCCGCCATTTTTCGCGTTGCACCATCCATGGTATCCGGTCGGGTTCGGTGTTATTGTTTGCCGCTTTGCAGAATTTTGCGGCAGTCGTCAGTAAAGGGGTAAAACATGAGACAACACCTTGAAATACGCCGGCATTTGTTTGATATCGAACAGGTGATGCGAAGATTGGCGATTTGGCAGGCGCAGCCGCCGGCCCAGTTGGCATTTGAAAGCCAGGAGCCTTTTTGTATCGATACCATGCAGGCGGAGGAATGGTTGCAATGGATTTTGTTGCCGCGCATGCACGCGTTGCTGGATAAGCAGGCGCCGTTGCCGGAACGCTTTTCCATTGCGCCGTATTTCGAAGAGGCGTTGCCCGATGCTGCTCCGCTGCTGGATTTATTGCGCCAGTTGGATGATATGATAAATACGCAACCGCACCAGGGCGGACAGAAAAATTGATATAATCGAAATTTGCTATCAGGATGAGTTCATAGTAGCGGTCAACAAACCTTCCGGATGGCTGGTGCACCGCAGTTGGCTTGATCGCCAGGAAAAGGTGGTCTTGATGCAGACCGTGCGGGATATGCTGGGCCAGCATGTGTTTACCGTTCATCGTCTGGACCGGCCCACTTCCGGCATAGTGCTTCTGGCGTTGTCCGCTGATGTGGCGCGGAGCCTGTCGGGCCAGTTTGAACGGCACGAGGTGCAGAAAACCTATCACGCGGTCGTTCGCGGCTATATGGAAGGCGCCGGTACGATAGATTATGCCCTGACGCCGGAGCTGGATAAAATTGCCGATAAATTTGCCCAGCCCGACAAGGCGCCGCAGTCGGCGATAACCCATTATCGCGCTTTAGCGCGAGTGGAAATGCCGGTGGCCATCGGTCGTTACCCGACTTCGCGTTATAGTTTGCTGGAACTGTCGCCGCAAACCGGTCGCAAGCATCAGTTGCGCCGTCATCTTTCCCATCTTCATCATCCTTTGATCGGCGACTCGACCCATGGCGATCTGCGGCATAATCGCGGTTTTGCCGCGGCTTTCGATTGTCCCGGTCTGCTATTGCATGCCAGCCGGCTGGCATTGGATCATCCGGTAACCGGCGAGCCGCTGGTTATCGATGCACGCTGGGACTCGCGTTGGCAAAATTTGATGGGCCGTTTCGCCTGGACCGATATTCTCCCCGCGTTTGAACGGGTTGAGTTTGCATCGGTTACGGGCCAGGATAGTGAAATAGCGATACCCGAGCGCGGCTGACACAGCCCCGGCTTGAATTGTTCAGGGTATAGCAGCGACGCAGTCAACATCCATAAGAAGGGAGTTTAGCTCATGGCACAGGTGGGTATTTTTGTCGGTACGGTTTATGGTAATGCGCTGATGGTCGCCGAGGAGGCCGAGACTATCCTGACGGAACAAGGCCACCAGGTGAAACTGTTCGAAGAAGGTACCTTTGAGTCTTGGCAGTTTTATCGTCATCATATTGTGCTGGTGATCACGTCCACCACCGGCCAGGGGAATTTGCCCGACAGCATTGTGCCTTTGTTTCAGGCGGTTAAAGATCAGGTGGGATATCAGCCTGAACTGCGCTACGGAATCATCGCCCTGGGCGATAGCAGTTATGAACATTTCTGTGGCGGCGGACACACGTTTGATAATTTACTGCAGGAACAAGGCGCGGTAAGAATCGGTGAACTACTGGAAATCGATGCCCAAGAACATCCCGAGCCCGAACTTATCGCCGGCCCCTGGGTTGAAAAATGGGCCGGCCTGATAGGCGACTGATATAACCGGCCCGAGTGGGCGTCAGCCGCCGGGCCAGGTATGAGCTCGTTTTATCAGGTTTTGTTGCGCATTAGCTTTTCCAGATCTGTCTCGATTTCAGTGATTTTGTTCGCCACCACGGTTTCGAGATGGCGTAAATCGTCCAGAATTTTTTGTTTCAGATCCACTTCGGTTTGATCGCGCTGGCATATCTGATCCAATTCATCGATCACATAACGCAGGTTTGGGCTGATTTCATTGATTTCACGGTAACCTTCGGACGCATTATCGGAAACCACGGTTTTACGTTGCCGCGGATATTTGAATTTAACGCTTTTGGCAAAAAATTCGCCCTTATCCCGGTGAAAATAGATTTTCAGAATGTCATTATTGGCTTCCTGACGCAGGCTGTAACGGTCGATATCGTCCGGATGATTAACGCCAAGGCTTTTCAAATTGTCGTACATAGCGCTACCTCTGGTGTGCATTATCCTGTTACTGGAGATGATTATGGCGCCCTGAGGCGTCATAAAATGTGATAAACGGCCATACCCGCCATCTTCCTCAACTCGAAATCTTGTGGGCAATACATCGCAGCCAGATATCCGGGCGGGAAAAGTCTTCGCCAATGAAGAGCTTAGTCTATTGTCCGTAATAACTCATTAATTCCAACCTTGCCGCGGGTTTTCGCGTCGACCTTCTTAACGATCACCGCGCAATACAAGCTATACCGGCCGTCTTTGGACGGCAGATTACCGGAAACCACCACTGAACCGGCCGGAACGCGGCCAAAATGGACTTCGCCGGTTTCACGATCATAGATTTTGGTGCTCTGACCGATGAAAACGCCCATGGAAATCACAGAGCCTTCTTCAACGATCACGCCTTCCACCACTTCCGAACGCGCGCCGATAAAGCAGTTGTCTTCAATAATAGTCGGATTGGCCTGTAACGGTTCCAGAACGCCACCGATGCCAACGCCGCCGGACAAATGCACATTTTTTCCAATTTGCGCGCAAGACCCCACTGTAGCCCAGGTATCCACCATCGTCCCTTCGTCCACATAAGCGCCGATATTGACATAAGAAGGCATCAACACGGTGTTGCGGGCGATAAACGCGCCCTGGCGAACGCTGGCCGGCGGTACGACGCGGAATCCTTCGCGCTGGAAGCGCGCTTCATCATACCCGGCGAACTTCATCGGCACTTTGTCGTAAAAGCGCGTTTCAGCCCCTTCCATCAGCTGGTTGTCGCTAATACGAAATGACAGCAATACCGCTTTTTTCAGCCATTGATGGGTGATCCACTCCCCATTGATTTTTTCCGCCACCCGTAGCTTACCGCCGTCCAATTGAGCAATAACCTGATTGACGGCATCGCGGGTCTGTTCATCCGCCGTGAGCGGCGTAATGTCGGCGCGGTGTTCAAAGGCATTTTCAATGATCTGTTGTAATTGCTGCATCCTATCTCTGTCCTGTGCTAATGAAGTCGTTATCGAAAGTTACTGGTATACCCGTCATCTTTCAAGTCGCAGCTGTGTTGGCTACGTTCGTTCACCCAAATTACTGACCTGTGTCAGCTCATCGGGGTTCTCTCGCTTGCCGCCTTGCTGCGACTCGAAAGCTTTAGGGTATAATACCCGTCATCTTTCAAGTCGCAGCTGTGTTGGCTACGTTCGTTCACCCAAATCACTGACCTGTGTCAGCTCATCGGGGTTCTCTCAGGGTATATCATATTTTGTCGTTCGGGGTGAGCGCCTCAATCAATTGACGCTGCAATTCCTGGCGATTTTCCAGGCTCAATGCGCGGCGGTCGCTGCCGGTGAGGATAAACAAGTCCTCGACCCGCTCGCCTATGGTTGATATTCGCGCCCCATGCAGCGATACGCCCATATCGACGAATACTTCGCTGATCCTGGCCAGCAACCCTGGTTGATCCAACGCCGTCAATTCCAGATAACTGCGCCGATCCGAGTGCGCAGGCAAAAAACTGACCTGGATTGGCACATTGAAATGACGCAGTTTGGGCGACGGACGGCGCACCCGCGGATGCTGGTATTTGCCGTGCTGTAATATTTGCTCCAGCGCCTGGCGGATAACATCGTGGCGATCGGGCGCCAGCGGGCTGCCATCGGGTTCAAGCACCACAAAGGTGTCCATGGCCATCCCGTCGCGGTTGGTGAAAATTTGAGCATCATGCACGCTGAGATTGCGGCGGTCCAGTTCACCGGCCACTGCGGCGAACAAATAGGGCCGATCCTCGTTCCAGATAAATATTTCCGTGCCGCCGCGGGTGGCTTGCGGACTGATTAACACCAGCGGCTGATCAATTTGGTGCGCCAACAAATGTTGCGCGTGCCAGGCTAACTGGTTGGGCGAATGGCGTAAGAAATAATCCGCCCGGCAACGGCTCCATAGAAGATGCAGCGCTTCATCGTCGATGTTGCCCATGCGCAGCAAAGCCAGCGCCTGAGCCCGATGATGGCGAATGCGCGCGCGCATATCCGGTGCGCTCTCCATGCCGCGCCGCAGTTGTTTTTCAGTAGCGAAAAACAGCTCGCGCAGCAGGCTCTGTTTCCAACTGTTCCACAGCGTTCCATTGGTGGCGCAGATATCGGCGACTGTCAGGCACAAGAGATAATGCAGCCGGCTTTCGGTTTGCACTTCGGCGGCGAATTGCAGCAATACGGCCGGGTCCTGGATATCGCGGCGCTGGGCGGTGACCGACATGACCAGATGATTGCGTACCAGCCAGGCCACCAACTGCGCCTCGCGGGGATGAAGACCGTGCAATTCGGCAAAATCCAAAGCGTCTTTGGCGCCAAGCGTGGAATGGTCGCCGCCGCGGCCCTTGGCGATATCGTGGAACAGCGCCGCCAGCAACAACAGGTGCGGGTGGGCTAATCGGGGAAATAATTCCACACAGAGCGGATGCCGGGGACGCTCCTTTTCATCGGCGAAGGTCTCCAGTTTCTTCAATACCCGAATGGTATGTTCATCGACGGTATAGGCGTGAAACAAGTCGAATTGCATCTGTCCGACAATATTGCTCCACTGCGGCATGTAAGCCCACAGTACGCTATGCCGGTGCATCGGCGACAACGCATGCTTCACCGCGCCGGGATGCCGCAAAATATCCATAAACAGCTGACGCGCCGCGGGAATCTTGCACAACGGCTCATCCAGATGCCGGCGGGCGTAACGCAGTTGGCGCAACGTTGAAGAATAAATGCCGGCGATATTCTGATGTTCCACCATCAGGTAAAACATGCGCAGAATGGTTTCGGGGCGACGGGCGAACAGAGTCTCGTCGCGCAAATCAATCAAGTTGCCGCGCAATTGGAATTCATCGTCCAAAGGCTGTGGCTTTTCATCCGGCGCCAGCGCCAGAATGGCCTCATCGAATAACTGCAACAGCATTTGATTCAATTCGCCGATACGGCGGGTGACACGAAAAAAGTCCTTCATCATCTGTTCGACCGGCGCATTGCCTTCGCCGCGATAACGTAATATCTGCGCGACGCTTTGCTGGCGGTCGAATAAAAGACGGTTGTCGTAACGGCTCAGGGCCAGATGCAGCGCGAAACGAATACGCCATAGAAAACTCTGGCATTCGTTAAGTTCATCGCGCTCGGCCTGGGTCAAAAAGCCAAAACTAACCATTTCGTCCATGGAAGTCGCGCCGAAATGGCGATGGGCCACCCACAACAGGGTATGGATATCGCGCAACCCGCCCGGGCTGTTTTTGATATCCGGCTCCAGATTGTAGCTGGTGCCGTGATAACGCTGATGACGCTCCTCTTGCTCGGCCAGTTTGGCGGGGAAAAACTGGCTGGAGGGCCAAAAATCCTCGCTGAACAGAATCTTCTGCAATTTCAGAAACAGCGCCACATCCCCGCAGACCAGACGGGATTCAATGAGATTGGTGGCGATGGTTAAATCCGCCAGTCCTTCTTGTACGCACTCATCGAAACTGCGCACGCTATGGCCGACTTCCAGTTTCAAATCCCACAACAAGGTCAGCAGTTCGCTGATAAGCTGCGCCTGCGCCGTCGGCAGCGGCGATTGACTTAACACCAGCACATCGATATCGGATAAAGGATGCAATTCGGCGCGCCCATAACCGCCCACGGCCACCAACGCCGTCTCGGGGACCGAATCGAAGCCGTACAAGCGCCATAATTGCCGTAGCAGTTGATCAATATAAAGCGCGCGGGCGTCTATCAGCGTTTCAGCGGACACGCCGGCATTAAAGGCTTCCGCCAACCAGGCCTGGAAATCGTCCAGCCGATCCTTGAGAAACGCGCGATTGAGCGATTCATCAGGCCAGGTCAACGGCGATGCGGGTTTGGTCGGCAACAGACTGCCGACCGGTTGTTCGGTGGACTGAAGGAAATTATCCGGCATATAGAGCCCATGGTAAGCCGGTGAGTACGGAGTCAGGGCAGGACCGACCCCGGCCACCTGCGTAAAATCATGATAGTAGGGAAACAAGCGACGGCAACCCTGCGGGTTTATGGCGCTTTTCGCCCGTTTCAGACCGGGTGCGTAATAACGGCCGGTAAAGTATCGTCGTGGCGCAACGTCATAATCTCGCAGCCATTTTCCGTTACCACAAGAGTATGCTCATACTGAGCCGACAAGCTTCGATCTTTGGTTTTTACCGTCCAGCCGTCTTTCATCGTGCGGATGCGGTAATCGCCGGCATTGACCATGGGTTCGATGGTGAACGCCATGCCGGGTTGCAAAACGACGCCGCCGTCATCGGCATCATAATGCAATACCTGGGGGTCTTCATGGAACCCCAGGCCAATGCCGTGACCGCAGTATTCGCGCACCACGGAAAAATCCTCCGCTTCGACGAATTGCTGAATGGCTTTGCCAATCGTGCGCAAGCGTATCCCGGGTTTGACCATTTTAATGGCCAGATACAGGCTCTCTTTGGTAATCCGGCACAGGCGTTCGCCAAGTATGGTCGGTTTGCCGACGATAAACATTTTCGACGTGTCGCCATGAAAACCATCTTTAATAACGGTGACATCAATATTGATGATATCGCCGTCTTTCAATTTTTTTTCATCGGATGGAATTCCGTGGCAGACCACTTCATTGGCTGATATACAAACGGATTTTGGAAAACCGTGATAACCCAGGCAGGCGGAAATGGCATGCTGATGTTCGGTAATATGTTGATGGCAAAGACGGTCCAGTTCGCCGGTGCTGACACCCGGCACGACATAGGGTTCTATAATTTCCAGGACTTCGGCGGCCAGGTGACCGGCTACACGCATTTTTGCAATATCGTCTGAATTTTTAATGGGAATGGTCATGAATAGATCCACAGTCGGCGTGTATGTCGACGATTTTATGATTAATATTAAGTAATGAATAATGTTATCAGTACAGCACCAAGCTGCCAAATTATCATTTGGCGCAGGGGGCGGTTCTGAACAAATAGTGGAGTCTCGGCGCGGATTATGGTATAAAGCGCGCCGACGATCGGCGTAAACTATTTGTCTACATAGCTGTTGTCTACATAGCTGTTGCCTACATGGCTTTAGCTGCTATAGCTATTTGCGTGTTGTGGTACAGAATGTTTGTTGCAGCACGTAATGTGGTAGTTTGGTCCTATACGTCGTTCTAATCAACTAAACTCAATTGTGTTATTACACACACGTATCGACACACGCGCCGGGGTGCCTGGGCCAGTCATGGCAAGGTCGGCCGCATGGGATACGTGGAGGCACAACCCCAAACATAGATAGAGGTTAAATCATGGCAACTGTTTCCATGCGTGACATGCTCAAAGCGGGTGTACATTTCGGTCACCAGACCCGTTACTGGAATCCGAAAATGAAGCCTTTCATTTTTGGTTCGCGTAATAAAGTACACATCATCAACCTTGAGCAAACGGTACCGATGTTCAACGAAGCCTTGGCTGAATTGAACCGGATCGCCGCCCGTAAAGGCAAAATTCTTTTCGTCGGCACCAAGCGCGCTGCCTGTGAAGCGGTAAAAGAAGCAGCCAGCAGCTGCGATCAATTCTTCGTGAATCATCGCTGGTTAGGCGGCATGTTGACCAACTGGAAAACCGTTCGTCAATCCATCAAACGTTTGAAGGATTTGGAAATCCAGTCTCAGGACGGCACTTTCGAAAAGCTGACCAAAAAAGAAGCGCTGATGCGCACTCGTGAACTGGACAAGCTGGAAAATAGCCTGGGCGGTATCAAGGATATGGGCGGTCTTCCCGACGCGCTGTTTGTTATCGATGCCGAACACGAACACATCGCTATAAAAGAAGCCAATAACCTCGGCATCCCGGTATTCTCTGTTGTTGATACCAATTCGGATCCGGATGGTGTGGATTTCATCATCCCTGGTAATGACGATGCCATTCGCGCCATCAATTTGTATCTGAGCGCCGTGTCTACCGCTGTTCGCGAAGGACGCTCGCAGGATCTGGTTGAACAGGCCGAAGAAAGCTTTGTGGAAACTGAATAATAAGGCATGCTCATTTTGATACCCAATAAATTTCGATCTGCGGGCAGGCGGCAAACGCGCGACTACCGATGAACCTGCACAAGTGGGTGATTAGGGTGAACGAGCGTAGCCAACGCATCCGTAGCTCGAAAGATGAAGGGTATTGAGCCCTTGTTAACCAAGTTTTAAAGATGTTGGTTAGAGGGCCTGTCTTCAGGCCCTCTTTTTTACCTATCCCCCTGCATGGGATAACGAGGAAAAAATAATGGCTGATATTACCGCCGCCCTGGTGAAAGAACTGCGCGAACGTACCGGCGCAGGCATGATGGAATGTAAAAAAGCGCTGGTTGAAGCTCAGGGCAATATCGAGCTGGCTATCGATAACATGCGTAAATCCGGACAGGCGAAAGCGGCCAAGAAAGCCGGTCGTGTCGCCGCTGAAGGCGTTATCCTGACTAAAATTTCTCCGGACGGTAAATACGGCGTTATCGTCGAACTCAATTGTGAAACCGATTTCGTGGCCAAAGACGGCGGATTCAAAGCCTTCGGCGACGAAGTGGTCAGCGCTGCGCTGGAAAACCACATTACCGATATCGAAGCGTTGAAAGCGAAATTTGAAGAACAGCGCACCGCCATGGTGGCCAAGATTGGCGAACACATCAATATTCGCCGTGTCGCGGCGCTATCTGGCGATGTCATTGGCACCTATCTGCATGGCGCGCGTATCGGCGTCATGGTGGCTGCTGCCGGCGCTGACGAAGAACTGGTCAAGCATATCGCCATGCATATCGCGGCCAGCAAGCCAGAATATGTCAATGCTGAAGATGTTCCGGCCGACGTTGTCGCTCGTGAACATCAGATTCAGCTCGATATCGCCATGCAATCTGGCAAACCCCGTGAAATCGCAGTGAAAATGGTCGAAGGCCGTATGCGTAAATTCACCGGCGAAATCTCTTTGACCGGCCAGCACTTCGTGATGGACCCCAACAAGACCGTAGGTCAGTTGCTGGAAGAGCACAAAGCCAAGGTTGAAAACTTCATCCGTTTCGAAGTGGGCGAAGGTATTGAAAAAGCTGAAGTTGATTTTGCCGCCGAAGTAGCGGCCATGAGCAAGCAGTCTTAATAATATCGCCATCAGGCGATAAGACTGTTGACGCAATCCGGCATCCGGATTGCGGGCCCGATAGTGCGCCGGCGAGGGCGAATCGGCAAAATTTGCCGCAGCGCCCCCGTCGGCTCCGGGAATGAATACGCAATCCTATCCCATGGCGGCGGTGGATGCTGCGCTCGACGGCTAGCATTTACCGCTCCAACGGAAGTCAGTATCGCCCATCTTGTTATCGCTGCTTAGGAATAAAAAAATGGCAACCAATGCTAAACCCGTATACCAGCGCATCCTGCTTAAATTAAGCGGCGAGGCTTTGCAAGGCGAAGAAGGTTTCGGTATCGATGCGAGTGTCTTGGACCGCATGGCTCAGGAAGTCAAAGAGCTGGTGGAACTGGGCATTCAGGTCGGGCTGGTGATCGGCGGCGGCAACATCTTCCGTGGCGCCGGGTTGGCCAAAGCGGGCATGAATCGCGTCGTAGGCGATCACATGGGTATGCTGGCCACGGTGATGAACGGTTTGGCCATGCGCGATGCATTGCACCGCGCCTATGTAAATGCCCGTCTGATGTCGGCTATCCCGCTGAACGGCGTTTGCGATAATTACAGCTGGGCGGAAGCCATCAGCCTGCTGCGGAACAACCGCGTGGTTATTTTCGCCGCGGGCACCGGCAACCCGTTTTTCACCACCGATTCCGCCGCATGCCTGCGCGGTATTGAAATCGAAGCCGATGTGGTATTGAAAGCGACCAAAGTGGACGGCGTCTTTTCCGCTGATCCGGTGAAAAATCCCGATGCGACACTCTATGAACAACTGACCTACCAGGACGTGCTGGAACAGGAACTCAAAGTGATGGATCTGGCGGCTTTCACGCTGGCCCGCGATCATAATATTCCCATCCGGGTGTTTAATATGAACAAACCCGGGGCCTTGCGGCGGGTGGTGATGGGCGAAAAAGAAGGCACGCTCATTACCAAATAACGCGAGGGGTATACTCGAAAGATGAAGGGTATAAAAAGCAGTATGATGTAGTAAACTAGGCAAAGCAAAATGCCTTATGTCTGAACCAGCCGTGGCCGGTTTTGACCATCGGGGGCTTGACATAGGTTTAAGCCCGCCAGGATAACCAGTTTCCAAGGGTTCGCAACGTGATTAATGAAATCCGCAAAGATGCCGACATGCGCATGGAAAAATGTGTCGAAGCATTCAAAAACCACATCAGCAAAATCCGCACTGGCCGCGCTTCTCCAAGCCTGCTTGATGGTATACATGTGGAGTACTATGGTACCGCCACGCCGTTGCGCCAACTGGCGAACGTAGTGGCCGAAGATTCGCGGACACTGGCTATAACCGTGTTCGACCGCTCGCTAACTCCGGCGGTGGAAAAAGCGATTATGGCTTCCGACCTGGGTTTGAATCCCTCGTCGGCCGGTACGGTTATTCGTGTTCCGCTGCCCGCGCTGACGGAAGAGCGTCGCCGCGACCTGATCAAGGTCGTCCGCGCCGAAGCCGAGCAGGGCCGGGTATCCGTGCGTAACGTGCGCCGCGATGCCAACGAGAAAGTGAAAACCATGCTGAAGGATAAAACCATCAGCGAAGATGAAGATCGTCGATCTCAAGAAGACATCCAGAAATTGACCGATAACTACATCAAAAAACTTGATAGCGCTTTGGCTGAAAAAGAAGCTGAGTTGATGGAAATATAAGCTTGTTTTAGCAAGCGAAAGTCGTAGCGGCAGATCCTGGCGGGATAGAATGTTGCTACGGCTTTTTTTTTGTCGGTAACATCATAGACAAATGTTGCATAACGTTTCAGACTATTGTGCTTCTCCCTTATCAGATTTGCGGTCACTCAGAGTACCTCATGAGGCATTTGACGATTCTAGGTTCCACCGGTTCCATTGGTACCAGTACGCTGGCCGTTATCAAGCGAAATCCCGACAAATTTGCCGTACGCGCGCTGGTTGCGGGTCGAAATATCAATGTCATGACCGAACAATGCCTGAATTTCCATCCTGCCTACGCTTGTATGGCCGATGAGACGTCAGCGCGTGAGTTGCGGCGGAGGTTGCATGACGCGGGCGCCGCCGTACAGGTGATGGCGGGTCAACAGGCTGCCTGTGAACTGGCTTCGATGGATGGGGTAGACCAGGTGATGGCGGCCATTGTCGGCGCCGCCGGGTTGCTGCCGACGTTGGCGGCCTTGCGCGCCGGCAAATGCGTGTTGTTGGCCAATAAAGAGGCGCTGGTGACCTGCGGTCGGTTGTTCATGAACGAAGTCCGACGCAGCAAGGCGCAATTATTGCCGGTGGATAGCGAACATTGCGCGATTTTTCAGAGTTTGCCTGAACCGCTGCAACGCCAATTAGGGTACGCTTCACTGGACGCGCACGGCGTGACGCGCATCATCCTTACCGGCTCGGGCGGTCCTTTTCGCGAAACGCCACTGGCCGACTTGGCCGGGAAAACCCCTGATCAGGCTTGCGCCCACCCCAACTGGTCGATGGGACGCAAGATATCCATCGATTCGGCCACGATGATGAACAAAGGGCTTGAATATATCGAGGCGCGTTGGTTGTTCAACGCTTCGGCGGAACAAATGGAAGTGATTTTGCATCCGCAATCGGTCATACACTCCATGGTTCGCTATCGTGACGGCAGCGTGTTGGCGCAAATGGGTTCGCCGGATATGCGGACTCCCATCGCCCATGCCATGGCTTACCCCGATCGGGTGGACGCCGGAGTCGAAACACTCGATTTCTACCGTATCGGCCAATTAACTTTCGAACGGCCGGACAATGCGCGTTATCCTTGTCTGCAACTGGCTATTCACGCCTGTGATCTCGGGCAAGCGGCGACCACGACGCTCAATGCGGCCAATGAGCTGGCGGTGGCGGCTTTTTTACAAGGAGAGATCCTGTTTACCGATATCGCGGCGTTAAACAGCCAGGTATTGGAACGCATGGTACTGACCGAACCACAAAGTATTGACGAGGTATTGGCTATCGATCTGGAAGCGCGGAGCGTGGCAAAACGAGAAATTCAGACCTTGAGACACTAAAGCTTAGCGCTCAAGCGTTTACCTGATTTGTTCCACCGCTGCTGAAATGATATAGTCAGCGCCACCCCTTTCCTGGATGGCGGCTGACGGTAGAAATTCAGGAGCGAGCCGTGTGAGCGCACGGCTTTTTAGCGTGTTCGGGGCTATTGTTCCGGAAAGACATGTGTATACCCCAAAGCTGTCACGTTGCAGTTAGCACAACTGCGACGCGAGAGATGAAGGGTATTTTCTTATTGAGGAAATACGTAAGCGTTATGTCGTCCGAAAATCTGCAAGAGGCAACTGTTCCTCCATTGTCCGTACCCCGGCATGTGGCCATCATTATGGATGGCAACGGCCGTTGGGCGAAAAGCCGGGGAAAATTACGTATCTTCGGGCATAAGGCGGGGGTGAAGTCAGTCAGGCGCGCGGTAAGTTTTGCCGTAAGCCATCATTTTGATGCGCTGACGTTATATGCCTTTAGCAGTGAAAACTGGAATCGGCCGACGCAGGAAGTGTCTGCTTTAATGGAACTGTTCGTCAGGGCGCTGGACAGCGAAGTGAAAAGTCTGCACAAGCATAACGTACGCCTACGTATTATCGGTGATATCAGCCGTTTTAGCCTTCGTTTGCAAGAGCGAATTCAGCGTTCCGAAGTTTTAACCGAAAATAACGATGGGCTGACACTCAATATTGCCGCGAATTATGGTGGCCGTTGGGATATCATTCAGGGCGTAAAACAGCTGGCTGAAAAAGTACAGGAAGGAATATTGCGCCCGGACCAGATCGACGAGGACATCCTGTGCCAACATGTTTGCCTGAACGAGCTGGCTCCGGTGGACTTGGTCATTCGCACCGGCGGAGAACATCGCATCAGCAATTTCCTGTTATGGCAGATAGCCTATGCCGAGCTTTATTTTACCGATGTGCTGTGGCCGGATTTTGACGAAAATGTTTTTGCGGGTGCGTTGAATGCTTTTGCTCTGCGCGAGAGGCGTTTCGGAGGAACTACACCTAATGATGCAGAAGCTTCCTAGGAGGGATTTTTGCTCAAGTCTCGCTTGATTACCGCTGGCATACTCATACCGATTGTTATTGCCGCGCTCTTTTTGCTGCCTCCGGTTGGGTTTGCTCTGGTGCTGCTGGCCATATGCATGCTGGCCGCTTGGGAATGGGGGCAGTTTGCCGGCTTGTCGACGCGCAATCAACGCATCTGGCTTGCCATTCTGTGTGGTTTATTGTTGGCGCTGATGCTGGTTGCCCGGCCTGATTATCATCCATTCTCGACCTCCTGGCAGGTGGAATATTCCCTTGGCGCCGCCCTGGCATGGTGGGTGGTCGCGCTGGTGCTGGTACTACGATATCCGCAATCCGCCGCCTTTTGGCGCCATTCAAGCGTGCTACGGCTGTTGTTCGGCATACTGACCATCATTCCCTTTTTCTGGGGCATGGTTGCGCTGCGCCAGCATCAATATTCCGTGAACCCTTTTGCCGGCGCATGGTGGCTGCTGTATGTCATGTTGCTGGTCTGGGGCGCGGACTCAGGCGCCTATATATTTGGTCGGCTGCTGGGCAAACACAAGCTGGCGCCCAAGGTTTCCCCCGGTAAAACCTGGGAAGGCCTGGTTGGCGGGTTGTTGACTTCGGCGATCATTTCCTGGCTGTTCGGGCGTTATACCTCTTTAAACGCGGCGCCGCTGAGTTTGCTGATCTGCTCGATTTTCGCAGTGCTGGCTTCGATACTGGGCGATTTGACCGAAAGCATGTTCAAGCGTGAAGCGGGGATCAAGGATAGCGGCAGCCTGATTCCGGGCCATGGCGGCATTATGGATCGCATTGATAGCCTTACTGCGGCGGTGCCGGTGTTCGCCTGTTTGATGTTGCTGATTTTCAAAACTATTTAATCGAGGAGCCGAGAGTTATGATGTTGCACTTTCTCTGGAGTCTCGCTGCCTTTGTTGTTGCGCTGGGCATATTGATCACAGTGCATGAGTTTGGCCATTTCTGGGTGGCGCGTCGCTGCGGCATCACGGTGGAGCGTTTTTCCATCGGCTTCGGCAAAGCCCTGTGGCGCCGCACGGATCGTCGCGGCACCGAGTACGTCATTGCGTTGATCCCCCTGGGGGGTTACGTGAAAATGCTGGATGAACGGGTGGACACCGTGCCGGCCGAACGCCGGCACGAAGCGTTCAATCACAAAAAAATCTGGCAGCGCGCCGCCGTTGTCAGCGCCGGGCCTATCGCCAATTTTATATTTGCGGTGTTTGCCTATTGGCTGGTGTTTATGATTGGCGTGCCGAGTTACCTTCCGGTGATTGGTGAAGTGACGCCCAATTCAATCGCGGCCCAGGCCGAAATTTTGCCCGGTATGGAACTAAAGTCGGTTGATGGCATCGAAACGCCTGACTGGGACTCGGTTCGTCTGGAATTGATTGGTAAAATAGGCAATAGCCAGACCAGTCTTGGCGTTGCACCATTTGGTTCTGGTTCTTCCCACGTGGAAAGAAAAATTCTTGATTTGCGGGACTGGAAATTTGAACCGGACAAGCAAGATCCCATCATTGCGCTGGGGCTTGTGCCTCGCGGCCCGCAGATAGAACCGGTGCTCTCGGAAGTGCAAAAAGATTCAGCCGCGGCAAAAGCCGGTTTGCAAGCTGGCGACAGGATCGTTAAAGTCGGTGGTCAGCCGATTGGCGCCTGGCAGAATTTTGTCATGCGGGTGAGGGATAATCCCGGCAAGCCATTGGCGCTGGAGATTCAACGGCAGCAACAAACATTGCCTATTACCCTGACGCCCGACGAAAAGCCGGTGGGTAATGGCGAAGTGGAAGGTTTCGCGGGCGTGGTGCCACAAGTCATACCATTGCCGCAAGAGTATAAAACGATACGTCAGTACGGCCTGATGCCCGCAGTATATCAGGCCGGCGATAAGACCTGGCAACTGATGAAATTAACTGTCGGTATGCTGGGCAAACTGGTCACGGGAGATGTGAAACTGAATAACCTGAGCGGGCCGATTTCCATAGCCCAAGGCGCAGGGATGTCAGCGGAATATGGGTTGATTTATTACCTGATGTTCCTGGCGCTGATAAGCGTCAACCTGGGTATTATCAATCTGTTCCCGTTGCCGGTGTTGGATGGTGGTCACTTGCTCTTCCTGGCTATAGAAAAGCTTAAGGGTGGGCCGGTTTCCGAACGAGTGCAGGACTTTAGTTATCGCATCGGTTCGATATTGCTGGTGTTGTTAATGGGGCTTGCCCTTTTCAATGATTTCTCTCGGCTGTAATGCCGGGAATTATGTTAGGAAGAACGCATAACCACGATGGCGATGAAAAAGTTGCTCATAGCGTCGCTGCTTCTTAGCAGCGCCACCGTATACGGTGCAGACGGGTTCGTAGTGAAGGACATTCATTTCGAAGGACTGCAACGCGTCGCCGTCGGTGCGGCGTTACTCAGTATGCCGGTCCGTGTCGGCGACACTGCTACTGATGAGGATATCGGCAATACTATCCGCGCCTTATTTGCCACCGGAAACTTTGAGGACGTCCGGGTGTTGCGTGATGGAGACACGTTGGTTGTTCAGGTCAAGGAGCGGCCTACCATTGCCAGTATCACTTTCTCCGGCAATAAGTCGGTAAAAGATGATCAGCTCAAGCAGAATCTCGAGGCCTCGGGTGTCCGGGTCGGTGATGCGCTGGATCGCACCACCATCTCCGACATCGAGAAGGGACTGGAGGATTTCTACTACAGCAGCGGCAAATACAGCGCAACGGTTAAAGCGGTTGTCACCCCGTTGCCCCGTAACCGGGTCGATTTGAAACTGGTGTTCACTGAAGGGATGTCGGCCAAAATCCAGCAAATCAATATTGTTGGTAATCATGCCTTCTCCACGGAAGAGCTGGTTTCCCGGTTCGAACTACGGGATGAAGTGCCGTGGTGGAATCTGATCGGCACCCAAAAATATGACAAGCAAAAACTGTCGGGCGACCTTGAGACTCTGCGAAGTTTCTATCTCGATCGCGGTTATGCGCGCTTTACCATCGACTCCACGCAGGTCAGCTTAACGCCGGACAAAAAGGGCCTTTACATCACCCTGAACGTTACGGAAGGCGCGCAGTATACCTTGTCGGGTACGGTGGTGAACGGTAATCTGGCCGGCCACTCTGCGGAAATCACCACCCTGGCCGCCGTCAAGCCGGGCGATCTCTATAGCGGCGCCAAGGTCACCAAGACGGAAAATGACATTAAAAACCTGCTGGGCCGTTATGGTTACGCTTATCCACGCGTGGTGACCCAACCGGAAATCGATGATGCTACCAAGACCGTAAAATTGCATATCAATGTCGATGCGGGCAACCGCTATTCTGTTCGACGCATACGGTTTGAAGGCAACGATATCACCAAAGATGAAGTGTTGCGCCGCCAGATGCGTCAGATGGAAGGTGCTTGGTTGAGCAGCAACCTGGTGGACCAGGGCAAGGACCGTTTGAACCGGATCGGCTATTTTGAAACCGTTGACGTTGAAACACAGCGTGTGCCGGGTACCGATGATCAGGTCGATGTCGTGTACAAGGTCAAGGAACGCAACACCGGTAGTATCAATTTCGGTGTCGGTTTCGGTACTGAAGGCGGCGTAAGCTTCCAGTTCGGCATCCAGCAGGACAACTGGCTGGGCACCGGCTATTCGGTGGGCCTCAACGGCACCAAGAACGATTATCAGACCTATGCCCAAATCTCCCTGACCGACCCGTACTTTACCGTCGACGGCGTCAGTCTCGGGGGCAAGATCTTCTACAACGATTTCATCGCCAATGACGCGGATCTGTCGGATTATACCAATAAAAGTTATGGCTTAGGGGCTACGCTGGGCTTCCCAATCAGTGAAACCAATTCGCTGAATATGAGTCTGGATTACGTGCATAATGACCTGTCCAATATGGAACCCCAGGTCGCCATGTGGCGCTATCTCCATTCCATGGGGATTAATCCGCCTATCGTAGTGGGTGAAAACCAAACTGCCGATGCCGATTTCAGCACCGACGATTTCTTTTACACCCTGGGTTGGGGCTACAACAACCTCGACCGTGGTTATTTCCCGACATCCGGCACCACCGCCAGTTTATCCGGCAAAGTGACTGTACCGGGTTCGGATAATAATTACTATAAAGTGACCGCCGACGCCACCCGATACGTACCATTGACCGAATCAGGCAATTGGGTGCTTATGGGCCGCGCGCGCGCCGGTTATGCCGATGGCCTTGGCGGCAAGGATGTGCCGTTCTACGATAACTTCTATGCCGGCGGCGCCAACACGGTACGTGGTTTCCAATCCAATACCATCGGTCCGAAGGCGGCGTATTATAACTGCCCGGCCGGTTCCACTTCTTACGCTACCTGTCCTTTAGGGGATTCCTCCGATGCGGTGGGCGGTAACGCCATGGCGCTGCTGAGCGCTGAACTCGTGGTCCCGACGCCTTTCGTGACGGCAAAATATGTCAATTCCATTCGTACCTCGTTCTTCGTGGATACCGGTACGGTTTGGGATACGGGTTGGCAGAATACGTCGCAAAGTCGCGCCGCCGGTATTCCCGATTATAGTACTTGGGACAACATCCGGGTTTCCAGCGGTCTTGCGGTGCAATGGATGTCGCCGCTCGGACCTTTAGTCTTCTCTTATGCGCAGCCGGTCAAGAAAGAAGAAGGCGACAAGTCTGAGCAGTTCCAGTTCAACATCGGTAAAACGTGGTAATATTGCGTGGATTCATAGCGCGGCTACCAGGCGAGGCAGTTAACAGGCTGTTTGGTGTATTGGTAATTGTGAAATAACCGCGAGTTCGCGGTTATGTTTATGCTGTGCTGAAACGTGTTTAAACATAAATGCAGTATTAAGGAGTTTATAGTGAAAAAGTGGTTGTATGCCGCGGGCCTCGGATTAGCATTGGCTGCCTCAGCCAGCGTGCAAGCTGCTGATAAAATTGCGGTTGTGAATATCGCAGGTATTTTTCAGCAATTACCTCAGCGCGCTGCTGTGGCCAAGCAACTCCAAGGCGAGTTCCAGGGCCGCGCCGCAGATTTGCAAGCGCAGGAAAAAGACCTGCAAGCGAAAATGCAGCGTTTGCAACGTGATGGTTCGACCATGAAGGCCAGCGATCGTAACCGTCTTGAACAGGAAGTCATGACTGAACGCCAAGATTTCCAGACGAAAGCCCAGGCTTTCGAACAAGATAATCGCGACCGTCAGACCGCTGAACGTAACAAAATCCTGACCCGCATTCAGGACGCAGTGAAAGTCGTTGCCGCGAAAGAAGGCTATGATATCGTGATTGATACCAATGCTGTCGCTTATGCCGGGGCTTCTACGGACATTACTGCCGATGTGTTGAAGCAGGTTAAATAAGTCATGTCTGATATTCGACTTGCTGATTTAGCGCAGCAGTTGGATGCACAATTGCACGGTGATGGCGATACTGTCATCACCGGCATTGCCTCCATGGGGTCCGCCAAAACCGGCCAAATCACTTTTTTGGCTGATAGTCGCTATCGTGAAAGGCTCGCTTCTTGTCAGGCCACCGCGGTGGTGCTCACCGCTGGTGATCTACCATTTTGCCAAAGCGCCGCGCTGGTGGTTAAAAATCCCTACCTGACTTATGCCCGTATGGCGCAATTAATGGATACCACGCCGGCTCCGGCGGAAGACACCGCCGCCAGTGCGGTAATAGACGCTTCTGCGCAATTGGGTCAACGGGTTGCCATCGGCGCTAATGCAGTCATTGAATCCGGGGTTGTCCTTGGTGACGATGTTATCATCGGCCCGGGTTGTTTTATTGGGAAAAATAGTAAAATCGGGACCGGTACAAGGTTATGGGCCAATGTCACCCTATATCATGAAGTCCGTATCGGCGAATATTGTCTGATTCAGTCGGGCACGGTAATCGGCGCTGATGGTTTCGGTTATGCCAATGATCGTGGCGACTGGGTTAAAATTCCTCAATTGGGTACTGTCGTCATCGGCGATCATGTCGAAATCGGCGCCTGTACCACCATTGACCGCGGCGCCCTGGATGATACGGTAATCGGTAATGGCGTTATCATCGATAATCAATGCCAGATTGCGCATAATGTGACGATTGGCAACAATACCGCGGTCGCCGGCGGCGTGATCATGGCCGGCAGTTTGAAAATCGGCCGTTATTGCATGATTGGCGGCGCCAGCGTCATCAATGGCCATATGGAAATATGTGATAAAGTTACTGTCACCGGCATGGGAATGGTGATGCGGCCTATCACCGAGCCTGGGGTGTATTCTTCGGGTATTCCATTGCAACCTAATAAAGTTTGGCGCAAGACAGCTGCACTGGTTATGAGTATCAGCGAGATGAGTAAGCGATTGAAAGCCCTCGAGCGAAAATCGGTAAAAGACTAATCGCCTTCGCCATACTGAGCTGATAATGTTCGTTCAGGCCATTTTAGCCCGACGAAAACTATTTTATTCGCGGCCTGCTAAATCACCCTCAGTCGGGGTCGTAGCAGGCCGTGTTGTTAATGCCATCATTTTTTGGACAGGAAGAGTATTTTGACTATTGACACTCATACTCTGCAGATAGACGAGATATTAGAATTATTGCCCCATCGCTTTCCTTTTTTGCTGGTGGATCGCGTCTTGGATTTTGAGAAAGGAAAATTTTTACGCGCAGTAAAAAACGTTTCCTTCAACGAGCCCTTTTTTCAGGGACATTTTCCCGGCAAGCCTATATTCCCAGGTGTGTTGATACTTGAGGCCATGGCGCAGGCAACCGGCATCCTGGCGTTCAAGAGCGTCGGTAAGCTTGAGCCGGGTGAACTATACTATTTTGCAGCTGTGGATAATGCTCGTTTCAAACGTCCGGTTCGACCCGGCGATCAGATGATCCTCGAGGTTGAATTTATCAAAGAGCGTCGCGGAGTTGCTCGTTTCCAGGGTGTCGCCAAAGTCGACGGCGAGATTGCCTGCGAAGCATCAATGATGTGCGCCCGCCGTCGGGAGTCCTGAAAACGTGATTGATCAATCCGCCTTTGTTCATCCTAGCGCCATCGTTGAAGATGGCGCCATATTGCATGCCGGCGTGCATGTCGGGCCTTTCTGCTGGATTGGTCCGCAGGTTGAAATCGGCGCCGGCACCTTTTTAAAGTCACATGTGGTTATCAACGGCATCACCCGGATAGGTGAAGAAAATCAGATTTACCAGTTCGCTTCCATCGGCGAGGTGAACCAGGATCTGAAATATGCCGGCGAGCCGACCCGCGTGGAAATCGGCGATCGTAATCGCATCCGGGAAAGCGTGACTATCCATCGAGGCACGGTGCAGGGCGGTGAAGTCACCCGTGTGGGCAATGACAATCTGTTGATGGTGAATACGCATATTGCCCATGATTGCAAAGTGGCCGACCGTTGTATTTTGGCCAATAATGCCACTTTGGGCGGACATGTCTCCATTGATGATTACGCCATAATCGGCGGCATGACCGCGATACATCAATTCTGCTCCATCGGGGCCCACGTCATGGTCGGCGGCTGTTCAGGCGTCGCTCAGGATGTTCCGCCCTATCTTATCGCCCAGGGTAATCATGCCACGCCTTTTGGCCTGAATATCGAAGGGTTGCGGCGCCGGGGTTTTGATAAAGAAGCCTTGCAGGCTATTCGCGCCGCCTACAAATTGATCTACCGCAGCGGCAAAACGCTGGACGAGATCAAACCCGAACTTGAATCGATGGCGTCGGAACACCCGGCGGTTGGCGCGTTTACCGAATTTCTTGCGCGTTCGCATCGGGGCATTATTCGCTGATGATGTCTGAGCCGTCAGTGGTTATCGGTCTGGTGGCCGGCGAGGCATCAGGCGATATTCTGGGCGCAGGCTTGATACGGGCCCTGAAACAGCATCTGCCCAACGCTCGATTCGTCGGCGTGGCAGGGCCGCGTATGCAGGCCGAAGGCTGTGAAACCTGGTACGAAATGGAAGAATTGTCGGTGATGGGGGTGGTCGAAGTGGTGGAGCATCTGCCACGTTTGCTGAGGATCCGTCGTGACCTGACCCGGCGTTTCAGTGAGCTGAAGCCGGATGTCTTTGTCGGCATCGATGCCCCCGATTTCAATATCACCCTGGAATATCGCCTGAAAAAGCGCGGTATTCACACCATACACTATGTCAGTCCCTCGGTCTGGGCATGGCGCCAAAAACGCGTGTTCAAAATCGGACGGGCGACTAATAATGTGCTGGCGTTTTTGCCATTTGAAAAAGCTTTTTACGATCGTTTCAACGTGCCGTGCCGGTTTATCGGGCATACACTGGCTGACGCCATGCCCCTGGCCCCGGATAAACTCGCGGCGCGGCGCCTTCTTGGTATTCCGGCCGATGCTCATTGTCTGGCGCTATTACCGGGCAGCCGCAGCGCCGAAGTCGAGATGCTGAGCGCGGACTTTTTACGTACCGCCGCAATATTAACGCGGCATTTTCCCGGATTGGCGATTGTGGCGCCGCTGGTCAATGACCGCCGTCGCGATCAATTCGAGAAGATCAAAGCGCGGGTTGCGCCGGACCTCGACGTGCATCTGCTTAACGGGCAGGCCCGTGAAGCGATGATAGCCAGCGATGCCGCCCTGTTGGCGTCAGGAACCGCCGCGTTGGAGTGTATGCTGGCCAAATGCCCGATGGTGGTGGGCTATCGCATGAAGTCCCTGACCTATTGGCTGGCGCGGCGTTTGGTGAAAACGCCTTATGTTTCGCTGCCCAACCTGCTGGCGGGGCGTGAAGTGGTCAAAGAGTTGCTCCAGCGAGATTGCGTGCCGGAAAATTTGGCGGCGGCATTGTTGCCTTTATTAGCCAATGATCTCCACACCCAGTCGTTGAAAGAAACCTTTCTTGAACTGCACCAACGCATCCGTTGCAATGCCGATGAGCAGGCGGCCCAGGCCGTCATGCAATTGATTCCGGCGGCGCGCTAGTTAACTGTTATGGAGGTTCCGGTTTCCAGCGGGACTTGAAGACCAATGACGGAATTGTTTATTTATCCCATCGCAACCTGTATTGCCGGTGTTGATGAAGTCGGTCGCGGTCCTCTGGTGGGCGCGGTGGTGACGGCGGCGGTAATCTTGGACCCTGCCCGGCCGATTCGCGGATTGGCCGACTCAAAAACACTCAGTGAAAAACGACGTTTGGCGCTCTATGATGAAATCGCCGATAAAGCGCTGGCTTGGAGCCTCGGGCGCGCCGAAGCGGCGGAAATTGATCAACTGAATATCTTTCACGCAACCTTGCTGGCAATGCAACGCGCTGTTATGGGGCTGGCGTTGACGCCGGATTATGTCTTGGTTGACGGCAATCGTTGTCCCTTGTTGAGCATGCCCTCGAAGGCGATAGTCAAAGGGGATAGTTTTGTGAATGAAATCAGCGCCGCATCGATTCTGGCCAAAGTGTCCAGGGATCGAGAAATGGTTGAACTGGATCAAGAGTATCCTGGTTATGGTTTTGCCCAACATAAGGGTTATCCGACCGCTTATCATCTGGAGAAGCTGGCGCTGCTGGGGGCGACAATACAGCATCGCCGCAGTTTTGGCCCGGTTAAACGGGTGCTGGGATTGGCTTGACGTCGGCAATCGCCGCTTGGTTTGTGGCCTTTCACATCCATAATCAACTTCTGGTGGCAGAATTATGACCGAACCCCGTTTTATTCATCTGCGCATACACAGCGACTATTCCATGATCGATGGACTGGCCAAAGTGGGCCCATTGGTTAAAAAAGCCGCTGCGTTGGGTATGCCCGCGCTGGCGATTACCGATTTTACCAACTTGTGCGGCTGGGTAAAATTTTACGGTGGCGCCCATGCCGTCGGCATCAAGCCCATCGTCGGCGCGGATGTTTTGGTGCAAAGCGACATGCTGGGCGACGAACTGGCTGAACTGACCATTCTCGCGGCCGATAATGCGGGCTATCAAAACCTGACCCTGCTGGTCTCCGAAGCTTATCAACGCGGTTACGGCGCGGCCGGGCCAATCATCGATCGCGACTGGTTGATTAAACACAACGAGGGTTTGCTGCTGCTTTCCGGCGGCCGCAAGGGCGATGTCGGCAAGTTCCTGCTGCGCGGCAATAAACCCCAGGTCGAACAGTGCCTGGCGTTTTATCAGCAATACTTTCCTGATCGCTACTACCTCGAATTAATACGCACCGGCCGGCCCGATGAAGAGACCTATCTTCATGCCGCGGTGGCTATCGCCATTGATCAGGGATTGCCGGTGGTCGCCACCAATGACGTGCGTTTCCTGGCGAAAGAAGATTTCGAGGCCCATGAAATCCGTGTGGCCATCCATGACGGTTTCACGCTTGACGATCCAAAACGGCCGCGTAATTACAGCGCACAGCAATACATGCGCAGTGAAGATGAAATGGCCGAGTTGTTCGCTGACCTGCCGGAAGCGTTGATCAACAGCGTTGAAATCGCCAAACGCTGTAATGTCACTATCCGGTTGGGCGAATATTTTCTGCCGCAATTCCCCACCGGCGATATGTCCACCGAAGATTATCTGGTCGCTCATGCGCATGAGGGGTTGGAACAACGGCTCAAGTTCTTGTTTCCCGACCCGCAGGTGCTCGCGGAAAAGCGAAAACCCTATGACGACCGTCTGGCCAGAGAGTTGGGCGTCATCAACCAGATGGGCTTCCCTGGCTACTTCCTTATCGTGATGGAATTTATCCAATGGTCGAAAGATAACGGCGTGCCGGTTGGACCAGGCCGGGGGTCGGGCGCGGGTTCGGTGGTGGCCTATTCACTGAAAATCACCGACCTTGACCCGCTGGCGTTCGATTTGTTGTTTGAACGTTTTCTCAATCCCGAACGTGTGTCGATGCCTGACTTCGATGTGGATTTCTGCATGGAAAAACGGGATCTGGTTATCGATCATGTGGCTGAAACCTACGGCCGGGACGCGGTGTCGCAAATCATTACCTTTGGCACCATGGCCGCCAAAGCGGTCATCCGCGATGTGGGCCGGGTATTGGGCCACCCTTATGGCTTTGTCGATCGGATTTCCAAGCTGGTGCCGCTTGATCCGGGCATGACGTTGGAAAAAGCGTTCGCCGCCGAACCGCAGTTGCAGGCAATCTATGATGCGGATGAAGAGGTCAAGGCCTTAATCGACATGGCGCGCAAATTGGAAGGGGTTACCCGCAATGCCGGCAAACATGCCGGCGGCGTGGTTATCTCGCCAACCAAGATAACCGATTTCGCGCCGCTGTATTGTGATGCCGAAGGTAATCATCCGGTCACCCAGTTCGATAAAAATGATGTGGAATACACCGGGCTGGTAAAATTCGACTTCCTCGGTTTGCGGACCCTGACCATCATCAACTGGGCGTTGGAGATGATCAATGCCAGGCGCGGTAAACAGGGATTGGCGCCGGTGGATATCGCGGCGATCCCGCTGGATGATAAAAAAAGCTTCGACATGCTCCAGCGATCGGAAACCACCGCGGTGTTTCAGCTTGAATCCCGCGGCATGAAGGATCTGATCAAGCGCCTGCAGCCTGACTGCTTTGAAGATATGATCGCCTTGGTGGCGCTGTTTCGTCCCGGACCGCTGCAATCGGGGATGGTGGATAACTTCATAGACCGCAAACACGGCCGCGAGGCCATTTCCTATCCTGATATCGAATGGCAGCATGAATCTCTGCGACCCGTGCTGGAGCCGACCTACGGCATCATTCTCTACCAGGAACAGGTGATGCAAATCGCCCAGGTATTGGCGGGCTATACGCTGGGCGGCGCGGATATGCTGCGCCGCGCCATGGGTAAGAAAAAACTGGAGGAAATGGCCAAGCAACGGTCGGTTTTCAAAGAAGGCGCTCGGAAAAACGGGGTTGATGGCGAACTGGCCATGAAAATCTTCGACCTGGTGGAAAAATTCGCCGGTTACGGTTTCAACAAATCCCATTCGGCCGCTTACGCTTTGGTTTCCTATCAGACGCTATGGCTCAAGGCGCACTATCCGGCTGAATTCATGGCGGCGGTAATGACCGCCGATATGGACAATACCGAGAAAGTGGTGGGCTTGGTCGATGAATGCTGGCGCATGGGGCTGAAAGTGCTGCCGCCGGACATCAACAGCGGCCAGTATCATTTCCATGTCAATGACGAAGGTGAAATCGTTTACGGCATCGGCGCCATCAAAGGGGTGGGCGAGGGACCGATTGAAGCTATCATCGACGCTCGCAATCAGGACGGGCATTTCAAGGAGTTGTTCGATTTATGCGCCCGCACTGATATTAAAAAGCTCAACCGCCGGATGCTTGAGAAGTTAATCATGTCGGGGGCGTTCGACCGTCTTGGCCCGCATCGCGCGGCGCTGATGAATTCGCTCGGCGATGCGCTGAAAGCGGCTGAACAGCATTCGAAAGCCGAAGCGATCGGGCAGGGCGATATGTTCGGCGTATTGGCCGAAGCGCCGGAAGCGGTGGAAGCTTCTTACAGTACGGTTCCTCCCTGGCCGGAACATGTGGTGCTGGATGGTGAGCGCGAAACGTTGGGGCTGTATCTCACCGGTCACCCCATTACCCGCTATTTGCGGGAAATCGAGCGCTACGCCGGGGGCATACGTTTGAAAGACATGCACCCCACCGACCGTGGTAAAATGATCACCGCCGTCGGTTTAGTGCTGTCGGCGCGCGTGATGACGACCAAACGGGGCAATCGTATCGGCGTTTGTACTCTGGATGACCGATCAGGCCGCCTGGACGTGATGTTGTTCACCGATGCGCTGGAGAAATACCAGCATTTGCTGGAAAAAGACCGTATTCTGATAGCCCAGGGACAGGTCAGCTTTGATGACTTTAACGGCGGCCTTAAAATGACCGCCCGAGAACTGATGGATATCAGCGAAGCGCGTGAAAAATATGCCCGCGGGCTTGCTATATCGCTGACTGACAGGCAAATTGATGACCAGCTTTTAAACCGTCTTCGCCAATCGTTGGAACCGCATCGATCGGGGACGATTCCAGTGAATCTTTACTACCAGCGCAAAGATGCTCGCGCCAGGTTAAGGTTTGGCGCGACATGGCGTGTAACGCCGACCGACCAGTTGCTGAATGATTTACGCTCACTGGTGGGCAACGAGCAAGTGGAACTGGAATTTGACTAATATAGGAATAATATGAGTCTGAATTTTCTTGATTTTGAACAGCCGATTGCGGAGCTGGAAGCGAAAATTGACTCGCTGACTGCAGTCAGCCGTCAAGACGAAAAATTAGATATTAATCTGGATGAAGAAGTTCAGCGCCTGCGTGAGAAGAGCGTGGAGTTGACCCGCAAAATTTTTTCCGATTTGGGCGCCTGGCAAATCGCCCAATTAGCGCGTCATCCTCGTCGGCCTTATACGCTCGATTATATTCAGCACGTCTTTACTGATTTCGATGAACTCGCCGGCGATCGGGCTTATGCGGACGACAAGGCCATCGTTGGCGGTACGGCGCGGCTTAACGGCCGGCCGGTGATGATCATCGGTCATCAGAAGGGGCGGGAAACCAAAGAAAAAATCCGGCGCAATTTTGGTATGCCGGCGCCGGAGGGGTATCGCAAATCGCTGCGTCTGATGGAAATGGCCGACAGATTTCACCTGCCGCTGATCACCTTTATCGATACCCCGGGGGCGTATCCGGGCGTCGGCGCTGAAGAGCGCGGGCAGTCGGAAGCCATCGCGCACAATTTGCGTGAAATGTCGGGCTTGCGTATTCCCATTATTTGCACCGTAGTCGGCGAAGGGGGCTCTGGCGGCGCGCTGGCTATCGGCGTAGGCGACAAAGTCAACATGCTGCAATACAGCACTTATTCCGTCATTTCGCCGGAAGGTTGTGCGTCAATACTGTGGAAAAGCGCGGATAAAGCGCCGATCGCCGCCGAAGCCATGGGTATTATCGCACCGCGGTTGAAAGAACTTGAGTTGATTGACAGCATTATCCCTGAGCCTTTGGGCGGCGCGCATCGCGATGTTCCAATGGTGGCCGCTTCATTGAAAGCGCAAATACTGTCTGATTTGGCCGAACTTGATGCCTTTGATGAAAAAGAATTGCTCAATCGCCGCTATCAGCGGTTGATGAATTACGGATATTGCTGATTCGCATGCACCCCGGCGCCGCCGGGGGTTTCATCCAAAACCGTTTCAACAGTGTGATTCGTTTCTTCTCCGCCACATCATGCCCACATGCTTTACAACGCAGCATTTCAGGTTGCATATCAGTCTTGCTGAATAATCCTCTTATCAAACTATTAATTCGCCGTTACATAATGAATGACATAATATGCCCGCGAAGTTTCAGCATTGAACCTGCAAGGGGCCGCACATGGAACATGTTGGGGGGGTGAAAATACCCATCTATGCTTATAACAGATACGCGTCCTGAAGTGGCCCGAAAAAGGATTGGCTGAATGAATATCATTGCAATTTTGTGCCCGGAGAAGGTGTTTTATAAACAAGAACCGCTAAGGGAACTGGATAAGGCGCTGCAATCGCAGGGATTTCAATTGGTATATCCCACTGATCGCGACGATTTATTAACCTTGATTGAGCAAAATCCCCGTATTTGCGGGGTCGTTTTTGATTGGGACCAGCATAGCCTGGATCTCTGCATCGCCATCAACGAACTCAATGAATATCTGCCGCTGTATGCCTTTATCAATACCCATTCTTCGCTCGATGTCAGCCTGAATGAAATGCGGATGGTGTTGTATTTCTTTGAATATGGACTCAGCGCGGCGGAAGAGATCGGTAATCGTATACGGCAATATACCGATGAATATATAGACGCTATCATCCCGCCGTTTACCAAAGCGCTGTTTAATTACGTCAAAGAAGGCAAATACACCTTTTGTACGCCGGGGCACATGGCGGGAACCGCTTATCAAAAAAGTCCGGTGGGCAGTTTGTTTTACGACTTTTTTGGCGCGAACACCTTAAAAGCGGACGTTTCCATATCGGTCACCGAATTAGGGTCATTGCTGGATCACTCAGGTCCCCATCTGGAGGCTGAAGAATATATCGCACGCATCTTCGGCGCCGAACAAAGTTATATGGTCACCAACGGCACTTCCACCGCCAATAAAATGGTGGGTATGTACGCCGCGCCGGCGGGCGGTACGGTTTTAATCGACCGAAACAGCCATAAGTCGCTGGCTCATCTGCTGATGATGAGCGATGTGGTGCCAATTTATTTATGTCCAACCCGCAATGCGTACGGCATTCTGGGCGGCATCCCCAAAAGCCAGTTTCAGAGAGAAAGCATCGCGTTGAAGGTGACGCAGACCCCGCATGCCAGTTGGCCGGTCTATGCGGTGATCACCAACTCCACGTATGACGGTTTGTTGTATAATACCCAATATATCAAGGATACGCTGGACGTCCCTTCAATACATTTCGACTCCGCCTGGGTGCCTTATACCCATTTTAATTCCATCTATGCCGGCAAAAGTGGTATGAGCGGCGAACGGACGCCGGGGAAAGTCATTTTTGAAACCCAGTCTACGCATAAATTACTGGCGGCGTTTTCGCAGGCTTCACTGATCCACATTAAAGGCGATTATGATGAACTAACCTTTAATGAAGCTTATATGATGCATACGTCCACGTCGCCCAATTACGGCATTGTCGCCTCTATCGAGATGGCGGCGGCGATGGTACGCGGTAAAGCAGGGCGCAGGATGATTTTACGTTCTATCGAACGCGCGTTGCATTTTCGTAAAGAGGTTCAGCGATTGCGGCAAGAGTCGGAGGGGTGGTTCTTCGATATCTGGCAACCGGAAATTATCGATGAAGCGGTATGCTGGCCAATTGAACCCGGCGCGCCCTGGCATGGTTTCAAAGATGCCGACCCCGACCACATGTATCTCGATCCCATCAAGGTCACTATTCTCACGCCGGGGATGGATGAAGCAGGCACTATGGCTGAACGAGGCATCCCCGCCGCGCTGGTGGCCAAATTCCTTGATGAACGCGGCGTGGTGGTGGAGAAGACCGGTCCTTACAATTTGCTGTTTTTATTCAGTATCGGCATCGATAAAACCAAAGCCATGAGCTTGCTGCGGGGATTGACCGAATTCAAACGCGCTTATGATCTGAATTTACGCATCAAAAATATGCTGCCTGATCTGTATGCGGTCGATCCGGATTTCTATCGCAACATGCGTATACAGGATCTTGCGCAGGGCATACACCGCCTGATTTGCCAGCATCATCTACCTCAATTGATGCTCACCGCCTTCGACATTTTGCCGGAAATGAAAATGACGCCGCATGACGCCTTCCAGCAGCAAGTTCGCGGCAATGTGGAAACCGTGGAATTGCCCGCCATGATCGGCAGAATCTCCGCCAATATGTTATTGCCTTATCCTCCAGGCGTGCCCATGGTGATGCCTGGCGAAATGATAACTGACCAAAGCCGCGCGGTACTGGATTTTCTGATTATGCTTTGCAGCATCGGCATTCAATATCCTGGGTTTGAAACCGATATTCATGGCGCCAAATTGACGGAAGATGGCCGTTACCTGGTGCGGGTGCTAAAGACCGGCCCGGATGTCGATGATTAATGGATTATTCCTGCGGGGTTTTTATTAAGGGCGTAGGGTATATTACCCTAAATAATTCGAGTTGCAGGAAGGCCAACGCACCTGCAACTTGAAGTATGACGGGTAACTAGCCTGGTTTGAAACGCTCGCAGGGATGGCTTACTGTATAAAACCGACATGTTCCCTGGCAGCATGGATTTGCATAATAAAAGCATTAAATTGAGTCACCATTTCGTTGGTTGATGCCTGCTCGTCAATTTTCAACCGGGCAATGATTATATCTTCGGTGGCGCCGAAAATAATGTCGCTTTGACAATTAAGACTCAATATTTTCATCAATTCGTTTGGCCTTGATGGGATGGGGAGACAAGGACAAATTAAATTGATGTTATTGTTAAAGCACGATGAAAAAATTAATGTTTCATCATCTATTATATAAGTGTTGTCTTCATCAGGATAAAGGTTTAAATACTCAAAAATGGCTTGCGTAAAATTTTCCATATCAATACCCTAAACGTAATCGGATAATCCTTTCGCCATTTTGAAAACATTATCATTGCCAATGCGCTGCGATATAGATAAATCGCCAAAAATAAATTTCAGTATTTTACTCTGCGCCAATGTTTTAGAGCCTGCCACTGATGTATTATATCCCTGAACTTCCGCATTACCGCTAGCGACCATCAAGTGTTGCATTAATTTCATCCCTGACTCATCCGGTAGTCCTATTCTATTTTCTGTCGTTTGTTTGTAATTCGATGCCAATTCCCTTTTGATTTCCACATCCAGCATGCCAGTGCGGTCTTTGCCGCTTTTACAATTATAACAAGGCGTGAGTCCTATTGCTGAAGTCAATAGGGCAACACGCATAGCCGCTTTGTAGGGTTCGCCATCATCAGAATGATGCAAATTAGTGTGTATTATTTTTTTCAATTGCGTGGCCAGTAGTATAACCTGCGCTTTATTTTCAGGTTGTTTTTCAAGATATTTCCCAACCCATCCGCCATGTTTCTCAAAATTCGTCAGGTCATTACCCAGCAATTTTTTCAAGGCAACAGTATTGATTTTATCGGACATCTTATGACCCATTTTGAATCTACCCAACGCTAGTTGATTAACGCCAAAGTTAAAGGCGGCGATCTCAACATTCACGTTAATCCTGACAGGTTTACCTTGCTGGTCTTTGACTTCCAATGCTATGGGTTTTTCGTTGCTTAACTGTTCCCATGCCTTTAACTGATCTTGTAGTTGCGTCTTTTCAGTGCAATTCAGGATATCGATAGGCGTCAACAAGCTGGTGGATGTCAGTTGCAACTCCACCGTTTGACCCTTGATGGCGTGTTCCAGTTTATCTTTTTGCAGATAAAGCGCGGCAGTCACGACCTCTTTCGCTCGCGCCAAGGCCCCGTCTTGACGTGCGGTTTTGTCTTTAACGCCATAAGGGCTGAGCACGCCATGGCGCAGACCGCGAAACAGGTTATGTCGATGAGTGTCCGTTTCCACCAAAAATTCTGATGCCCACAAATTGACGGCATGGTTTGTTTCGGTGCTGGATTTACTTGTAATACCCTTATTGTCATAACTTTTGGCAAATATATCCAGCTTTCCGAGTTTCATTTCGCCGGCCGGAATCAACTTGCTATGGTAAGTCTTATCGTCATCACTGAAACTCTTAGTGATCGTTTCCCATGGTTGATTGTTGAGATAATCTTTAAGCTCATGTTCTAACGCCTCCCGGGCAGCTTTTTTGCCCTCTAATTCCTTACCGCAGGCTTGTTTATTAATATTGGCCGCCAATGTATTGATGATATCGCTTTTAAGCGCCAACATACTTGAAATTGCCTGTTTGGTTACCCCTTCTTTATCTTGGCTATCATCAGACTGGCATTCTTTTTCATAGAGGTCTTCAAACCGTTTTGCCTGTTTATTATTACCCAGCCTGTGAAATGCATTTATACCCGCTTTCAAATAAGTCTGACGAAATTGAGCAACCTGGGCATGAAGATTGAGATGAGGCTCATTCAGCAGAGGTGATGGTTTTTTTGACAACGTAGGCTGTGTTTCAAGTCGCTTGAAAATCCCTTGGATACCCGCAGGTATTTCGCGAAGCACCACATTCTCCGATTCTTTCAGTAACAAAGGTTTTAAAAAGCTACTGACAATATAAGTGGTTTTAACCATAAAGGCTCCCGAAAAAACTGTGCTTAATGTGAAGGTTTTGCTGGATGTTAAGGGATTATTTAAGTTAAGGCTAATCTTCGTTCTCGGCGTGAGCAATTTATGCATCTTTTTAGTAGACAACGCATGGCTAGGCGGGGAGTGCATTTGATGGAAACGCAGTTTCTAACTCCATGATGTTATTAGATTTACTCTTTTAATCTCCACTATGTCTCCAGCATTGAATCTTAACGTTTTCTCCGGGCGCTTTATTACAATGTAAAGAGCCCGTTGCTGCGTAACGGCCTTTGCCTATGCATTGCGCATAGCTATCTGCTCGTTGGCATTTTTATTATGCCGGAGCATCTTCAAATTTTCTGGCTCGATTATGGAGATGGCTACAAATCGGCCGGAGAAACGTGAATGCCATCTATAATAACCGTACAAAATTTAGCTTTTTTTATTTGTATGTTATCGAGGTTAGTATTCGTGAATTTTACATTATCCAAAGTTGCATTATTAAATGTTGCTTGTTTCAGCACGCAATTTGTTATTTTGACCTTTACTAGCGTGCTCAAACCAAAAAAAACATGTTCGCAGTTGGTTTCAGTTATGTCGACAGAATCTAGTTTTGACTTATATAAATTGGCTTTTGTTAGGTCTGATTTTATTATATGTGTTTTTTCTAGCTTGGCGTTGTTGAGTAAAGCTCCCTTTAGTATTGACTTATTTATTTCGCAATCTAAAAATTTGGTTTTGTTAAAGTTGTTTTTTTCTAAAGTGCAGTCTATTATTTTTACCTTGCTTAAGTTAGCCTGATACAGGCTTGTGCCTTTGGAAGTAGATCCGATTATTTTGGTATTTATCAGTCTGGTTTTAACGAGCCGGGTATCTTCCAGTTGGCAGTTTTTGAGCTCAGCATTTTCGAAAACGGCTTCATTAAACTGGGCTTGATTAAGTGTTGTTTCAATCAGTACAGAATCTTTTAGATTGGTTTTTTTTAGTTGTGCTTTTTCCAAGTTGATGTATTGCAATTGACTTTTTGTTAGATTTGCTTTGGTTAATATAACCATTTTTAAATTGCTGCATGAAAGAATTGCCATGGTTAAATTGGCGCCTTCAAGATTGGCGTTTTCCAGAACGGCGCTCGTCAAATTAATTTCTTCAAGAATTGCTTTTTGTAGGTTGGCTTCTTTTAAATCAATATTGATTAGAGTAGCCTGTGTCAAATCAGCGTTTTCTAAATTGGCATGTTGCAGATCGACATCTTGCAATAGGGCTCCTGTCAGGTTTGCCATTTTCAGGTTTGCTCCCTGCAAATTGGCATTGTTCAGGATTGACGATTTGAGGTTAACCCCTTCCAAATCAGCTAATTGCAGGTTAGTTCCTTGTAAGCTGCTCCGTTTCAAAATGGCTTTTTATAATTTAGCTTCACTTAAATTGGCATTGGTTAAGATTGTATTAGCCAGGTTGGCTCCTTCCAGATTCGCTTTTTCTAAGTTGAATCCACAAAAATTAAGGCCAGCCAGTTCAGTGTTACTTAAATCTACTTCTTCTCCTGCCTTTCTTTTTGATAATATACCCCAAAGTAGTTGGGTTTTTAATATCCTAAAATCATATTTTTGTTCTGCAGTATATGTTTCATCTAGTTTTTGCCTTAAAATAATCAATTCAGCTAAGCCAGAGGTGTGGCCATGATAAGGCTGTTGTGAAATGCTTGCTTGGTTGTGTAGGCTGGTTCGCATTTGGATCTCTCTGAATATAGTCGAATCAAATCTTTATTAGCTATTTATATCCTTCATCTTTCAAGTTGCAGGTGTGTTGGATGCTCTCGCTCGCCTAAATCACTTACTAATGTAAGCTCATTGGGTTCTCTTGCTTGCCGACTTCTTGCAACTCGAAATCTTTTGGTTATAGTCACTGCATTTAATAAATTACTGGCACAGAAAAACGAGACCATTTTATAGGATAATAAAGAAATAGCCATTACCTTAGTTTTAATTAAAGTCAGATATAATTGGCTATAACTTAATGATATGATGGAACCACTATAAGGCGAATTCGTATTCGCCTGGCTATTAACCGTTGACCTGGAACGATGCGGAATTAATGTCCGGTTGACGTCAAAAAGCGTTAATGGGTAGGATAAGATATCGATCCTGGAGGGACGTGGCCGATGATTGCTCTAAAACGAATTCACCATATCGCCATTATCGCGGCGGATTACGAGCGCAGTAAACAGTTTTATTGTGACGTTCTGGGCTTTACCTTACAAAGCGAGTTTTATCGGGCGGAAAGATCCTCATGGAAGGGCGATTTGGCCTTGAATGGCGCTTATGTCATCGAACTGTTCTCCTTTCCCGGTGCGCCGAATCGTCCAAGCCATCCCGAAGCCCAGGGATTACGTCACCTGGCTTTCAGTGTTGACGACATTGAGCAGGCGTCCCGAGAGTTGCACATCGCCGGGGTGTCGGCGGAAGCCATACGCATCGATCCTTTGACAGGAAAGCGTTTTCTTTTTTTCAACGATCCTGACGGATTGCCGCTGGAACTTTATGAAATCTGACGGTCACCCCCTGCCTGATTACGACAATAAACAGGCGGCGCAAGCGAGTCCTGGAAAATCAAAGCCGGAACATTGGCTGTATGATGCGCTGGCGGCGCGGTTGGGTTCGCGCAGGCAATTGCTGGCTGCATTCAGCGGTGGGTTGGATTCCACGGTTTTGTTGGATGCCCTGGTCTGGCTGCGGCAACACCGCCTGCCTGATTTGGCTTTGCGCGCGGTTTACATTCATCATGGTCTGAGTGTTCATGCCGATGAGTGGGCCAACCATTGCCAGGACCAATGCCTGCGTCGGCAGGTGCAATTCCAAACAATACCGGTCATGGTCAATCCTGAGCGCGGCGGCATCGAAGCGGCGGCGCGCGAAGCGCGTTATCAGATGTTTCAACAAAGCTTGTTGCCTGGCGAAACATTGGTTACCGCCCAGCATCTTGATGATCAGAGCGAAACCTTTTTGCTGGCGCTGAAACGCGGCAGCGGTCCTGCGGGATTATCGGCTATGGCGGCAGTCATGCCCTTTCATGAGCACGAACTATTGCGCCCGCTACTGGGTTGCAGCCGGGCGCAATTACAGGCCTATGCTGAAAGCCGCCAATTAAATTGGATTGAAGATGACAGCAATCGGGATGAGCGTTTTGACCGAAATTTCCTCCGTCTGCGGATTATGCCTCTGCTGAAACAGCGCTGGCCGCATTTCTGTCAATCGGTGGCGCGTAGCGCCCAACTTTGCGCCGATCAGGAAACGTTATTGGATGAGTTATTGCAAGAAACATTAACGGCGTTGGTATCGCCGGACGGTTCGCTGGCGGTGGCGCCCATGGCCGACATGGGCGCGGCGCGGCGCGGCGCGTTGCTACGGCGTTGGCTGGCGGCGGGCGGGGTGCGCATGCCTGCCAAAGATCAATTGGAGCGACTATGGCAGGAAGTGGCGCTGAGCCGGCAGGATGCCGAACCCTTATTTCAATTGGCCGATAAACAGATACGGCGTTTTCGCGAACGACTTTATATCCTGCCGATATACCGTTCATTGACCAGCGTCGTACTGCCTTGGCCCGAAATCGGCCATGATTTGCCATTACCGGATGGTTTGGGTCGGTTGCGCGAGTCATTGTCGGGGATAACCGTCCGGGCCGCCTTTGCGGATGAACAGGTTTCGGTGAGATTCGCCGCCAGCGGCACTTTCCATATTGTCGGCCGCCAGCACAGCCGGCAAATAAAAAAAATCTGGCAGGAGTTGGGTATGGCCCCTTGGTTGCGCGACCGTACGCCGTTGTTATTTTATAATGAAAAGCTGATAGCGGCGCCGGGTCTGTTCATTACGCGGGAAGGGCAAGCGAGGGATGATAAAGCGGTCTGGCATATTGACTGGGTTAGGGACAATTTCGTTAACGGGCAGTGAAATACTGCCCGTTAGGGAGTAGAGGTCGCTCTTCTAGTTGCTATACGCTAACCACCACGGTGCCAAGTTCTGGATGGGCGAAACTGGCAATATGGTCCAGCCGCAAGTCGTGACTGTTGCCCGCTTCGTCGATTACCAGGTATTCGATATGCTTTCTTGAGATCATATCACGTGCTACGCCAGTCACGGTATCTCCATTCCGAAGCGTCAAGGTTAGAACCAAATGGCGCTGACAGGCGAGCTCAAGATTATCGTAATCATCACAATTAATGGGTTGATATTCTTCATTTGTTGACATAATAGCTCACCTACATGTTACGGCGGCAAGTACCGCCAGTTCCCTGAGGGAGGAACAAAAGCCTCGTTGAAAAACTCTTCTTCCGCCAACAATGTTCAACAATATTTCCATATCAGACTATAGCACAGAGCAACCATTACTCTCCGATTAATGGATGCGGTGTCTTATTCCTGCAGTCGCTTATCTGGCGGCGGCCGGGCATTGTCGGTTACACTGCCAGCTTAAACGAACCGCATGGGGATATAATGGCACTAAAAGCAACCATTCATAAAGCGACGGTTAATATCGCCGATATGGATCGGAACTATTTCTCGGATATCAGCCTGGTGCTAGCACAACATCCTTCTGAAACGCCTCAACGCATGATGTTACGCCTGCTGGCCTGGGTGTATCACGCCGATGAACGCCTGGAATTCACCAAAGGACTGAGTGCGGAAGACGAACCGGCATTGTGGTTGCACAATGATCAAGGCGAGTCGCTACTATGGATTGAGTTAGGGCTGCCGGAGGAAAAGCGGTTACGCAAAGCCTGCCATCAGGCCAGGCAGGTCGTGTTATATGCCTATAACGAGCGGGCGGCGCGGGTTTGGTGGCAGCAGAACGCGGCGGCGCTCGCTCAGCTTAAGAATTTACGGGTCAGGTTTGTTGACGATGAACAAATGAACAGCCTGGCTGAGCTTGCGCAACGTAACATGACATTCCAGGCAACACTACAGGACCAATTGTTATGGCTGTCGGATGACCGTTCCCATCTTGAAATGACGTTGCAGGAGTGGCAAACGTCCGACTCGGACTAGCCGGCGCGATACCGTCCTGTGCCACAAGATCCCCGCGCCGGGAATCCTCGGCGCGGGGCAAGATGGAGCGGATCAAGCCTGGTCGCGATTTAACGGGTGGTCTTGATTTGTTTTACCAGATAATCAACGATATCAGTGATCTTTATCATTTGTTTTTCACCGCCGCGACGATTTTTGTACTCGATTTCTTCAGTGTCGAGGTTGCGATCGCCGATAACGATGGTGTGTGGAATACCGATCAATTCCATATCGGCGAACATAACGCCCGGCCGTTCTTTGCGGTCGTCCAGCAGGACTTCGATGCCCTGCTCGCGCAAGGCGGCATACAGGCTTTCCGCCGCGTCTTTCACCCGGTAGGATTTATGCATATTCATCGGCAGAATGGCGACATGGAACGGCGCGATGGACAACGGCCAAAGTATCCCGCGATCATCATGGTTCTGTTCGATGGCGGCAGCCACCACGCGGGTTACGCCGATACCGTAACAACCCATGGTGAGCGTAAGATTACGGCCGTCTTCACCTTGTACCGTTGCTTTCATCGCTTCGGAATACTTGGTGCCGAGCTGGAAGATATGGCCCACTTCGATACCGCGCTTGATCAATAGCGTGCCTTTACCATCCGGGCTGGCGTCGCCTTCGACCACATTACGGATATCGGCTACCGGCGGCAATGGCAGATCGCGCAGCCAGTTAATGCCAAAGTAATGCTTACCGTCGATATTGGCGCCGGCGCCAAAATCACTCATGGCGGCCACGCTGCGATCGATAACCAGCGGCATCGGCAAATTGATGGGCCCCAGCGAACCTGGACCGGCGCCCATTGCCGCACGAATTTCTTCTTCACTGGCGAATACCAGCGGGCTAGCCACCAACGGCAGTTTTTCGGCCTTGATCTCGTTGAGTTGATGATCGCCGCGTACCAGCAACGCAACCAGGGGATGACCGGAATCTTCCTGACCATGCACTATCAGCGTCTTAACCGTTTTCTTGATGGGCAGGGCAAATTGCTCTACCAACTGGGCGATGGTTTTTGCCTCGGGCGTATCCACCAGCCGGAGTTCCTCGCTGGGCTCCGACCGAGGCGCCGCCGGCGCAACGGCTTCCGCCATTTCGATATTGGCGGCATAGTCGGATTCGCTGGAGAAGATGACATCGTCTTCCCCGCTGTTCGCCAGCACCTGAAATTCATGGGAGGCATTGCCGCCGATGGAGCCGGTATCGGCCTGCACGGCGCGGAAATCCAGGCCCATGCGGGTGAAAATGGCGCTGTAGGCCCGGTACATGGCCTCATAGGTCGTCTGCAACGATTCTTGCGTGGTATGGAATGAATAGGCATCCTTCATAATGAATTCACGTGAACGCATAACGCCGAAACGCGGACGGACTTCATCACGGAATTTGGTCTGGATCTGGTAAAAATTCAGCGGCAGCTGTTTATAGGAATTGATTTCATTGCGTACCAGGTCGGTGATGACTTCTTCGTGGGTCGGCCCCAATACGAACGGGCGTTCGCCGCGGTCATTGAAGCGCAGCAACTCGGGACCGTACTGCGCCCAGCGCCCGCTCTCTTGCCATAAATCCGCAGGCTGCACCACCGGCATGGAAATCTCGATCGCGCCGGCATTATTCATTTCTTCGCGCACGATGGCTTCGACTTTACGCAAAACCCGCAACCCGGTAGGCAGCCAGGTATACAAACCGGAAGCCAGCTTGCGGATCATCCCGGCGCGCAGCATCAGTTGATGGCTGATGACTTCGGCGTCGGCGGGGGTCTCTTTCAGAGTAGAGAGCAGATATTGGCTAGTACGCATAATAATCAGGTTCCAAAAGGACGGCTTAATGCCATGGCTGCTCAGCGGCAGCGAAGTATAAAAAGTGGCTTAGTTTACCAGTGCAGAAGGATAGCCAAAAGGGACACGAAAGAATTTTAGCAAAAACCGCTAAAATTCGACTGCCATTATCTAGGCGGGATCCTGTCGGGCGGCGAGCGGCGGCGATGGTGAAAAGGTCATTCCCGCGACGGCGTCCTCGATAACCAATACTTCAGCCTGATTGGCCGTAACGCGCCATTTTACGTTAAATTCCAGCAGCAATGCGGCGTAGATTTGATCATCGTTTTGCTGTCTTCGATACGCCGGACGCGGATCCTGCGCCAGAACATCGGTGATAAATCGTCGCAAATGGGGATAACTGGGCGCCAATACGTCCAATCTGACGGCGGCCTGAGCGGAAAAAAACACCGCCATTTCAGCAACCGGACTATGTTGGGCAAAACCCGCCCGAGCCGTGGCGATACTTTCCGCGTAAGGCAGGTAAGGCTTGATGTCCACCACGGGCGTGCCATCCACCAGATCCAGACTGCCGAGTTCGAGGATCACCTCATTTTTGCGGATATGCACGGCTTGCAATGCGACCAGCGACATGCCGATGGCATTGGGCCGGAACGTCGAACGGGTAGCAAATACGCCGACCCGGCTGTTGCCGCCAAGCCGCGGCGGCCGTACCGTGGGATGCCAGCCTTGCTCCATGGTTTGGTGAAAGATGAACAACAGCCATATATGGCTGAAAGCGTCAAGGCCACGCACCGCATCAGGATGATTGTAAGGCGCCGACAAATGTAATTCGCCGGTACCGTCCGGAACCAGTCCAGGTTGACGGGGAACCGCGAATTTTTCTTTGTAAGGCGAACGAATCACGCCGATCCGTTGCAGGCCGTAGTCACTCATTCAGTCACTCTAAGCGCCGTGCCCTGGCATACCGCCTGCTGATAACATCCCGCTACCGATCTGACCATTTCACAATCATGCAATAGCACGGCGTTGCCTTTCATCCGAGCCGCGCGTTCCTGCATATCATGGCGAGCCGCCGCGATGCTTGGCGGGGCATCTTTGAGATTAACCTGGCAAGTGGAACCATACACTTCGCCTAAATCGCGAAAAGGCTTGCCCACCAATTCGGCCGGCGATTTATAGAGTTTGGCCGGCAATGGACGCAATGCGGTCTTATGGCCGGTCGAACCGGTCTTAAGAGGAGTAATGGCAGTGCTTTGACCGGGATTGGTTGATTTGGGCGAATGTAACCATGAACATCCTGTCAGCGAGAACATCAATAAAAAGATGCTCCCTGGTAAAGCGCGCATATGTTTTCCTCAATTAAGTGTTGTTTTTTTCGCTGGCGCTATTGAATCAATGTACAGCACAAATAACAAGACGGGCTTAAGCCCGTCTTGATAAAAGCGCACTAAAATCGTAATAAATCTTACCAGCCTTTCACCGCGCCGCCATTAAAAATCTTATTGGCCGCATCGTTTACTTCATCGGATTCATACGCCTGAACGAATTTTTTCACATTTTCCGCATTTTTGTTATCTTCACGCGCCACAATCAAATTGACGTAAGGAGACTCTTTATCTTCAACAAACAAGCCGTCTTTGGTGGGCGTCAAACCGATCTGGCTGGCATAAGTGGTGTTGATGATAGCCAGCGCGATTTGTTGATCGTCAAGTGACCGCGGCAATTGCGGCGCTTCGAGTTGCACCAGTTTCAGGTTTTTCGGATTGCCGACGACGTCCAGCACGGTAGGTTGTAAGCCGACGCCGTCTTTCAGGGTAATCAGACCGACTTTCTGCAACAACAGCAGAGACCGGCCCAGATTGGTCGGATCATTGGGCAGCGCAACCTGGGAACCGTCTTTCAGTTCGCTGAGAGATTTAATGTGTTTGGAATAACCGGCAATGGGGTATACGAACGTATTGCCTACCGGTACCAGTTTATAGCCGCGATCCTTGATTTGTTGATCAAGATAGGGTTTGTGCTGGAAGGCATTGGCATCGATATCCCCTTTGCTCAAGGCTTCATTGGGCAGGACATAGTCATTGAATGTCACCAATTCAACGTCAAGGCCGTATTTTTCCTTGGCCACTTTTTGGGCAACTTCCGCGACTTGCTGTTCCGCGCCGACGATGACGCCGACTTTGATATGGTTCGGATCTTTTTTATCCGGTCCGCAGCCGGTTAATGCCAGTACGCTTAACAGTGCGCCCACGGCAACCAGGGTTTTAAATTTTAAAGACATATCCCTTTCCTCTTCGTTATAAAATTAGTGCATCGAAGCGCCGCTTTGGGCGCCTCATTTTCATTGACTATTTATGGGTAACTGCTTTGACGATCTTATCGCCTGAGATTTGAATCAGGAATACCAGGACGACCAATAATATCAAGACGATATTCATCACAGTGGCGTTATAGCCAATATAGCCATATTGAATACCGATCTGCCCAAGGCCGCCGGCGCCCACTGCGCCGCCCATGGCGGAATAACCCACCAAGGTAATCAGCGTAATGGTTGCGGCATTAACCAGGCCGGGCAAGGCTTCCGGCAATAATACCTTACGTATGATCTGCATTGGCGTGGCGCCCATGGCGCGCGATGCTTCAATCAGGCCGGTTGGTATCTCGAGCAGCGCATTTTCCACCATGCGGGCGATAAACGGCGCGGCTCCGATGGTCAACGGCACTATGGCCGCTTCCAGGCCAATGGATGTGCCGACAATCATCCGCGTAAAAGGAATCATCCAGACCAATAAAATGATAAACGGAATCGAGCGGAAGATATTCACCAGCGCCGAGGCGCTACGGTAAAGCTTCGGATTTTCGATGATCTGCCCGGGTCGGGTGATATAAAGCAAAACCCCAATGGGTAAACCGACGACGAAACCGAAAAAACCGGATACGAAGGTCATCGCCAAAGTTTCCCATATACCTCTGGCAAATAGCGCTAGCATGGCTTCAGACATAACCCAATACCTCAACCTTAACATTCTGTTGCTGCAAAAAGGCAATGGCATTGCGGGAGTTTTCCTCATCGCCGGCCATTTCCGTCAGCATAATGCCGAATTTAACGCCGCCGGCATAATCCATCTGGGCGCTAATAATATTGTTATTCACATTGAAACGTCTCGCGGCTTCCGATAGCAGAGGCGCGTCCACCGACTGACCGGTAAACTCCAATTGCAATATGGGAATTTTGCCTGCGGCCGGCGCCGGCGTCATACGCTGCAGATAATCTTCCGGAATATCCAGATGCAGTGTGGATCTGATAAATTGCTGAGCCAGGGGCGTCTTGGGATGTGAAAATATTTCGCTCACGGTATCTTGCTCAATCAATTCGCCCTGGCTGATGACCGCGACCTGATCACAGATGCGTTTCACCACGTCCATCTCATGGGTGATAATCAAGATGGTTAAACCCAAACGCCGATTGATATCCTTGAGCAATGCCAAAATAGAGCGAGTGGTTGCCGGGTCCAGCGCGCTGGTGGCCTCGTCGCACAATAGCACTTTAGGATTGCTGGCCAGTGCGCGGGCTATGGCTACCCGTTGTTTCTGGCCGCCAGAAAGGTTAGCAGGATAGGCATCCGCCTTATCTTCCAGTCCAACCAACGCCAGTAATTCCGCTACCCGATTTTTGATATCGGTTTGCGACAGGCTTTCCAATTCCAGCGGCAACGCAATATTGCCGGAAACGGTGCGCGACGATAATAGATTAAAATGCTGGAATATCATGCCGATCTGCCGGCGCGCGCGGATGAGTTGCCGTTCTGACAGCGTGGTCAAGTCCTGACCATCGACCATCACCGAGCCGCTGGTGGGGCGTTCCAATAAATTGACGCAGCGTATCAGGGTGCTTTTGCCTGCTCCGGACGCGCCGATAACGCCATAAATCTGGCCGGCGTCAACGTGAAGACTGACATCAGTTAAAGCGGCGATGGTTTGCGATCCCAGCGTGAAATGCTTGGTAATATGAGAAAGTGTAATCATGCTTTTTTATTGTTAATGGTTGCCTGTGGCGAGAGTGGAAGGTTGTTATTAACATCCGCAAGGAGCACTGTGTCGGATGTTAAGGCGTCTAGACGTCTAAGTCAACCAGGATTCATTTTCTACGTCTTCCGCTGTTCAAAACGTGCGATACTAACCGCTGTTAATCACCTCAGGAGCCAATCAGTGGCACAGCTTGTTCCCGCAATATTTTTGGATCGTGACGGCACTATTAATGTCGATCATGGTTACGTAGTTGAAATCGATGATTTCCAGTTTATCGACGGGGCTATTGAAGCCATGCAGGAACTGAAAAAAATGGGTTTCGCCCTGGTTGTCGTGACCAACCAATCCGGCATAGCCCGCGGTAAATTCACCGAAGATCAGTTTATGCAATTAACCGAGTGGATGGATTGGTCGTTGGCCGATCGTGATGTGGATTTGGACGGTATCTATTTTTGCCCCCATCATCCTGACGCCGTAGAAGAAGGATACCGTCAGGACTGTGATTGCCGCAAGCCCAAACCGGGCATGTTGCTGGAAGCGCAACACTATCTGAATATCGATATGGCGGCATCTTATATGGTCGGCGACTCGGACAAGGACATATTGGCCGGTAAAGCCGCGGGCGTCGGAACCACTGTATTGGTGCGTACCGGCAAGGCGTTGGAAGAGCAGGACGAGAAGCTGGCGGACTGGGTTATCGATAGCCTGGCGCAGTTGCCGGCCGCGATTAAACAGCGTACCGCCACAGCGTGATGGGCGATAATTAACCACTCAGAAAAAAAATGGCGATAATCGCTTGCCATTTCTCAGAGCATCCCTATAATGCGCCTCCATCGACCGGGACTGTGAACATCTTTGCAGACAACCGGAAGGCACTCAGAAGCAGGCCGTAAGGGCTTGACACTGAATGAGGGAAGCGTAATATACGCCACCCGCGCTGAGTGAGATTTGTTCCTCCTTGACGCACGCTCTTTAACAATTTGTCAGACAATCTGTGTGGGCACTCCACAAGACGGTATCGAAACAAAAAAATACCAAGTCTTGAAGAGTGACATACCCGATAGAT